>Ga0157376_10002450_pt1 | contig 12548 bp, 10 predicted proteins | sample M45metaG_FD_121801 | JGI IMG/M metagenome (GOLD analysis project Ga0157376, IMG submission 121801) | Miscanthus rhizosphere microbial communities from Kellogg Biological Station, Michigan, USA - M4-5 metaG | ecosystem: Host-associated > Plants > Roots > Rhizosphere > Soil | place: USA: Michigan... | reverse complement strand
GCGGCGCTGCTCTGGCTTGTGCTCGGCGTGTTGCACAGCGCGATTACGGTATGGCAAGACCTGCGAGCGCTGCCGGGGTGGGCGCAGGCGATCGTCGCCGCACTGCTTGTGGCCGCGCTTTGCGGCCTCGCATGGATCGGGATGTGGCTGCTCGGACCGCGCGGGCGCAAACAAGTCACCGTTGCCGCGCCGACGCGCGGCGAAGTCGAGCGACGTATCGACGCGCTGAAGCAGCGCGGCGCTGAAGCGGCCGAACTCGAGGCCGAACTGGCCGAACTCGACCGGCGCTCGCGCACCGAACAGCTGTATGTTGCCGTATTCGGCGAGGTCAGTGCCGGCAAGTCGAGCGTGATTCGCGCGCTCGCACCCGACGCCGGGCCGCAAGTCGACGTGCTCGGCGGGACGACGCGGGCGGTATCGCACTACTCCGCGCGGCTGCCGAGCCGTCAAGAGCTGGTGCTTGCCGACGTGCCCGGCACGCACGAGGTGACCGGCTCGATGCGCGAGCAGCTCGCGCGTGACGAAGCGCTGCGCGCGCATGTCGTGCTCTATGTCTGCGCCGGCGACCTGACCCGCGACCAGGATGCCGAGCTGCGCTGGCTGCGCGGCTTCGGCAAGCCGCTCGTACTCGTGCTGAACAAGGCCGACCAGTTCGCCGGTGGCGAACGCGCCGCGCTCGAGCGCGCGCTGCGCGAGCGCTACGCCGAAATCACCGACGCGCGCCTCGTGGTCAGCGCCGGCGGTATCGAGGACTTCGAACGCAACCTGGCCGATGGCCGCGTCGAACGCGTGCGCCGTGAGCGCAAGCCGGACATTGCCGCATTGTCCACTTTGTTGCAGCGTTATGCGGCGGCCGGAGCGCAAGCTTTCGAGCCGGCGCGCGAGGCCGCCGTCCTGTCGTCGGTCGATGCGCGTGCCGAGTCGCTGTCGGCGCAGGCGCGCGACCGCGATGCCGAGGCCGTCGTGGCGAAGTACACGCGCCGTGCCGTGGTCGGCGCGATGGCTGCCGTGATGCCGGGCAGCGACCTCGTCGTGCAGGGTGTGCTCGCCACCGGGCTGATTCGTGAACTCGGGAAGCTCTACGGCGTTTCCGTGCGCGATATCGACATCGATGCGTTCCTCGGCCAGGTCAAGCTGACGTTGCGTACCGGCGCATCGCTCGTGCTCGCGATCGCCGGCAATGCGGCGAAAGCATTTCCGGGGCTCGGTACGCTTGGCGGCGGCGTGCTGCACGCGATCGCCTACGGCCTGATCTTCGACAGCCTCGGCCACGCGGTTGCCACGACAATGCGCGAGCACCATTGCCTGGACAGTGCCGCGGCCAGCGCCTCGCTGGCGACCCTGCTTGCCGACAGCAGCGCCGAGCGACTCCGGCGCATCGCCGGATATGCGCTGCAGCAAACTGACGATGATGTCCGGGCCTGACGGCGCGAAGTGGGCAAAACCCATGCGCCCCGCAGCAAGCCAGCGCAATTGAACAGCGCGCGCCTTCGCCGGAACATAGTGTTCCGCGCCGCGGTCTAGCTCTTTGCGCGATGGCGTGTCAGATTGCCGTTCCATATCCTGGAGGTGTGCGTGAAGCCTTACCGAACTCTTGCTGTCTTGGCCGTGCTGCTGGCCGCGTCGACGACGGCATTCGCCGGTCCCAGCGACTATCGCTTCTACATGGCGCACACACAGATTTTCTTCTCGGTCAGCCACTTGAACTATTCCCATCCGATGGGACGCATGCACGTGAAAGGCGGCTATTTCAGCTTCGATCCCGACGACTGGAGCAGCGCCAAGGTCGACGCGACGATCGATATTGCCTCGCTCGACATGGGCGACGAGGCCTGGAACAACAAGATGCGCTCGGCATTCTTCGACGTGACGACCTATCCGACGGCGCATTACGTCAGCACGAAGGCCGAAAAAACCGGCGAGCGCACCGGCGTCGTCCACGGCAATCTGACCTTGCTCGGCAAGACCCATCCGGTCGACCTTCAGGTGACGTTCAATCGCGCCGGCGCTGATGGCTATTCGTTGCGATACATCGCGGGCTTTTCCGCCACGGCGGCCTTCAAGCGTTCGACATGGAGCATGACCCGGAGCCTTCCCGACAACGGCGACGACGTATCGATCCACATCGAAGCCGAAGGCATTCGCGACGGCGACGCGCAAAAGCAGGCACCTGCCGACGCGGCGGAGCATCCGTAGTGCTGAAAAGCGACAGCACCCGCTGGGGCAGCCTGGCCAAGTTCTTTCACTGGACCGTCGTGCTGCTGATCCTCGCGCAGGGAACGATCGGGCTGGTCATGGTGGAGTTGCCGAAAACGCCAAGCATCATCCCGGTCTTCTCGGTGCACAAGTCGCTGGGTCTGACGATCCTCGCGCTGGCGATTCTGCGGCTGACGTGGCGCGCGTTCGATCCCCGCCCCGCGGAACCGGCCGACATACCGCATCGGCAAGTGCGGTTGGCGCGCTGGGGACACGCACTGCTGTACGCGCTTCTGTTCGCCGTACCACTGACGGGCTGGTGGTTCGATTCGCTATCCGGACTGCGCCCGCTCTACTTCTTCGGGCTGTTCGAGGTGCCGCATCTGGTCGCGCCGGACAAGGCGCTGAAGGACTTCGCCAGCCAGGTGCACGAAACGCTGTTCTGGCTGCTGATCGCTGTCGCTGCAGGACACGCGTCGATCGCGATGGTCCATCAGTTCGCCCACCGCAACAACATTCTCGGCCGCATGTGGCCGGACGGGCTGCAGCGCAAGGCGGTCATTCGCGGAGGATCCTGATGTCAAATCGAATTGCGGGCGCACTGCTGGTCCTGCCGCTGCTGGTGCTTGCGACGGGCGCGGACGCGCGCGACTGGCAAGTCGAGGCGGCGAAAAGTTCGCTGGCCTTCAAATGCAGTTACGCGGGCGAAGCGTTCGACGGCAAGTTCGGAAAATTCACGGCGGCGATCGTCTACGACGAGGCCGATCTGGCAAACGCGAAGTTCGACGTGAGCGTCGACCTGGCCAGCGTCGACACGCAGAATTCCGATCGCGACGATGCGCTCGCCGGTGCCGATTTCTTCGACTCGGCGAAGACGCCGCCGGCGCACTTCGTCACTCAGGCGTTCGCCAAGGCGGCCGACGGCGGCGTCGAGGCCAAAGGCACGCTGACGATCCGCGGCCAGTCCAGGCCGGTGACGCTCAAAGTACACTTTGCGGCGTCCGGCAACAGCGCCACGCTCGACGTCGATACGACGCTCAAGCGTCTCGACTTCGGCCTCGGCGTCAGCAGCGACTGGAACGATGTCGGCAAGGACGTGCCGGTGCACGGACATCTGCAGCTGACGGCGAAGTAGTTGTCTGCGGTGGCAGCGGGGAAGGAACCGTTCGTGGTTTAATCCTTCCCGGACTTTCGCGGACGCGGGCAGCACATGGGAGCAAGCGACTGGTGGCGTGGCTTGCGCGCGCGGTTGACACCCGTGAACGCGGACGCCCGTGACAAGCCCGGCGACGCGCAAGTCGCGCAGACGACGGAGGCGTTGCGCGCGATGCTCGACGATCCAGACATCCCGGCCAGCGTTCGCAGCGAACTGGGCGCCGATTTCGCCCAGATCGAGTCGCTGCTCGACAAGCTGCGGACCGGCGAACTGCATATCGCCGTATTCGGCCGCGTGAGTGTCGGCAAGTCCGCGCTCGGCAACGCCCTGCTCGGCCGCGAGGCGTTCGCGACCGGCGTGTTGCACGGCACGACGCGCGCGCGCGACGCGCAGCGCTGGCAGGAAGTCGCCGGCCAGGGCCTGCACCTGATCGACACGCCTGGCATCAACGAGTTGTCCGGCGAAGAGCGCGAACGGCTCGCGTTCGACGTCGCCGGAATCAGCGACCTCGTCATCTTCGTCGTCGACGGCGACATGACCAGCGCCGAGCTTTCCGCTTTGTCGACGTTGGCAAAAACCCAGCGGCCGCTGCTGCTGGCATTGAACAAGGCGGACCGCTACACGCCGGACGAACGCGAGCGCCTGCTTGCGCGCCTGCGCGAGCACGCTGCCGGTCTCGTGCACGCCGAAGACGTGATCGCCTGCGCGGCGCATCCGGCCGACGTGCGCGTCGTCCAGGTCGCTGCCGACGGCCACGAAACTGAAACACGCAATCCGCGGCGGCCAGACGTCGCAGCGCTTGCGGCGCGCCTGCGCGCGATCGCCGAACGCGAAGGCAAGACGCTGGCGGCACTGAACGCGGGCCTGTTCGCAGGCCAGCTGTCCGATCGCGTCGCCGAACGCGTCGCCGCCGCGCGCCGCGAGCTGGCCGATCGCGTGATCCGCAACTACTGCCTGGCCAAGGGCATCGCCGTCGCGCTGAACCCGATCCCGGTCGCCGACCTGCTCGCCGCCGCGTCGCTCGACGTCGCCCTCGTCGTCCATTTGGGAAAAGTATACGGACTGCCGCTGACGCGCAGCGAAGCCGGCACGCTGATCGGCACGATCTGCGCCCAACTCGCCGCGCTGATGGGCGCGATCTGGGGCGTGCATCTGGTCGCCAGCGCATTGAAAGGCGTCAGCGCCGGACTGTCGACCGTCGTCACCGCCGGCGCCCAAGGCGCGCTGGCCTGGTACGCGACTGAACTCGTCGGCCGCGCCGCCGAACGCTACCTGCTGCAGGGCAAATCCTGGGGCGACCAGGGCGCCAAGCGCGCCGTCGCCGAAATCGTCGCCAGCCTCGACCGCGATTCGATCCTGCGCGAGGCGCGTAGCGCTATCATGGCGCGGTTGCGCAGCACAAAGACACGGGGAGACTAGCTCGGGGCGGCGTCTCGAAGGCACCCAAGCTGCCAGGCGAGCTAGGCCTGTTTCAGCATGCCGATATCGTCAGCTCGCGAAGTGTCGCAAGTCGAGTGGGTTCGGGGTTCCACTTCCTAGCCGGAGCGCGGAGACCAATATGGGGAAAAATCGGGGTAAATCGAACAGTGTCTTTCGCACGCAGATCAGTTCGTTCGTGATCGCTGGCGCGCTGGGAGGGACAGTGGCTTGTGCTGCAAATGGAGATCTCGACTCTTCGTTCGGCGCGAACGGACTCGCCCTCTCGGACAGCGGCAACTTCCAGATTTCCGGTGATGCCGGAACTCCCACACTCGTCCAGCCGGATGGCAAGATTCTGACCTGCACTTCAGTGGTTACCGGTGGATCGTCGGGCCGCGACATGTACGTGGCGCGCTTCACGGCGAGCGGTCACCTGGATCCGGACTTCAGTTTCGACGGGCACGTGACCATCGACTTCGATGGCGGCGCCGGGTCGGATTATTGTTCGGCGCTGGCACTCCAGCCGGACGGCAAGATCGTTGTCGTCGGCACCACTTCCAAGAACAACTCCGCGGATTTCGCCGTGGCTCGCCTCAAGGACGACGGCACGCTCGACAACATGTTCGGCGAAGCCGCGGGAGGCGGCCTGCGCACGGGTAAGACGACCATCGATTTCCAGCGCGGCGGCGGCGACTCCGATTCCGCAACCAGTGTTGCCATTCAGAAAGACGGACAGATCGTGGTTGCCGGCTACGCCGCTACCGCCTCGGGCGGGCGCGATTTCGCCGTGGTCCGGCTCAACGGCGACGGCAGCCGCGACTCATCGTTCACGCTTACCGGAAAGGTCACCCTGGGCTTCAACCTTCCCGGCAGTACGAGCAAGGACGATGTCGCAACGAGCGTGAAAGTCGATTCCGCGGGTAGAGTCGTTCTCGGCGGCAGCGCCAACAAGATCGGTGGCAACAACGATTTTGCCATAGCGCGCCTGCTTTCGACGGGTTTGCCCGACGACGATTTCGACGCAGACGGGCTTGCCACGGTCGCGTTCGACTTGGGCGGCGCTACGGGCATGAACAACGACCAGGCGTTTGCCATGACCTTGCTCGGCGACAAGATCGTTCTGGTCGGAGCCGCTGATATTTCAGCGCTCGCGCAGACGAGCAACTACGACGTGGCCGTCGCGCGACTTCTGCCGGATGGTTCTCCGGACGGCAGTTTTGGCACTTCGGGAAAGACCCTGCTGTCGTTCGACCTCGCGGCCAATGCCATCGACCAGCCATTTGCGGTCGCCGCGCAGAGTAACGGCAAATTGCTCGTCGGGGGCTACGCACTGGCGGGATCAGCATCGGATGCGTTCGTGGTTCGACTGAATCGCGACGGCAGCCCTGATAACGAATTTGGGGCACAGGGGAAGAAGCTCTTCGATTTCGCCCTCCACAATCCGAGTCAGCAGGCTGTTACCGGAGTCGGGTTACAGGGCACCCAGGTCATCGCTACTGGCACCGTCTTGCTCGGAACAAACCTGTACCGGCAATTCGCAATACGCATGGAGAACGACCTGATCCATGCGTCGGAATTCGACTGAGCGCCCGACGCGGCGTCGCCGCGAAGCGGCGCCGCTCGAGCGCGATGTGATCCGGCGCGAGCGCAACGCGATCATGGCACGACAGCGCGACTGGTTTGGACGCAGCTGGCCGTAGCGCCATGGCAATCGCACGCGCCGGAGCCGGTCCCGCCCGGGACTTTCCGCCCGACTTTGCGCGATGTCACTACCCATTTTTAGCTGATGGTAACAAGCGCGGCGCTATATTCACGTCGTCTAAAGTTGAACGCGCTGCAATTTGATTTCGATGCCTCTGCCGTAGCGCGTGGAGGTGGGCGGCATGCGCTTCGGACTATTGCTCGTCGCAGTGTGCAGCGTGTGCAACGCCGCACCCACGGCCTTTGTGAGCGACGAGGCGTGGCTATTCGACCCCGTCGGGGCCCTTCTCGCGGCGGCGGACACAAGCGCGCCGGCATCCGATCAGACCACTGCCGCAACGAAGACCGGTCCGGAAGGATGGATCTCGGTCGATTACGCAAAGCTGCTTTGGGCCGACACGAAGGAGACGGCGACTGGTCCGCTGCAGTGGGACGGCGACGAGTGGCGCAACTTCGGACTCGTCACCGGTGGCTTGGCGATCACGATCGCTTTCCTCGACCAGCCGATCCGCGACGCCGCGCAGCGCAGCCGCTCGTCGTCGGCGGACGATTTTTTCCGCAACATCGAGAAGTTCGGCACGAAGCAGTACGGGTTGCCCGTGCTGGCCGGGTTCTATGCGGTCGGGCTGGCGGCCGACGATTACAACGCGAAAACGGTGGCGCTCGACGGTTTTTCGGCAAGCGTGATCAGTTCGCTGACGACCTCGATCTTCAAAGGTGTTGCCGGGCGCGCCCGTCCGAACACCGGGCTGGGTCCGCATCATTGGAATCCATTCGGCGGCGACCAGTCATTCCCCTCCGGACATGCGACCGGCGCTTTCGCATTCGCGTCGGTGATCGCCGGGCACTATGACTCCCCGTGGGTCGCAACGACCGCATACACCATTGCCTCGCTGGTCGGCGTCGCGCGCATCGAGCAGGACGCGCACTGGACCTCGGACGTCATTGCCGGCGGCCTGATCGGCGGTCTGATCGGGCATCACCTCGTCCACTTCAACGAGACTTGGCGCGAAAATCACGAACTGGCGCCGGAGATCGGCACGGATGGACGTGAGTTGACGTTGACCTGGAAGTTCTGACTCGGGCCGACTCAGGCGGCCAGCCACGCAGTCACTGTCGGCGCGTCGAATGGCCAGTTCAGTTCCCGGGCTGATTCCTCGTCACGCAATACTGGAACGCGTTCACCATAGCGTGCTTCGAGATCGGCGTCGTCGTCGATGAACACGCTGGTAAAGTCCGGCAGGCGCGCCTGCGCAAGTACCTCAAGCGCGAGATCGCACAGGTGGCAGTCGTCGCGTTGGTAAAGGATCAGGTGCATCACGAGGGACGAGGGACGAGGACGAGGACGAGGACGAGGACGAGGGAGACTAGTCGTTTCGTGGCGGGTGTCAAGGTTCTTGCAAGCGTGGGCACGTTTTCTGAAGGTTGTCGACAACACCATCCCCACCCAACCCTCCCCTTGAAGGGGAGGGCTTCGAGGCAGCCGCAGCATCTGGTCGACTGCTTCCTCTTCGCTTCTCCCTCGCCCGTCACCTCTCGCCCCTCGTCCCTCGCCCCTCGTCCCTCTTCCCTCCCCACTCCCGGGTAGAATGACCACCCGCTCAACCCCATATCTACGCCAATGGCCGTCAGCGTCTTCGATCTGTTCAAAATCGGCATTGGTCCGTCCTCGTCGCATACGGTCGGGCCGATGCGCGCGGCGGCGCGGTTTGCAACGCGCTGGCTTGACGAGCGCGGCGACCTGGGCAAGGTCGCGCGCGTGCGCGCCGAGCTGTTCGGTTCGCTCGCGCATACCGGCCGCGGGCATGGCACCGACAAGGCCGTGCTGTGCGGGCTCGAGGGCGAGTGGCCGGACCGCATCGATCCGGACGTGATTCCCGAGAAACTCAAGCGCATCCGCGCGCAGAAGAAACTGATGCTGCTCGGCAAACACGAGATCGGGTTCGACGAAAAAACCGACCTGGTCTTCAACAAGCGCCAGAAACTGCCGTTCCATAGCAATGGCATGCGCTTCATCGCGTTCGACGCCGACGGCAACGAGTTGGCGAACCGTGAGTACTATTCGGTCGGCGGCGGTTTTGTCGTCAATCACGACGAAGCGGCCGAGAACCGCATCGTCAAAGATACGACGCCGCTGCCTTACGCATTCCACAGCGGCGATGAACTACTCGCGCTCTGCGAGGCCTCCGGCAGGTCCATCGCACAGGTCATGTTCGAGAACGAGAAAGTCTGGCGCAGCGAGGCCGACATCCGTAGCGGCTTGCTGACGATCTGGAAGGCGATGCAGGACTGCGTCGCGCGCGGCATGCGCATTTCGGGCGTCTTGCCGGGCGGGTTGAAAGTGCATCGCCGCGCGCCGTCGATGGTCAACGAACTGCGCGACCGTCCGGAAGCGTCGTTGCGCGATCCGCTGACAATCCTGGACTGGGTCAATCTCTATGCTTTGGCCGTGAACGAGGAGAACGCCGCCGGTGGGCGCGTGGTCACGGCACCGACGAATGGCGCGGCCGGAATCATTCCTGCGGTGCTGCACTACTACACGCGTTTCGTCCCCGCAGCGAACGACCAAGGCGTCCTCGATTTCCTGCTGACCGCCGGCGCGATCGGCATCCTGTACAAGGAGAACGCGTCGATTTCCGGCGCCGAAGTCGGCTGCCAGGGTGAAGTCGGTGTCGCCTGTTCAATGGCCGCCGGCGGATTGACCGCGGCTCTCGGCGGCAGCATCTTCCAGGTCGAGAATGCCGCCGAGATCGGCATGGAGCACAACCTCGGCCTGACCTGCGATCCGATCGGCGGCCTCGTGCAGATTCCGTGCATCGAGCGCAACGCGATGGGCTCGGTCAAGGCGATCAACGCGCAGCGCATGGCGATGCGCGGCGACGGCAAGCACCGCGTGTCGCTCGACAAGGTCATCAAGACGATGCGCGACACCGGCCGCGACATGCAGGACAAATACAAGGAAACGTCGCGCGGCGGACTGGCCGTCAACGTCATCGAATGCTGATACGACTCTGCACAGGCCTCGCTTTCGCCCTCACGCTCGTTCTGGCCGCGCCCCCCGCGCGCGCCAAGCACATGTATCAGTATACGGACGAAAAGGGCATCGTTCACTTCACCGACGTCAAGCCGGACGGCGACGTGAAGGATGTCAAGTCGACGCAGGTACGCACCGATCATGAGCCGCTCGTGCGCATGCGTGAAGACGGCACCGATGCCGATCGGACGATGACGTTCGTCAACATGGCAGGCGGTCCGGTCAGCGTCGACGTCGATTTCCAGGGCCACCAGAACGTCGAAGCCCAGCCGGCGCTGCCGGCACGCATCGTGTTGGCGCCTCACAGCGAGGTGGGGGCGCTGCGCATCATTGCGCCTGCGCCGGAGAAAGGATTCAGCTATCGTCTCCGCTACACGTTCATGCCGGGCGACTTTCGCGCGCAGCAGGACGAAGGCGCGCAGTATCGCGTGCCGTTCGGCGATGGCGAGTCGTTCGGCGTCGCCCAGGCGTTCGGCGGCAAGGCCAGCCACGGCGACAAGCAGAACTACTACGCCGTCGACATCGTGATGCCGGTCGGCACGCCGGTGCTCGCGGCGCGCGACGGCGTGGTCATGACCGTGGACAACGATTTCTTCGGGGCCGGGCTCGACATGGCGCGCTACGGCGACCGCGCGAACAACATCCGCATCGTGCACAGCGACGGAACGATGGCCGTGTATGCGCATCTGGAGCTGGAGAGTGCGCACGTGCAGGTCGGCGACCGCGTGCGCGCCGGCCAGCTGCTGGCGCTGTCCGGCGATACCGGCTACACCAGCGGACCACACCTGCATTTCTGCGTTCAGGTCAACTCGAACATGGCGCTGATCTCCGTGCCGTTCGAGTTCACCAGCGCAAGCGGCAGGTTCGTGCCCGAGAAGGGCATGATGCTCACCGCGCCGTGATCAGGGCAGACCTGCCTGGAACCGGTTTACCTCTATAATTGCCGGCTCCGAGAACTCTTCATAAGTCGTCATTCCCGCGAAAGCGGGAATCCATCTTGATCCTTTTGATTCAAGCAAAAATGGATTCCCGCTTTCGCGTGAATGACGGCGAGTAGGATTTTGCCGAGGTTCGCCGCCCGGCACATCCCGGCACATCGCTGAGTTCCATCCGCACAGATTGCCCATGACCGACTTGAACGAAACCCAGCGCCGGCGCACGTTTGCGATCATCTCGCATCCGGATGCCGGCAAGACGACCCTGACCGAAAAGCTGCTGCTGTTCGGCGGCGCGATCCAGATGGCCGGCAGCGTGAAGTCGCGCAAGGCCGCGCGCCATGCAACCTCGGACTGGATGGCGCTGGAAAAGGAGCGCGGCATTTCGGTGACGAGTTCGGTCATGCAGTTCCCGTACGCCGAGTGCATCGTCAACCTGCTCGACACACCGGGACACGCGGATTTTTCCGAGGACACCTATCGCGTGCTGACCGCCGTCGACTCCGCGCTGATGGTCATCGACTGCGCCAAGGGCGTCGAGGAACGCACGATCAAGCTCATGGACGTTTGCCGCCTGCGCGACACGCCGATCATGACGTTCATCAACAAGCTCGACCGCGAGGGCCGGCCGCCGATCGAACTGCTCGACGAAGTCGAGTCGGTGCTGAAGATCGAGTGCGCGCCGGTGACCTGGCCGATCGGCATGGGTTCACGCCTCAAGGGCGTCTATCACCTGCTCAGCGGCGAGGTGCACCTGTACGAGCCGGGCCGCAACTTCACGCGCCAGGATTCGACGATCTACGCCTCGCTCGACGATCCGCAGCTGCATGCGCGCCTCGGCGACGACATGCTGCGCGAGCTGCGCGAGGAACTCGAACTGGTCGAGGGCGCCTCGCACCGCTTCGACGCTGACCGCTACCTCGCCGGCCGGCAGAGCCCTGTGTTCTTCGGTTCGGCCGTCAACAATTTCGGCGTGCAGCCGCTGCTCGACTTCTTCGTCGAACATGCGCCGGCGCCCAAGGCACGCGCGACGACGACGCGCGAAATCGCCCCCGCGGAAGACCAGCTGACCGGGTTCGTGTTCAAGATCCAGGCGAACATGGATCCGCTGCATCGCGACCGCGTCGCTTTCATGCGCATCTGCTCGGGCCGCTTCGACGGCGGCATGAAGGCGTTTCACGTGCGCAGCGGCAAGGAGGTCAAGCTGGCCAACGCGCTGACGTTCATGGCCTCGGACCGCGAGATCGTCACGACAGCGTATCCGGGCGACGTCATCGGCATCCACAACCACGGGACGATTTCGATCGGCGACACGTTCAGCGAAGGCGAGTCGTTGTCGTTCATCGGCATCCCGAGCTTTGCGCCGGAACTGTTCCGCCGTGCGCGCCTGCGTGATCCGCTGAAGATGAAGCAGCTGCAAAAAGGCTTGGCCCAGCTGTCCGAGGAAGGTGCGACGCAGTTTTTCCGGCCACTGATGTCGAACGACCTGATTCTCGGCGCGGTCGGCGTGCTGCAGTTCGAAGTCGTTGCCTATCGGCTCAAGGACGAATACAGCGTCGACTGCGCGTTCGAGAACGTGACCGTGATTACCGCGCGCTGGGTCCATTGCGCGGACGACAAGAAGCTCGCCGAGTTCCGCGACAAGAATGCGATGAACCTGGCTGTCGACGCGGCCGGAGAACTCGTCTACCTGGCGCCGTCACGCGTGAATCTGCAGTTGACGCAGGAGCGCTGGCCCGGCGTCACGTTCACGGCAACGCGCGAACACGCCAGCGCAATCGAGGTGTGACGATTACCCCTGACGAGACGGCGGCGCGAATCAGCCGCCGCTGAACTTCCCGCGGAAGATTTCGTCGGGTTTGAAGTCGGCGTGAAAGATCCGGTCGGGACTCGGCGCACTCGCGGGGCTGCTGTCGTTCAAGGCGGCAAAAATCCGGTCGGATTTTGCCGTCGTCACCGCTGCGGTCGACGCCGTCGGCAGATGCGTGCGCTGCACTGACCAGACCGCGACAGCAACGACCAGGCCCGCGGCAACACTCGCGGCGATGCGCAGCCAGCCGCGCTGGCTCGTGGCAGCATGTGTCGTGTGCCGCCCGCGGCGAGCATG
>Ga0157376_10002446_pt1 | contig 12555 bp, 10 predicted proteins | sample M45metaG_FD_121801 | JGI IMG/M metagenome (GOLD analysis project Ga0157376, IMG submission 121801) | Miscanthus rhizosphere microbial communities from Kellogg Biological Station, Michigan, USA - M4-5 metaG | ecosystem: Host-associated > Plants > Roots > Rhizosphere > Soil | place: USA: Michigan... | reverse complement strand
CTTGTGATTCGGCGGGCCAGGTCATCGTGTGCGACAGGCAGCGGCTTCGGATCGTCGGCAGCAATTGGTGCGCGGCCTCGGTCGCCAGCACGAAGCGAAGGTCGCCCGGTGGCTCCTCCAGGGTCTTGAGCAGCGTGTTGGCCGTGATCGAATTCATCCGCTCGGCCGGATACACCAGCAGGACCTTGCCGCGGCCACGCCCGCTGGTGCGCTGTGCGAACTCGACGGCGTCGCGCATCGCTTCGACCCGAATCTCCTTGCTCGGCTTGCGCTTCTTGTCGTCGATGTCGGCCTGCGCCTTTTCGCCGAGCGGCCAGCCCAGCTCCAGCATCACCGTCTCGGGCATCAGCACGCACAAATCGGTATGGGCACGGACGTCGACAGCGTGGCAGCTTGCGCATTGGCCGCAAGCGCCTTTCGGCGTGGGCGCGTCGCAAAGCCAGCCACGTGCGAGCGCCAGGCCGAGCGCATATTGGCCCAATCCGGAAGGACCGTGCAGGAGCCAGGCGTGCCCGCGTTGCGCCAGCAACTGCTCGAGCTGCGCGGAGAGCCAGGGCGCCGGCGTCATTTCAGCCATCCTCGTCGATGCAGCACGGCCAGCACCGCGTTCCACACCGCGTCGCGCGGCTGGTCCGCATCGATGCGGGCGAATCGCGCCGGGTCGGCGGCCAAGCGCGCCGCATAGCCGGCGGCGACCCGGCGGAAGAATTCGACGGGCTGCGATTCGAATTTGTCGGGCGCACGGGCACCTGCCAGCCGGGCGGCGGCGATCTCGGGGGCCAGGTCGAACCACAAGGTCAGGCCGGGCTGGCGGAGTTGCCCGGACGGCAGGGCCGCCACCGTTTGCACCCAGCGCTCCAGGCCCGCGAGCACCTGCAGATCGAAGCCGCGGCCATGGCCTTGGTACGCAAAGGTCGCGTCGGTGAAGCGGTCGCAGAGGACGACATCGCCGCGCGCCAGCGCCGGCTCGATGACTTGCAGCAGGTGATCGCGCCGCGCGGCGAACATCACGAGCGCTTCGGTCAACGGGTCCATCGCCTCGTTCAACGCCAGGGCCCGCAGCTTCTCGGCCAGCGGCGTGCCGCCCGGCTCGCGCGTGACAGTGACCGCCCTGCCCTGCGCGCGGAACGCTTGCGCCAGGCTCTCGACGTGGCTGGACTTGCCGGCGCCGTCGATGCCCTCGAAGCTGATGAAGAGGCCTGGCAGCGTCATTGGCCGCGCTGGTACTTGTTCACGGCCCGATTGTGCTCGTCCAGGCTGGCGCTGAAGTGGCTCGAGCCGTCGCCGCGAGAAACGAAATACAGCGCATTGCTGGCTGCCGGCTGCACGGCGGCCAGGAGCGAGGCCTTGCCCGGCATCGAGATCGGCGTCGGCGGCAGGCCGGCGCGCGTGTAGCTGTTCCACGGCGTGTCGGTTTGCAGGTCCTTCTTGTGCAAGTTGCCGTCGTATGCGGCGCCCATGCCATAGATCACCGTCGGGTCGGTCTGCAGCGGCATGCCCACACGCAGCCGGTTGTTGAACACGGCGGCGACCAGCGGGCGATCCTCGGCCTTGCCGGTTTCCTTCTCGACGATGCTGGCCAGGATCAGCGCTTCGTCGGGTGTCTTGACGACGGCTTGCGGCGACCGCTGGGCCCACGCGGCTGCGAGGCGCTTGTCCATGGCGCGCATCGCACGCCGCAGCACAGCGCTATCGCTGGAGCCTTTGGCGTACGTGTAGGTGTCGGGAAAGAATCGGCCTTCGGGATGTTGCGCCGGCCGTCCGAGCATCGCCATGATCGCCTCGTCGGTCATGGCACGCGTGTCGGGCTTGAGCGTTTCTTCCTTGGCCAAAGCGGCACGCAGCTGGCGGAAATTCCAGCCCTCGACCAGGGTCACGGCACGCAGGCTTTCCTCGCCGCGCGCCAGTTTTGCGAGCAGCCGCATCGGCGTGATGCCGGTTTCGAGCTCGTAGCTGCCGGCCTTGATGCGGCGGCCTTCGCCCGAGACGCGGAACCATGCGTACAGAAGGTCGGGGCTGACGTCCACGCCGGCATCTTTCACGGCCTGCGCCACGCCGCGCGGCAGAGTGCCCGGCTCGATCGACAGGTCCACCGTGGCGGCAGGCAATCGCAGAGGCTGGTTCACCCACCAGTACGCCCAGCCTGCGGCGCCCAGGGCAGCAAGGAAGACCAGCAGGAATACATTCGACAGGAAACGCCGCACCGGCTGCTGCCCCTATGCCATGGAGTGATTTGGATCGACGATGATAATTCACGCATGACCGACTCACTGGATGGCGTAACACCTCTGCCGCACCTGGGCATCATTCGCGTCGAGGGCGAGGATGCGGCGAAATTCCTGCAAGGGCAATTGACCCAGGACTTCTCGCTGCTGGGCATGTCCGAAGCGCGGCTGGCGGCGTTCTGTTCCGCGAAAGGCCGCATGCAGGCCAGCTTCGTCGGGTTCAAGCGCGAACCGTCGGAGATCCTGCTTGTGACGAGCGCGGATCTTCTTGCAGCCACGCTGAAGCGCTTGTCGATGTTTGTGCTGCGCGCCAAGGCGAAACTGAGCGATGCGACCGCGGCGTTCGAGCTGTACGGCATCGCGGGCGATGCATGCCGCCAACTGGCGCCGGCGTTGCGAGAACCGTGGGCGAAGACCGATGTGGGCGATGCGAGCGTCGTCTCGCTCTATCCCGCCGACGGACAACCGCGCGCCCTCTGGATCGCTCCCGCAGGTTCCCCCGTGCCGCAGGGCGCCGCGATGACGCACGCGACATGGTTGTGGGGCGAGGTGCGCAGCGGCATCGCGACGATCACGGCGCCGATCGTCGACGCCTTCGTGCCGCAGATGTTGAACTACGAATCGCTCGGCGGCGTGAATTTCAAGAAGGGCTGCTACCCCGGACAGGAAGTGGTCGCGCGGAGCCAATTTCGGGGCACGCTCAAGCGGCGCGCTTATCTCGCGCACTCGGCCGAACCGCTAGCGGCCGGCGTCGAGGTTTTTCATGAATCCGACCCGAGCCAGCCTTGCGGAACGGTCGCGCAAGCCGCTGAGGCGCCCGGCGGCAGCTGGGACGCCATCGTGTCGATGCAGATCAGCGCGGCGCAAGGCGGGCGGTTGAGCGCGGGCAATAGCGAAGGTGCGCAGCTGAGTGTGCAACCTCCGCCTTATCCGCTGCTTGCGGACATCTAGGGCGCCGGCACCCCGTTCGCGAATCCGAGCTTGGGCAGGTACTCCGGCGGGAGATGCCGCAACAAGGTGCCGCGCTCGGCTTCCGGAGTCAGCGCGAGGGCCTGCTTGTACGCAGCCAGCGCCTGCGCCGGATCGCCCAACGCCTTGGCGTACATGTCGCCCAGCTGCATGAAGCCGTCCGCCCGGCTCAGCGGCCATCCCTTCATCCGCAATTGCATGGCCTTCGCGGCGAAGGCATAGTCGCCCGCCCGCCATGCCAGGGAGAACGCCGCGTTCGTCAGGTCATAGTCGATGACATTGTCCGCGATCGCTTCGTGCGCCATCTTGAGGGCCTGGTCCAGGCGGCCCGCACGAGCCAGGAGAATCACTTCGAGCGAGCGGACCGCCGGCGCTTGCGGCTGGATCTTCTTCGCGCGGGCCAGGTACTCCATCGCCTTGGACGTCTCGCCCATCGACGTGTAGGCCCGTGCCACGTTCGAGAGCATCGCGACGACGTACGGCCGCGAGGTCAACACGCTCTCCCAGATCCACGCCGCGTCTTTCCAGTCACCCCAGCGCGCCAGTTCATCCGCGACCATCGGGGTGATCTTCCGGTAATGCGGATTGATGTCGATGCCGGCGCGGATCAGCCTGAGCATTTCCGCCTTGCCGGGTGCCCACCGCGGGCTGTTCGGATCACCCGATGCGGAGATCGTGAGCGCGATCCTGGTGGCGCGGACGATCTCCTGTTCGCACACCACCGCTTGCTGCGTGATGTACGTGGCCAGCGCGATGCTGGCGAGCGTCAGCGCCAGCGAGGCGCGGCCCACAGCCGCGCTCCAGGCGAGCCGGGCCGCGGCCCAGGGCGCTGCCAGGCCGAGCCGCGCGTCGGATGCCGCCAGGCCGCCCAGGCAAACAGCGAACAAGGCACCCGTTGCCGCCATCCGGAACGGGAAGCCGACGTTGCTCACGATCAGGAGCGCGAGGATGCTGCAGAGGAAGACGGCGCGCCAGGGCGCTTCCTCCCGCGCCTGGGGCCGGGTGTCGCTGACGGTGCGCCACGCCGCCATCAGCAGGTAAGCGACCAGCGCCACCAGAAAGACCCACCCCACGAGGCCGTACTCGGCCAGCAGCTGCAGGACTTCGTTGTGCACGTAGTAGTCGGTTTCGAGTTGCGACCCCTCGGACTGGTAAAGCGGAATCTCGCTTTCCCATGCGCCCGCGCCGACACCGGTCAGCGGACGTGCCTCGATGATCCGCGCAGTGGCCTTCCACATGACCATGCGCACACCGAGGGACGGGTCCTGTGCGGAGATCGAGCCGGTGCGCTTGAAGCCGCGTTCGAGCGCGTTCTGGCCCCGCCCTTCGGCGAGGATTTTCGGATTGGCGCTGGGAACCAGGCCCAAGCCGCCGATCGTTCCGAGCAGGACGGCTGCCGCTATGATCCGCGTCGACCGGGGCCACGTGCCGACCGCAAGATGGGCGCGCCAGCGCCAGGCGACCAGCGGAAGGATCACGAGCACCTCGAGCCAAAGCGCGATCAGGGCGCTGCGTGTGCCCGTCATGAGCACGGCCAGAATGACCAGTGCGGTGGCGGCGGCCATGAGGGCAACGGTGGCGCTCTGCCGCGCGCGCATCAGCATCAACGCTGTAAACGGCAGTGCGCAGACCGCAAATTCCGCGAAGAAATTGCGGTTGATGAAGGTCGACGCCGGATTCGGGCCCTGGGGGAACAGGCCGAAATCGCCCCAGAACTGGAGCGCCGTCCAGAGCGACGCGATGACGACGCCGCCATGCACGCCCCACGCCAGCAGCGGCAGCTTGTCGCGTGACATCGTGTTCAAGCCCAGCCAGACCAGGACGCTGAACACGAACCACCGGATCGCCTCGACACTCGCCAGATACACGTGCGACCAGGCGATGCTGCCCAGCGAGTAGGCCATGAGCAGCAGCGGAAGCCAGACGACGGCATGCCAGCGCAGCGGCTCCGTTCGATTTCGCAGTTCCCAGAAGAACAGGAGCGCCGCCACGAGGGCGGCGAAGGACACGATGATCGACTTGAGGGTGTCCTGCAGCAGTTCCTCGTTCGGAACGCCCATGGCGGGCGCCAGCAACATCATGAGCGCCAGGATGGCGACGATTCCGCTCCCGGCTTCTGCGGGCAGGCCGGGAACGGGCACGCTGGAGATTGGCGCGGCGGGCGGCGCCGGATTGCCCTCGGGTGCCGCTGGCGGGCGAAGACGCTTCTTCTTGGCCATTCGAACCCTCAGGCCGCCGCAAGCCGGCGCGTCATTTCGATATGCGCTATACCGGCCTCGTCGAACGGTTCGCCGCGCGGCGTGAACCCCAGGCCGGCGTAGAAAGCTTCGGCGCTGCGCTGCGCGTGCAGCATCGCTTCGCGGTCACCCCGGCGAGCAGCCACCCCGAGCAGGGCCTCGAGGAGCCCCTGCCCCACTCCGCCGCCACGGATCGCGCGGTGCACCGCCATCCGGCCGATCCGCGCGATGCCGGGCGATTGCTGCAACAGGCGCCCCGTGCCGATGGCTTGTCCCAGCCGGTTGTAGGCGACGGCGTGGACGGCTGCGGCATCCGCTTCGTCCCACTCGAGTTCGGCCGGGATGCGCTGCTCGTCCACGAACACGTCGGTGCGGATGCGTTGCGCGTCCGGGCCCAGCTCGCTCCAGCTTCCGGTCTTCACTTCGAAGGTCGGCTCGCCCTTCTCGTAGCCCTCGATGAGCGAGCGCAAGGACGCGGGCACCGCCTTCGACGTCTGAGTCGCCGGGTCGGCGAAGACGTAAACCAGTTCGCAGGTGACCAGGAGCTCGTCGCCGCGAAAGATCGCGCCGGCGAAAGCCATCGACGAATTGCCGATGCGTGCGCACTTCAAGCCGATGTCGAGGCGGTCGTCCATCCGTGCGGAGGCGCTGAATTCGACAGTCGCCTTCTTCACGTACAGGTCGCCGCCGAGCAAGTGCATCGCTTCCTCGTACGGCAAGGCCAGCGCACGCCAGTAGTCGGCCACAGCGGTGTCGAAATACATCAGGTAGTGGGCATTGAAGACGATCTTCTGCATGTCCACTTCGGCCCAGCGCACCCGCAGGCGATGGATGAATCGGAAATCTTGTCGGTTCATGGTCTCAGGTGTTCGGCCATCGCGCGCGCGGCGTCCGCATGGGCCTGGCGGGCTTCGGGAATGACGCGGCCCATCTTGATGAATTCATGGGTGACGCCGCGGTAGATTTCCAGGTCCACGTCGACGCCGGCTGCCCGAAGTTTATCCGCGTACGCGATGCCCTCGTCCACCAGCGGATCGCACTCGGCCAGGCCGAACCAGGCGGCCGCGACACCGTCGACGTCGGGCGCATTCAGCGGTGCGAAGCGCCAGTCCCCGCGCTGGTCCTGCGGGATGTACTGCTCGAAGAACCAGCGGATGTGCGGCTCTTCCAGCACAAGGCCGCGGGCGTACTGCAGCTGCGAGGCGGAGTCCTGCCGCGCCGCGGTGCCGGGGTAGAACATCAGTTGCAGGTGCAGCGGCAGACTGGCGTCGCGCGCCAGGATCGCGCAGACGGCCGCCAGCGTTCCACCGGCGCTGTCGCCGCCGACACCCATCCGCCCGTGACGCAGGCCCAGTTGCTCGCGATTCGACGCCAGCCATTGGACTGCGTCCCAGGCATCGTCCACGGCGGTGGGAAAGCGGTGCTCGGGCGCGAGCCGGTACTCGAACGACACGACGGCGCACCCGCTCAGGCGGCAGAGCTCGCGGCACAGGATGTCGTGCGACGCGACGCTGCCGATGGTGAAGCCACCGCCATGGAAATACATCAGGACGGGCAGCGGCGATTTGGCTGGCGCATACAGCCGGGCGGGCAAGCGCGTGCCGTCGCGCATGGGAATGGCGAAATCCTGCGTGCGCGCCAACTCGGCCTTCGGCACCTCCAGCACGCCAGCGCCCGCCTCGTACGCGGCCTTGGCCTCGCTGGCCGGCAAGGTGTACATCGGCGGATGACCCGCGCGCTCCATCCGCTCGAGGACGGAGCGCATGGCGGACGTGAGTTGCGGGTACTGCGGCAGGAATGTCACTGCGGGGCTCATGCCGTTAAAGTGGAGCCTTCGATCCTACCTTCTGCGGATTTGCCATGGCCTTCATCTACTACATCACCCAGGTCCAGTTCGACTTCGGCGCCGTGAAGCTGCTCAAACAGGAGTGCGAGCGCGTCGGGATCACGCGGCCCCTGGTCGTCACCGATCCGGGCGTGAAGGCAGCCGGCATCCTGCAAAAGGCGCTGGACGCCTTGCCGGGAATGCCGGTGGCCGTGTTCGACCAGACCCCATCCAACCCGACCGAAGCCGCAGTGCGCGCGGCCGTCGAGGTTTACAAGGCCAACCGGTGCGACGGCCTGATCGCCGTGGGCGGCGGCTCGGCCATCGACTGCGCCAAGGGCGTCGCGATCGCGGCGACGCACGAAGGACCGCTGACCCACTACGCGACGATCGAAGGCGGCTCGCCGCGCATCACCGAGAAGGTCGCACCCTTGATCGCGGTGCCGACCACCAGCGGTACCGGCAGCGAAGTCGCGCGCGGCGCGATCATCATCGTCGACGACCACCGCAAGCTGGGTTTCCACTCCTGGCACCTGGTGCCCAAGACGGCCATCTGCGATCCCGAGCTGACGTTCGGCCTGCCGCCCAAGCTCACGGCGGCCACCGGCATGGATGCGATCGCGCATTGCATGGAGACCTTCATGGCGCCTGCGATCAATCCGCCGGCCGACGGCATCGGCCTTGACGGGCTCGAGCGCGGCTGGGCCAGCATCGAAAGGGCCACGCGCGACGGCAGCGATCGCGAAGCGCGCTTCAACTTGATGAGCGCCTCGATGCAAGGCGCGATGGCCTTCCAGAAGGGCCTGGGCTGCGTGCATTCGCTCAGCCACAGCCTGGGCGGCGTCGACCCGCGGCTGCACCACGGAACGCTCAACGCGATGTTCCTGCCGGCGGTCGTGCGTTTCAATGCGCAGGCCGAGTCGATGCGAAAGGACAAGCGCCTGGACCGCATGGCGCACGCGATGGGCCTGCGCTCGGGCAGCGACATTCCGGTTGCGATCAAGGACATGAACGCACGCCTTGGCCTGCCCACGGGCTTGGCGGAAATGGGCGTGAAGCGCGAGCAATTCGCACAGATCATCAAAGGCGCGCTGGCCGATCACTGCCACAAGACCAATCCGCGCATCGCCACGCCCGAGGACTACGAAGAGATGCTGGCCGCCTCGCTGTAAGGCACGATCCCCGGGGGCTTGTTGCCACCGGCGAGCATGCGCTTGCCCCAGCGCCGCAGCGGCGCCTCGAACCAACGCTCGCTCGCCGCCGCCGTGACACAACTCAAGGTCAACACAGCGAGCAGCAAGCCGCATTTCGCGGGCAACGGGATGTCTTCGATGGCGCCCGCCGTCAAGTGCGGCCACACGAACCACACGAAGCCGAAGAAGACCATCGGGTGCAACAGGTAGCAGCCGTACGTGATGTCGCCGAGCCACTTGGCGAGCGGCGCGAGGCGTGAACCGACCTGCGCATGGCCGCTCGCGAAAACGATCGCGAAGCAGGCGGTGAACAGCACGGCGCCGCGAACGCCGAGCAATTGGGTGCCGGCTTGCGCCGTATTCAGCGTCAACATCAGCACCGCCATCGCCACCCAGGCGGCCACGGCCCAACGCAACGGAACGGCGCCCGCACGCTGTCTGCGCCAATAGCCGATGACGCAGCCGCCGAAAAAATATGCCGCGAACGCCGGCAGCTGGTGATAGGCCACCGCATTGATCTCGTAGCCTTCCGCCGACCCGGCGGTGCGGTGGATCCACCACCATTGCAGCGCGACGACAGCCGTCGCGACGAGCGCGCACAGCGCTCGCCGCGGCAGCAGCATCAGCACCAGCGGAAACGCGAGGTAATAGGCGAACTCGATGCCGAGCGACCAGCCGCCGATGCCAAGTACCCAGATGGCCGGGTCGCGAAAGCCGAATGCAAAGCTCGCGTTCATGAGCAGGCGCTCGACGACCGAATCGGTCCACGCGCCAGTGCGAAAAAACAGGAACACCAGGAACGCGAGGCACACCGCGACGTAAAGCGGTGCAAGCCGCAACCAGCGTGTCGCCAGGAACGCCGCCACGCCGCGCATCGAATTCAAGCGGCCGGCGTACGTGTACGCGAGGCTGGACCCGGAGAGCACGAAGAACATGTAGACGCCGTAAGTGCCGAACGTGTGCAAGGCCGGCAATCCCTGCCAGTACATCAGGTGATACACCGCCACGGCGACCGCGCAGAGCCCGCGCAAGATGTCCCAGCCCAGCACGCGATCCGATGCGGTAGCCATGCTACTTGCGTGTTCCTTGCAGCTTCGCGAATGCACCGGCCATGGCCGTATTGAGCTGCTGCGGCTGGGGCGCGCGCTGGCCCCGGCCCGCGCCTTCGAAGCGGTTGTCGCGCGGCCCATCGCGCCGGCTCGCGCCGCCGGCGGACACGTCGAGCTTCATCGACAGCGCGATCCGTTTGCGCGCCAGGTCGACCTCGGTCACGCGCACTTTGACGATGTCACCCGTCTTCACCACTTCGCGCGCGTCGTTCACGAACCTGTTGGCCAGCTGGCTCACATGGACGAGGCCGTCCTGGTGCACGCCGAGGTCGACGAACGCGCCGAATGCCGCGACGTTGCTCACCGTGCCTTCGAGCACCATGCCTTCGCGCAGATCGGCGATGTCTTCCACGCCATCGTTGAAGCGCGCGACCTTGAAATCCGGACGCGGGTCGCGGCCCGGCTTCTCGAGTTCGCCGATGATGTCCTTGATCGTGATCACGCCGAACTTGGCGTCGGCGAAGAGCTCGGGCCGCAGCGTCTTGAGCATCTCGGCGCGGCCCATCAGTTGCTCCACCGGTTTGCCCGCGCTGGCGAGCATGCGTTCGACCACCGGATAGGTCTCCGGGTGGACGGCGGTCATGTCCAGCGGGTTGTCGCCGCCGCGGATGCGCAGGAAGCCGGCGCTCTGCTCGAAGGTCTTGGTGCCCAGGCCGCTCACGTCCATCAGCTGCTGGCGATTCTTGAATGCCCCGTGTGCCTCGCGCCAGCGCACCACCGCCTTCGCGACACTCCCCGACAGGCCCGACACGCGCGACAGCAGAGGCACGCTGGCGGTGTTGAGATCGACGCCGACGGAGTTCACGCAGTCTTCGACAACCGCCTCCAGCGCCCGCGCCAACTCCGACTGGTTCACGTCGTGCTGGTACTGGCCAACGCCGATCGACTTGGCATCGATCTTCACCAGCTCGGCCAGCGGGTCCTGCAGACGTCGGGCAATGCTTGCCGCGCCACGCAGGCTCACGTCAACATCGGGCATTTCCTGCGAAGCGAACTCGCTGGCGGAATAGACCGAAGCGCCAGCCTCGCTCACGACGACACGTTGCATGCCCGGCAGGTCGCCGGCCAGCCGTTTCATCAGGTCGGCCGCGAGCTTGTCGGTTTCGCGGCTGGCCGTTCCGTTGCCGATCGCGATCAGGCTCACGCCGTGCTTGCGGCACAGCAGCCCGAGCTGGTGGAGCGATCCTTCCCAATCGCGCCGCGGTTCGTGCGGATACACCGTCGAGGTGTCGACCAGCTTGCCGGTCGCGTCGACGACGGCGACTTTGACGCCGGTGCGGATGCCCGGGTCCAGGCCCATCACGACGCGCGGCCCGGCCGGCGCCGCGAGCAGCAGATCGCGCAAGTTGTCGCCGAACACCTTGATCGCGACCTTCTCCGCTTGTTCGCGCAAACGGGCGAACAGGTCGCGCTCGGTCGAGAGCGACAGCTTCACGCGCCAGGTCCAGGCCACGCATTTGCGCAGCAGGTCGTCGGCGCGGCGGCCCTGGTGGCTCCAGCCCAGGTGCAGCGCGATCTTGCCTTCGGCGATGGAGGGCTTGCCCGGCTCGGGCTCGACCGGTAGTGCCAACTTGGCTTCCAGCACTTCGAGCTGCCGCCCGCGAAACACCGCCAGCGCCCGGTGCGAAGGCACGCGGCCGATCGGCTCGTCGTAATCGAAGTAGTCGCGGAACTTCGCGACGTCGGCATTGTTCTCGTCCTTGCCGCTCACGAGCTTGGACTTGAGCAGGCCCTCCGACCACAGCCATTCGCGCAGCAGTTGCACCAGCGCCGGGTCTTCGGCCCAGCGCTCCGAGAGGATGTCGCGCACGCCGTCGAGCACGGCGGGCACCGTGGTGAAGTCTTCGCCGCCTTCGCCCTTCTCGCTCTTGACGTAGCGTTGCGCTTCTGCCGCCGGGTCGAGCGTCGGATCCGCATAGAGCGCATCGGCGAGCGGCTCGATACCGGCCTCGCGCGCGATCTGGCCCTTGGTGCGGCGCTTCGGTTTGTACGGCAGGTACAGGTCTTCGAGCTCCTGCTTGGTCGGTGCGGCCTCGATCGCGGCGCGCAATGGCGGCGTCAGCTTGCCTTGCTCCTCGATGCTCTTGAGGACGGCCGCGCGCCGGTCCTCGAGCTCGCGCAGGTAACCGAGCCGGGTTTCCAGCTCGCGCAACTGGATGTCGTCGAGGCCGCCAGTGGCCTCCTTGCGATAACGGGCGATGAAGGGGACGGTGGCGCCCCCGTCGAGCAGGTCGACGGCCGCCTGGATTTGCTGCGGGCCGACGCCGATTTCGGCAGCGATCTGCCGGACGATCTTTTGCATCTTTGTAACTGCTGTGGCACGTGAGAGGACGCGCGAGTTTGCCACACGCCGCGCACACGAAAACGGCGTCCCCGCTGACAACTGGGCCGTGGGGACGCTTCCCAGAATGGTTCATTCCTTCCTGGGAGACCGATCATGCGTGCCCGACTCATTCTCGTCCTCGTCCTCGCCGTCCTGGCCGCCGGTTTCGCGGCCATGAACTGGACCGAATTCAATCGCTCCGTGCCGCTCAACTTCGGCTGGCAGGTGGCCGATGCGCCGCTTGGCATGGTGATGCTTGCCGCGCTCGGCGTCGCGCTGCTGGCGCTTCTTCTGAGCAGCGCCGCCTGGCATTCGCGCCGGCTGGTCGAGTCGAGCCGCCATGCCAGGGCCTTGCAGGCGCAGCGCGAACTCGCCGACAACGCCGAAGCTTCGCGCTTCACCGAACTGCGCCAGCACCTGGATGCGCAATTGCGCGAAAACCGCCAGCGCGAAGCGATCGCCATCACCGAGTTCGAAAAGGCCGTCGTGCAAAGCCAGCGCGACCTGTGCAACCAGCTCGAGCAGATCAACCGTGTCCTCGCCTCCCGCCTGGGCGAGATCGAAAGCCGCATCGACGCGCGCCTGGAGCGCCTGAACTCCGCTGCGGTGGACGTGAAGCCGCGCGAAAGCGTGAAGCTGTAAGAAGCGCTAGAGTGGCACGACCAAGGGGCATT
>Ga0157376_10002440_pt1 | contig 12574 bp, 15 predicted proteins | sample M45metaG_FD_121801 | JGI IMG/M metagenome (GOLD analysis project Ga0157376, IMG submission 121801) | Miscanthus rhizosphere microbial communities from Kellogg Biological Station, Michigan, USA - M4-5 metaG | ecosystem: Host-associated > Plants > Roots > Rhizosphere > Soil | place: USA: Michigan... | reverse complement strand
GCAGCCCCAGGATGTCACTTAAAATGCGGTTGTAGCTTTCCGTCCATACTTGGGTTTGGTCATGGACCTGAGCGAGCTGCGCAGTCACACGCACCCTTTCCCCAACTCGACGCACGCTGCCAGCGAGGATGTAGTCAACCCCAAGTTCCCGGCCGATTTGGTCGATGCGCTTTGTCGTACTTTTGTAGTGCATGGCTGACGGACGGGCAATGACCGCCAGCTGCCTGGGCCCCACGCGTCCCAACTGGGCAATCAGCTCTTCGGTCAATCCGTCGCTGAAATACTCTTGCTCGTGATCTCCGCTCAAGTTGTCAAACGGAAGAACCATCAGCATTATCCTCGCAGATTGGCGCCGGGGCGCTTCCCAGGCAGATGCTCTGACCGCAGCGAAGCCCAGTTCTGCTCCCGCGTCTGGTGGCCGATTTAAGCTTCTTTCGTCAACGGCCGGTGAGGTGGGAGCGCTGGCTACGGGAGCGATAAGGCGATAGCCTCGGCGTTGTAGCGTTTCAACATACCGCGGAGCATCGGCTGAGTCGCCTAGTGCGGTCCGCAACTTCGCGACCGCCACATTCACTGCGTGGTCGAAGTCCCCAAACGATTCGGTCGGCCAGATCCTCTGCCGCAATTCCTCCCGGCTAACCACCTCGCCAGGATGCTCAAGCAATGCCAACAGAACTTTGAACGGTTGATCCTGCAACCGGATTCGTGTCCCAGACTTACGCACTTCTCCTGAGCGCGGATTGACTTCAAATACGCCGAACCTGATCGTCGGCTTTGCTTGTCCCGAATTTCCCATTCCGACGACCTCGCGAGGCTTGTGGGGCCGTGTTTGCCGTCCATTTCTGAAGAGAGAATCAAATCTAACCAGTGCGTTATCAGATCATTGCAAGGAGACGAAGTCAATGCACAGAGAAGACCTTTTGTGAATTGAGGTACCAGCTCCAGTAACCGAACTTCGGCGCCACTGCTTATTTTCGCAGAGGTGAACACCATGAAGTTCCCGTTCCGCTTCTTCGCCCTCGGATTCCTAATTATCGCCGAGGGAATTCAGTCACACCAGATCGCTGTCGCAGTGCGAACAACTTCCGCCGACGCGATTCCTTTTCAACTAGGAAGCGAATTTCTTATTGTCCTCGAAGGCCAAATCGGGTCCCTGACGGGCCTCGTGTTCATTCTCGATACCGGAGCAACACACACCATGGTGGATGACAGCATCGCAGACAAACTATTGCTCCCCCGGCACAAAGGGAAAATCCTCAATTTTGATAAGCGCATCACTGTGGACTGGACGAACCTACCGGAATTGCATCTCGGTCCGCTCGCGGCTCACGATTTCCCTGTGATGGTCGGTGATCTGAAGCGAGTCTCGGAGTTTGCAAAAGGTGCGGATGTCATCCTTGGGTTGGATTTTTTGCGCACCGCGCAGAGCATCCGAATTGATTATCGCAGCCGTCTCGTCACCATAAGAACCCCAGCTGAAGGATCGGCTAGCTTCCTCAATGGCAACGCTCTCATCGTTCTAATTCCGTTGCAGGGCCGACCCGCACGCCTAATCGTTGACACCGGCCTTCAGAGCCTTCTTCTTTACAAAGACAGGCTTCGCCGACATCTGCCTGAGCTCGAACTAAGCGGCCCTATTTCGCAGGCTTACGCTGGCCGGCTCAAATGCGAATCGGCCGTCCTCACCGGCATCCGCCTCGGAGCTGACGAGTTACAGTCCTCCGTTCTGCTGCTTCCCAGGGCCCCAGCCTCTCTTCCTGGCGAAATTGATGGCTACATTGGAACGAATCTTCTGCATGCGCAGATGATCGAACTCAACTTCGCATCCAAGACACTTCGCTGGCAGTGACGTGAGAAGACTAGTTTAGCGCGGTCTCGACTAGATCCTGATAAACGCTAGCACTTTATCGGATGCGGGCTTTCAGGAAGAACGGGGCACGAGCACGGAGCTTTGCGCGTTCGATAAAGCCGTTAGAAGGAAGCCGCCCGTGGTTGCGGCGGACGCGGGCCCTTGGATTGGCTTGAGTTGTCCGGCCCGCGAGCCAGCGATGACAGCGACGCCTCCGGCCCGCCATTTCATTTTCCAGTTTTTTGAACTTTTTGAGGACTACACCAACATTTACCCTGTGGATGCCGTATATGGCGCAGTTCCGACCGTCGCCAAGCTCGTCTCTTGCAGCGAGGCGCGTTTCTAAATTCCTTCTACAAGAGACTGGTTTTCCGCTTCTTGTTCGTCGCTCAGGTATTCGTAGTCCCAAACTTTGGTGTCTAAGAAGTCCGCAAGGGAGAATTCATCGAGCGTTTTTACTTCGGCGTCAACTACCGCGATGCCTGTACATTGGTCCATCAGGTCTTGCAGCTCCGTGAGCACGCTTAGCGCTAGGCGTTCTCGCTCATCGTCCTCACCGGCTTCGGTGGTAATCACCAAACGCAACACTACCTCGTATGGCTGGTTCTGGTCTAGTTCCTCGTCGGTTAGGGCAAGAAAGATGCCTTTGATATCGGCACCATCGCGAGCAAGCAATTTCTTGATTTTCTTTAGGATTGCGTTAGGGATACGTCGATTGAACGCGGTCGGAAAGGACGGACGCGAATAGCGCTTGCCGACCCACCGAGCAATCTGCAGGGTTTGGGGTCGATCTAACCTCAGCGATGCGTCTGGGTGACCACCTGACAGACACTGCCGTTTCGTCTGAAACTTTGCGTGTATGTCGAGTTCATAGGACCGCTTAGCGATCCCTTCACCGATCGACAGATGCATTTTGCGTGGATTTTTTCCCAATGTAAGTGAGCCGTCCGGGGCATCGATTGGTCGGGCAACCAGGATTTCAAGCCACGGCTCTGCATCAAAAGATGGATTAACTAAGTCGCAGTCATGGGAAATTGCGATCAGTTTCGCTTCGGCAGGCAGTCCCTGAGGCAAATCCGCAGCCGGTAGGAGTTCTCGCGGTACGAAGCGTCACAAACTTTGGGCGAGCCTCCAAGGCGATATCAAATTTGAGCGGGAACACTGCGACATCGGCAAGGCCCTGTCACGCGAAGAGGAGAAAAAGCTTCTCACGGCCTGTTGCTCGAATGCGCTTCTCAACGCGGTTGTGACGCTCGCCCTGAACACGGCGCTTCGAAAGAACGAGATTCGTACTCTACGCTGGAGCCAAATTGACTTCGAGAAGCGAACGGTCACTGTTGGAAGGGCTAAGACGCAGGCTGGTAGTGGTCGAGTGATTCCACTGAATCAGCCAGCATTCGATGCACTGGTGAAGTGGGCGGGTCGTCTCGTCGAGGCGAATGCGGACGATTATGCTTTCCCCGGATGTGAGGCGGCGGGAATCGAGCGGGAGCGCCCCGACCGCGAGCGTATTGACCCTTCCCGGCCTATTAAGTCTTGGCGCTCTGCCTGGCGAGCGGCCCTCAAGCGTGCGGGCTTGCAGTTGCGCTTTCACGACTTGCGGCACACCTGCATCACAAAGCTCGCAGAGTCGCAGGCCAGCGAACAGACCCTGATGGCTATCTCAGGCCACGTCAGCCGCAGGATGATCGGGCACTACTCTCACATACGCATGGACGCGAAACGCATGGCGACGTACGCGATTGTTGATGGTGGTGTGAACCAAAACGTGAACCAACTCACGGAAAGCAATTCTAAGGCTTCTGCTAAGTCATTGAATTGAATGGTGGGCCTGGGTGGACTTGAACCACCGACCTCGCCCTTATCAGGGGCGCGCTCTAGCCACCTGAGCTACAGGCCCTTCGAAGAACAACTTTAAAAGTTTAACATGAAAAATCCCCGTGCTGCCAACGGGGGACGCGGGAACCGTTGGCGGTGGTTCGTGCGGCGGCTACTGCACGAAGCCGACGGTGGGAGCCGGGCCGGCGCCTTCGGGCGCTTCCTTGATGGGGCCAAACTGGGCTTCGTAGCGGGAAAGATTTTCGCCGAGGGCGCGCCAGATGCGTTTGGCGTGGCCGGGGCTGACGATGACGCTGCTGAGCAGTTTGCCTTGAGTGCCGTTGGGAAAAATATAAACGAAGTTCAGCGTGAACTCTTCGACATTGTGATGAATCATCATCAAATTGCTGTAGAGGCCTTGCAGCTCTTTTTCGTCGGCCTTGATCTGCATTTGTCCGGGCTGCTGCTGCTTCTCGTCCATGGAAATCTCCTGTAGTGCACTTCCAAAGTATCACAGGGCGTGGGCTCCACTGGGAAGGCGGGAAAGCCGGGAGACGAATCCTTGCAACCCGAGTGCAAAGAAGTGTTGACAGTCCCTGTTATTAAAGGTAGTTTAGCTATGGTATTAACCATAGTTAACAGGCCATGGCTCGATTGAGCGGACCACTCTTACAGACCGAACCAGACCTACCAGGGGATGCGGCGCCTGCGGCGGTTCCGGCCAAAGTTTCGACGCGGGCAGAGCAGCGGCCATCACTGCCGGAATCGCACCGCACTATTCCCGTAGTTCCTGGAATCAGTTGGATTAAAAAAATATTGGCGTTTGCCGGACCGGGTTACCTGGTGGCGGTTGGCTATATGGACCCGGGCAACTGGGCTACCGACCTTGGCGGTGGAGCGAAATTCGGCTACACACTGCTGAGCGTGATTTTGCTGAGCAACCTGATGGCGATGCTGCTGCAGGCGCTGTCAGCGAAATTGGGGATTGTGACCGGGCGGGATCTGGCGCAAGCGTGTCGCGAATCCTATTCGAAGCCGGTGGCGATTGCGCTGTGGGTGGTTTGCGAAATCGCGATTGCGGCGTGCGACCTGGCGGAAGTACTGGGCTCGGCTGTGGCGCTGAAATTATTGTTTGGATTGCCGCTGCTGGCGGGCGTGCTGATTACCGCGCTGGATGTGCTGATCGTGTTGGCGCTGCAGGGGCGCGGGTTCCGGTTGATTGAAGCGTTTGTGGTGACGCTGATCGTTTCGATTGCGGCGTGTTTCGCTTACGAAATCTTCTTTGCACAGCCGATGTGGCGGGAAGCGGCGGTGGGATTTGTCCCGCGGCTGGAGATTTTGCGGCGCCGCGAAGTGCTGTACATCGCCATTGGGATTTTGGGCGCGACGGTGATGCCGCACAATTTGTATCTGCATTCGAGCATTGTGCAGACCCGAGCATTTGCAACCGATGAGCGCGGAACGCGAGAAGCGCTGCGCTATGCAACATTCGATTCGACAGTGGCGCTGACGTTTGCGCTGTTCATCAATGCGGCGATTCTAGTGTTGGGGGCCGCGGCGTTCCATACGCGTGGCATGCACGAAGTGGCGGAAATTTCCGACGCGTATAAATTATTGACACCGGTGCTGGGAGCAAGCTTCGCAAGCACGTTGTTTGCGTGTGCGTTGTTGGCTTCGGGGCAGAACTCCACGCTGACCGGAACGCTGGCCGGGCAAATTGTAATGGAAGGCTTCTTGAATTTGCGGCTGAAGCCGTGGTTGCGGCGGTTGATTACGCGGTCGATTGCGATTATACCCGCGGTGATCGTGATTGGATTTTATGGCGAAGGCAAAGTAACTTCGCTGCTGATTTTGAGCCAGGTAGTGCTGAGCTTCCAGTTGCCGTTTGCGGTGATTCCGCTGGTGCAGTTCACCAGCAGCCGCCGCAAGATGGGCGTGTTTGCCAATTCGCGATTTACGTCGGTACTGGCGTGGACAGTGGCGGCCGCGATTCTCGTGTTCAATGCGGAGCTGCTTTGGTTGACGTTGCGGGCGGCGTGAACTTAATCGCCGAGTCCAATATTCTCATTCTTGAGGATCTGATTTCTGTTGAGGTAAGCGGTCCTTATATCCAAAGCCTTATTTAGAAAATATGCGCAAGTTTTCGAACTATTTAAGGTGATTCGTCAAGGTAATCAAGAATCGACTGTTGTATGCGAATCAATTGGTAGAGGAATAGCAAATGCGTTCCTATCAGGCTGTGCTGTCCCAAACAGACCTGAACAGTTTACTTTTATCCATCGCGGGATTTCACGACAGTATGGCCAAAGAAATTCACCTTGTTAAAACCTGGGTATTTCGCGCCAGATCACAGCATAATGATGGACCACAGATTTGATGCGCAAGCGCTGATTCAGTCGGTAAGGGATGGTTGGGATCCAAAGCGTTTCTTGGGCCGGGGTTTCTTCGGAGTAGGCGGTTCGCGCTGTCGTGCTAGAAAGAAGCTGGCGGCAATGTTCGGCGTGTAAGGAACGGTGGGAAGAAGACCCGGACAGGAATATTCCTACTGTCCAAACTGCGGCGAACTCATGGAATTAGCAAGCTAAGCTTTTCCAGAGTCTTTGGTATTTGCACAGATTTATTTTAAGCTGCTTGTGCGAGAGTTCTCCTTCAAAGGAATGGTCACATCAGGCCGTAAGAAATCTCCGGTGACATTGCTGCTGTTTATCGTGCTGCTGCTGGTTGCGGCGGGGTCGGCAGTGTACACGTACTTGCATCCGGGGCCGTGGATTGTGCCAGAAGGGGCGAAGCGGGTGGCGAATCCGTTGGAACCGTCGCGGGCAAATTTGCCCGAAGCGCGTAGGATTTACCTGGATAAATGTGCGGAGTGTCATGGAGACGGCGGCAAAGGCGATGGTTCGCAGGCGAAAATGTACGATCCGCTGCCGACGAACTTGACCGATGCGCCGCATATGAACTCGGTTTCAGATGGGGAGCTGTTTTACAAGATTAGTGAAGGACATCGGCCGATGCCCGGATTCAAAAAACGATTTACGGAAGAGCAGCGCTGGCAGTTGGTGTTGTTTTTGCGGTCGTTGAGTGCGGGGCCGGCGGCGAACCGGCCGGCGATGTAGCAGCAGAACCCATCAAAAGCAAAAGCGCCGGTCTGAAGACCAGCTACTACAAATGCAAACTCAGAGTGCGTACGCTACGTTCGTGGCAGAAATGTGGTGGGTGGGGTATTCTCTACGGGCTCGTTCAAGCTACAGGGGAATTTCTTTCATGCGCAAATTGGTATTTGGAATTGTGCTGTGTTTGTTGGCAGCGATAGAGAGTTCGGCGGCGCCTGGCGGAGCAGTGCGTTGTGGCAAGTTACTGGATGTTCGAACCGGGCAGATGTTGACGGATCAAATCGTGGCCTTTGACGAAAGCGGAGTTATTTCGTCGGTAGCCCCGGCGACAGGCGCGGCTACGTCCTCCATAGACCTCTCGAAGGCCACCTGCCTTCCGGGCCTGATTGACGTGCACACGCACATTACCGCAAATCCTACTGACGCAGGTTACGCCGGCCTCGGAATTTCAGTCCCACGCCAGGCGGTTACCGGAGTGAAGAACGCGCGTCTTACGCTGCGCGCGGGATTTACGACAATTCGTAATGTGGGCGCCCGGGACTTCACGGATGCCGCCGTCCGCGACGGCGTGAATGCCGGCGAAATAGAGGGACCGCGCATGCTGGTATCGGGTCCGGCGCTGGGAATTACTGGCGGCCATTGCGACATCAACCTACTGCCCTACGAGTTTCATTTCAAGGATCAAGGAGTGGCCTACGGACCGTGGGCTGCGCGCGAGAAAGTGCGCGAAGTAATCAAATATGGCGCGGACGTGATCAAAATTTGTGCCTCAGGCGGAGTACTGAGCAAAGGCGACCAGCCGGGCACGCCGCAATACACCCTAGTAGAGATGCAGGCAATTGCGGAAGAGGCGCACAAACTGGGACGCAAAGTTGCGGCGCATGCGCACGGAACGGAGTCCATTAAAGATGCAATTCGCGCGGGGATCGACTCGATCGAACACTCCAGTCTAATTGACGATGAAGGGATTGCGCTGGCCAAGCAACACGGTACGTATCTGGTGTTCGATATTTACAACGATGATTTTATTTTGCAGGAAGGCGCCAAAGCCGGAATGCTGGCGGAGTCCATCGAAAAGGAAAAGAAAGTTGGACGGCTGCAACGGGAAAACTTCCGGAAAGCGTTTCAGGCTGGCGCAAAAATTGCCTTCGGCACGGATGCCGGAGTGTACCCGCACGGAGACAATGGACGGCAATTCGGGAAAATGGTGGAGTGGGGAATGAAGCCGATGGACGCGATTCAAGCTTCCACGATCAATGCGGCGGATTTGCTGGGTTGGAGCGATAAAGTAGGCACGCTGGAAAAAGGGCACTACGCCGATTTGATTGCGGTGGAAGGCAACCCGCTGACCGATGTGAAAATCCTAGAGACCGTGAAGTTTGTGATGAAAGGCGGAATCGTGGCCCGCAACGATTTCGCGAAGTAAGACGCCGAATCTGTTTCTCCTTTCGGGGCGCTGGTGTTCGAGGATTGTGTTGGGGTTAGCCGCTATCGTTGCGACGTTGGATCCCCGTTTAGCGCTGATGGTGTTTCTGCTGCTGTTGCTGGCCGCTGCTACGCCTATCGTGTGGGGCTGGCTGACGCTGCTGCCGGCGGAGCTCGAACCTTTCGCCCGAAGCGGTGAAAAACCACAGAAAAAACTGCGCGATCCGTTCGCGATTTTTCTGCTGACGAATATTTCGCTGAGCCTGTTGCTGCGAATTCCAGGAATGGATTCCAGCGCGCTCGTTTCCGGACTCGGCGGACTAATGTCTGCCGAATGGACAGACAACGCAGTAATGATCGGCCACATCTGGTTTGGATTTGTGGCAGGGCTTGCGGTTGCGTATGCCGCGGTGCGCGCGAATCCACTGCGGCGGCAATTGCTTATTGGCGGAGCACTGACACTGGTGCTGTGGTTTGTGGGACCGGCGCTGATTCGTCAGATTGCGGGGACGGTTTAGCAGAATTGAAGAAAAATGGCTGGCGCGCGAAGCTCCGGCCAGTGCAAATTCCTTTTTGTAATTGATAAGAATTAAGCGGTGGCTGACTTCACGGTTTGCAATGCGGCGGCTACTTCGGCGACGTCTGGCACAACGGGGATGTCGTAATTCTTCACCCAGGCAACTTTGCCGTCTTTGTTGACGATGACGATGGCGCGGCCAGTGATTCCTTTTTCCGGGAGATACGCGCCGTACTTGTCGGCCATCGCGCCGCGGGGCTGAAAATCAGCCAGCAGGGAATACTTGATGCCCATTTTTTCGGCATACGCTTTGTGCGACCAGGCGCTGTCCACGCTGACGCCCAGAACTTCGGCATCGAGTATTTCAAACTTTTTCATGTCGCTGACGAAGCAGGCATGCTCTTTGGTGCAGACCGGGCTCCAGTCCAGCGGGTAAAACATCAGCAACACATTTTTCTTTCCGGCAAAATCGGAAAGTTTCACTTCCTTGTCGTATTGATCCTTCAAGTTGAAATCCGGCGCTGCTTGTCCGACGGCGATGGCCATGTGCATTCTCCCTTTACGAACATTATTGCTTACGAGCTGATGGATTTTTTCCGCTACGAGATAATAGTGGATTCAACGGCGATTGACAAAGCGACATAGTGTCAGGCCCCGCGTCCCGCGGGTGTAGAATTATGCCCGGACACTCCAGCAGAAAGGTGGCGCCCCCATGACCGCCGAATCCACGCGCCGCGCTCCGATGATGACTTTGCAGGAACTCTATCGGGTTTATACGACCATTGCCCCCAAGCCGGGAGAGCCGGTGCCACTTTCAGCGTTCAACCTGTCCAAAGAAGAAACGGAGAAACTATTTTCGATTTTTGACGAGGACTACCACATCAGCCGGTTTTTTCATTTCAGCGAGACTGGTAGCGAAAAATATTCGATCAACGGGGAAGCCGAGACGCACGTGGCGATTGATCCGGAATTTTCTTCGATCTTATAGCTTAGCGCGCGAATGCGAAATTAGCGCGCTCCGGGCTTCCATTTATTCAGAAACGCCAGAACGTCTTCCGGCCCGAGCGAGCGAGCTTTTTCAAATTCCTGATTTTTCTGGCTGAACAACAGTTTTCCGTCGCTTTCCAGAATCGCCGCGGCGGGAACGCCGCGCTCCAGCGGCACTTCATATTTCTTGGCGATGTCCAGATTCTTGTCGTATTCGCCGATATCCACGTGAACGACCACAAAGTTGCGATTCAAGGTCGGAGCAATTTCTGGAAGGTGAAAAGCTTCGTCCAGAACGTGGCAGTCGTAGCACCAGTTGCCGCCGAAAACCAGCATCACGCGCTTGTGATTTGTTGCAGCAGTTTCGACGGCCTCAGCGATCTCTTTGTCGGCCTTGACACCGGCTGGATAAAGATCCTTACGTTCTGCTGGGGCTTTAATGCGGGTCTCGGTTTCGCGTTGCTCCGCGGCGATTTTCCAGGTGGCTCCTTGCTCCACGTAACCTTGGGCGACTTTCACATAATACTTTTTCGGAGCGCCGTTTTCGGTTACGCCAAGAGTCAGCTGGACTTGCAGAACGTGAAATCCCGGCTGTGGCTCCTGCTGGCTTTGTACTTCCGCGGAAAGAGATTTTAGTCCTTTGGATTTCCAGGAAGTCCAGTAGGCGAGACCAGACTGCAAATTGGAAGCAGTCTGGCCGGGACCAAAAATTCTGGGATTGGCGACGTATAGCGACGTGAGCGCGCCGGAATCTCCGGCTAGAACCGCTTTTCGCCAGGATTCGACTTGCAGTACGGCGGAGTTCGCACCTTGTGCGCGTGTCGCTAGCGACGCGGCTAGCGTCAACGTCGCTGCAAAAAAGAACGATGCGATTACAGTTCGACGATTCAAGGGAACTACTCCTCCATTATCTTAGCAGCGTTGGGCGCCCGAAGCGGCCAACGGTGAAGTCGGTGCCGGACCATAGGCCCGGCGTGATGTTAAACTGATGCCATGTATGCGCAAACGTTTCTGGTGGAAGTGGTGATTCGGGGAGAAAAGCGAGCTTGCCCATTAGAGTGGCTGGATCAGTTTTGCATGCGGAATTTTACCAATGCGGCCGAATTTGACGACACGTTGCCCGTGGGCGACGGCAGGATCGAAGCCAGCTTCCGGCTTAGCCCACAACGTTTTGGCGAAGGACTGGCTGCCTGGCTCACGCAACGTGGCAAAGGTGAAGGCCAACCGGTACTGGTCGAAGCGCGCCTCGAAAAGTAGTCAATCTCTACTGATCTTTGATGGTTTCAAACCACCATCCAATCCTTGCTATCTCCCGTATAGCCATCGAATGCAAACTTAGTTGAAGGGGAATAAATTATGAAGAGACTCCTCGCAGCGGTAGCCCTTGGTGTATTTGCAATTGCCGGCGCAGCCGTTAGTCGTGCGCAGGAAAATCCGATTGGTCGGTGCCGCAGCTATACACGCCAACAAAGACATCGTGGACAACGCGGTGAACTCCGCGGACCACACCACGCTGGTGACGGCGGTAAAAGCGGCCGGACTGGTGGACATGTTGAAAAGAGGCAGGCCCGTTTAAGCAAAAGGCTACGCGGGAGATTTATTCTTGTTCCCTTGCAGCACCGCGACAATCTCGGGAAGTACTTTCATCGCGGCAGCTTCGCCGGCGGCAATTAGTTCCGGAGTCTTGGTGAAATCATCCCAGGCAAAAGACTTCACGTCTGGTTCGATGATGACGTCAGCCTGCTGGCGCCAGGTAATATCGACATGTTTTTGAATGATGTTGAAAGAGCGGCTGATGATGTCCACTGCAGTGCGGGGATTTTCGATGCCGCCAGCTTCGAGATACACGGCAATAACAATTTCGGCGCCGAGCAGCAACGCTCCGTCCACGGGGACAGGGGCCGTCAGAAACCCGTCCACGAGAGTCCGGCCCTCGTACTGAATCGGAACGAACAACCCGGGATAGGCGCAGGACGCGCGCAGCGGCGGGGCAATCGCTCCGTCGGAATAATAGATCGTCACTCCTGCATTGATATCGGTGGCGCTGATGGCCAAGGGTGTCTGCAGTTGTTCAAACTTGGTCGCTGGAGTCATTCTGGCGAGATATTTTTCCATGCGCTGGTTGGTCGCTAAGCCCAGCCACGACGGCGTCCAGCGGCCAAAATCGGTGAAGTTGGTGCTCAGGCCAATCTGTTCCATGGTTTCCAGAGGAACGCCTGCGCAAAATCCCGCGCCAATCAGTGCGCCGACGCTGGTTCCGGCGACGCAATCAATCGGTATCCCTGCATCGCGCAGCGCGCGCAAGACGCCGATGTGCGCAATGCCGCGGGCAAATCCGCCGGCCAACGCCAGACCGATCTTCGGCCGCGTGGCCCGAGCACTGCCGTCCCCAGCGGTAAATTCTCGAAATTTATCCCGAGCAGCTCGTAGCCACTCCAGAGCATCCTCTACTTTGCGGTCCAGCATACAGTCCCTATCTTAATCCGCCGAATCGGCAAAGCCGTCCTGGATTGACCCGGCCTTGTTGGTTTTGTAACCTGTGTAATTCAAGGTTGCTGAGAAAATCTTGAAGCCCGTCCGAACGTCCATCGCATTCGAAGGCCTAGCATGAAGCTACCGATTCAAAAAGCGGTGGTGTTGGGCGCCGGCACCATGGGCGCACGAATCGCTGCACATTTCGCGAACGCGGGTTTGCCGTGCATTCTAATGGATATTGTGCCGCCAGACGTGAAACCGGATGCGCCGCCGTCGGAGCGCAATCGCTTCGCGCGTAATGGTCTCGAATCTGCGAAAAAATCGCGTCCCGCGGCATTTTTCAGCACGGCGTTGGCTGAAAACATTTCCATTGGCAATCTTGAAGATGATTTG
>Ga0157376_10002438_pt1 | contig 12577 bp, 13 predicted proteins | sample M45metaG_FD_121801 | JGI IMG/M metagenome (GOLD analysis project Ga0157376, IMG submission 121801) | Miscanthus rhizosphere microbial communities from Kellogg Biological Station, Michigan, USA - M4-5 metaG | ecosystem: Host-associated > Plants > Roots > Rhizosphere > Soil | place: USA: Michigan... | reverse complement strand
CGCCGTGCCGCTCGTCAGCATCGCGCGGATCACCGGCACGACGTTGCCGTTTCGTTCCACCCTCACGCTCGGCGGCGAGTGGTCCCTTGCCGCGGCGCCGCGCCTCTCCGGGACGCTGGCGGTGCGCCGCGAAGGCGGCGATCTCGCCTTCCTCCCGAGCACCACTTCGGACTCGACGATCGCCGCGGGCCTCGCTTCCCTCGAGGTGCTCGCGCGGTTTCGCGACGACGCGCTCGATGCGACGGCGTCGCTGCGCTCGACGAGCGGCGACAAGGCCGATGCCAAGCTCGCGATCGGCGCGGTGCCGGGCGCCCCGCCGGGGCACATCGCGCCCGAGGCGCCGCTCGAATTTTCGGTGAGCGGGGACATTCCATCGCTGCAGCTCCTGCAGCCCTGGATCGGCACCACGGCCGTCGTCTCGGGCCGCCTGCACGTCGATATCGCGGCGCGCGGCACCGTCGCCCGACCTGCGCTGTCCGGCGCGGTCCTCGGCGAGGGCTTGCGCATCGACGCGCCGCAATACGGCGTCCACTACACGAACGGCCGCCTAGCCGCGCGCGCGGAGAACGACCGGATCGACATCGAGGATCTCACGCTCGGCTCCGGGACCGGCACCTTCAAGGCGACCGGTGAGATCAGCGGCCTCGCTCCGGGCGGCGCGAAGCCGCTCGCGAAGCTCACCTGGAAGGCGCAACAATTCCGCGCCTTCAATCGCCCGAATTTGCACCTGGTCGTCGGGGGCGAGGGCAGCGCCGTCGCCCAGAATGGCCGGATCACGCTTTCCGGCAAGCTTCGCGCCGATGAAGGATCGATCGTCTATCTCGCCACACCGGATTCCACCCTCGGCGACGACGTCGTCGTCAAGGGCTGGGCGCGTCCGACCACGGACCGGATGCGCGTCGACGATCTGCCGCTTGTCGTCGATCTGACGCTCGAGCTCGGCGATCGTCTCATGTTCTCCGGCGAGGGCATCGAGACGCGGCTCGCCGGGTCGGTGCACGTCACGTCCGGTTCGAATGGTCTCAACGGCAAAGGCTCGATCAGCACGGTGCACGGGACGTACTTCGCGTTCGGCCAGCAGCTCGCGATCGAGCGCGGTCAGCTCATATTCGACGGACGCCTCGACAATCCAGGACTCGACATCGTGGCGCTACGCAAGAATCTCGCGGTGGAGGCGGGAGTGACTGTCACCGGGACCGTGAAGGTTCCGGTCATCCAGCTCACTTCCAATCCACCCGTGCCGGACAGCGAGAAGCTGTCGTGGCTCGTTCTCGGCCAAGGCAACACCACGTCCGGCGGCGACCTCGCGGCATTGCAGGCCGCTTCCGCCGCGCTTCTCGGCGCCCACGGCAAGCCGGTCTCGGCTTCGATCGCGCAGAGCATCGGGCTCGACACCCTGACATTGAAGGGCTCGGAGCGGCCCGCCCCGACGGGAGCCCCCGGCGCGGAAAATCAGGTCATCGCCGTCGGCAAGCGGCTGTCCGATCGACTCTCGCTCGTGTACGAGCAGGGCCTTACCATCGCGACCAATGCGCTGCGACTTGAATACGAGCTGACTCGCTCGCTGACGCTGCGCGCGGAAGCGGGCACCGTTGGCGGGCTGGGGATTTATTTCCGGCGCACATTCGACTGATCGCCTCTCGCAGGCGCCCCGACGGGCGATAATGGCCGCCTCTCGAACCTGAATGGGAGCTCTCGACGTGGATTTCGACCAGGAACTGGATACGAGCGGATTGTCCTGTCCGCTGCCGATTCTCAAGACCAAGAAGTCGCTGAACGGACTTGCGTCCGGCCAGATTCTGAAGATCGTCGCGACGGATCCCGGTTCGGTCAAGGATATGCAAGCATTCGCGAAGCAGACCGGTCACGCGCTGCTGTCGGCGAACGAGGAAGACAAGACGTTCGTCTTCTACATGCGGAAGAAGTAGGCGGCCCGGAACGTCGATCCCCCGGTCGACACACGCGCTTTCCCTGTCGATCAGCGTCTATTTCGACGACAGCGCGGCGCCCGCCTTTGCGCTCGACGACACGTCCGATCGCGCGGTCACCCGCCAGATGACATTGCCGACATCGTCGGCGACGAGAAGCGCACCGGCGCGATCGATCGCAACGCCCACCGGCCGTCCCCGCGCATCACCGTCTTCATCTACGAATCCGGTGAGCACGTCCTGCGGCAATCCGGTTGGCCGTCCCTCGACAAATGGGACGAACACCACTTTGTACCCGCTGCGGGGCCGGCGATTCCACGAGCCGTGCTCACCGATGAATACCCCGCTCGTGAATTTCGGGCCAAGCAACCCTTCGTCGTAAAAAGTCATACCCAGCGGGGCCACGTGCGACCCGAGCGCATAGTCGGGGGCGATGGCGCTGGCAACGAGGTCCGGTCGCTGCGGCTTGACGCGAGCATCGACATGCGGGCCGTAGTAGCTGTAGGGCCAGCCGTAGAAGCCGCCGTCGCGCACTGATGTCAGGTAGTCGGGCACGAGGTCGCTCCCGAGCTCGTCGCGCTCGTTGACAACGGTCCACAGCGCGCCCGTGCGCGGGTCGAAGCCGAGCCCGTTCGGGTTGCGCAATCCCGACGCGAAGATGCGCGAGCGCCGCGTTGCGGGATCAACCTCGAGAATGGCGGCGCGATCGAGCTCGTTCTCGATGCCGTTCTCGGCCACATTGCTATTGGATCCGACGGTCACGTACAGACGGGAGCCATCGCGATTGGCGGCGACGTTCTTGGTCCAGTGATGGTTGATCGTTCCGGCGGGAAGATCGACGACCTTTTCGCCCGGTCCCGCGATGGAGGTCGCACCCGCAACATAGGGGAACCGAAGCAGCGCGTCGGTGCAGGCGACATAGAGGTCGCCGCCGACCAGGACCATCCCGAACGGCGAGTTGAGTCCTTGCAGAAACGCCGTTCGCGTGTCGGCAACGCCATCCCCGTCGGTGTCGCGCAGCAGCGTGATGCGATTGGGGCTCGCTGACCCTGCGCCCGCGCGGCTCATGAACCACCGCATGACATGACCCTTGAGTCCCTTTCCGTCATCGGGCTTCGCCGGAGCGTTCGTCTCGGCGACGAGGATGTCTCCGTTCGGCAGGACATAGAGCCAGCGCGGATGGTCGAGTCCGTCGGCGTAGGCGCTGACCGCCAGCCCGGGCGCCGCGTCGGGCGCGACTCCGCGCGGCCAGCCTTTCGCGGGTGCGACATTGACGGTGGGGATGAGCGCCGAAACGGGCTCGACGATCTGCGGCGACGGGCCCATCGTGGCTTCGCCGCGCAGAGTGGCCCTCTCGCCGCATCCCAACAGGATCGTCACGATCGCCAGCAGCGCGGCGGCGCTCGCCGGCCCACTCACGAGCGCACTCGCGGCTCGTCGACCTTGACCAGGCATGACGTCGTCGTTGCAATCGCCGCCGTGCAATGGGCGTGGCGTTTGCTAGTGACGTACCCCGATCGGAGCCTGATCATGCAATGACGGGCTCGACGCTGCGGCGGCGGCCTCCTCCGCGCGCCTGCGCCGTGCTGCCCGCACCTTTTCCGCGAGCAGCGACACCACTTCTTTTCCGTAGCGTGCGAGCAGGGACTGGACCAAGGGTGCGGCATACGCGGTCAGGACGGCGCCTGCGCTCAACCTGGGAGAGCTCACTCGCCGCCGACGCGGGCGCCGGGCGAGCCACACCCCCGCGAGGCCGGCCAGGCCCGCAGCGCCAGCGGCCAGCGCAACCTTCGAGGGCAACGTAAAACTCGCGCGGAACGCCGCGCGTGCGCGATGCAACCCGTCCCGGGTCTTCTGCCGCGACGCTGCGAGCTTCGCTTCGGCCGCATCGATCGCCTCCAGGGTTGGTGCGCGCTTCACGAGACGGTCACCTTGGCGGAGGGATCGCGTGCGAGCTGCCGGCGCGTTGCGGGGAACAGAAGACCGCGGCTTAAGCCGACGCACACTCGAATTAGCACCCCACCGGCAACGAGATTGAGAATGGCGATAAGAATGATGGCGGCGATGGGCAGCAAGCCGAGCGAAACCGCCCACATCGCCAACGCCGCCATCAACCCCAGCCAGGTCGTGATGATGCATACCGCGGCGACGACGGCCCAAGCGACCATCCAGAACAGAGCGAGGCCCGCACGCCGAGCCTCGAGTGTCACGAGGTCGAGGAAATTGGAGAGCGACTCGCGTGCCGAATCCAGCACGCCCGCCACCTCTCCGAACACGCCGTGGGTCCCTGGCGCCGTTTCGCCGCGAGGGCCGGAATCATTGGCCGCCGCCGGCGCCTTCGCGGAGGGCGATGCGCCCTCCGCCGGGATGGCGCCGTTCGAATGCTCCGGTTGCCTCGCGTCGCTCACGCCGATACCTTTGCTAGAGAACGATCTTGCTGATCAGAAAACCGGCAAGAAGCGCGAAGCCGACGGATTTCAGCGGATTGGCCGACACGTAGTCGCAGGTATCCGCAACCAGCTTTCTCTGCGTGGCAGTGAGGGTGTCACCCTTGTCGGCCAGCCATTCGGCCGTGGGCGCCGCGGCGTCGGCCGCCTTGTCGACCGCCTTGTGCGCCATCGCAGCGACCTGGTCGATCTTGGGCTTGGCCTTGCGCGCGGCCTCGTCGGCGGCACCGGCCATCGAATCGACGGCCGAGTGAGCACTGGAGGACGCCCTGTTCAAGGTCGAGTCAAGGCTATTCGGGAGGTTGGAGCCCGGCGTCTTGCCGTACGAGGTAGATTCCATTTGCTTCTCCTTTGGTGTGGAACGAACAAAATCGATGTGCCGGGATGATTACTGCGCCTGTGACGTCCAGGGATCCCGGCCCCGCTCGACATGACAACATCGATCGTTGCGTCGATTCTGCCCCGTGCGCCCCCTGGACTCTGTGCGCTGTCACACCTACCGCGCGAAAAAACCTCTATCCGTCTCGCGACACGTTGCCACGTCACAGCTGCAGGCGCAGCAGCGCCGCCGAATGTTCGAGCAACTTTTCGAGCAGAGGCCGCCGCCGCCAGGCCTCGAGCGTTATCGCCTTGGAGTGCTCGAGGTCTTGCTGGAAGACCGCGACCTGGCGCCCCGCAAATGTCGCATCGAAGATGTTGAGGTTAGCTTCGTCATTCAACGAAAAGGAACGGCTGTCGAAATTCGTCGATCCCACCGAAAGCCACAACCCATCGACAATCATCACCTTGCAGTGGTACATCGTCGGCTGGTATTCGAAGATCTCGACCCCGGCTTCGAGCAGATCGCCCCAGCGTGCGCGCGATGCCTTGCGCACCGTTTCGGCGTCCATGTGCTCGCCCGGAGTGATGATCTGCACGCGCACCCCCCGCTTGGCGGCCGCCACCAGCGCCTTCAACGACAGGTCGTCCGGAACGAAATACGCGCTGGACAAGTGAATCGAATGCGCGGCCGCCGTGATCGCCAGGAGATACATGAGTTGCATGCTCTCGCTGCCGCCCTCGGGCGAGCTGCTGAACATTTGCCCCATGCTCTCGCCGCGCTTCTCGAGCGGCGGAAAGTACTCCGGACCGTGCAGGACCTCGCCGGTGACCTTGATCCAATTGTCCATGAAAACCGCCTGCATCTGCGCGACGACAGGACCTTCGGCCCGGAAGTGCGTGTCGCGCCAATGGTCGGGATCCTGCGCGTGGCCGCCCCAGACGTCCGCGATGCCGACGCCTCCGGTGAATCCCACCCTGCCATCGACGACCAGCACCTTGCGGTGCGTGCGATTGTTCATTCTGGCAAGGTGATACCAGGCGGGCTCGTGAAATCGCCGCACGGTCACTCCGGCCTTTTCCATCGTGGCCACTTGCGCGGAATCGAGCTTGGCGCTGCCGAGCCAATCCAGCAGGACATGCACCTTCACGCCGGCGCGGGCACGCTCTGAAAGCGCCTCGGCGAACTCCCGTCCGATCGAGCCCGACCAGTAGATGTAGCTCTCGAAACTGATCGTCTCTTTCGCACCGCGGATCGCGGCGAGCATCGACGGAAATATCTCGTCGCCATTGACCAGCACGTCGAAGCGGTTCCCCGCAATATTCGGCGGGCCCAGCAAAACGCCCATCGCCCGGCTGAACTGGTCATCCTTGACGTCGTAGAGGCGTGCGATCGTCTGCTCGATCTGTTTCTCGCCCGTCTTGAACATGAGCGCGACGAGGCCGACGGCGAGCGTTGCGCCGACGGCGATAGCAGCTACGACCAGATCCCGGGTATTCGTACGACCTCCGCAGTCGAGTGAGCTGCGGATCATCGCGCCCGTATCCGTCCTGCGTATGTTCGGCATCACACAGAGCGGCACGAAGGCGCACCAATGCGTGCACGTAAGTGCGGACGGCGGGCCGGGGACGGCGTACGTGCCGGGAGACATACCAGTCTTGCCGACCTACAAATTGCAATTTGCTGTGCGCGGTCGAACAGACCGGGGAATGCCGATTGCTCATGCTGCGCCATCGCGTGGACTCGCGACCGTGAAGGCGAAGCTCCTCTGTCCGGTGACCTTCGTTCGAACTGGGGAGGCGACGCGAGACGCCCGATATGGAAGACAGCAGCACAACCCTACAACCTCAAACTTGGAGCTTACGATGGCAAATGAATCTCTGGATCGCACCCGCAAGGCCGCTGTAAATCCCTCTGCGAACCCACTTGGATCGCATCCGGTCGGAACCGGCGTCGGCGCGGCCGCAGGCGGCCTTGCGGGCGGCGTAGCGGCGGGAGCAGTGACAGGCGCGGTGACTGGAACGACAGTGGGTCCCGTAGGTACCGCTATCGGCGCGGTAGTGGGTGCCGTGGTTGGTGGCCTCGCTGGCAAGGGGGTCGCGGAAATGATCGATCCGGCGGCCGAAGACGCGTATTGGCGGGACAACTATTCGAGCCGGCCCTACGTCACGAGCGACAGTACTTACGACGACTACGGCCCCGCCTATCGCTACGGCGTCGATAGCTATGGACGCTACGACGGCCGCACGTTCGACGAGGTGGAATCGGATCTGAAACGCGACTGGCAGAGCGCCAAGGGATCGTCCAGGTTGTCCTGGGAGAACGCGAAGCATGCGACCCGCGACTCCTGGCAGCGCGTAAGCGATGCCGTGGAGCGTGCCGTGCCCGGCGATTCCGACCACGACGGGAAGTAAGCGCAGCGATTGCCAACAGCGTCGCGGCAACCGCAGCGGGCGCAAAATCTAACGGATGGAGATGACCATGAATTTGATCATATGGCTCGTTGTAGGAGGCATTCTCGGCTGGGTTGCCAGTCTCATCATGAAGACGGACGGCCAGCAGGGAATCGTTCTCAATGTCATCGTCGGCATCGTCGGCGCGCTGATTGCGGGATTTGTCATCGCGCCGATGTTCGGCACCGGCACCATCAACAGCAATGACTTCAGCGCCTCCGGCCTTCTGGTCTCTCTGCTGGGCGCCGCCATTCTGTTGGCAATCGTCAACATGTTCCGGCGCGGAAGTCCGCGTTAGATCAGTACCGTCCCCAGACCCCGGGAAGACTGCCTCGCGGACAGAGTCGGCGGCAGGTGGTTATCCCGGGGTCTCCGCATTTCCCGCCGTAGCGGGTTCATTCGAGCCGAGGATCCAATGCCCACGAAATCAACCACGGCATCGCCAGCGAAAGCCGTCGATGCACTCGCCTTGCTGATGGCGGACCACAAGGCCGTCAAGGCCCTGTTCAAGGAGTACGAGAAGCTCGTCAAGAGCGACGCGATCGACGAGCAGAAAGAGGCGCTTGTCGAGAACGTTTGCGTCGAGCTCGCCTTGCATGCGAGGGTCGAGGAGGAGATTTTCTATTCTGCCGTTCGCGCAGCGACCGACGACGACGATATGCTCGATGAAGCCGAAGTCGAGCACGCCACGTTGAAAGATCTCATCGCGCAGCTGCAGGAGATGCTTCCGTACGAAAAGCTCTACGATGCCAAGGTCAAGGTGCTTTCGGAGTATGTCGAGCACCACGTGAGGGAAGAGGAAGACGAGATGTTTCCCAAGGTGCGCGCATTCGATCTCGACCTCCCTGCCCTCGGGCGACAGATGCAGGCGCGCAAGGAAACGCTGAAGGTGGAATTCGGGTTGGCCGATGCAGACGCGCCGCCTCCGGCACGTGCGAAGGGGGCAAACGGCTCCAAACGCCCCACCAAGTCGCCCATAGGCTGAGCCAGCCATGACCTCCTTGACCATCCAGGTGGATGGTGATAGGATGGTCCATGGCTGGCAAACAGGTACCTCCCCTCCGCGCCGTCTCCCCTCGGGACAGGTCTCCCGACTCCGAGAAGATCACCATCAATCTGGGCCTGGTGGATCTCGGCCAGATCGATCTCCTAGTCGGCGAAGGGTTCTATTCCAACCGCACTGATTTCATCCGTACCGCGATTCGCAATCAGCTCGCGGCGCACGCCGAGCCCATACGTCAAGCGATTGCGCGCAAGACGCTGGTCCTCGGATTGCGGGACATCACGAAACAGGAGCTCGAACAGGCCGCGGCGAGAGGTAAACCGCTGCAACTGCGGGTATTGGGTCTCGTTCGAATTGCCGACGACGTGTCGCCTCGACTGGCGCGCGCCGGAATCGAGTCGCTGGAAGTCCTGGGCGCCCTGACGGCCAGTCCCGAAATCAAGACCGCCCTTGCGGATCGCATTTTGTAGAAGGAACGAATTGAACAACGAAACCATGCAGCAGACGATGCGCGACGCGATGAGATTGATTGGAGCCGGCGATTTGAACGCCGCGACCGCAGCCATACGACGCGGCTTGAGCGATCTCCCACCGCAAGCTCGACTGCATCCCCCCGCTTCCGTTGCTCCAAGCGAGTACATCGACGCGGATTTCCGTGTTCTTGCCGACGCGGATCCGGCCGTCCCCGAGCAGGAGCCCGCGCCAGCGGCGCCGCCAACGGTGCAGACGATGCGGACCGGCACATTTGCTACGGCTGCGGGAACGCGCGACTACCTCGTTTATTCACCTTCCGCGGCCCCGTTGCGGCCGTCACCGTTGTTGTTGATGTTGCATGGCTGCACGCAGGACGCCGAGAATTTTGCCCGTGGAACACGCATGCATCTGCGTGCTGCGAGCGAAGGCTATGTAGTCGTGTATCCCGTTCAGTGCGCCCGGAGCAACGCCAACGGCTGCTGGAACTGGTTCCGGACGGCCGACCAGCAGCGCGATACAGGAGAGGCGGCGCTGCTGGCCGGCCTCGTCGCGGAGATGACACAGCGCTATTCATGTGATCCGGGGCGCGTCTTCGTCGCAGGCCTGTCTGCGGGAGGGGCGATGGCCGCCACACTGGGGCATGTCTACCCTGACGTATTCCGCGCGGTGGGGGTCCATTCCGGCCTGCCGCATGCGTGCGCGCACGATGTCCCCAGCGCCCTGGCGGCCATGCGCAAGGGGGCGAAGCCGGGGTCACCGACCGTAATCCGCGAAGGGAGCGTCGCTCTCGTGCCGACGATTGTCTTCCACGGCGATCGTGACCAGACGGTGAATATCCGCAACGCAGCCCGGGTCGTGGCCGATGCCATGGGCGATCCGCGGCCGCCCGACGCAGGAGAATGGTCTGAGACGGTTACGACGGGGCACGTCGCCGGCGGCTACGAATTCACGACCACCAGTGCCCGAGACGCGCTGGGCAGACTCAAGGTGGAATCCTGGGTCGTCCACGGTGGAGGGCACGCCTGGTATGGCGGGAGTCCTGACGGAACTTTCACCGATGCCAGGGGTCCCGACGCAACGGTGGAAATGCTGCGGTTTTTTCGAAGCGTCACCTGACGCCGTTGCGCGCCAGGCGTCGCAGCGAATGCCGTGGCGGCTGTGTGCTACCGCACAGATTGCGCTGCGGCGGCTGCGCATAGTGTCAGGGGCGATCGACATCTGATCGCCATCTCACGCACCGCCTTGGAGACCCCCATGCATTCGAAACGCCAGCAGCACCAGCCCCCGGGCAAGCGTCCTCCGACGAACGACGCGAAGACCGGCGCCGCGCGCGACGCAGACGCCAAACCCGCGGCGATCGACAAGGACGGCGTGCAAGGCGAAGGCAACTACACTGCCGCACGCGAGTTCGACGAAGCCGAACGCAAGTTCGTCGCCTCCGGCAAGGTGGCGGCCGCAGCGCGCGCGGCCGCGCCAAAGACCGATGCGGAGCAGCAGGAAATGCTCGCCGCCGAGGAGGAGGGCAAGCGTCGCGCCAAAGGCGAAGTTGCGCCTGCAAACCGAAAGGAAGACAAATGAACATCGATGCAGAACCCGAAGCAGTCGCGGTGCATGCCTTGCCTCCGCTGCCGTACGCGGAGAACGCGCTCGATCCCGTCATTTCCGCCAACACGATCGGCTTTCACTACGGCAAGCACCACAAGGGATACGTCGACACTCTGAACAAGCTCATCGCCGGCACCGAGCTCGCCAGTCTGTCGCTCGAAAAAGTCATCGCCGAGACCGCCGGCAAGCCGGACAAGGTCGCGATCTTCAACAACGCGTCACAAGTTTGGAATCACAATTTCTACTGGCGCAGCATGCGGCCGAGGGGCGGCGGTGAGCCACCCGCCGAGCTGAAGCAAAAAATCGAGGCTTCGTTCGGCAATGTGGCGGCATGCACCAAGGAGTTGGCGACGGCGGCGACAGCGCGCTTCGGCAGCGGCTGGGCGTGGCTGGTGCAAGACGCCGGCAAGCTCAAGGTGATCTCGACCGGCAACGCCGACTCCCCGACAACCAAGGGCATGACGCCGCTGCTGACCATCGATGTCTGGGAGCACGCTTATTACCTGGATTATCAGAACCGCCGCCCCGACCACGTGAAAGCGGTGCTCGACAAGCTGATTCATTGGGGCTTCGCCGCCGACAACCTCGGCTAGATCCAGCGCGACGAACGCCCGGCAGAGCGACGCCGCTGGAGAGCTCGTCGCTCGCGCTAGGACATCGGGGGTCGGGTCGCTCGCAGTAACGGTGGCACCGGCCCCTTCGACCTCCGACGGGCGGCGTGCGCCGTCGTCGGTTGGAATCCGCGCTCGCGGGATCCTGTTAGCATCCGGGTGCTAACCCCTGGAGCGCGGATGTTCGTCAATGGCTTGGGCACGGCAAATCCGGCGCAGCGCTACAGCAAGGGCGACTGCTGGGAAGCGTTCAAGGCATCCGCCTGGTTCCGGCAACTGGATCGACGCGCGCACATGATCGCCGAGACGGTCCTGCTGAAGGACAACGGCATCGCGTGGCGATCGCTCGCCGTTGCCTCGCTCGAGGAAGTCTTTCGCATTGACCCCGATACGTTGCACGAGCGCTTCCTGGCCAATGCCCCCGCGCTCGGCGCGGCTGCCGCCACGTCGGCGTTGCATGAAGCCGGCCTGGCCGCCGGCGAGATCGATGGCGTCGTCATCAGCACCTGCACCGGATACCTTTGCCCCGGCTTGACCAGTTACGTCATCGAGCGGCTGGGCCTGCGCGCCGATGTTCTCGCCTTCGACCTCGTCGGACAGGGTTGTGCGGCGGCGTTGCCGAACTGGCGCCTCGCCGATGCGTTGCTGGCGGCCGGCTCATGCCGTCACGTGCTGTCCATCTGCGTCGAAGTGAGCAGCGCCGCGATGTATCTCGACAACGATCCCGGCGTGTTGATCAGCGCGTGCCTGTTCGGCGACGGCGCGGGCGCCGCGGTGCTGTCGCGGGATCCGCATCCGCATCGCCGCGAAATCGAGTGGAAATCGTTCGCGTCGCTTATCGATCCGGCAAAGCGCAACGCGCTCCGCTTCGAATCCCGGCGCGGAATGCTGCGCAATGTCCTCACCCGGCCGGTTCCCCGTTTGGCGGCCGAGCATGCGGAGCGGGTGCTGCACACGGTGCTGGCCGACACAGGCCTCACGTCCGGACAAATCGCGGCGTGGATCATGCACGCGGGTGGACGCGACGTGCTGGCCGCGCTGCACGACCGATTGCGCATTTCCGCGGATAGTCTCGGTTACAGCGCGGACATCCTGCGCCGATACGGCAACATGAGCAGTGCCTTCGTCTATTTCGTCTTCAGGCGGCGCTCCAGGACAACGCGAAGCCCGGATGGTGGTGGATGTCCTCGTTCGGTGCCGGGTTCAGTTGCCATGGCGCATTGCTCGCGGTGGCGTAAATCGGGTGTGACCGGGACATGGGCATGGACCTCAACCTGCCGCGACGCGTCGAGTCGGAGCTCCTCGACCACCTCGCTGTCGACGACGCGCGCGCCCGGCGCTCGCGAGCCGACTTGCGCCGTATCCACCGCGCGATGGCGACTCTACCTATCGTGCAGCGAGCGCTGGATCGCGGCACGGCGAAAACCCGACCGCGCACGCTCATCGAGCTGGGGGCCGGCGACGGCTCGCTGATGCTGCGGCTGGCGAAGCGCCGGGCAAGGCGGTGGCCGGAGGTTCGCGTCACCTTGCTCGACCGGCTCGATCTTGTCGGGGCAAGAACGCAGGAGGGTCTGCGTCAGCTTGGCTGGACGCCCCGCGTCGAGACAATGGATGTGTTCGACTGGCTGGCAAGGCCCGACGGTGTGGAGAGCGATGACGTCTTCGCCAGCCTCTTCATCCATCACTTTTCGTCGCATGACCTCGTGCCGTTGCTCGAGGGAATCGCGGCACGCGCGT
>Ga0157376_10002437_pt1 | contig 12579 bp, 8 predicted proteins | sample M45metaG_FD_121801 | JGI IMG/M metagenome (GOLD analysis project Ga0157376, IMG submission 121801) | Miscanthus rhizosphere microbial communities from Kellogg Biological Station, Michigan, USA - M4-5 metaG | ecosystem: Host-associated > Plants > Roots > Rhizosphere > Soil | place: USA: Michigan... | reverse complement strand
ATTGCACCTGGAAGGACAGGGTTCTGCAGAATATCCCGACAGAAAGAATTATTCTTTATGGCAACCTAATATTCCGTTGGGTGTGGGTGTTAAATACTGGCTTACAGAAAATCTGAGTCTGGGTCTTGAAGTTATCTACCGCAAAACATTTACTGATTATATTGATGATGTTAGCACTACCTATGTTGGTAATGCATTTTATGATACGCATCTGCCAGCTGCAGAGGCGGCATTGGCAAAACGCCTGGCGGATAAAAGTAATCACGGAGCCGGTGGCGCACCAGCTTACGGACAGGCAGGCGACAAAAGAGGTACTTCACAGAACAAGGATGCCTATTATACATTTGGAATTAAATTAGGAATACGCCTTGGTGGCGGCGGCAATAGCTTTAATAATTCAACACGTTGCCCTGTTCTTCGTTTCTAAATGATAAACAAGGCCAAAAGAAAATATTCGTTTGGATCCGTACATTCTTAACCTGTAAACGCACAGTAAAATGAAAACAACTTTGCCCGGCCACCGGGATAGAATGCAAACGGTATTGTATACCGTAGTGGGGGTTTTGTTTTTCATGCTGGTGCAATTGCCTTTTAAGGCAAACGCAGCCCCGGAACAACCGTACAAAGACAGCATCGTTATTAATAAATTACTTACCAGTAAAAAGTATAAAATTAGAATTTATCCCGGTGCCAACCAGGAAGTGCTGTTCTTCAATGCAAGCGGTGAAGATGGAAAAGTATACCAGTTTTACCTGTTTGATTTGGACGGAACCCTTGTAAAGCAAACACAAATCCGCAATAAACAAACTTCGATCATTACCAATTTTAATAAAGGATGTTTTACGTTTGAAATATTCAGTGATGATGAGCACATTGAAAATGGCACTTTGACAATAAAATAATACGAGTTCTTTTTCTGATTAGCAGATGGCCAATAAGCGGCGGGAACATTCATAAAATCTAATATCCGGTTTAAAAACCTGGTCCGTTCCCTATCGTTATTAGTACCCTTACAAAACAAAAAGATTTTATTAATCACTTCCCGCCACTGCTTATTGGAAGGCAAAAAGACTAAAAATACTGTCTCCAATCCAGTATCCTTAACGGCCCGCGATGAATAATTGCGGGCCGTTTCTTTATACACGAATAAGAGACGAATGACAACTAATTAGCGAAAATTAGCTTCAAAGAAATTTGTCACCCACTTCCTTCCAGTTATTGAGTCTTTCGAAACGGTGTTCGTTTAAATTATGCGGTGCGGTAAAGATAAAAGGTTTGCCACCGAAATATTGCAGGTGTTTGGCATGGTCATCAATCATGTAATCTGCCCTGATCATTTTTTTATCTCCGCAGAAAACCATCTGTTTCCAGTTAAAAAAAGGAAAATGATCTTCCAGCCAGTGGTATTTGTCTGTTAGTGAATTGGGAAATTCTGTTGCGGCGGAAACAATATACACTTCATATTTCTCATTCATCTGTTTCAGCACCTCAACACTGTCTTCCATTACCGGCAGGTGGCGAAAGAATCCAGGCTCATACAGTTGTTGCCTTACAACAGCCTGTCTTTCTTCCGGAAATCCTTTAACCAGTGATTCTCCTTCCAGCATTTTTGCATAGTCAATATCTCCGCCAAATTTTTTTTTATACCATGCCGTCATGGCAACGGTAACATCGGCAATTACTTCATCCATGTCTACTAGTATTCTTTCCATAAATCTCCCTGAGTTTTATTTTATTTCGGGTGTGTTTTTAAAAGTCAAAATTAAAAATTCAAAAGTAAAAACTCTCTGTATTCCCGCCCGCGAAAAACATCGTCGTCACATTTTGATTTCTGCATTTTGACTTTTGAATTTATTATTTCAATTCTTCTTTCAAAAACTTAGCGGTATGACTCTCTTTGTTTTTAATCATTTCTTCGGGTGTGCCTTCAAATAATATCTTACCACCACCGTCGCCGCCTTCGGGGCCCAGATCAATAATATGGTCGGCCATTTTAATTACATCCAGGTTGTGTTCAATCACCAGTACCGAATTGCCGCGGTCAACCAGTTTATTTAGTACATCCAGCAGGTGTTGCACATCCTGAAAATGCAGGCCGGTTGTTGGTTCATCCAGGATATAAAAAGTTTTACCTGTATCTTTTTTGCCCAGTTCGGTAGAAAGCTTTACACGCTGTGCTTCGCCACCACTCAGTGTTACCGCAGACTGCCCCAGTGTTATATAGCCAAGCCCTACTTCCTGCAGTACTTTTATCTTACGGAAGATATAGGGAACATTATTAAAAAATTCTACCGCTTCATCTACCGTCATATCCAGTACATCGCTAATGGATTTTCCTTTGTACCTGATTTCAAGTGTTTCGTGGTTGTATCTTTTGCCATTGCATTTTTCGCAATGTACATATACGTCGGGCAAAAAATTCATTTCTATTACACGCATACCACCGCCTTCGCATACTTCGCAACGGCCACTTTTTACATTGAATGAAAAGCGGCCTGCTGTATAGCCGCGTATCTTGGCTTCCGGAACAGACGCAAACAGTGTTCGTATATCGGTAAAGAAACCGCAGTAGGTAGCCGGGTTGCTGCGCGGTGTTCTGCCAATGGGCGATTGATCAATTTCAATTACTTTGTCAATATTCTCCAGGCCCTTCACGGATGCATATTCCATGGGAGCCATTTTTGATCCATAGCAATATTTTGAGAGAATGGGGTACAATGTTTCGTTTATCAATGTTGATTTGCCGCTGCCGCTTACACCTGTTACCAGCACCAGTTTGCCCAGAGGAAATTTTACATTTACTTTTACCAGGTTATTACCGGTAACACCTTTTAGTTCTAAAGACTTTCCATTGCCGGCCCTTCTGGTTAAGGGTATTTCAATTGATTTTTCGCCGGTTAAAAATTTAGCCGTTTCAGATCTGAAATTGAATACATGGTGAGGTTCTCCCTGTGTTACTACCTGTCCGCCATGTTTGCCTGCACCCGGGCCAATATCAATTAAATGGTCGGAAGCCAGCATAATGTCTTTGTCATGTTCTACCACCAAAACACTATTGCCAAGATTGCGCAGGTTTTTTAATGCGGTTATCAGCCGGTGGTTATCGCGCTGGTGCAATCCAATAGAAGGTTCATCAAGAATATAGGTAATGCCCTGAAGTTGCGAACCAATTTGGGTGGCCAGCCGTATGCGTTGAGATTCACCGCCACTAAGTGTTCTGGAAGGACGGCCTGTCGTAAGATAACTAAGACCCACATCTAAAAGAAACTGCAGGCGTTCGCGTATTTCTTTTAAAACATCTTTAGCAATGGCGTTTTGTTTGTTACTGATTCTTTTTTCAATGCCATTCAGCCAGGCCATAAGTTTATCAAGGTTCATATCGCTTAACTGCGCAATATTTTTTTCATCTATTTTAAACCATAAACTTTCTTTTCTTAACCGTGTACCACCGCAATCGTCACATTTTTTCAGTTCCATAAATTTTTCTACCCAGTCGCGCAGCGCCTCACTGCTGCTGGCCGCAAACCAGCGGCGCAGCATGGTCACCACACCCTCAAATTCGGTTGTGTACATATTGCCGTCGGTGGTATCAAAATCAAATGCGGTGTCTTTGCCGGTTGCCTCTTCATTGCCATACAGCAATACATTCATTGCTTTTTGCGGCAGATCTTTTAAAGGTTTGTCAAGGCTTATTTTGTGCTTGCGCGCTATTTGCTGTACCTGTTTAAAAACATGTGCTTCCCGCTCTTCACCCAACGGCGCAATACCACCCTCATTAATGCTTTTAGAAAGGTCTGGCAGTACCGCAGTCATGTCTATCTGGTAAACTGTTCCCAATCCTTTGCATACCGGGCAGGCGCCATAGGGAGAATTAAATGAAAATGCGTTGGGTGATGGTTCTTCGTAGCTAAGCCCTGTGTCCTCGCACATCAGCTGTTTGCTGTATTGTACTACTTTGTTATCATCGTTTATAAGCAGGAACATCAGATCTTTTCCAATCTGCAATGTCTTTTGTATACTCTGGCTTAGCCTTACTTTCATATCGGTTGTTACCGCCAGCCGGTCTACCACTACTTCAATATCATGTATTTTATAACGGTCTACCTGCATCTTGGGAATGAGGTCTTTTACCTCGCCGTCAATTCTTGCTTTTACAAATCCTTTTTTGCGAATGTCTTCAAACAACTCCCGGTAATGCCCCTTACGGCCCCGTACAAGAGGAGCCAGCAGGGTAATCTTTTTGTTTTTGAATTTGGCGAAAATATTTTCTGCAATCTCCTCTTCGCTGAATTTCACCATTTTTTTGCCCGTGTTGTAGCTGTACGCTTCGCTAACCCTTGCGTACAGGAGGCGCATAAAATCATAAATTTCTGTAATGGTGCCCACGGTAGAGCGTGGGTTTTTATTGGTCGTTTTTTGTTCTATTGAGATGACGGGAGAGAGGCCGGTAATCTTATCCACATCCGGTCGTTCCATATCGCCTATAAACTGGCGGGCATAGGCACCGAAACTTTCCATATAGCGGCGCTGTCCTTCATTGTAGATAGTGTCAAAAGCCAGGGAAGATTTGCCACTGCCACTTACACCGGTAAAGACCACAAGTTTATTTTTGGGGATGCTGATATCAATATTTTTTAAATTATGCTCCCGCGCGCCAAAAACCTCTATAAAATCCTGCTGTATCACTGCTGTTTCTTCCGCAGGCTGCTTCTTACTTGCCATACTCTAAAAAAGGGTTGTAATTGATTTGCTATAATTATTAGCTAAGATAAGAACAAAAGCGAAGCATTTTAGTTTGATAAAGGCCTCAAATACAAAGAAACCGGCCAATAGCCGGTTTCCCTGTGTTTTGATACCTGGTTTCTCACTATCCAGGCGCATAAATGAAAAAAGAAAATAAAAAAATAATAGTGATCTTTTTTGCGCCTGGTTACTGGTTTCTTGCTTCTCTATCTTATGATATCTTCCATTCCACCTTATTTACTGATGCAATGTAATAGTAGGCACGGTAGTGATGCCGCTGCTGCCTACAGTAATATTGGTAATGGTAGTGTCTTTATACCCATGCCATCCCTTAAAATAAACTGAATAAATACCTGCATTGATACCGCGAACCTGGTAATAACCGCCTATCCAGGGAAGTGCATATAAGGTATCTGACTGATTGAACACGGCTACAAAACCTGAAGCACCCTGGGGCAGCACCCTGCCTTCCAATTTTGGTTTGGTCATGTCGTTGAATGGTGTAAGTGTGGGCCGCAACCAGTATTTATTATTTATGAAGAAAATAGACCTTGAGAGGTTGAAATCGAACCAGAGTTTAAACTGGCTGTTGCTGATTACGGAAACATCTTCCCGGCGAACATTCAAGTTAAAAGAATTTGACGGGCCAATAATATTGAGCGGATAGCTGGTTACACTGTCTGTATACACGGCATTGTTTGTGCCCAGTGTTATTCTTACCTGCAGTATTTTTCCGCTGGCAACCAAACTTGAAGCCAATAGCGTATCGGTACCATTTCTTAATTTAAGCAAATCGTAGATACCCGGTGTAATGGCCAGTGTATCCCAGATAGCGGAATTGCTATTGTGACAACCTTTATAATCATCTTTCCATTGATGCGTGGTATCATCTGCATCTCCATGCTTTGCGGCAGTATCTATTCTCACCGCTACCTGTTTAATATCGATTAATACTTTGGTAAAGGCAACCGGGTCATCCATCATATAAATAGATAACTGCGATTTACCCGCGGTATCGGTTTCCGCACTTCCTGAATTTTCTTTTTTGCAGGCAAGAAAAAAAATACAGCCCATGGCAATGCCGGTAGCTGCAAGCAGCCACTTGTTGTTTGTTTTCATACGTATATTTTTTGTGTTTTGTTGGTGTATGAAACGCTGCATGAATTTCATGGATGCGTTATGCGGCCAGGTTCATGTATAGTTTCATAATGTAAAAAATTAAGTAGAGATGTGGCGATTGAAAACAATAATTATTCCAGTGAACGTTAAAATGTTTATAATCAGAAATTATTAGCCCATGTTTCGTTATCATAGATACGCTAGTGCAGAAAAAGGGTTGGGAATAATTTTGTGCTAACATGTATTTAACTTTTGTTAAAACAGCTATTAGCTATAAGCCGTTAGTTTTTAGCACTTTCGTTTATCAGGCTTCACTTACAGCTAAAAGCTCAAAAAAAGTTTGGCAAATTCAAACCCGGCCTGTTACCTTTGCGCCAGTTCTTTATAATTTACTTATCAAGAAAGGCAGAGGGATATGGCCCGATGAAGCCTTGGCAACCAACAATGTAAAAATTGAGAAGGTGCTAATTCCAGCCACGCCAGCAGCGTGGAAAGATAAGTCAGATTCCAGCTTCCAGCCATCTATTAACAATATTGAAAGCTCATCTGATTTACAGGTGAGCTTTTTTGTTTTTATAAGGTCATGTATTGACCATACCAGCTCTCTTTTTTGATAAGCAGCGGATAACACAAACAGGGTATATTGGAAAATTAGCTGCGTAAATTTTGGTGGTTGCAGTAAAAGGCTATTAAATTTGTAGGATATTAAGTAAGGATGACTACAATAGCAACAACTACAACTATCTTCCTCAGCACTTCCTGTTGTTGTTGCATAATGTAACTGTACCAGTAGCATAGCTCCGATCCGCTTTTTCCAGTATTGTTTTCATAAATATTATTTTTCAAAAATTAAACTACATCTTTATGAGCCAACGTTTCGAGACCCTGCAACTCCACGCAGGACAACAGGTTGACCCCACTACCAAGGCCAGGGCAGTCCCCCTTTATCAGACCACTTCTTATGCGTTTGACAGTTCAGAACATGCGGCCAATCTATTTGGATTAAAAGCTTTTGGCAATATCTATACCCGTATCATGAACCCTACTACCGATGTTTTTGAACAACGCATGGCTGCACTGGAGGGAGGAGTAGCGGCACTGGCAACGGGCAGCGGACAGGCCGCACAGTTTCTTGCCCTGAATAATATTATGCAGGCTGGCGATAATTTTGTTACCACTACTTATTTATATGGAGGTACCTACAACCAGTTTAAAGTGGCTTTTAAACGACTGGGTGTAGAAGCGCGTTTTGCAGACGGCGATGATGCGGAAAGTTTTGTAAAGCATATCGATAAAAATACCAAGGCCATTTACCTGGAAACAATTGGTAACCCGCGTCTGAACATTCCTGATTTTAAAAAATTTGCAGACTTGGCAAAAGAGTATGATCTGCCGTTAATAGTAGATAATACATTTGGTACCGGCGGTTATTTATTCCGCCCCATAGAGTGGGGGGCGAATGTAGTGGTGGAGTCTGCAACAAAATGGATCGGTGGACATGGTACTTCTATTGGTGGTGTGATTATAGACGCCGGCAATTATAATTGGGGCAATGGTAAATTTCCGCAGTTTACTGAGCCCAGCGAAGGTTATCACGGATTAAAGTTCTGGGATGTATTTGGCGAAGGCAATCCGCTTGGTCTGCCTAATATTGCTTTTGCCATCAGGGCGAGGGTAGAGGGGTTGCGCGATTTTGGATCCTCGCTGAGTCCGTTTAATTCATTTCTTTTATTACAGGGATTGGAAACGCTGAGTCTTCGTGTTGAAAGACATGTGTCGAACGCACTGGCATTGGCGCAATGGCTGGAAAAGCACCCGCAGGTAGATTTTGTTGTGTATCCCGGGTTAAAAAGCAGTCCTTATAATGAGCTGGCAAAAAAATACCTGCCCAATGGGTTTGGTGGTATATTAAATTTTGGCGTAAAGGGCGGTAAGGAAAATGCCAGCAAATTCATTGATTCATTGAAGCTGGTAAGTCATCTTGCCAATGTGGGCGATGCCAAAACACTGGCCATTCACCCGGCGTCTACCACGCATGAACAATTGAGTGAGGCGGAACAAAAAGCATCAGGTGTAGAGCCCAACCAGGTACGCATCAGCGTGGGTATTGAGCATATAGAAGATATTAAAGCCGATTTTGAACAGGCATTTGAAAAAGTGTTTGCAAAAACATTGGTAGGATAAGAGAGCTATTAGCTATGAGCCTTTGGCTGTTAGCCAAAAGGGTTATTAAAATTAAACAGACTAAAAGCTAATAGCTTGTCGCTAATGGCTTTTAGCTGTTTCAATAAAAGAAATGGAATTGTCATACAAGGTTTTTACATACAACAAAGCATTTATACTGGAGTCCGGCAGGGTATTGCCTGGTTATCATCTTGCGTACACCACGCATGGTAGTTTGAACGATGCCAAAGACAATGTGGTGTGGGTTTTTCATGCACTAACGGCCAACAGTGATCCTGCTGAGTGGTGGTCTGGTTTGATTGGCGTGGGCAAATTGTTTGATCCTTCTATTTATTTTATTGTCTGTGTAAATATGCCCGGCAGTTGCTACGGAAGTATTGGCCCGCTGGATACCAACCCGCAAAACAATGAGCCTTACTATCATGATTTTCCTTTTTTTACAACCCGGGATATGGTGTACGCCTACCAGCCATTAAGAGATTTTCTGGGCATAGAAAAGATTCGTATCGGTATTGGAGGTTCAATGGGCGGTCAGCAATTGCTGGAATGGGCCATTGAAGAACCCCTGTTGTTTAATTTTATTTTTCCCATTGCCACCAATGCGCAGCATTCTGCCTGGGGTATCGCTTTTAATGCATCGCAACGGCTGGCCATTGAGACCGACACTACGTGGAAGGAGGAAAGTGATACTGCCGGCATGGAAGGAATGAAGACAGCGCGCAGCATTGCTTTGATCTCTTACCGTAACTATGATACCTATGAACAAGGGCAATCTGAAACAGAAAATGAAAAGGTAGATGATTTTAAAAGTGAATCTTACCAGCGCTACCAGGGCGAAAAACTGGCAAAACGTTTCAATGCTTTCAGCTATTATTTTCTGAGCAAGGGAATGGATGCACACAATGTAGGACGAAAAAGAGACAGCATTGCAGGCGCGCTGCAGCAAATAAAAGCGAGGACGCTGGTGATTGGCATTGAATCGGATATACTTTTTCCGCTGACAGAACAGCAATTCCTTGCAAAACACATTGCCGGTGCTGACTATCTTTCAATTTATTCAACCTACGGGCATGATGGCTTTTTACTGGAGTATGAGCAAATACAGGAATGTATAAGCAAATTTTTATTAAACACAAATGATGTACTGATTAATGCCAATGGTAAGCTAATCGGTGAACATTAATAACCTGGATAAAAACTAAATTTTATATTAATAATATATGGAAGCACATAAGCAGTTGACAATTGGATTGTTTGGATTTGGTGTAGTAGGTGAGGGCTTGTACAAGGTGTTGCAGCAAACACCTTCATTGAAAGCGACTATCAAAAAAGTTTGTATTAAGAATGCGCACAAGAAAAGGGATGCCCCAATAGAATTATTTACTACAGATAAGGACGTTTTATTGAACGATCCCGAAATAAATGTGATTGTAGAAGTGATTAACGAAAGCGGCCCGGCTTACGAAATTGTGTCCACTGCTTTAAAAAATGGAAAGGAAGTAGTAAGCGCCAGTAAAAAAATGCTGGCCGAGCATCTTCCCGAATTGCTGGGCCTGCAAAGTAAAACCGGGTTGTCTGTTTTGTATGAAGCCGCAGCTTGCGCGTCTATACCGGTGATACGCAATCTGGAAGAGTATTATGATAATGACCTGCTGCATTCTATTAAAGGCATTGTAAACGGCTCAACCAATTTTATTCTGACAAAAATGTTTGAAGACAAACTGGATTTTCAGAAAGCCCTGTTGCTTGCCCAGCAGCTTGGTTTTGCAGAAAGTGACCCGGTGCTGGATGTAGAAGGTTTTGATGCGGTGAATAAATGGGCACTGTTGCTGGCGCATGCTTACGGTATTGTAGAAAACCCCGCAAATATTGTTTTTAATGGCATACAGCATATTCAGTCAAGTGATGCGGTAGTGGCAACCGAAAAACATTTCGACATTAAACTGGTAGCACAGGCTAAGAAACTGCAGAATGGCAAAGTAGCCGGTTTTGTATTGCCTCAATTTGTAAAACAGGATGACCCGCTCGCATTTGTAAAAAACGAATACAATGGCGTGGTAATAGAAAGTTCTTTTGCCGATAAGCAATTTTTCTATGGTAAGGGAGCAGGCAGTTTTCCTACAGCTTCCGCCGTATTAAGTGACTTGTCTGCTTTGCGTTATCAGTATAAATACGAGTATAAGAAATTGTACCATCACAAACCCAATGAACTGACTACTGATTTTTTTATTAAAGTATATGTGAGTTTTGATGACCTGAAATACATACCCAAGGAACGGTTTGAATGGATTGAAGAGTGGCATGCTGATAAAGATCGCAAATACCTGGTGGGTGTATTGCCTTTTGACGAGTTGAAAAATAATACATGGTGGAAAGAAAACAATACTTCTCTGATTCTTACACCTGAACCTGTGATTGAAGATGTGGAAATAAGAAAATTGAAGAAGAAAAGCCTGGAATTGGCTGGTATTATTAGTTGATGATGCTTTTGGTGTTCCCTTTATTATTGCAGGTTGGGATTCCTGCCTTCGCAGGAATGACGGGACAAAGTAGGAATGATGATCGCGGATGAGATTCCTGCCTGCGCAGGAATGACGGGACAAAGTTGGAATGACGACGGGAGCGTTGGAATAACGAAAAAGACCTGTTAGTTTTTGCTGACAGGTCTTTTTCGTGTATAAGAGAACCAATGTTTATTATTTCAAATCCAGCTTGATTTGTAGTTCCTGGAATTGCTTATCATCTATTGTAGACGGCGCATCCAGCATCACATCGCGGCCGCTGTTGTTTTTAGGAAATGCAATAAAGTCGCGTATGGATTCACTGCCACCTAATATTGCGCAAAGGCGGTCGAAACCAAAAGCGATACCACCATGCGGAGGTGCCCCATATTCAAAAGCGCCGAGTAAGAATCCAAATTTGTGCAACGATTCTTCTTCAGTCATGCCCAAAGCGGCAAACATTTTCTCCTGCAGATCACGCTGAAAGATACGGATAGAGCCCCCACCAATTTCATTGCCGTTTAATACCATGTCATAGGCGTTTGCTTTTATATTGGCGTATGGATGATTAAGGTATTCGGCAGCGTTTTCGATAACCGGGTTGTTATTAATCATCACTTTTATATGATCCGGTTTGGGAGAGGTAAACGGATGATGGCGCGCTACCCAACGGTTATCTTCCTCAGCATATTCAAATAAAGGGAAATCGAGTACCCATAATAATTTAAACTCATTGTCTTTCCGGTAGCCGAGTCGTTTGCCCATTTCAAGACGAAGTTCGCTGATGGCCTTACGTGTTCTTTCTTCAGCTCCGGCCAGTATTAAAATTAAATCACCGGTTTTTGCACCAGATGCTTCGGCAATGGCCTTTAATTTTTCTTCACTGTAGAATTTATCAACACTGCTTTTATAAGTGGTATCGGACCCGGCAGACTGACATTTAATATAGACCAGCCCCTTCATACCAATTTGCGGGCGCTTTACCCATTCCGTTAGTTCATCAGTTTGTTTGCGGGTATATTCGCTGCAACCGGGAACCGCTATGGCAATCACAGTCTCTGCTTCATCAAAAACTTTAAAATCGGCACCACTCACCAATGGTTCATTTGCTGTTTTATCAGCAAATACAGTGGCTGGTTTTTTGATATTACAAAGTTCCATGCCGAAGCGAATGTCTGGTTTATCATTGCCATACTTCCACATGGCATCTTCCCAGGTCATTCTTTCGATCTTTTCACTGTAGTCTATATTTTTTACATCTTTAAAAATACGTCTCACCAAACCTTCAAACATATTGATAATATCTTCCTGTTCTACGAAGCTCATCTCGCAGTCTATCTGCGTAAACTCCGGCTGGCGGTCTGCACGCAGGTCTTCATCACGAAAACATTTTACTATCTGGTAGTAACGGTCGTACCCGCTCACCATTAGTAATTGTTTAAATGTTTGCGGGCTTTGCGGCAGTGCATAAAATTGGCCGGGGTTCATACGGCTGGGTACTACAAAATCACGGGCACCTTCCGGCGTAGATTTTATTAGAAAGGGAGTTTCAATATCCATGAACTGGTTTTCATGCAGGTAATTTCTTGCAGCGCGGTTAACAGCGTATCGCAGTTCCAGGTTCTTTTTTACCGCATTTCTTCTAAGATCGAGAAAACGGTATTTCATTCTAAGATCATCGCCTCCGTCTGTATCTTCCTGAATGGTAAAAGGAGGCGTAACGGATTTATTGAGTATGGCAAATTCGCTTACAATTATTTCAACATCGCCGGTAGGGATATTGGCATTCTTGCTGCTGCGCTCATGTACTTTTCCTTTGGCCTGTAAAACAAATTCGCGGCCAAGCGGGTTGGCATCCAGTGCGGCATTCAGGTTTTCGTTTAATAATAACTGTGTAATGCCATAGCGGTCACGCAGGTCTACAAAAGTAATGGCGCCAAATTTACGAACGGTTTGCACCCAGCCCGATACGGTAACTTCTTTGTTTACATCGGTAAGTCTCAGTTCCCCGCAGGTATGCGATCTGTACATT
>Ga0157376_10002432_pt1 | contig 12594 bp, 8 predicted proteins | sample M45metaG_FD_121801 | JGI IMG/M metagenome (GOLD analysis project Ga0157376, IMG submission 121801) | Miscanthus rhizosphere microbial communities from Kellogg Biological Station, Michigan, USA - M4-5 metaG | ecosystem: Host-associated > Plants > Roots > Rhizosphere > Soil | place: USA: Michigan... | reverse complement strand
GCAGAATGAAACGCCGGTGGGAGTTTGCCGGCTCTGCGTGGTGGATACTGGCGCGAGGGTGCTGACAGCTTCGTGCGTGCGGCCGGTGGAACCTGGCCTGAAGATTGTGACCAATTCGGAGAAAGTGATTGGAGCCCGGAAGACGCTTTTGGAATTGATGATGTCGGATCATCCATCGCCGTGCGCGCGGCAGAAGAATTCCGGAGACTGCGAATTGGAGACGCTGGCAGCGGCAGCTGGTGTGAGCGAACCGCGTTTTGCGCGGCGAACGGTTTCCCGCGGCCATGATGATAGCTCCCTTGCGATAGCGGTGGATCATGACGCGTGCATTCTTTGCGACCGGTGCATTCGCGGCTGCGATGAAGTGCGAAATAACTTTGTGCTGGGCCGAATGGGCAAAGGCTACGCGGCAGACATTGCTTTTGATCTGAATTCGCCAATGGGTGATTCGACATGCATTTCGTGCGGGGAGTGCATGGTGTCGTGTCCGACGGGCGCGCTGACAAACAAGAGCGTCGTCGGAACGGCGATCTCGACCGGACCGGGCGCGGAAGGATTCGAAGCGGAGGATTTGTTAAAGATTCCGGTGTTTCAAGGCGTTTCCGGAACATTTCTGGAGCTAAATCGCGGGGCGATTGTTAAGCGGAGATTTCGCAAGGGCGAATTGATTTGCAAGGAAGGCGATTTCGGGTCCACGGCGTTTTTTATTCTGGAAGGTAAGGCACGGGTCTCGATTTCTTCGCCGATGGCGCATGTGAAGACCCAAGGCGGCGCGCAAGGATTTTTCAAGCGATTGACGAGCACGTTGGCTCCTCGCGAAGCGGACAAACGGGATGAAGAAGCGCGCGATCGGATGATTCCGATCGATGCTTCGGTGGACTTGAGCTACGAAAATCCGGTAGCGGAGCTAGGACCAGGCGATTTATTCGGCGAAATGACCTGCATGAATTTCTATCCTCGTTCGGCGACGGTTCGTGCGGAGTCGGACGCGGTCGCATACGAAATGTTGCGCAACGTTCTGGACATCATGCTGAAGAACAAGACGTTTCGCGCACAGGTGGACCAAAACTATCGAAAGCGCGCACTGGAAAATCATTTGCGCGGTGTGCCGATGTTTGCCGACCTTTCGACTGACTTTATCGAACATTTGAAAGAGAGTGTAGAACTGCTGCGATTCGCGCCTGGGCAGGTGATTGCGCGACAGAGCGATGCGGCTGACAGTTTTTATCTGGTGCGCATCGGCTTCGTGAAAATCTCAGAACATTATCCGGGCGGCGAATTGATACTGGCGTATTTGTCGCGCGGAGATTACTTCGGCGAAATCGGATTACTGGGCGGCGGAGTGCGCACGGCAACGTGCACTGCGCTGGACCATGTGGAAGTGGTACGAGTTTCGGGCGACGACTTCCGGCAGATGGTGGAAAGATTTCCAAGCGTGCGGCGCGGGCTGGAGGCGGTAGCCGAAGAGCGACGGTCGGCAAATGCCCAGCGCATGCAGATGGTACACAGCGTTCCGATCGATCAATTTTTATCGCAGGGCTTGATGGAAGCACAAAGCTTGCTGGTGCTGGATTTGCAGAATTGCACGCGATGCGATGCGTGCGTGAATGCATGCGCGGATGCGCATGAAGGGGTGACGCGACTGGTGCGTGATGGATTGCGCTTCGATCACTATCTGGTGGCGACGAGCTGCCGGCAGTGCCGCGATCCGCTGTGCATGGTGGGTTGCCCGGTGGGCTCAATTCGACGGCGAAATTCGCTGGAAGTGATTATCGAAGACTGGTGCATTGGTTGCGGGCTATGCGCGAGAAATTGTCCATACGGAAATATCAATCTGCATCCGTTTGAAGTGATGGCGGAAGAAGGGGAGCACGCCGGGCGGCAAAAAGCGGTGATCAAACAGAAAGCGACGTCGTGTGATTTGTGCACGCATTTGAAGGAGCCGAGTTGTGTATATGCGTGTCCGCATGATGCAGCGCACCGGGTGGATCCGAGAAAATTTTTTGCGGAGATTTTGGCGGCAGGTGCGGTGAAGTGAAGACGTTGGTGAAGCTTGGGCCTTGCGCGAAGCGGAGTTGCAGGAGCGTGAATAAGGACGGTTGAGAGGCGAAAGGCCTAGCTTCGAACTATATGCAGATCGATAAAACACAACGCAGGTGGGGGCTGGCTTCGCTGGGGATTCTTGCAGCGGCACTGGTGATTTATTTGTTGTACGCGTGGAGTGCGCCGCGGGGACCGCGGGGCGGGAGCGCGATTGGACTTTTTTTTGGCGTGGTGGGGTTCGGGTTCATGATTTTTGCGGCGTTGCTGGGAGCGCGAAAACGAGTACCGACATGGCGGCTGGGGCGCGCGAAAGCTTGGATGAAAGGACATTTGTGGCTGGGGCTGCTGGCGCTGCCAATGATTTTGTTTCATGGGGGATTTAATTTTGGCGGGACACTGACGCGCATGCTGATGTGGCTGCTGATAATTACTGTAGCCAGCGGATTGTATGGAGCGGTGCTGCAGAATTCGATTCCGAAAAAAATGACGGCAGATGTTCCGCTGGAGACGATTTACGACGAGATTTCCCATGTGCGGACATTGTTGCGAGAGGAAGCAGATCGCGCGGTGGAAGGGTTATGCGGCGATTTGGGATTGAAGAAGGTGGCGGGAGGCGAAGTGCAGCGTGCGGGAGGATTCACGGCCTTGCGGCCGATAGCGGCAAATGCGGCGCCGATGCGGACTTCAGCGGCAGTAAGTGCAGGAGCGAGCGCAGCGGTGGCTCCGGCGCCGGAGATACTCTTATTGAGCGAAACGGAAAGCGCCCCACTGCGAAGATTTTATCTGGACGAGATGCGGCCGTTTCTGGAGAAGCCTAAATTGCACAGGCGACGACTGGCGGATGCCGGACGGACGGCGAGTGTGTTTGCGGGCTTGCAGACGCTGCTGCCGGCGGCGGCCCATGGAACTTTGCAGGACTTGTCAGATATATGTGACGAGGCGCGACAGCTTTTGCGGCAGGAGAGTTTGCATCGCTGGCTGCATGGGTGGCTGCTGCTGCATATACCACTTTCGCTGGCACTGATCTTGTTGGGTGCGGTGCATGCGGTGATGGCGCTGCGGTATTGAAGTCAGCGAGTAGTAAATAGTGAGTGGTGAATAGTTAAACGCAAAGCGGAGTATGTCCAGGACACGCACTACCAAAACGGTGGCGCAGCGGATTGACCTGAATTATTTCAAGAGGCCAACTCCGTTTAAGCGAGCGAAATTGTGGCTGGCGATTTTGGCGCCGGCGATTGCGTTGGTGTGGTTGGGCTGGAATTTTTTTGGGCATGACTCGCGGGTGTTCTCGAGCGGTAGACTGAGCAAGGCGCACGCAGTGCTGGAGAAACAGTGTACTGCTTGTCACGTACGGCAGGCAGGAGGATTTTCGGCGATGGCGGCCGACTCGGCGTGTTTGGCTTGCCATGATGGGCCGGAACATCATGAGACGAAGGTGGCGGGAAAGATTGCTTGCGCGGAGTGCCATGCAGAGCATCGAAGCAAAATCAATTTGCTGACGGCGAGCAATCGGGCTTGCGCGAAATGCCACGGAGATTTGCGTACGGCGAGCGCGACTCTGCGAAATGCGAATCGGATTCGAACATTTGAAGATGGGCATCCGGAATTTGCCGTGCTGCGAGGCGCGGCTGGAGCTTCGGCGAGTGATCCCGGAACGATCAAGCTGAATCACGCGTTGCATATGAGGAGTATTCGGAGTGGGCCGAATGGGCCAATGGTGTACCTGGACTGTAGCGATTGCCACCGGCCTTCGTTGAACTCCTATGCAAATTGGAAATACGGCGACGCGGACTATGCCGCAGCGAATATTTCATATACGGCGGGCGAGGAATTTGAGCCTGGCGGGTCGAGCGGTCTGCCGTCGAAAAAACCGTGGAGCGATCGACAACTGATGGCGCCGCCGAAATTTGCAAACGCTTGTGCGGGATGCCACTTGCTGACATTCAACAAGAGATTTGAAGAGGGCGTGCCGCACGACCGAGTGGAAGTTGTGCATGCATTTTTGTTGAAGAAATTCGCGGAGTACATAGCAACACATCCGAACGAACTGCGCGAGGTACTGGATCCCCAACGGAATTTAATGGGAAGCGCCGCGGGACCGACGATTCGAACCGTTTCGGCAGGACAGTGGGTGAGCGAGCAGGTTGCGGTTTCAGAAGAGTTGCTGTGGCACAAGACGTGTTCGCAGTGCCATACGATCTCCGCGACGCCGCTGCAGGACGTGAAGATCGCGCGATGGGGAGCCGCAAACGGAGCGCGCGGTGGCGCGGCGACGACCAACAGCGGCGAGACGGTTGGCGTAGAGGCGAAGTTACCAACGATCGCGGCCGGACGGACGAACTTGCAATGGCTGCCACATTCGCGATTCGATCACGACGCGCATACCGGGTTTTCGTGCTTGGGATGCCACCAGAATGCTCTGAAGAGTGCGGAAAGTTCGGACATTTTGATTCCGGGGATTGCCGTTTGTCAGACTTGCCATGCGCCGGGGGCGGGATATGCGGAGTCGCGGTGCTTTGAGTGCCACACGTATCACGATTGGTCGAAACGGAAAGAAGTGAACCCGGCCTTTACCCTGCCGGTGATGGAGACGGGTGGAAGATAAGTTGTCGGACGTATGAAAAAAGGGCGCAACCTGGCTGCGGCAATGCGCCCGAACACTTCTTCGAGTGTGATTTTCGACTCGTGTTCGGTTTGTAGAGCGCTTTAGGCGCGTTGGACCAGAGCCATCATTTGCGGGGTGTAGCGTTCACCGACGATTTCGAATTGAGCAAGGCGAGCGGCAATTTGCTTGAGGTCGGCTTGGCTTAGTGTGACGTGGAGCGCTCCCATATTTTCTTCCAAATAACGGACGCGTTTTGTGCCGGGGATGGGCACCATGTCTTTGCCCTGCGCGAGTACCCATGCGATTGCAAGTTGAGCGGGCGTGATACATTTTTCGTTGGCCAACTCTTTTACGGCAGCGGCAACTTTCAGATTTTGTTGCAGAGCTTGCTTTGCGAAACGAGGATAGTTGGTGCGGCGCCAATCGCCGGCATCGAGATCCTCAATTTTTTGAATGGCACCGGTCAAAAATCCACGGCCTAGCGGGCTGTACGGAACAAATGTAATGCCGAGTTCGTGGCAGGTGGTCAGCACTCCGTTAGTTTCGGGATCGCGGGTCCACAGAGAGTATTCGGTTTGCAGCGCTGCGATGGGATGGACTTTGGCGGCACGGCGCAAGGTATCGGGTCCGGCTTCAGAGAGGCCAAGCGTGCGGACTTTTCCGGCGGCAACGAGTTCGGCCATCGCGCCGACGGTTTCTTCGATGGGCACGTTGGGATCGACGCGGTGCTGGTAGTAGAGATCGATAATGTCAACGCCGAGGCGTTTGAGGCTGGCGTCGCAGGCGCGACGGACGTTCGCGGGCGAACTGTCAGGGCCACCGCGAGTGCCGTCGGGATCGACCCGGAAGCCGAACTTGGTGGCCAGGACAACCTTATCGCGCGGGACTTCGCGAAGAAATTTGCCGAGAAGTTCTTCGTTTTTGAATGGCCCATAAATCTCTGCGGTGTCCAAGAAATTGCCGCCGATTTCGAGGTAGCGGTGAAGAACTTGGAGCGATTCCTGTTCGTCGGCTGGCCCGTAGGCGAAGGACATGCCCATGCAGCCGAGGCCGACGGCGGAAACTTGTGGTCCGTTTTTACCCAGTTTTCTGAGTTCCATGAGGCCTCCACTTGGCGGTTTTCACTTCTAGGATGTTTCTTGTTTGCGGATGGGTACGGCTGGTTTGAAAAAAGTGTGCTGGCTTGTGGCCGGTTTCGACTTCGCACGATACATGCGATAAATTTGATTCTCGCAAATCGCGGAAAGCACCGACAGCGCGGCTGCGGCGCCCGTGAATTCACCTTCTGATGGCATCCCCCACTCCATCTCCGCCGGCGACCGGGGAATTATCGGCGCCGGAACACCCAGAACTAAACCCGGTAAAAGGCTTGTGGCGAATCGTCACGCATGTTGATCGGTCAAAGATCAATCCGTGGCAGGCATTGCGAAATACCGTGGGAGTGGTGGCGCCGCTGATCGTGGGCTACGCGATGGAAATGCCGCGCGGCGGATTGGCGATGGCCAGCGGCGCTTTGAACGTTTCGTATTCGGATGGCAGCGATCCGTACGCATCGCGTGCAAAACGAATGGTGGCGTCGACGATGTGGTGTTCGATTGCGGTGCTGATCGGCGGGCTGACCGCGCACAACAATACGATCGCGGTGATTGCGGCGACGTTGTGGGCGTTCGCTGCGGGAATGTTGGTTTCGCTGGGGAGCACGGCGGCGGACGTTGGCGTGATCAGCACTGTGGTGTTGGTGGTGTATTCCGCACAGCCGCTGACGCCGTGGCAGGCGCTGCAAGCGGCGGGACTGGCGCTGTGTGGAGGATTGCTACAGATCGCATTGTCGGTGGCCTTGTGGCCGGTGCGGCGATATGATCCGGAGCGACGGTCGCTGGCGGCGCTGTACTTCGAGTTGGCGCGGATTGCGACCCGGCCAAGTGAAGCGACCGTGGCACCGCCGGGTTCAAGAGAAATTGCGCAGGCTCATGATGCGCTTTCCAATTTAACGACTGATATGTCGCTGACTGCGTTGCGGTATCGATCGCTGCTGTCGCAAGCGGAACGCATTCGGCTGAGCCTGACAACGCTGGCGCGGCTGCGGTTTCGGTTGACGCGGGAGAATGCGCTTCACCCGGCGATCGTGACGTTGGATCAGTATCGAGCGAACGCAGCGGTCTTGTTGAGGTCGATTGCGGACAGCCTACTCCGAAGGAAGGAGATCCAGCTAGAAACGGATCGGCTGGTGCGGGGAGTTGATCTGGCGGAGCAACTTGGCATGGCACTTCAGGATGGCGGGCAAAGTTTTGCCAGCGCGGTTTTGCGCGATGTGAAATTCCAAGCGGACGCTCTAGGCGGACAATTGCGAGCGGCGATTGATTTGGCCAGGAACACGACGCCGGCAGGTGCGGCGGAATTCGAAAAACGAGAAGCGCAGCAGGCGCTGTGGCTGCGGTTCACAAATCGGGTGGGAACGCTGCGCGCCAATTTGAGTTTGAATTCGGTGGCTTATCGCCATGCCATAAGGCTGACGCTTTGCGTGGCGTTGGGTGATAGCTTGGGGCGAGTGATCCACCCTTATCGTGCGTACTGGATTCCGATGACCGTCGTGCTGGTGCTGAAGCCGGAATTTGCGGTGACGTTCAGCCGCGGAGTGTTGCGAATTGTGGGAACTCTGGCGGGATTGCTGCTGGCGACGGCGCTGTTTCATTTCTTGCCAATTCACATGGGAACGGAAATCGTGTTGATTGGCGTGTTTACGTTCGTGATGCGCTGGGTTGGCCCGGCGAATTACGGGATTTTTGGAGTGGCGATCAGCGCCTTGGTGGTATTGCTGATTTCGATTACGGGACTGGCACCGAAAGAAGTGATCGCTGCTCGTGGTGTCAACACGATTGTTGGCGGAGCGTTTGCACTGGTAGCCTATGCGATTTGGCCAAGCTGGGAGCGCAATCGATTACCGGATTTGATCGCGGCGCTGCTGAATGCATACCGGAATTCATTTCGAGCGATTCGCGAAAAAATCATTGAGCGGTCGCCAGCATCGAGTGGAGAGCGGGAAAGGACCAGGCAGGCGGCAAGAATTGCGCGTTCTAATCTGGAGACGTCGATCGAGCGACTGGCGGCTGAGCCGGGAGTTTCGGCAGCGCAACTGGCCAGGGTGAATGCGATATTGGCCGCTTCGCATCGGTTCGCACACGCCATGATTGCACTGGAGGCAGGAATTCCGGAAGGCGGGCAGCTTGCGCCGCGGCCAGAATTTTTGATGTTTGCAAATGCTGCCGAAAAGACCCTGGAGCTGTTGGCGTCGAAATTGCGCGGGCGGCGGGTCGTCGAGCGGGAATTTCCAGATCTTCGAGAGGCACACTTGAAGCTCGCACAGGCCGGCGACCCGAAAGTGTCAGCCTACGAGTCGGTGAACGTGGAAGCGGACCGCATGGCGAACAGTCTAAACACGTTGCGGGACCAGGTTTTCACTTGGCAGCGGGAGACGAGTCCGGAGCGAAGCGCTAAGCGGAAGGATTGACAGACATACATCATCAGAGGAAAACAGAATCGCAAGGCCGGTTCGAATAGGATGGCGCTTGGAGGCAGGCAGCGCCGGGGGGACACCGTGAATCAGCCACGTCGTAACTTTTTGTGGGTTGGCAGCACCGCACTCACAGCGGGACTTTTTTCTGGAGTTCAAACTATCTTCGGACAACGCAGGGGAATGCCATCACCGCCGGAACCGGCGGATCCCCGCCAAGATACGGTCGGAACTTCGAACAACAGGGTTTCACAGACCGCGGTTCTTAAACAGAATGAGAAGGAGTTTCGAGAATCACTAGCGAGCCTCTACGACCAGGTCGGGCAGCTCAAACAGGAAGTGGAGGTCTTACACTCTGCGGAGGTCTTTTCCGTTAAGATCTATAAACGGACGAATGAAATCGAAAGACTTGCCAAAAGATTGAAAACACTCGCAAAAGGGTAACGAGCCATCTATGGTGACCACACTCCCGAAATGTCAATTCGAATCGAAGAACTTGATTTTGAAGCTGGAGACGACGCTGGAGGGGCGAACCGATTCTATCCAGCCGTTCGTGGACGGAATCATGAAGATTGTGCAGTCCATGGGCTGCGCGGCTGGAAAAGAAAGCGAAGTGGAAACTGCGCTGCTGGAAGCACTGGCAAATGCAGTCGTTCATGGCTGCCAGAACGATCCGAATAAGAAAGTGGAATGCTGTGTGGCGTGCGACGAATCGCGCGGGATGTTGATCGTGATTCGCGATCCGGGACCAGGATTCGACCCTGCAAAGATTCCAAGTCCGATTGTGGGACAAAATCTATTTTCGTCGCATGGACGAGGCGTGTTTCTGATCAATCAGCTGGTGGACGAAGTGCATTATGAAAAAGGTGGCACGGAAATCCACATGAAGATTTCGTAGTACGCCCCTAAGCCGCGCAAGTTTGCTGAATTAACTGCTACGGTTCAATTTTCGTTCCCAATACGGTCAAGAATTTGGCCATGAAGGAATGCAGTGCGGGCCATGCGGGGCCCGAAACCAGGTTGCCGTCCACCACGGATTCGTCCATTGGAACTTCCATGTAGGTGCCGCCCGCGAGAGTGACATCAGGGCTGGTCGCCGGATAGCAGCTGCACTTTCTGCCTTTGAGTACCCCGGCCGCGGCGAGCAACTGCGCAGCGTGGCAGATGGCTGCCACGGGCTTATTTTCCTTCATGAAGTAGCGCACGATTTCCAGCACCCGCGGATTCATACGAATGTATTCGGGCGCGCGGCCGCCGGGGATCATCAGCGCGTCATAGTCTTCGGCTTTCACTTGATCGAAGGTGGCATTCAACACGAAATTGTGCCCGCGCTTCTCGGTGTAAGTCTGGTCACCTTCGAAATCGTGGATGGACGTGGGAATCCATTCGCCGGCTTTTTTCCCGGGGCAAACGATGTGCATGGTGTGCCCGGCCATTTGCATGGTATGGAACGGCACGAAAATTTCGTAGTCTTCGACGTAATCGCCAGCGAGCATCAAGATCTTCTTTTTGGCCATGGGGTTCGCTCCGGAAATAAGAATTCGGTCTAAGACTTGTGACACAGAGTATTTTAGCTCGCTTTGGTGGCGAGATGCGATGTGGTCTTGTGCGGGCGTAAAACGACTGAGCGGAAGCACTGGAGTCGTGTGAACCTTGAGATCCTTCGGAGAACTTCATGCTTCGGCTCAGGATGACAACATTTGTCCGGGAAAGAAAATGAGCACGGATATCTTTGCTTTCGCCAAGACATTCCGTGCTCGTTCTAGAACAATAGTTCAGCTTAGTGAGTGATGACTGGCGCCTGTACCGGCGCGGATTCTTCGGTTGGAACCTCCGGAGACTCCTCAATGGTGAGCAGGTCAGTGCGCATCTTGCCCCACTCGCGAAGCATCAAGCCCTGAGTGGCGAAGTAGCGGCGAATTTTCGATGAGTCCCAGCGCAAGACTTCTTCCAGCACTGGAACCAGCACGCTCATGGCGTTGTCACTGAGCACGGTACGCCGCGCGATGCGAGTGATGTATTCCGCTTCGCTCACGGCAATGGTCAAACCGTCGTATTGGTTGACGTGCATCATTACCGGCAAATCGGAACTGCCGTCACCCATGTAAACGATGTGATCGTGGCTGATACCGAGTTGCGCGCGAATCTCTTCTAGCACGGTTACTTTGCCCCAACCGGCCGAAGCGCGAACGATGGCCTTCACTTCGCCATTTCCCGGCTCGTAATAAAACTTGGTGCCGTGAATATTTTCCGGCGGCACGATGCCATCCAGCGCCGACTGAATAATTTCCTGCGGCGCGGCAGAGATTACGTGAAAATTAAATTTGTAGCCGTCGGCAAGCGTGTCCAGCGTTTTTGCGAATAATTTGACGTCGTGCTTCAAACGGATCCGTCTACCAGCTTCGATCAGGTGTTCACGCCGGACGCGGCGAAACTCCGGATCATGCAGGATCAGGTACGAAAGCTCCGCACCCTGCTGCACCAGGTTAATTTGGGCCAATCCAAGGACTTTGTCATGGAAGCCCTGCACGCCGATTAGTTCTGCGAGCACGACTCCGGAATCGTTGAAACTTAGTGTCTGGTCGAAATCACTGGCCAGAAGGAACTGCTGCACCATTTGTACAACCCCTTTCTAGTGGCCCGCCATTGCAGGCGTTGCGCCGCATGTCGCGGCCGTTGCACCCTCGCTCCTACACCTTACCCGGGTTCACGACCGTGGGCTCACGAATTATTTTGATGGGTGCTATGCACAGAAACGTGAACAGTCTGTTGAATAGTGATTAGATGCCGCACATGGGTAAAAGGTTAAAACGAAAGAATTTAAAGACTTTAACGGTGAAGCTGGGAGCCGCGAAGGCGAAACCTGTACGAAAGGGCAGTGCGAATAAAAAGCGAATCATTTTTCTGCGGTTCGCAAAAATGAGAATCTGCCCCTGGCACCCGCAATCCACGACCAAATAGAACTAAGACTCAAGGAGTCTGAGTTTGCTCTACGGGACTCAGCGGGTTCGTCAGTGACCTTGAAAAGCTGGCCGTTACGCAGATACAAAGCTTGTGATTCGGCGCGATTTAACGGACGCGCGCCGCGTCTGCCGAACACGGATATTTGATTGCCCGATTCGTCTGTCGCACGATCGCGGTCGATTCCCTTGGAAATGGCCAGCGCGGGACCCTTCGTTTTCGCGGTGGCAATTAATTTTGGAGCGGGGCGCGGGCTGAATCCGGAAAAGTGCGATGGGTCATCCCACGGCGACACGATTTGTAAAACGCGCAAGCCGTTGTGGCCATCGGCGATGAACGCGAATGCGCTGGCGTCCACCATGCCGATCTTTACGTCATTCACGTCGTTCAATTGGTCGTTCGCGTTGAAGAGTTGATCGAGGCGCGGTGCTTCGGGATTTTCCACGTCGATGATGCCCAACCCGTTTTTTCCGGCGGCGACATAAGCGTAAGTTCGCGCCACATAGATATTTCGCGCATCGCCGAGCGCCAGTTTGCCGCCGTCTATTGGCTTAGGATACGCGAGGTCTGTGACATCCAAAACTTTCAGGCCGTAACCGTCCACTACGAACGCGTAGCGAAATTGCACGGCGATGCCGTGCGGAGCTTCCAGGAACGGAGCGCCGATGGCTGCAGTGACTTTCGGCGCGAGCGGGTTCAGCAAATCCACAACGACCAGATTCTTGTCCGTAAGGATGTAAGCGAAATTCCCGGCAATAGTGATTCGACGCGCGCCAGTTAGGATTCCATGGGGATTGAAACTGAGCGCGCGTTGCAGAAAATTGTTGGCGGGATTTCCATCGAGCAACGTGCCGACGCCCGGACTTTTCGCTTTCAAATTCGGATTGCCGATAACGACCAGCCCCTCTTCGCGATCAGCGACATAGAGAAATCCGTAGAGTAACGGGATGGGCCGTTCTTCGTTTTCGGGCAGCTGTACGCGGAGCGGATCGACACCGAGCGTGGTTGGCGAAGCTACCGCGACGGCGTCTTTTGTGGGCACCAAGAATTTCTGGCCCATCGGAGAAACGGGCGAGGTGGTAATTCGTTCAGAGAAGCCCTTGTTATCGATGTTAGCGATGTCGAAAACGCGAAAGCCGTCCTTGCCTTGTGCCGCATAGGCATATTCGCCTCGCGCCTGGACATCGAGAACTGTCCCGGCATGTTCGTAAGTAGTGTTGAGTTCGCGGCGATGGTTGACGAATTTCTTATAGTCGTCTGGATATGCGACGCGCTGCAAATCGCTGCCGTAGATGGCATTGGGTTCGTCGTGCTCGGCGACGGCAACGGCTTCGAGTCCGTGGTCGCCTGTCGCAACATAGATGTAGCGACCCATGAAATTCATGAAGTTGGTGCCCTGCAACAACAATTGGGCCATCCACGCGTTGTTGTCGTTGGCGGCCGAAACGTGGCAATCGCTGCACTGCTTGGTTTC
>Ga0157376_10002426_pt1 | contig 12609 bp, 9 predicted proteins | sample M45metaG_FD_121801 | JGI IMG/M metagenome (GOLD analysis project Ga0157376, IMG submission 121801) | Miscanthus rhizosphere microbial communities from Kellogg Biological Station, Michigan, USA - M4-5 metaG | ecosystem: Host-associated > Plants > Roots > Rhizosphere > Soil | place: USA: Michigan... | reverse complement strand
GGTTCAACGCATTCCGGAAATCTTTGCGAAATCGACCAGTTCGTGCGGCGACCTTGGACATGGGTCAGGTCGATGTCTTGGCGCGTCGGTTACTTCTTCCGTAGACCTTCTCCGCGACCGCGCCGGCCACATCATCGTCAACCACCGGCACGACCTCCAGTTCTAGGAGATCGGCCCACGCGGCGCAAATCTCCGCGAGCGCGGCGTTGGAACCTTCGCCGAGGTGAAGACGAACACGTTCCGGCTGATCATCTGCTACGCGGAATTGATCGACTCCTGCACCTCGGCGAGCTGCGTCGTCATCTTGCGCCGTTCTATAGCCACACCGGACGGCCATCGATCGATCCGGAGCTAATTGTACGGATGTTGATCGTGGGTTACAGCTTTGGCATTCGCTCCGAGCGCCGGCTGACCGACGCTGACTGGCAGACTGCTTCATACGGGGGGGAGCCGTACGCTGCCGCTGGGGGACTGCGAACTATCGACCCCCAAGCCGACGCCAACGGCGCTCCGAAGCGGCCATAGAAACCGATTGAAGCTGCCGTCAAGATGTTGCTGCTCACCACCTACCTCGCCGTTGTCCTCGTCGTACCTCCTTGCTGTCCGCCCATCCCCGAACGACTGCCTGCCTGCGCCCTTGCGGCGTTGCGCCCTGCTGCAACTCGGAAGCAATGCGATGCGGCAACGCGCGCGCAAGAAACTATCCGGGCTGTCAGCGATTCGACGTTGTAACTCACGGTGGGAGTAAGAGTCACTCCAACTCCAGCGCCCCCTATTCACTGCGGACATGTCGTGCCCTGGATCGAAGTCAGGCGGGTTATCGGAATCGAGCCGTTACCATAACCGGCAGCCGTCGCGTTCCAACTCGCCGTGCCATTGTTGCAATCGGTAAAGGTGAACGTCAGCGAACCCCAATCCCCCAGCGTGCCCTTCACGTCAGCTGGATTGTAGTTTGTCAGAGGAAATGGGAACCTTGCACCGTACAATATCGTGGCGGGTAGAGTTACGCTGTTCCGCGTCGAATCATAGGGACCTTGGGCGTAAATCCATTGGTTCTGGCCAGTGCCGTCGGGCGCGTAGACGTACCAGCTGGCGAGCATCTCGTTCTGACTCGGGATGGCGCTGTCTGACTGATTGGTAAACTCAAACTGAAAGCCATGGCGGTTCTGTGCTGGGTTGAACCAGTTGCCGCTCAGATAGCCTCCAAGCTTGATTGACGTTGGTACTCCGCCGCAATTGGCATACCAAGGGGTGACGCCGGTGGGGGCATCCCATGCGGGATCGGGCGTGGGGCTCAGCAAATTGGGGCAAAGCCTGGAACCGCCTGCTACCAAGGCATTGGGGGATGGGACGGACGGCACATTACCTGTCAACTGGTTGGACGAGACGAAGAAGTTCATCAAGCTCGTGAGCCCAGTGAGCGAAGGGATCGAGCCCATTAATTGGTTGTCTCGGACATCGACACGCTGGAGATTCGTTAGCCCGGTGAGCGAGGGAATCGAGCCCGTCAGCCGGTTGGTACCGACTTCAAAGAGCTGCAACCTCATCAGGCCGGTGAGCGAGGGGATCGTGCCGGTCAGCCGGTTGGAATCTACAGAGAACTGCTGGAGATTCGTCAGCCCGCTGAGCGAGGGGATTGCACCAGTCAGCAGGTTATTATCAACAACGAAATCGCTCAAGCTCGTCAACCCGCTGAGGGAAGGAATCGTGCCGGACAGCTGGTTGGAATCTACAGAGAACTGCTGGAGATTCGTAAGCCCGCTGAGCGAGGGAATCGAGCCCGTCAGCTGGTTGCGATGAGCATCGAAAACCTGCAAGGTTTTCAGGCCCGTCAGCGGAGGTATTGGGCCGTTCAGCGAGTTTATGGAAACAATGAACTGCTGCAAGTTTGTCAGGCTGGTGAGCGCTGGGATCGAGCCGGTCAACTGGTTAGAAACGACCGAGAAGATCTGCAGATTCGTTAGACTGGCGAGCAAGGGGATTAGCCCGGTCAGCTGGTTGAACCCGACACCGAAGGACTGGAGATTCGCCAGCCCAGTGAGCGAGGGAATCGAGCCCGTCAGCTGGTTGGAATTGGCCTGGAAGCCCTGGAGATTCGTCAGACCGGCGAGCGCGGGAATCGACCCGGTCAACTTGTTAACGCTGACATTGAAAAAGCTCAAGTTCGTCAGCCCGCTAAGCGAAGGGATCGGGCCGGTCAGCTGGTTGGAAGCTACAGCGAATTGTTGGAGATTCGTCAGTCCGCTGAGCGAAGGGAGCGTGCCGGTGAGATTGTTTTGGCTCAGATTGATGCCAGTCACCGTGCTTCCAGTGCTGTCGCAGGTAACACCGAACCATGTACATTCAGTGCCAGCAGAGCCATTCCAGTTGGTACGGGTGATCCAAGTCCCGCCGTTCGTGCTCGTGTAAAGGTTCAGCAGCACTGCTCGCTGGCCCGCCGGGATCACGGCATGTGCGGCCGTTGTCCACAGAGGCAGAACAACCACCGCGGCAAGTGAGCCAAGGCGACGCAGCATAGCGATCATGCGGTTCATGGCTTTCCTCGGTGAGCGAAACATTGACGTTCCTACCTCACCCTGTAGTCGATGTCAAGGAGCGAAACGCCCTTGGACGAAAAACATCGCGAGCTTACTAGTCGCCTGAGTCCGAAATGCGGCCACAGAATTGAGCCAAGCTCGCGAGAATCTCGTCCGCGGTTTTGGTCCAGATGAACGGTTTGGGATCTTCGTTGTAAATGTTCAAGTACGAGCGGATGGCCTGTTCGAGTTCGCGGGTGCTGCTATGAGCGCCACGCTTGATCTGCCGCGTGGTAAGGAGCGCGAAGAAGCGCTCGACCAGGATCGTGCATCCGCCAGACCGAGGTAGGATGGTCGCGTTTCCGGAACTCGGCGGCCTGCATCACCACTACGAACGCTTGGCTGCGTAAACGGGACAGCGCGAGGAAGACGTTGTCGGGGACATCCCCCGGTGGAACGATGACCAGGTCAACACCGGCCGCGCACGGTGCATATCAATAGCCACTAATCCGCCACAAGTATGCTCAGTCGGGGCTATTGACCGACGAGGAGATCAAAGAACAAAGACGCCCCAGAGTTCAAGGATCAGGCCCAGGCGCAGCGCATCCTTGGTCTCCTGATGCGCTATATGAACGGCATCGCGGCGACGCTGCAGCAAGCGCCAGTGCAGTATGAACCGCTGCTGATGGAAAATCCGAATGGCGGGGATCCCATCCCGATAATCGATGAGTGGTGCTCAGGCTTCATGAAGGTGTAAAGCTCGATTCCGACGGCTGGCTCCCGCTAGTGATCGGCAAGCCGGATTGGATGTCGACCATGACGCTGTACGGGACCGAGGATGGCTGGGAGGTCTACAGCAGAAGAACTTGTCTCTGGACGAGCACAAGGCGCTGGCGGCCGGCTTACCGGGGACGGTTCAGATGATCCATGCTTTGTGGCTCGAGCAACGCCGCAAGCAAGTCGCAGCCGGCACTTTGCCAGACGTCGTGCGTCGTGAGTTGGTTCGAAATCCAACCAAGGTCGGCCGCAACGAGCCCTGTCCCTGCGGATCTGGCAAAAAGTTCAAACAGTGTCACGGGAGCGCCGACCGGTTGCACTAAATTACGCTGCAAGTTCCAACATCACGACGGGTTTTCGGGAGCGACAGGACCATAGATCGAATTCCAGTTGTAATAGGTCGCCTCGTACTCTGCGGGCGACGACTATGGGCGATGCAGTTGGGCCGGTTGGCGCGTGAAGGTCTTACGTCCCCGCTTGAAGCCGTGCAGCGGGGTGGCCAGCTCCGCGATCGCCTGTTCCGGTGTCGCGCAGTCGAGCACGACTAGGTCGGCGGCCTTGCCGGTTTCGATGCCGTAGTCGGACAGTCGCAGGAGCGTCGCCGAGCGGCGAGTGACCATGTCCATGCATTCGCGCAGGCGCTCGGGTGTGCCAACGTGACACACGTTGGCATACAGGTTGGCGATGCGCACCAGAGAGCAGTCGCCGAACGGCGTGAACGGATTCAGCACGTTGTTGGTGGACAGCGAGCAATTCACACCACGACGTAAGAGCTCGTGCGCCGCGAGCACGCCGCGGATCACGCTGTGGCGCTGGCCGCGACCCATCAGGAACAGGTCGGTCGCCGGCAGCACAGTGACGGCTACGCCGCTGTCGGCGAGTCGCGTGGCCAAAGGCTCGAAGCGCTCCGGCGGCAACAGCGACATTTTGGTGACATGGCCGATCGTGACGCGCCCGCCGTAACGATGGCGCTCGGTCAGTTCGCATACGTACTCGACGTCCATCTGCTCCGGCGAATCACCCAAGTCGAGGTGCATGTCGATATCGACATCGAAGTCGCGCGCCATGCGGAATACGCGCTCGATCTGCCCGCGGGGATCGGGGTCGGTGTACGGCGCCGCGCCGACGACCCGGGCGCCCTGCCCAAGCGCCTCGCGCATCAGCTCCTCGGTCCCCGGATAGTTGGTGAGCCCTTCCTGTGGAAACACGCAGATCTCGAGGTCGACCGCCCAGCGGTACGCGTCGGCGAGCCGCTTGATCGCGTTGAACCCGGTGAGGCCGATACCGGGGTCGACTTCGACCTGCGTGCGAACATGCGTTGTGCCGTGGACGATCGCCTTCTCGAGGGCGCGGCTGCCGCGCGCGACGACATCGTCCTCGCTGAACTGCCGCTTGACCCTCGAAACTTCGGCAATCGCCTCCTCGAGTGTGCCTCGCTCGGATTTGCAGCGGTCGAGGATGCACGCCTTGTCGAGATGGAGATGTGTCTCGATGAAACCGGGCACGACAAGGTTTCCTCCAAGATCGATCTCGGAGGCCGACGCGGCGAGCCGCGACGACGACAGCGCCGCCACCTTACCATCGACGATGCCGATGTCGAGTGTCCCGGCGCCATCGCCGAGTGATGCGTTGCGCAGGATCAGGTCCATCACAGGTGGCCGAGATACGCGCGCTCCAGCGCGGGATCGTCGCGCAGCTCGTGCGCCGCACCGGCGTGCACGATCGCGCCTGATTCGATCACGTAGCCGCGATCGGCCACCGACAGCGCGAGTGCCGCCATCTGGTCGACCAGCAGGATTGTCATGCCCTGGTCGCGCAAATCCGTGAGCACGTGAAACAGCTCCCCGATGAGCGCCGGCGCGAGGCCGAGCGAGGGCTCGTCGAGCAGCAGGACCTTCGGCTTGGCGATCAGGCCGCGGGCGATAGCGAGCATCTGCTGCTCGCCCCCGGAGAGGAGTCCCGCGCGGTTGTGCTTGCGCCGCTCGATCGTCGGAAAGCGCGCGAGCATCGCGCTCACCTCCTGCGGAGTGCAGTCCGTGCGTGAATAGGCGCCCAGCCGTAGGTTGTCGATCACCGACAGCTCCGGAAACACCTGTCGGCCTTCCGGCACGAGCACCAATCCCTTGCCGGCGACGCGATGCGCCGCCAGGGTGCCCACCTCTCTGCCTGCGAACAGAATCTCGCCGTCGACCGGGCGCAACGTCCCCGACAGCGAGCGCATCAACGTCGACTTACCGGCGCCGTTGGCGCCGAGCACAGCAACAAGCTCGCCGCTGTCCAGCGCCAGGTCCACCTGTTTCAGGACGGGGGCGGCGCCGTAGCCGGCGGCGAGCCGCTTGACCGACAGGATTGCATCGCCTGCCGGCTGCCACCCCGGCGCGCGCGGCCGCGCGGCGAACTGCGTGCCCCCAAGATAAGCGGCGAGGACCGACTTGTCGTTGCGTACGATGTCGGGGCGGCCATGAGCGATTTGCTTGCCGGCATCGAGCACGATGATCTCGCCGGAGATGCCCATCACGAGGCTCATGTCGTGCTCGATCAGCACGACGGCGACGCCGGCATCGGCGATCCGGCGCAGGAGCTTCGCGAGCGCTGTCTTGTCGGGAGCGTTGAGTCCCGCGGCCGGCTCGTCGAGCATCAGGACGCTGGGTCGAAGCGCGAGTGCGCGTGCGATCTCCAGCAGGCGCTTGTCGTTGTGCGGAAGATCGCCGGCAAGCCGCCGGACGCTGCCGCTGTACCCGATGTAGCTCAATAGTGCGCGCGCTTTCTGCGCCGGCGCACCTGACGGCGCGCTCGCGAGCTCCGACAGCGGCGAGCCGAGCTCGCCGCGTTGCATGGCGACCAGCAGGTTGTCGAGCACGGTCATCCGCTCGAATAGCTGCGGCGACTGGAACGTGCGCGCGATGCCAGCGCGCGCGACGCGAAACGCGGGTTCGCCGGCGAGCTCGCTGTTGCCAAGCCGTACCGAGCCGCTCGCCGGCTTGTAGAAGCCGCAGATCACGTTGAGCAGTGTCGTCTTGCCGGCGCCGTTGGGGCCGATGATGCTGGTGACCATTCCGCCCTCGACCCGGGCGGAGACGTCGGATACCGCCCGCAGGCCGCCGAAGGCAATGCTTATGTCGGACAGCTCCAGCGCCGGCTTCGCGCGGCCAGCGGCGAGCAGGAGCTGCGCCGAAACCGGCGCCGCCCGATCTTCGGGTTGCGGCCTTCCAAAACGCCTCGCCACCGGTCGGGCGATGCCACCCGGCGCGTACAGGAGCACCGCGAGCAACAGTACGCCGAACAGCAGCACCCGATACTCGGCGAGCCCCGCTAGCGCTTCGGGCAAGCCGATGACGATGGCCACGCCGATCACCGGTCCGTAGGTGCGCTCGGCGCCGCCGATAACCACTACCAACACGAAAAGGATCGACTGGAAGAACGTGAACATGCTCGGCGCGACGAACGTGGTGGCGCTCGCGAAGAACGAACCGGCCACGCCGGCGAGCACCGCCGATATGGTGAACGCGAGCGTGCGGATCGCAAGCGGGTTGACGCCCATCGCGCCCGCCGCGGTTTCCGAATCGCGCACCGCGCGCATCGCAAGCCCCCAGCCGCTCTGCGCAAGCCGCTTGTACAACGCGAGCGCGACAATCATGAGCAGTATCGCCGTGACCGCGATGCCGCGCTCGCCGATCGGCCAGCCGGCTAGCGAAGGATAGGGAACGTTCATCAGGCCGTTCTGGCCGCCCGTGACGCTTGCCCATTCGACTGCGGTGAACTCGACAACGAAACCGAAAGCGATCGTGACCATCGCAAGATAAGGCCCGCTGACTCGCAGGGCCACGAGTCCCAGCAACGCGCCGATGACCCCGGCAAGGAGGGCCGCCGCCGGCAGCGTCCACCAGAACGGGACGCCGAGCTTGGTCGTGAGCACCGCCGTGACGTAGGCGCCGAGCGCGTAGAAGCCGACGTGTCCGAACGACACCTGTCCGGTCAGCCCGATCAGGACGTTGAGACCGACGCCGACGATGACAGTGAGGGCGCCGATGATGAGCAGGAACAGATAGTATTGATTGGAGACCGCCGCGTACGCGAGCGCCGCCGCAGCGAGCGCGACGAGCACAGGGTCGCGGAGAGCTTTCATACCTTCTTCACGCCCGCGCTCCCCAGGAGCCCGTGCGGCCGGATGGCCAGCGCCACGATCACGAGGAAGAACGCGAGGATGTTGGTGTACGCGGAGCCGAGCATCGAGGTGATGAGCGCCTCGACCACGCCGAAGACGAAGCCTGCCAGCACCACTCCGCGCGCGCTTCCGAGGCCGCCAAGGATGGCTACGGCGAACGCCTTCACGCCAAACAGCGTTCCCATGTCGGCCGACACGGCGAAAAGCGGCGCGATCAGGATGCCGGCGATGCCCGCGAGCACGGTGGACGCCGCGTAGCAGTACACGATGGCGCGCGTGACGTCGATGCCCATGAGGCCTGCCGCCTGCGGATTCTGCACGATGGCGGCGAGCGCTTTGCCGTAGCGGGTTCGGCCAGCGAAAGCGGTCAGGCCGAGCGCGACGGCGATGGCCACCACCAGGATGGAGACCTGCAGCGGAGATACCGCGAGACCGCCAAGCGAAAATGCTTCGCCCGAAACGGGCAGCACCAGCGATCGCGGCTCCTTGCCGAACGTGAACATCACCGACTGCTCGAGGATGATGCCGGCCGCGACCGTCGCCATCAGCCAGCCGTTGGAGCTGGCGCGCACGAACGGCCGCACCGCGATGCGCTCGATCAGCATGCCCCACAGAGCGCACAGCGCGAGCGCCGCCGCGATGGCGAGCCCGATCGGCCAGTGCAGCGTCACCGAGAATAGGTAGCACAGCACCGCGCCCAGCATGAGCGACGTGCCCTGCGCGAAGTTCACGGTATTGGAGACCGCATAAGTGATGTGGAAGCCGAGGGCGAGCAGGCCATACATGCCGCCCATGCAGAGACCCGAGACGATCGCGAGTGCCAGCAAGTGAGCTCTCCCTAGAATCCGGCAACCGCGCCGTCCGAGCGCGGGTCGGTCGCGCCGGAGATTACTCCGTTGGGATGGCGCACCAGCGCGCCGGCGTGACCGACGAGGTCGGAGTACGCCTCGACCAGGTCGATTTCGTGGCCAGCGTCGCGCAGCGCGGCAATGAGCGACGGCTCGAAGCGGTTTTCGAGCTTCAGGCTCACGCTCATGTCGCCCCACGTGCGGCCAAGCAGCCAGCGCGGCGCGCTGATCGCCTGCTGGAGGTCCTGGCCAAACATTGCGTAGCGGCTCCAAACCGCGGCCTGGCTCTGTGGCTGTCCGTCGCCGCCCATGTTCCCGTATACCATTTCGCGACCATCGGGCAGGCGGGCCAGCGCGGGGTTCAGCGTGTGGAACGGCTTTCTGCCCGGGGCGAGCGCCAGGTGCGATGCGCGGTCGAGCGAAAAGCTCGCGCCGCGGTTCTGCCAGTTGATCCCGGTGTCCTCCAGTTCCACGCCCGAGCCGAACTCCCAGTAGACGCTCTGGATGTAACTTACCAGCATTCCGTCGCCGTCGACGGCGCCCATCCACACCGTGTCGCCCTTGACGGCCGGCTCCGGCCACGCGCGCGCCCGTCTTGCATCGATGGCGCGAGCACTTTCGGCGAGCGTCGCGTCGCGCAGAAATTCGCGCGGGTTTACGGACATGACGTCGGGATCGCACACATGACGGTTGCGCACGAGGAACGCCTGCTTGGTCGCCTCGACGATGCCGTGTACGTGCGCGAATGAGTCCGGCGCGACGCCTTCGCGTATGCGATCGAAGAGCGCGAGGACCATGAGCGAAGCCAGGCCTTGCGTCGGGGGCGGCAGGTTGTATACGGTGCCTGCCGACAGATTGACGGTCAGCGGCTCGACGAGCGCCGCGTGCTGCTGCGCCAGATCGCCGATTCGCAGCGGGCTTCCCACCCGGGCGAGCTCGGCTGCCAGCGCGTGCGCGACGTCGCCCCGGTAGAAGTCGTCGAGCCCGCACTGCGCCAATCGTTCAAAGGTCTGCGCGAGTGCCGGGAATCGCTGCAACGATCGCGCCGGAGGCGGGGATCCGTCGCGCAGGAACGTGCCGGCGAAGCCGGGCTGCGGCGCGAGCTCGCCCTGGAATCTGGCGGTGTAGGCGACCTGGCTTTGCGTGACCGGACCCCCTTCGCGTGCGTACCAGATCGCATCCTGCAGCAAGCGTGCGAGGGGCAGTCGTCCGCGGACTTCACCGAGTGCTGCGATCCATCCTGATACCGCGCCGGCCACGGTGTTGGCCGCGAAGGGGCCGCGCGACGGGACGGTGGGGTGCCCTCGGCTGCGGTACCACTCGGGCGTAGCCAGCGCGGCGGCACGGCCGCACGCATCGATGCCGATCGCTGGCTTGCCGGGTCGGCTGATCAACCAGAATCCATCGCCGCCGATGCTGTTCATGTGCGGGTAAACGACGGCGATCGTCGATGCCGCCGCGATCATCGCCTCGACCGCGTTGCCGCCATCGCGCAGCACCGCAATGCCGGCCTGCGCCGCGAGATGATGCGGCGCCGTCACCATGCCGCGCGCCGCGGTGAGGGACTTCAGCATTGGTTTTTCGCGAGCGCCCGCACTGCCTGGGCGAAGCACGACATCGGAGTGCGCACGATGCCGGCGCCGATCTGGCCGATGCCGGGGGATTTGTGCGCGATCCCGGTGGTGACGGCGGGCCGAATGCCAGTGTCGACTACCTTGCGGATGTCGATGCCGCACGGCGCGCCGGCGAAATCGAGGTTGGGCAACGACAACGTCGAGTTGCGCGCAACCGTGATCTCGTACATCTCGCGCGAATAGGCGATCGCCTCGGTCACGGTACCGCCGACGAGCTGCACGAGTGCCGGGGATGCCGCGAGCGAGAAACCGCCAAAGCCCGCGGTCTCGCAGATCGCGCTGTCGCCCAGATCCGCGTTGGCCTCCGCCTGCGAGAAGCCCGGAAAGAAGAGGCCGACCGGCGTGTCGGACGACGCCTCGAACCAAGTGCCGCCGAGGCCGCTCACCCGGATCGCAGTGGTGACGCCGTTGCGGGCGATCGCGGTGACAACGCTGCATCCGTCGATGCCGTGGGCGGCATCCATGATCGCCTTCGAAGACGCCATGGACAGATTGAGGAAGAACTGCGAGTTGGCGGCGATGAACGCCAGCGACTCGCGCGCCGCGCGCGGCGCGCAGCCGGCGTCGGCGAGCGGCACCGCGATCGCGGCCACGAACTGAAGCGTCGCAGCCGCGTTGCGGCTGTGCACCTCGTCGCCCATCAGAAGCGCCTGCGCCTGGATCGCCTTGAGATCGATGCCTCCGGCAGCGCGGACAGCGGCTCGAATCGTTGGCGCGAGCACAGTTTCGAGAAAGCGCAGGCGCGCGATCACGTCGGGGCCGTTGGCGCCGAAGCGCAGCACGCGGCCGATGCCTTCACTCAGGTTAGAGTAAGCGACATTGCCGTGCGCCGCATTGCGCACGACGAACACGGGCATCGAGGGCGAGATGATGCCGGACATCGGCCCCACCGCTCCAAAATCGTGGCATTGCGCGAAGCGGATATCGCCGCGCGCGAGCATCGTCTCCGCCGCCTGCGGCGTCTCCGCCCACCCTTCGTACAAGAGCGCGCCGATCATCGAACCTTGCATCGGACCGCACATCCGCTCCCACGCGATGGGCGCGCCGGCGTGCAGCAGCGTGCGCGCCATGTCCGGCCACACGTCGCGCGCGTGCAGCGCCACGTCTGCCAGCACCGGCTGCGCGGCAATGATCCGTTCGACGGCGATCGCATTCGCGCGGTCGATGCGCGCACCGATGCAGTCGGCGTCGTCGGCGTCGCCCGCGAGTTGCGCCAGCGCCCATGCGAGATCGGGATCGCCGTCGCCCGGCGGCTGCCAGTCGACGTGCAGCGCTTGGCCACCCGTGTCGCGCACGCTGCGCGTGAAGGCCTCGACGCCGACGTTGATGACCGACAGCCGGTCGTGGTCCAGCAGCGAGTTCTTCATGGTGTGCGATCCGGCAATGCGGCGGTTCCGGCAACGCCGATGACGAAGCCGGTCAACATGTCCCAGCCGGAGGAATGGCCGATGGCAGTCAGATCGCGCGCGGCCGGCAGCACCTGGTCGTCCCCAACGAGACATTCGACAAGCCAATGCAGCGCTCCGAAGCTTCGCCCCTCGGCGAGATCGCCGAACAGCGCTGCGCCGATCGCGTGCGTGCGCGTTTGCGCGGCATCGATCAACCGCCGTGTCAGAAGCACCCACTGCCCGTCCATGCCGAGGAGCCGCTTGGCGAACAGCACGGCGCCCACCAAGTCGTCACCTGAAGGAGTGAGGCCAGGACCGAGCCCCAGCAACGGCAGCGCGTCCGCCTCGGCGAGGTGCGCGTCGTCGTCGTCGATGGCGCGCGCGAGCGGCTCGACATGACCTTTCGCATGGTCAAGCGGAAACTCCGGTTCCTGTCCGATGAGCAAGACGGCCAGTCCTCTCGGCACGCCGATGTTCCGTATGCCGCCGACGAGCGCGACGCAGCCTGCGTGGAGCAGCCGCTTTTGTTCGCCGGTAAGCGCAAGCGGTTCGCTGCGCCACGGGACGATCGCTTGGACATCCAGGCAATCGGGCAGGGCGACGTGGGGGTGGAAAACCACGGCGCGCGGGTGCATCGCCACCTCGCCCGAGCCAAGAAAGATCGGTTCGCCGCCGGCGATGCGAAAGGCGGAGTCCGCGAAGCCGGGCAGAGTCGTCCACCGTCCCGCGCTGCGCGTGAGCGCCGCGTGCGCCTTCCAGCCGATCCCGCGAATCTCCGCGATCATGAAACTATCCTCGTCCCCGCGTTGCCCGCGAGCGCGTCATATGCGCCGTCGAGCGACGTGATGATAGCTTCGCTGCCGCCGTGGTCGAGGTAGCGTAGCGCAGCGGCGATCTTCGGTCCCATGCTGCCGGGCGGAAACTGGCCGGCGGCCAGATGGCGTCGTGCCTCGCTCGCCGTCAAGCGATCGAGCGCACGCTGGCTCGGCTTGCCGAAGTCGAGCGACACCTGGTCGACGCCGGTCAGCATCAACAGCGTCTGTGCGCCGAGCTCGGAAGCGAGCATCGCACTGGTCAAGTCCTTGTCGATCACTGCCGACACTCCGTGCAAGCCGCCGTTGGCATCGCGCGCGACCGGGATGCCGCCGCCGCCGCAGGCGATAGGAATCACGTTCGCGCCCAGCAGCGCTTCGACGGCCGGAATTTCGACGATGCGCACCGGCTCCGGCGAGGGAACCACCCGCCGATAGCCGCGGCCCGCATCCTCGACGAAATGCCAGC
>Ga0157376_10002420_pt1 | contig 12619 bp, 10 predicted proteins | sample M45metaG_FD_121801 | JGI IMG/M metagenome (GOLD analysis project Ga0157376, IMG submission 121801) | Miscanthus rhizosphere microbial communities from Kellogg Biological Station, Michigan, USA - M4-5 metaG | ecosystem: Host-associated > Plants > Roots > Rhizosphere > Soil | place: USA: Michigan... | reverse complement strand
ATCGGCCCGTTGTTGCGCAATATCCATCGACCCTAGGCGTTTCTCCTGAAGCCCCAATTCACCCTTTCGGTTCTCAATCTCAGCCTGTCGGTACTGTTCCAGTCGATCAGCCGCAAGCCGCTGTGCCGCCTGTTCCAATGCGAACTGCTGAAGCTTGGCGTTCTGTGCCTCCGCCTCCATCCTCATGCGCTGTTGTGCCTCCCACGCCCTCTGGGAGTTCTCGGCGATTTGTGTGCCCAGTTGTGCGCCAGCCTGTGTCGCCCGGAGAAAGTCCGAAGGTGATACAGAGAGCCATGGAGGTAACGAATCTGATAGTGCCATATTATCCTTGACCCAAGGTGGTAACCAATGCCATAAACGACAAATGAGAACACACCAAAGCTACGTTGATTGCGGAATGAAAGGAGCCATAGCCAAGTGGTCCAAACAGCCGCCGTTTAGAGACAGGTTCTTCAAAAACATTGATGTCGGCACATTCGACCAGTGCTGGAACTGGAAAAAGAGCGTTCACAAACACACTGGTTATGGAAAGTGCAAGTTTGGAGGCAGATCCGCCAATTCCCACAGGGTCACTTGGATTATTGAAAATGGTGAGATTCCTGAAGGATTGTGCGTGTGCCATAGATGCGACAATCGTGCGTGCTGCAATCCGGGTCACCTTTTCCTTGGAACTCATAAGGACAACATGGCGGACGCGAGACAGAAGGGAAGGATCGGAAACGGCATTCCTCCGATACACTTCGGAGAACTCCATCCAATGCATAAGCTCACAGCGCAGCAGGTTTCCGATATCCGTAAAAGAAGAAACGATGGAGAACGGATTAAATCCATCACCAAAGATTATCCCGTCACTTATTGGCAAATTCAGAGGGTTTGCTCCGGCAAGAGTTGGGCGTAATCCAAGAGCCATAGGTTTTATTCGTAGTACGGCCACTCAGGGTTCTGATTCTGGCCATAGAAATAGTCGAGTGAAGTCATCGGGTCAGCGGCGTAATCGGGTTGTGCGGTTTGGTCGTAGTAGGAACTGTAACCAAACGGGTCGTTGTAACCATACGATGGGTTGTCGTAATTGGCGTCGGGTTGGCCAAGTATGGTGCTCAAGTCCGAGAACCCTGGAATATCCGTGCCGGGGTAAATGCTCTGTGCGGGTGCGACAGCCTGTCCCTGCCCACCAAAGCTACCAAATCCAAACCCTTGCGAGTTGCCAGCACCTCCAGCACCACCAAACCCTAAGTTGGGGGCATAATCGCCTGTCCCACCAGCGGGTGAAAATCCAATGCTGCCACCCCCGCCGCCACCCCGATTGCCAAGTCCACGAGCAGCCGCCAAAGAGTTCCAGTAGTCCCCCAACTGTCTCTCAGCCGCCTTCTGTGGGTCCGGTGCCGCCCTGAGCTGTGCGTTATGGGCCGCTATCTCAGCCGCCAATCCCTGTGGCGTTTGCAGCCCCGACACGGAACCCAATAGGCTGGTATAATCCTGTAATCCTTGGCGCTGAACGGCCTGAGTATCCAAGCCGATGTTGCGGAGGTTCTTGTTGAATGCCAAGGTGCCCGGAATCGCGTTGCTCCCTGGCATGCCACTGGAAATGCCGTAACTGGCAGCGGCATCCTGCATGTTCTTTAGCGCCTGTGGGTTGATGTCGCCTTGGAGTTCGGAAAGGATGTTGTTGGTCGCCTGTGTGGTGTTACCGAGTGCCGGAACCGCAGCTCTGGTCTGGTCCCACGCCGAAGGTGGAATGCCGATCTGCCCCGGAACCAATCCATACGGACCTTGGCCTTGGGTTGGCATAGGCGACACGTTGTAATTCGGCAATGTGCCGCTGCCACCTTGATTGGGATTCTGGAAGGTGGGCGAGCCGTTGTTCAGGTAAACCTTTTGATTGGATGGGTTGAACAATCCCTGACCACCACCAGGACCAAAGGCCCACTTGTTTCGGTCGTACTCGTTGACCCATTGACCATTTACGAATGCCATATCAGTAGTATTGGAATTGTCCGCTCATTAACGGTGGAAGTCGATTGTATCTCCGCAACGGTCGGATGCCCAAGGATGGCTGTGGTCCAACCTGTTGCTGGTCCATAGGGGCCTGTGCCTGCTGGTTATACGTCGGGAGCTGCCCGTAAGTTGGAACCTGTTTGAGCAGAGACATCGGGTTGTTCTGCTGTGGCGCACCGCCAATGAGCGAACCCGCCGCCACCGATGGATCGTATCCAGCGATTGACCGGAGTGGATTATCAACATTCTTGGGTGTGGCCATTACATCAGCCTTCCAATTCCGGCCCTGCCTGGATAGGCGCTCCCAAACGGGTTGATGACGATGGGGGTTTGTTCGTTGGGTGACTGGTCGGCCAACTGGAGATTTAACTCCTTGACCGCATCGGCTTGGTACGCCAAAGAATTAGCCCTGTCGCCGTCGTCTCCAAATCTCATCCCCTTGATGAAAAGTGCTAAGGCATGTAGGTTCGGTATCAAAACCGGGTCGGTGTCGGACACGACAGGGATAAATCTCAACTTCACAATGGCCACCGCCGACCAATTCACACTCGGATTGCAACAGGCAGCGTGGAGGTTGTACTGAGCAAAGGATGGGTTGGTGTCTCCGGGGTCGTAAATCGCCAGTGGAGTTTGGAGTCCGGTCAGCGTGTCCAATGCGAACAGCGAGATTGGTCCTTGGGTGACGGACTTGATGACCCGACTCACATTCTTCACGAAATCCACTCCGACCGTGAAAGGTTGGTTAAGCGTTAGGGATATTCCGTTGCTGAATGTGCCATCGCCGTTGTCGGTGCGGAGAGCGTTTCCTTGTGGGTCGGTGCCGAAGAACTGGATGATTGCGCCCGTATCGTCTGGGATGCCGCTGATTTGTAAAACGCATGTGTCAGTGGGTGGCTGGTCGAACGTTGCGGAGGTGCCGTACTGCGTCATTGCAGGGGCTATAGGGTCAATCCAAGTGTCGAATGTGCCGTAACACTGCCCCCCGTTCCACTGATGCGGCAGAAAGGCGTACAGGTCGTTCCAAACGGGCACGTAGCGAAGGGTGACGTTCATCTTGCGCACCGAACCCACTTGTCGAGGTAGGGTCACAATCCCACGCTTCACGCTCACATGGAGTGGAACCTCGGTTCCGGGCCAGTCGCCACGGTACATCAGCCGTTCGGTGGCGTTGTTAATGTACTCGGCAAACTCCTCGCTGTTGGTGCAGTTGCCAGAGGCCGACATGAGCGCCTTGCTGGCCTTGGCTTGAGCGAATGTGGGGAGTCCCGAGTTGCCAGCGGGGGTGAGTAGCGTTGTACATGGTGCGCTCATTAAGGTAAGGCTTTAAGACCCACGGGCCCCGTTTGCAAGGCAAAACACTTGGTGGGCGTGATTACAATGTCGAACGGTGCGGTGAATCCGGTGAGCGGAAGACCCACAACAGTATCGGTTGCCGGGTTCCACACGATAACCGTATCACCGTTCCATGTCGGGATTAACACCTTTCCGTTGTAAGGATTTCCGACAAGGTTGTTTACGCTTTTGATTCTGTAAGCATTGCTGGCGATGCTTCCGGTGCTAATGGTGTTGATGTTGAAAACCCCGGTGCCGGGACCAAGCGGAAATGCCGCATTCACGTCAGCACTTGAAATCATGTAAATGTTCACTCCTCCAGTGGCAACATAAACCTTATTTTGGGCTTGGTTGTAACAGATCCCATGGGCGTCGTTTGGGGATGGTCCGGTGGTGTATGCGTAGTTAGAGAAAATTGGGTCGTTTTGAAGCGCAAATATGTCAGGGCTGGCAGAATCGGCACACCAATAACAGCTATGTACCGGATCGTAAGTGACATCATCTACAAAATGAGTAGATCCCCCGTCACGATTGAATGTTCCAGCCATGTTTGATGGCAGGAAGTCGAACCAGTTGGTCGTATTTTGAGCGGTGTTTGACCCTTCCCAAGTCCACCCCGCAATATGGACACCATCATTTACCAGAAATCGATATCCAGCCCCTATCATATTTCCAGTTGTGAGCCCGACTGGACCAAGGTTGAATCTGCCGACAACGGTGAACGAAGCAGCGTCAACGATAAAAATATCTCGGTTTGGTGCATTGCCATTTAGGTAATCTGTTGTTGGTGTGTAGAGCACTCCACAATAAAGAGTTCCACCAATGGTTGTAATGCAGCTTGTGCAGGTAGCGTCGGATACAAACCTCATGGACGCCTCAACGTCTCCAGTGACCGAGCTGCATTTGAATATCCACTGTCCACGCACCCCGAAAATCTTCTGGGTGTTGGATTCGTAAACTGCTTGGTCTAATGCCATATCTCCAGTCGATTCTAGGTTGAGTGATAATGATTTTTTGCAGCCCATATCATGGTGAAAATGATACCGTTGGATTTCTAACGGTGGTGCTCCCGCCGTCCGGAGGAGCCGATATCGCGTCGTGAATTACGTGGGTTGTTGCGGCGGCTATGAATCCGTAGGATTTCAATCCTGTCCCTCCGGGGTTCTGCCTCAAGAAGCTAACCGTAGCGATATAGCTTTCTCCGATAACGAGGTTCGAGAAGTTCAAATCGAATGCAACCGTGGTCCACTTTGAAACGAATCCCGAAGTTCTCGGTAGCGACTGGGCGGTTAATCCATTGCTGTGGATTACCTGCGCATTCGTTAACGCTTCAGCGTCTGTATATTCATCGCTCAACGTTGCACTGTAGTCGCTTCCTGAGAAAAGGTGAATCCATGCCCCGTAAAACCCATTGAATGTGGTTTTGGGAACTCCGGTAACCCCTCCCGGTCCACTGTCGAACACCGAAACCAAAACACCCGCACCGGAATTAACTACCATTGTGGTCGATGTCAGGGAGTAGTTTCCAGCATCCAGTATTTGCTGTGGAATGTCGAAAATCTGATTGGTCGCCTCATTCCTCTTAAACGACGGAGGATCGTCGCACGTGGGGCAGCTATTCGGGTCGGTTGGCCAGCAATACCCCTTTAGTATAAATAGCCCAAAATTGGGTATGGAGTTTATTAAAGGCGTGAAATTGGAATCTGGGCAAGGCGTATAATAATCCTTATTGTAATTAGAAATCTGCCTCCCAAGCGTGTCAATCTCACCAGTTCCGCTGTAGACGTACTTGGCATCAGCAACCTTGCTACCCCCACCGGCAACAAAAGCCGTTTGTTCGGACTGACCTGTCCAAGTGATCTTGTGGTACTTCTTGGGTGGATATGAGGGGACGTATTCCGAATAGCCGTACAGCGTGGAAATCGTGGTGGTGGAGTGACCAACCAATGCAACCCTTGGAATGAAGAATGTCCGGTCGGTAGCCTGACAGGAGGTGTCAACAGCATCAAACACCAAGGGCATGGTTCCCGAGTTGAGTCCGGTAGGTGTTCCGTGGATCAGCCCGGTAACGTCCATCACGATACCGTCAGGGAATACGCCCGAGTCCAACTTGACTGCATAATTTCCACTTCCACCCGCCACGGTTAGTTGATGGGAATACGCCACCCCAACCGTATATGTCGGCAAGGATGTGTCGGTTATTTCAAGAACGGAAAGCGTATAGGGCTTGCGCATGTACGACCCGTCCGATTGTCTTGCCTGAACCGTGAAATTGAATGTGCCGTTGGCGGTAGGTGTTCCACTGATTGTCCCAGTCTGGTCAATCGACAACCCTGAAGGAAGCGCACCGGAGGATATGCTCCAATGGAGCGGTGGGAGTCCTCCGGTGTGCGATATTGTGGCAGAGTAGGCCGCTCCGACACAAAGGCATCCTGAAAGCTTGCCAAGGCACACCTTGCGTAGCCCTGCCTGAACGCACGCCGCATCAGCCGCATCTTTGTCAGCCTGTGCTTGAGTGGGTGCGGCAAAAGTGCCCGCCGCAATGATGTAGGTGAATGGGTTTCCATCGGGGCACCTGACCGTGCATTGCTTGGCTGAATTTAAGAATAGCTTAACGGGATTGTCGGGTGGATTCTGGGGCAAATCACCATTTCCACAGAATGCCATGCGAACACCGCACTGGTTGACGAGTTCTTGGCGGATGGTGTTCTTGTCGTCCACTGTGGCGTTAGGTGGAAACTGGGCTGACAGGAGTTGGCCGCAGCACACCATTTGAAAACTGGAACCTGTATTACAGTCGAAACCTGCGGGGCAATTCAGGACAAAACTAAATAGCGGTTGCTCGATGGAATACAAGTTTTGATCTTCCAAAGAGGTGCAGTCCAACGGGAGGCAATAAGGACATGGAGAATTAGGCATTGATCTCCCTCCTTAAATCGGTCATTGTTGAGTTTGCCCCCGCGCCTTTGGCGAGGCCGGGAGCGTGGCACAACCAAACTATCTGATTATGCAAAACGAAGTTCCCACAAATCCCGAAACTAAGAAAGCTCGAAAGCGCATCGCAACCCACCCCAATCCCGTTTGGGCATTCTATGGATTCTCCAAAACTATAGAAAAAAGGTTCTGGTCCAAGGTGGATAAATCTAGCAGTCCCAATGGGTGTTGGTTGTGGACCGGAAATCACACCCCTGACGGATACGGCATGCTGTCCCGTGGAAGTTTGGATTTTAAGGGTCGATTCCCTAAAATGGTCAGGGCCAACATCGCTTCGTGGATTATGCACCGAGGTCACATCGCAGAAGGGCTGTGCGTGTGTCACAACTGCCCCGGTGGAGACAATCCCAGATGCGTCAATCCCGAACACCTGTGGATCGGAACAAGAACACAGAATGGCCAAGATGCCAGCAAGAAAGGCGTATTTAGCAATCGGGGGGGCGAGAACAACTATCGCCACAAGTTGACTTGGGAAGCGGCGGAAGCCATCAGGTTGGATAACCGAAAAACGAGCGCAAGAAAGCTCGCCAAGATTTACGGCGTTTCCAGAAGCGCAATCCGGTTCGTGTTGAGCGGACACAGTTGGAGAAGTTCTAGCCATTGTGCCTCCTTAACATCCACCGATAGACCCAAGAACACACGGCAAATATCGGAAGCACCCACAAGAACGGACGCCACGCCAAGGAAATGACCATGACGATGCCAAGGGCTACAAGCCAGAATATGGGGGGTCGGTGGGTCATAAACCGTCTGGATAAATGTGGCCGTACTTCTTGCTTAGATTTTTTTCAATAGCCTGAAGATCATTCGTGCTTGGGGATTGCCCGTACACCAACACGGCGGCCATGTAGCCGTTATATGGAGTTACAACGGTCTGATCGTTTCCAAGCATCATCTTGCCAAGTGCGTTTGCTCCTGGGTCCAAACCTCCACTCATGATGACACCGTTGGTCCTTACATACGACGATGCTCCGTTAAACACGAAGCTGAATACGTACCACAGTCCATCCTGAGACACTGGAAATGGGTTTGGGGCAGCAAGAGTTCCTGCAAACATGGTGGAATTGTTTGGGACACTTCCTACAGCCCTCGCTTGAAATAGTTCCCTAGAACCGCTGATTGCGTCAAAGTATCCAGATGGGTTGAACTTCACTGTACATACCATAAATACTGCATTCGGTTGATTAGATCCGGGACTATTGACACATTGCATCGCCCACCCAAGAGCAGCCGTTGTGGTGTTGGTGTGAAAGTCCACGTACCAGCCATTCGTTGGACCGTTACCAAATCGGTATCCTGGAACATAGTGAATGATGGTTGCACCATTCGTGAAGTCGTTGTGAAATGAGGTTTGGTCCAGCCAAGTGCCCAGAGTTGTCCCTCCATTGGTGTTGCCAGACCAGTTAGCGGCTGAGTCTGCAAACAGTTCGATGTAAAGGTTGGCTACCGAGTTGAAATCGAACGGAGCAGACGACGGCCCCTTCCACGTCGTTCCGCTATACGGAAACTGCGCGGAGCAGGTCAGGCAGCTACACAATAGAAGAATCCACTTCACTTCGTATTGCTCCTGAACACGTTGGTTTTCACTCCGTAGATACATCGCACCTCAAACCACGAAGCCTCAGCATTGGTGATGGTGACTCCTGTTCCGTTGAGGTCGATGCCGTAAAGATCGCCAGAGCCTTGGAAGTTAGCGGGAAACTTGAGGATCTTGTTCGCCCCGCCAGAACACGAAGCATACACCGGAATCACGCTCATACCAGCCGTCCAGAACGTCATTGCGGCAAGAGTGGTGTCAGCGGTGATGTTGGTGAGGATGCATGTCAGGGCAGTTCCAGGGGAACCCGACACCAATACGTTTCCTCCACCATTGTTTGTCTTGATGATGTAGGAAAGGTTGGTTCCAATCGACAGGTCGCTAATGGCCGTTCCAAGGCTGGCGTAAATGTTAGTTGAGCTATTGATTTGTCGCGTCACCTCGTTGGTGGCCTGCGAGGTCAACGTGCGTGCGTATCCAGCCGATGTGTTTGTGGCTGTCACCGTATAATTGGTGGATGCGTCCCCGATCTGCTGCACGTAGTTGGTCACCAGCATATCGTTGTTGGTCGCCCGAATCAGGTCCATTACCGATGCCGAAACCAACCCTCCGCTGATGATGTTAGATGCCGCCACCTTGTTGGTGAGGCTGTTTATCTGTCGGGTGGTTTCGTTGGTGGCGTTGATCAGGTTTGCGGGTCCGCTAGCCGTAATCTGAGCATACAGACCGTTGCTCACCACCGTATCGTTGTTGGTGGCCACCAGGAAATCACCCGCAATCACCTTGCCGTCTCCATCCGTGGACAGAAGTGGCGCATTGGTCACCAGAATGAACAGGTTGGTCAGGTAGGCGTTATCCACGTCCAATTCATCGAATATCGTGGTCCCCCAGAGGGTCGTATTGGTTCCATTTCCGTTGTTATTGTCGATGAAGTTTCCAACCAAGTTCACAATCGTCGTCCAACCAAACCCTCCAGCCCCATCATTGGTGAGCACCCCAGTCCCATTGGGCACGCTCGACTCTGCATCGTTTGCGTCCGACTGCATGAGTGAGTTGGGGGTGAGGTTCAGGTTGGTTTCTCCGCCCGGAACCTTAATCGTCACGTTGGTTATGACTGTGTTGTTGAAAAAGGCATTGCTGGTGACGATCAGCGTGTTGGTGTTGACGAAGGTGGTGTTCGTGATCGACTGGACGACGATGTTCGTGGAATAGATGAAGCTGTTGTTGGTTATGATGTTGATGTCGGATGAGCCATTGGTGAACCCCCTCAACTGCAACCACGCGGTCATCTGGTTCAGGGTCCAGAAGTTGTACGGAGTCCCCCCTACGGATTTGTCCCCTGTCTGCATCGACAGAATGTACGTGTCGGGTGGGTTAGGCTGGTTCGGATAATCATCATAGTAAACGATGGCTGATGGCGCGCTCACCACCACCAACAATAACAGAATGGTCAATAATCTTTTCATGGATTGGGGTTTCCCATTTCGTCTCCAGTGCCGGGGTCGCCGAACACGTCTCCAGCATCCGGGTTTCCAAACACAACAAAGTCTCCCGGTGAGCTTCCCGGTGGAGGTTGGAGCACTTCCTCATTCTCACAACATCCAGCCACCTTGGCGTATTGACCGTGTGGCTCTATTGCCGCCTTAATGCGACAGCCAAGGAACCTGAATGGTCCGGTGAATACGAACCTCAACTGAAACCAGTACCCCGTTCGGTAAGGTCGGTTGTTGATGGGTTCGCACGGCACAGGTGAAGGCTCACCAAACCCAATCCTTGTCCTATATCCCGGTTTGGAGTGCGGGTCGTCTTGGGCCATTGGATTACAAATCGAGAACTTGTTCCACCGCACCCAACACGGGTAACTATCAGGTTTATACCATACCTGAACGTCAGTAGTTCCACGGATTCCGTCTAAGTACATTTCCCCATCCACCAACTTCACTAAGTCGAACTGTGATTTACCCGGAACCTCCCTCAGCATGACGGCGGTTTGGAAGGCTGAGGTGATGCGGTTGGTATCGTTGTCGAAATACGCCTGATCCTGCTTCAGAATCTCGTAAAGTTCGTTCTTTCCAGTGATGGCGTTGTAGCACAAGCAAAAGGCGCGTTCGACGCCTGAGAATTGACCCTTGATCAACTGAAACACGTTCAGCCCCGTCCATGACCCATCGTAAACGCTTGGGGCCTTACCACGGAGGGACGAAACCGGGTCGAAATTGAGCGCGATTAACTGCCGCCAGTAGGTTCCGTTTGGACCCAACACAGGTTGAGCCGTCATCAGCAGTCGATTGTCGAAAACAATCTCCGAACAGAACTGGAGTGCCGCCGTGGGATCTCGGGAAAGTATCAAATCCATCTCCCGGCTAATCGGTGTGCTCCCCCAAGTATTGAAGTCCCTTCGTGAAATAGCGTACGACCTTGCACCGTCCAACGCACGGTAAATCAGGTCGGAGTTGGCGTTGCACACCGCCCACTGGCCAAGACCACCGTTACCAATCACCGCCTCACCAAGAATCGGGTTGGTTAAGTCCTGCCACTCCAGTCGGTCGGTGGGTACGTTGACCGAGAACACGGTGTTGGGAGTGAAGACTTGAAGTGGACCTTGGCCAAGTGACTTGTCGAGAATAGCCCCGTTGGCCATGGCTCGGATGTCCCCGGAGTTCCCCGGCACAGCGAAGTTTCCACCACCAGCCAAGTAAAGGTTCTGGGTCTGGTGGAGGACAGCATCCCGGTAATTGTTGGCTAATGTTCCGCTGGACGACCCGGTTTGGTCGGAGGCCATGAACTGCCGACCGTCCAACAGCGTAATCCAGTTCTGGCCCATCACGTACGCGCCCATGCGTCCGGGTGGAAGCTCGGTGGATGGTGCCCCTTGCCAGTTAACCCGACTTCCCGTGTAGTAAATCTTGCCGGGTGTTCCGGTTTGGTTGGTCACCGTCACGTTAAGACCGGAAATGGTCGTAACTATGGCGGTGCCGACGTTCCTGAAGCTTACCGTGTCATTCTCCGCAAGGTTGGCCACGCTGGAAAAGGCCACGGTAGCGGTGGCACCAATGGCCGGTACCACCACATTGGCACTGGTCAACGTGACTTCGTAGTTCGTTGGCACTCCCCAAGTGGACCTTCGTGTGGTTGGTGTAGCGGTCTGGTCGAATATCTCAAGGCTCGAAACCCCGTCGTTGATCAACAACCACTTCTCAGCCTGCCACATCCACGCTTGGTCTGGATTTATTGGGTTTGGATCGCCAGCAATGGTTCGGTCGATGAAGGAAGCGGTGGTCGATCCGGGGGTGACTTGGAACAGCCTCCCATTGACCTGAAACATCAGGCTCTCGAAACCATTGTCGGGCTTGTAGTACGCCCCGCCTTGATACTTACCTTGCTCGAAATCGGTTTGTGTGGCGTCGGGATAACCGAAATCTATTGAAATCTTCCTGAATACGGGTCTTTGGGTTACCAGAGTCCCACGGACAGTGACGTTTGTTCCTGCTGCGATTTGGGTTTTCTCCAACAACAGCGGGGAAACTCCCATGTTAACCCCATCGGGCACTACCCAAATGTCATCGGACACCTGTCCGGGGCTGGACGGAGAGTTGGCCATGGACGTTAGAAAGCAGAACTTGCCATCGTTAACGTTACCGATTACCCCTTATGTTGTGCGTCGTCAATCATAAACACCACCTATAGATGATCAAGTACGGCATCGACTGGAGAGACTTGGACCCGGTGGAGATTGAGCTTCAGTGCATTTCCAAAAACACCCTCTACGGTGCATCCCTGTTCGACCATTTCATGGAGTTGCGTAGGTGGATATGGCCCAATCGCTACCGACATGAGTGGACCGACCTCATGTACCACAACTTTATCGACAACGACGTGACGGTGCTCATGGGGTGTGCATCATCCCAAAAGACCAGCCATGCCGTGGAGTTCGCGTTGCTCAATTATTGGGCACGACCGGACAATACGCTGGTGGTCCTGTCCACGATCAACATGGACAAGCTGGACATCGGCGTGTGGGCCGAGCTTCAAATGCTGTGGAAGTCGGGCAAGGACCGGCATTCATACCTTTGTGGAAACATCCTGTCCCACAAGCGAGCCATCACCACAGACAACCTTGAAGACAAGGAAGGCGTGCGTGATTTCCGCGTGGGGTGCATCTGTCGTCCATGCTACGTTGGGGGAAAGTTCGTGGGTTTAGGCATCCTGGCGGGTTTGAAGCAGGATTACGTGATTTACGTTGCCGATGAACTCCAGTTCATGCAGGAATCGTTCTCCAAGTCGTGGCCGCACCTGTTTGCCAACGGAAATGTGAAGATTATCGGGTCAGGAAATCCTAAACACGACCCTTACGACGAACTTGGCAAGACGGCTGAACCCGAAGGCGGGTGGAACTCGATCCCCGAACCTACCAAGACCATGGTTTGGAAGACCAAATACATGGGTGCAAAATGCGTCAACTTGGTTGGCCCAGATTCCCCCAATTTCAAGCTCAAAACAGGTCAACCCGAGTTCCCGCGACTGATTGGACCCAAGTTTGCCCAACGTATCGAACACGACAACGAGTCGGGCAAGGATTCTTTCGAGTATTACCGCCTTGTGATGGGCGTGATGAAGGTGTCGTTTGCGTCCTCTCGCGTTATAGACCGCCCTTTGTGCCTAAACCACCACGCCATGGAGTTGCCGGAGTGGAAGAACGAAATCAGGAAGGGAGTTTACGGACTGGACCCCACCTACGGAGGTGAAGACCGATGTGTGGGT
>Ga0157376_10002418_pt1 | contig 12621 bp, 9 predicted proteins | sample M45metaG_FD_121801 | JGI IMG/M metagenome (GOLD analysis project Ga0157376, IMG submission 121801) | Miscanthus rhizosphere microbial communities from Kellogg Biological Station, Michigan, USA - M4-5 metaG | ecosystem: Host-associated > Plants > Roots > Rhizosphere > Soil | place: USA: Michigan... | reverse complement strand
GACAGGTTTTTGCCGGATAAGGCCATTGACCTGATAGATGAAAGCGCCGCCAAACTGCGTATGGAAATGAATTCCATGCCGGAGGAGCTTGATAAACTGGAAAGGCAAATACGCCAGCTGGAGATTGAGAGAGAAGCGATAAAAAGGGAGAACGATGCCAGCCAGTTGCACGACCTCAATACTGAAATTGCCAACCTCTCAGTAGCGCGCGATACATTTAAAGCCAAATGGAAAGAAGAAAAAGAAATTGTTGAAAAAGTACAAAATGCCAAGGCAGCTATTGAACAGTTTAAACTGGAAGCAGAAAAAGCAGAGCGCGAAGGTGATTATGGCAGGGTGGCCGAGATTCGTTATGGTAAAATAAAAGAGCAGGAAGAAATAATCAATAAATGGAGCGAGCAGCTTTCCGCCTTAAATGAGAAACGTTTGCTGAAAGAAGAAGTGGATGCAGAAGACATTGCCGAAAATGTAGCCAAAGCCACTGGAATACCTGTTTCGAGAATGATGCAGGGTGAGCGTGAAAAATTATTGCACCTGGAAGAGCACCTGCATGAAAGGGTAGTAGGGCAGGAAGAAGCCATTACCGCCGTTTCAGACGCCATTCGCCGCAGCCGTGCGGGTTTACAGGATCCCAAAAAACCTATTGGCTCTTTTATTTTCCTGGGTACAACCGGTGTGGGTAAAACCGAGCTGGCCAAAGCCCTGGCGGAGTACCTGTTCGACGACGAGGGTATGATGACCCGGATAGACATGAGTGAATACCAGGAAAAACACACCGTTTCAAGATTGGTAGGGGCTCCTCCCGGTTATGTTGGGTACGATGAAGGTGGTCAGTTGACCGAAGCGGTTCGCCGTAAACCATATAGCGTGGTTTTGCTGGATGAAATTGAAAAGGCGCATCCGGATGTATGGAATGTGTTATTGCAGGTGCTGGATGATGGCCGTTTGACCGATAACAAGGGCAGGGTAGTGAATTTTAAGAACACCATTATTATTATGACAAGCAATATCGGCAGTCATTTAATACAGGAAGCTTTTGAAAAAGTAACAGAGAAAAATGTAGAGGAAGCAACAGAAAAAGCAAAGCTGGATGTTATGAGCCTGCTGCGTGAAACAATCCGGCCCGAATTCTTAAACAGGGTAGACGAAATCATTATGTTCCACCCGTTAATGAAAAAGGAGATCCGGGGTATCATTAATATACAATTGAAGAATCTGGTAAAACTGGTGGGTGAAAATGGCATTAACCTGGAATTCAGTGATTATGCTATCGACTACCTGGCAGAAAACGGATACGACCCGCAATATGGCGCCAGGCCCCTGAAACGGCTGATTCAAAAAGAGATTGTGAACAAGTTGAGTAAAAAAATACTGGCGGCTGATATTGATAAGAACAGGCCTGTTTTGATAGATGTGTTTGATAATACGGTGGTTTTCAGGAATGAAATTGGACAACAAAAAGCGGTCTAAGCGTGATATAGCAGGCGGTACAACCATTTGTATCGTTAAAACTACCGTTCGTTATCATTTTAAGTGTGGAAAAAAAGAAAAAAATACTATCTTCATCCGCTTAGAAAGCAATAAAAAAAGGCCCATACAATTTAATATACTTAGAACCATTGGATTAGAAAATGGTTATAGATAGGGACCCAGCCGGACTGGGTGCTGGGACTAAATAAAAGGAATAAACTATGGCATTCAAAAAAGAAGTGGTTGAAATTATAGAACCGAAAGATGTTTTTGTTGGAAACCCCGATGCACCGGTGACATTGATGGAATTTGGCGAGTATGAAAGCGAGGCTTGTGCAAAGGCTAATGAAGTAGTGAAGCAATTACTTGATACTTATGAAGGCAAGATTCGGTTCAATTTCCGGCATTTTCCGCTTACACGTATCCATCAGCGAGCCTTAAAGGCGGCAGAAGCCGCAGTAGCTACCGCCCAGGACGGCAAATTCTGGGAAATGCACAATATATTATTTGCTAACCGGCGTAATCTGGGCACTACCAGCCTAAAACTGCATTCAAAAGAAGCAGGTGTAAATAATAAGCATTTTCTCGACGACCTGGTAAATGCCATGTATGGATGGCAGGTGCAGGGAGACTTAAGAAACGGCCTTGACCGCGGGGTAAAAGATGTGCCTACATTCTTTATCAATGACGTACTTTTTACCGGCAAGCCCACTGTGGCAGAGCTGAGTAAAGCCATTGATGAGGCGCTAAAACAGGCCAAGAAGAAGAAACCAGTCAAACAAAGAGCGTAAGCAAATAATAACTTTTATAAAGGCCCTGTCAAAAGCAGGGCCTTTTGTTTTGCTGCCGGTCTGCCGGCGTAAGACCCTCCCGGAAACGGTGCATCACCCGAACCCATATTCCAGGTTTCTTCGGCAATTGTTTAAAAAAAAATTGTTGGGTTTTCCTTTTGTCCAAAAAAGTGGATGGCAACATTCGACCGGAAGTAATTGTCCCTGCCCTCCGGGTATCGTAGTTTTTCTATAAAAAATGTGAATGCTACTATGTTTGTGCCGGAATTTTCCGGTATAGAAAGACTAAAGATGTTTTCTACTAAGGGTTACCGTTATATATAAATAAATTTTCTACTAGTATGCAGAATTAACTAGCGAAATATTCGTTATGGTATGCGTAAATTACTATTTTGTTTGTTCTTTAACCCTAAGGAAGCCGAAAACCCAGTTATCATGAAAACCGTATGTGTACTTTTACCGGGCATATTGCTCAGTATTTTCTTTCCGTTGCATCTTTTTTCGCAATGCGCAAATGGCGCACCGGCTTCCACTATTACTTATGATACTACTGTTATCAGCAATGGTAGTTCCAGCAGGGCTTTTTCATTTCCAAAGTTTGATCCTTCTGTTGGAACCCTGTTGTCTGCCGATATAAAGTCGGTAGTGAACACCTCCTATAGCTATACCCTCCAGAATCAGCATAGTGCGAGTCATAGCTATAAGGTAAAAATATTGCGTTCAGATGATATTAGCGGTACCGCATTGGATCCTTCTAGTATCAGTGTAACACACTCAACTTCATACCTGAATACACCAATACTTACGCCGGGGCAAATTTTTAGCTATGGGCCCGCCAACCTTAATTACATAGTAACCAGTTCTGTAAACGATGCAAGACTGATTAATTTTATGGGAGCAGGAACGGTTGATTTTGACTATGAAGCCGGTACTTCCGCTAACGTAGTGGGAACACCTCCTTTTGGACTGAATTTTTCTACCGCAATAGATACGACAGTTTTCAGTGTCACTTACCAGTATTGCGCCACCAGCCTGTTAAGTTCTGATTTACTTTTTTTCTCTGCTACACCTTCAAAAGGCAGGGTGTTGTTAAATTGGCGGCAGGCGACTATTGAAAATGGCAGAACGTACAATGCACAGGTAAGTACAGACAGCAGGACTTTTAAGAACATTGTTTCTATTGCCGAAAACAACGATGGCGCCTATGCGTATACCTATCTGAACAATGAGTCGGGAAGACTTTATTTCAGAATAGAAGAAAAAAATCCTGCAGGGAAAATAAAATATTCAAACATCCGCATTGTTGACCCTGAGCAGTCGGCTAATAAAGCACGTATCTATCCTACATTGTATACCGGCGGTAACCTGCAGGTTGATTTCCCCTACAAAGCCAACTGGCAGGTAAATCTTTATTCAGCAGAAGGGAAAAGAATTACGGATAGCCAGCAAACGGATGCTTACAATGCACAAATCAGCCTACCCACTATGATAAGTAATGGAATGTATACGGTGGAAGTTGTTGATATGCATACCCAACAAAAGCAATTTACAAGAATCATTGTGAGCCGGTAAAATGGCATTGAGTTCATTGCCATCATCCCTGCATACCTTTTTGTTCATCAATTCTGATACCTTCTTTTCGTCATTCCTTCGCAGGCAGGAATCCCAATCCGCGTTTGCAAATTTCACAACACAGTAAATTTCTTTTTTATGTTTCTGCCCAGCAGATTCCTGGCTGCGTAGTTCCTTCCTAGGTAAGTCCTTCCTACGCAAGAATGACGGTCACAGGTGGCCGGCGGAAAAAAAATATGATTTCCCGGGAACGCAGCGGGCATTAATACCCAGCCTCGCTTTCACCGACCGCTATTGCCTTCCCACCGTTTTGTCTTTGCTACAGCCTGCCAATGGGCCTAATTTCATTTTGTAACAAATGCTCACCTCTAAATAGTGGCCATGAACATAATAATCAGGATTATTTGCCTCATCATTCTTATTGTATGGATTGTTTCGATTCGCTGAGGTATAGAAAAAGCATAGCTGTAGAAAACAGCCTGCTCAAAAAAAAGGGAGGGCTGAAAACTTTATCTTTTGGCAAAGGTTTTTGATTTGATCCCAGCGGCGTAAAATAAAAAAGCCCGCTGGTTATTATTCAGCGGGCTTGTACCTGTATGGAATTTTTTATGCTTTTATTTTTTTTGTTGCTGCGGGTGCAACAGTAACTTTTTTCTTGTCATCATGCGCCAGCAGATCCGCTTGTCCCAATGGTTTGCCTTTTGCAAAGTCTACCAGTATCGGTGCCGCTACAAAGATAGAAGAGTAAGTACCTGTAATAACGCCAATCAGCATCGCAAACGCAAAGCCCTTGGTTACTTCTCCACCCACCAGGAACAAAATCAGGATGGTGAGGAATACGGTTAATGAAGTCATAATGGTACGGCTCAGCGTATCATTAATGGATTTATTAATGATTTCACCCGTGGAAGCGTTTTTCATCAGGTGACTGTTTTCACGCACCCTGTCAAATACTATCACCGTATCATTCATAGAGAAACCAATCACCGTTAAGATGGCCGCAATAAAATGCTGATCTATTTCCAGCGGAAACGACACCACATTTTTAAGGAAAGAGAACACGGCAAGCGTTACCAGCACGTCGTGCAATAAGGCAATGATGGTTCCCAGTGAAAAACGCCAGTCCCGGAAACGAATAAAGATATAAACGGTAATGATCAGCAGCGACCAGAACATGGCTTTAAAGGCACCTTTCTTTAAATCGTCTGATATAGTAGCATCTACTTTTTTAGAACCCTCCACAAATTTGGTAGTATTGGTAAATTCTTCCAAAGTGGCAGTAGGCGGTAAAAAGCTTTTCAGGCCTGCAAACAATTTATTTTTTACCAGGCTGTCTACGGTAAGTCCTGTTTGGGCTATCTTATAATCAGTAGTAATATCCAGCTTGCTGGTAGTGCTATAAGTTTTTGTAATAGGCTCTTCTCCATCAAATTCTTTACTCAAACTTTTTCTTATTGCTTCCTCATTTACAGGTTTGTAAAAGTTTACAATATAGCTGCGGCCTCCCCTGAATTCTACCCCCTCTCTGAAACCGTTAAAGAACGAACCTATACCCAGTATTAATACAACAACAGAAATACCGTAGGCAATTTTCCTGTACTCAATAAACTTGTAAGCGGCATGTTTGAACACGCGTTTGCTTAAACCAGTAAAATAATTGAAGTGGCGGTTTTTGTTGGTCCAGAAATCTGTTATCAGGCGGCTTACAAGAATACCGCAGAATAGCGATAGCAGAATACCCAGTATTTGTGTTACAGCAAAACCTTTTACGGGTCCTAATCCAAAATATAATAGTATCAATGCAGTTAAGAGCGTGGTAACGTGCGCATCAAGTACCGGCGGCAATGAACGCCTGTAACCATCTTTTACTGCCTGCGGATAATTCTTACCTTTTGTAAGTTCTTCTTTAATACGCTCAAAAATAATAACGTTGGTATCCACTGCCATACCTATTGTTAACACCAAACCTGCTATACCGGGTGCAGTTAACGTAGCATTTAACGCACTTAAAACACCTATGGTAAACAGTAAGTTCAATATTAAAGCAATATTGGCTACCCAGCCTGCTGTATTGTAATAAATCAGCATCAGCACAAATATTACAACAAAAGAAATAGCGAACGCCATAGTACCACCATGCACGGCTTCCGCGCCCAGTGTAGGGCCTACTACCTGTTCCTGCGCTATCCTTGCGGGCGCTTCCAGTTTACCACTCTTCAATATATTGGCCAAATCCTGTCCTTGTTCCACGGTAAAATTGCCGCTGATTTGTGAATTACCGCCGGCTATAGCGCCGTTGGTAACACCAGGAGCGGAATACACCAGGTCGTCCAGCACAATGGCTATCTGACTTTTCTTTTTATAAGCATCTCCTGTCATCTGTTCCCAAATGGCAGCGCCGGTTTTATCCATGCTCATGCTTACCTCCACTTTACCAAACTGATCGTAGTCCTGTCTGGCGTCCGTTACGTGTTCACCTTCAAGTTTTGCTTTATCTGAGCCGGGTACGGTCTTAATGCCATATAACATTACTGCATCGGCCAGTTTGCCATTTTCATCTTTTTCCTGAACGCCATACAAAAACCGCACGTTAGCAGGAAAGCTGTTCGTAATAGCCGGGTTGCTTAAATAGCTGTTTAGCGTAGCCGTATCTTTTAATGATACAAAACCCAATGCCGGTGTATAAATCACGTTTCCGCTATTGTCTTTTAACGGCTGTCCGTTTTTATCTCTTTGAAAACCGTAGTTAAAGAATTTGATAAGCGGGTATTGTATTTTAGCATCTGCAATTGCGGCTTTGTTTTTGCCAGTATCTTTTTTCAGCAAGCTGGCAAGAGAAGAATCGGCCTTTGCAGTCTTAGTGGTATCAACTGCAGCGGCAGCAGTATCAGTTGCTTTCTTGCCACTCAATATAGCAGTTAGTGTTTTATCCGCTGCTTCCAGTGAATTGCTCAGCTCACTAATATTGTATACTTCAAAAAACTGGAGATTGGCAGTGCTCTGGAGATATTTTCTTACTCTCTCCGGGTCATTGGCGCCCGCCAGTTCAATGGTGATGATTCCTTTGGTTTTATCAAGATTAATATTGGGCTGCGATACACCAAATTGGTCGATACGTTTTGTAAGAACGTTTTTGGTTTGCTGCATGGCATCATCAGACTGTTTATGCAAATAATCAATCACCGCGGCATCTGATGCATCAATCTTAAGTTGGTTTCTTGTGTTGTTGCTGAACAATGGCGCCAGCGACTGACCAGGATTTACTTCTTTGAAAGATTCTGCAAACAGGTCTATGAAATTGGCATCACTGTTTGTTTTTTTCCTGTTGGCTTCGTCAATGGCTTTTTTCAAACCAGCATCATTGGGGTTATTGCAAAGTCCTTTGATCAGGCCAGACAATTCGATGTTCATGGCAACGTTGATACCACCCTGCAGGTCAAGCCCAAGCAGCAACTCATTTTCTTTTGCTTTCTGATAGCTCTGTCCCCACCATGTAATTTGCTTATCGCGGGTACTGTCTAACAAATGACGCCGGTACTTGTCCTGTGCCTGGTCAATAGTGTCCTGGTAAAGCGTTTGTTTTTCTTTGTCGCCGGGGTATTTGGCGAGGGCATTTGCGTAATGGTTTTTCGTCCACAGTTTTGCTTTTTCTGCCATGGCGCTTTCGTGCTTGTTCACAAACCAGGTAAAAGACAACTGGTAAGCTGAAATAAGTATCAAAATGCTGGCAAAAATGGCAACCAAAATCTTCATTGGAGGTCTAGTTTTGTTTACAAAATTTTTAAGAGGGGCAAAGATAGGGTTTTGCAACTGAACGGGGAATAGCAAAATACCGCGAATAAAAGCCGGCAAAAAGACCCAAAAAACATCGGATACCGGGCTTTTCAGTCAAAGTTCGCCTGGCTTAAAAAAAGCTGCCATCATGATGTTTAACCGGCCCCGTGCAGACTTTTTGAGAGGCTTCCGGCTAACCATATTTTCTGGGAGGCCAGATTTCCGAATTATTGCATGGCCATCGGCCCAACTGACGGCAGCACAATAACATACGTTTGTAAAGGATAACAAAGTATTAATAATTTTTTAGTGCAGTTATGCACAAAATTTATACTTTTGCGTTTCTTATAGTCGAACCATTAAATTCTGAACTAAAGTTGACAAACAAAGCACCACATACCGCAATTGAAAACAGCCAGGCACCTGTCGCCTTAGGTTGTTTCTTTCTCCCGCGACCGCGACGTGGTTGCTGATAGGACGAGCCGTTCACCAGGCCCCTATCAGTGAAAAATTTCCCCCGGATTTTTTTACTAACAAACATGGATTGGTCATCCATTTATATAATACTACATACAGTGGATAATCAGCAGATCATTATCAGGGTAGCTACCCTTGCAGACAAAATATATGCACCTACCATTACCGCAGAAATGGAAAGCAGTGCCAAAGCCCGTGGTACAGGCATCGCCAAGCGAAGCCCTGAATACCTTGCACAAAAAATGGAAGAAGGAAAAGCCGTTATAGCTTTAACCAAAGATGGCACTTGGGTGGGTTTTTGTTATATTGAAACCTGGGGACATGGGGAATACGTGGCCAACAGCGGCTTAATTGTTGCGCCCGACTACAGGAAAAGCGGTGTAGCCAAGGGTATCAAGAAAAGAATATTTGACCTGAGCAGGGAAAAATATCCCGAAGCCAAACTATTTGGTCTTACCACAGGGCTGGCGGTAATGAAAATCAATTCCGAACTGGGCTATGAGCCGGTTACTTATTCTGAACTTACACAGGATGAAGCTTTCTGGGCGGGTTGCAAAAGCTGTGTGAACTATGATATACTGATGAGTAAGGAAAGAAAAAACTGTATGTGCACGGCCATGCTGTATGATCCCAAAGATCATTATGAGCCGCATGAAACATCTGAAAGTTTTTCCACCCATTCTAAATTATATGAGCGCTTTATGAAAATAAAGCAAAGCAAATTATTGCAGTGGTTTACAAAGAAAGATTTTACCGGGCAGAGCCAGAACGGTAAAACAAAGGGCAAATCAAAAACTATCCTGCAGTATTTTTTCAATCTCTAATTTTTCAATCATTGCATAATGGCAAAAAAAGTTGTACTTGGGTTCAGCGGTGGCTTAGACACTACCTATTGCGTAAAATACCTGGGAGATGATAAAGGTTATGAAGTGCATTCTGTTATTGTAAACACAGGAGGCTTTTCGGCTGATGAGTTGAAGAAAATAGAAGCACATGCCTATAAGCTGGGCGTAAAAACACACACAACGGTAGACGCCGTAGACAGTTACTATAACAGTATTATCAAATACCTCATTTTTGGTAATTGTTTAAAAAATAATACCTATCCCTTAAGTGTAAGCGCAGAAAGGCTGAGTCAGGCCCTGCACATTGCAGAACACGTAAAAAAACTGAATGCTGATGCAGTTGCGCATGGCAGCACGGGTGCCGGTAACGACCAGGTGCGTTTTGACATGATTTTTAATATCATGATTCCCGGCGTGGAAATAATAACTCCTATACGCGATCTTAAATTAAGCCGCGAAGCAGAAATCTCGTATCTGAAAGGAAAAGGTGTGGAAATGAATTTTGACAAAGCTGTTTATTCTATCAATAAAGGATTATGGGGCACCAGTGTAGGTGGTAAGGAAACGTTGAACAGCAAAGGCATGCTACCTGAAGAAGCCTGGCCAACACAGGTAACCGCTACAGATGCCGCAAACCTGGAATTGGGATTTATAAAAGGGGAATTGTATACCGTTAACGGCGAGAAATTTGATCAACCTGCTGCTGCCATTCAAAAAGTGCAAAGTATTGCGGGGCCTTATGGCATTGGCAGAGATATACATGTAGGCGACACTATTATAGGCATAAAAGGCCGTGTGGGTTTTGAAGCAGCAGGCCCTATGATAATATTAAAGTCGCACCATGCGCTGGAGAAACACGTGCTTACCAAATGGCAATTGCAATGGAAAGATCAGCTGGCGCAATTTTATGGCAACTGGATGCATGAGGGACAAATTCTTGACCCGGTGATGCGCGACATTGAGGCATTTTTTACCAATAGCCAGCAAAATGTAACCGGAACAGTATTTGTGCAGTTACAGCCCTACCGTTTTGTGGTAACAGGTATTGAGTCTGACTATGATCTGATGAGCAGCAGGTTTGGCAAATATGGAGAAATGAACAATGGCTGGAGCGGTGAAGATGTAAGAGGGTTTAGTAAAATATTTGGCAATCAAACCATGATTTATCACCAGGTGAAAGAAAGTGTAAAATGAGTATTGTGTCCAAACAGGCGTGCAACGATCATTATCAATGGGGCGATGGTTGTGATGGCTGGGTACTGGTGGACACACCCGGTTTATCGGTGAAACAGGAAAGGATGCCGGTGCAAACAGCAGAAGCGCTCCATTATCATACCACTGCGCAGCAATTCTTTTTTATTCTTAAAGGAATCGCTGTTTTTGAAGTAGAAGACCAGGGGTTTACAGTAAAAGCGGGAGAAGGATTTCATATCCCGGCCGGCAAAAAACACCGGATTATAAACAATACAGCGGGCGACATAGAATTTATATTAAGCTCCCAACCTTCAACCAGTAACGACAGGTTTAATTGTATCTGACATGAAAAAAATACGGATTGGCATAATTGGCGGTGCGGGTTATACAGGCGGTGAACTGATACGTTTGCTGGTGAATCATCCCAACGCGGAGATTGTTTTTATCAACAGCAAAAGCAATGCGGGCAATAACGTTTCAAAAATTCACCAGGATTTGATTGGCGAAACCGATCTGAAATTTTCTGAGGATCTGCACGATGATATAGATGTGTTGTTTTTATGTGTGGGACATGGTGATGCAAAGAAATTTTTAGCCGCCCATTCAATAGCGGAAAAAGTCAGGATTATTGACCTCTCGCAGGATTTTCGTTTGGCAGCCAATGCAAAATATGGCAATCGCAGTTTTGTGTACGGTTTGCCTGAATTAAATAAGGAACAAATAAGGTCGGCACAAAATATTGCAAACCCCGGCTGTTTTGCTACTGCCATACAGGTAGGTTTGTTGCCATTGGCAAAAGCAGGTTTGCTGCAGGACATCAATACAACCGGCATTACCGGATCTACCGGTGCCGGGCAGTCGCTAAGCAACACGTCGCATTTTAGCTGGCGGGCCAATAATATCCAGGCATACAAAACATTAACCCACCAGCACCTCGGCGAGATAGGCCAGTCGTTGTTGCAATTACAACCGGCCGGAGCAATTGATCTCAGTTTTGTACCCTGGCGGGGAGATTTTACAAGAGGTATTTTTATCAGCTCAACTATTAAGTGCGATAAAAGCCTGGAGGAACTGACCAGTCTTTACAACGATTTTTATACAGATCATCCGTTCACCACTGTAAGTGATGATGCTATCTTTTTAAAACAGGTAGTAAACAATAACAAAGCTGTTATTCAATTGGAAAAAAGTGGCAACAAACTTGTTGTTCACAGTGCAATTGATAATTTATTGAAAGGTGCCAGCGGGCAGGCTGTTCAGAATATGAATTTGATGTTTGGGCTTGAAGAAACAGCAGGATTGCGGTTGAAATCGAATTATTTTTAATACTTAAGGTGGAGGGTATAAGGCATAAGGTATAAAGTTTAGGGCGTAAGGTATAGGAAGAAAGAATGTAAATAAGATTGCGTTATTTTTAGGGAGAATGAACTTTATCCTAAATCTTAACGCCTTATTTATGAGAGAATACAAAAAATTAGATGTTTGGAAGAAATCGCATGAGCTGTATATGTATGTTAAAAAGAATATCGCTATTAAATTTCCGCCCGATGAAAAATTTGAACTGACTTCACAATTAAAAAGAGCTGCGTTATCGGTGCCATTAAATATTGTAGAAGGTTACGGAAGGTATACTGATAAAGATTTTGCCCGGTTTCTTGATAATTCACTTGGCGCAGTTAATGAAACAGATTATTGTTGTTATTCTGCTTCAGAATTGAAGTACATAATGCAACAGGAATATGAGACTATAAATCAATTAATAGACGAAGTAAGGGCGATGCTAATTGCTTTTTTAAAATATTTGCGGGTAGAGAAGTAACTGCCTTACATCTTATATCCTATGCCTTACATCCTATGCCTTATACCTTTTACTGAATTTAACTTAATACTTACAACTTAATACTTATGACTCTCTTCGACGTTTATCCGCTTAACGACATTACCATTGTAAAAGCCCAGGGCTCTTATGTATGGGACGATAATGGCGTGCAGTATTTAGATATGTATGGTGGCCATGCCGTTATTAGTATAGGACATACACACCCTCATTGGGTAAAGCGAATTGAAGACCAGTTAAACAAAATAGCTTTTTACTCCAATTCTGTGCACATACCATTACAACAGGAACTGGCAGCAAAATTGGGCAAGATAAGCGGCAAAGAAGATTACCAGTTGTTTTTGCTGAGCAGTGGTGCCGAAGCAACGGAAAATGCATTGAAGCTGGCTTCTTTTCACAATGGTAAAAAGAAAATTGTAGCGTTCTCGAAATCATTTCATGGAAGAACTTCATTGGCGGTAGCTGTAACAGATAACCCCAATATTGTGGCACCAGTAAATGAAACTGACAATGTTATTTTTTGTCCTTTCAACGATGAAAAAGCGCTGGAAAAGATTTTTGCAGAACATGGCGGTGAAATATCCTCCGTCATTATTGAAGGCATACAGGGCGTAGGCGGAATCAATGTAGCAGATGAAAAGTTTCTGCAACTCATACGTTC
>Ga0157376_10002417_pt1 | contig 12624 bp, 11 predicted proteins | sample M45metaG_FD_121801 | JGI IMG/M metagenome (GOLD analysis project Ga0157376, IMG submission 121801) | Miscanthus rhizosphere microbial communities from Kellogg Biological Station, Michigan, USA - M4-5 metaG | ecosystem: Host-associated > Plants > Roots > Rhizosphere > Soil | place: USA: Michigan... | reverse complement strand
CAAGGCGTCCGATTTGGAGTATGTGGGTCGTACTCCGCGTCACATACCTTTTTTGAAATGCTGGGCAATTTCAGTTTCGGAGATTACTTCAAGCGCGAGGCGATTACCTGGGCCTGGCAGTTTGTGACCGAAGAATTGCAACTTCCAAAAGAAAAGCTTTGGGTCACCGTATATAAGGATGACGATGAAGCGCGTCAAATCTGGCATGAAGTGGCGGGCATTCCGTTACCTCAAATTATTGGCCGGAGTGAGAAAGATAACTTCTGGGGGCCTCCTGGTCCAACCGGCCCCTGCGGCCCTTGTTCCGAAATTTTCTATGATCGGGGCGGTCTGCCTGCCGGTTCTCCTGAAGATAACGCCGACTTGCTGGATGAAGATCGGTTCGTGGAAATCTGGAACCTCGTATTCATGCAGCTATTCCAGGATGAGAGCGGTAAACGCACGCCGTTGGAAAATAAGAACGTGGACACTGGCATGGGGCTAGAGCGGGTCGCTATGGTGATCCAGGGTAAGGATAACACCTTTGAAACCGACCTGCTGTTTCCGCTGGTCGATCAGGTCGCCAAGCTGGCCAAAATTCCTTATAAGCAAAATGAACGGACGGATGTGGCCATGAAAATCGTGGCGGATCACATTCGCTGCATCAGCTTTGCCATTGCGGATGGGATTACGCCCAGCAATGAAGGGCGAGGATATATCATCCGAATGTTGCTTCGTCGTGCGGTGCGGTATGGTAAAAAACACCTGGGTTTCCAGGATCCTTTCCTGTACCAGCTTGTAACCACAGTGCGGAATCACTACCAAAATCCATACGAGGAATTGCAGAAGCGATACAACCATATCGTGGAAACGGTGAAGCTGGAGGAAAAACGCTTCCTGGAAACGTTGGAGCGGGGTTCCAAAATTTTGGACGAAACTCTGGAACGTTTGAGAGTAGAGGGTAAAACGGTCGTATCCGGCGAAGATGTGTTTAAACTCTACGATACTTTCGGTTTTCCGGTGGAATTAACCCATGATATGGCGGCTGAGGAAGGCTTTTCAATCGACCAGGAAGGCTTTGAGGTCGCAATGGAAGCGCAACGGGATCAAGGTCGTAGCGCCAGGGGTAAAGGCGCCGCCATTGTTAAAGATATGGTCTACAGTGAGATTCTGGATCGGGTGGGTCCTACCCGTTTCGTGGGTTATGATGCGTTGAGCGCTGAAGCGACTGTGAAAGCGCTCATTGTAAATGGGCAGGAAGTGCAGCGGGTGAGCGGTACGAATCAGCCCTTTGAAGCCATTTTGGATATTACTCCTTTTTATGGGGAATCCGGCGGGCAGGTTGGCGATCGGGGTTCATTCTCGATGGACGAGGAAGATCACCTGGGTCTGACTGTGGTCGTGAATGACACGATTAAAGTAGGCGATCTATTTGTTCACCAATGCTTATATGATCAGGGCAACGGCTTGAAAGTCGGAGATAAGATTCTGGCTCAGGTTGATTCGGTGGCGCGTCAACAGTCTGCTATCCACCATACGGCCACCCACCTTTTGCAAGGCGCATTGCGAGAAGTGTTGGGTGATTCCGTAACCCAGGCCGGTTCTCATGTTTCTCCGGAAGGCGCGCGCTTTGACTTTACCTTTAACCGGGGACTCAAACCGGAAGAATTGTCGCGTGTGGAATTCCTGATCAATAAATGGATTCAGGAAAACATGACGCGTGATGTGACCGAAATGGAGATTGAACAAGCGCGCGTTTCGGGTGCGATCCTGATGGCCGGAGAAAAGTATGCCGACCGGGTGCGGGTGGTGTCTTACGGTGAAGCCAGTAAAGAGCTTTGCGGCGGTACCCATGTCCATCAATTGGGTGAAATCGCCCTCGTTAAAATTGTTTCTGAAGGCGCAATCGCTTCCGGTATCCGGCGGATTGAAATCGTTGCCGGTGAAAAGGCATACAAGCAGTTTAAGCAAATCGAATCCGAAATGCGGGATATGGCCGAAGTCCTTAAAACGCCCGTTAAAGAAGTTTCTTCCAAAGTCCAAAAGTTAGTGGAAGAACTCAAAAATCGGGAAAAATTGATTAAAAATCTGGAAGAAAAACTGTCCCTGCAAGAAGTTCATGCCTTAAAAGCGCAAATCTCTCCGGAGCGTCCCGTCCTGGTACAAATGTTAAAAGGTTATAACGTGGATGGTTTGAAGTTGATCGTTGAAAAGCTGGCTAAGGCAGTTGGTCCTCACATTATTCTTCTGGCCGGCGATGCCGAGCAAAAAGCGGCTTTTGTGGCCAGTGTGTCGGATCAATTTATTCAACAAGGTATTAAAGCCGGCGATTTGGTAAAGGTGGCTGCCCAAATCTGTGAAGGTGGAGGCGGTGGTAAACCCAATTTTGCCCAGGCTGGCGGGAAAAACGCAAATAAAATTCATGACGCTTTGGAGTCCGTGGTCAGTAGTCTGGCTCAAAAAGGCATCGTTCCTGGGGCGTTGGAAACGGCCTCCTCCTAATTGCGGATTTAGAATTCAAATCAATTTAAAAAGTTGAATTAATTCGTGATAAAGATTATGCAAAGAATTTCTATCCTTGGGCCGAAGCCTTTTTATAATGATGGGGTGTAAAAAGTCTTTAAAATGGCTTTGAAATAAAGATCTTATGAAGACTACCCGCGATATTATTGGCAACAGGAATTGGAGGTGATAGCATTAGTCATCTCTCGAAGGTTGCTTTTTGTTTTGGTGGGTAAAAAGGACTTTCAAATTAAATTAGGTAGGTTAAGGTAAGTCATAATTGTTATTGAACCAAATAGGAGTTGAGTTAGATATGACTTCAAGAAGAGTGACACCATTGCTCCTCGCGGCAAGCATCTTCCTGACAGGTGCGACTGGTGCCTTCATTGGTTCGACGACGTCCGCTCACGCTATTACCAGCGTGGACGAGTTGACTGATGTAAACCATAACCACTGGGCTTATGACGCGCTCCGTGATTTGGTTGAAAAGTACGACGTTATCGAAGGTTACCCAGATCACACATTCCGCGGCGAGCGAACTGCTACCCGTTGGGAATTGGCTGCGGCCCTCAACGCGTTGATTAAGTCCGTTGGGCGCGATTTGGCTCGTCTGGGTGCTGAAAAGGCCGATAAAGCCGATTTGGAAACCTTGGCCAAATTGCAAGATGAATTTAAAAATGAGTTGGCTGCTCTGCAAGCGCGCACTGATGCGCTCGAGTCTCGCGCCAGCGCCATTGAAGCGAAAAACGCCGAGCAAGATCAGCGTTTGAGCTTGCTGGAAAGAACTCAAATTCATGGTGACGCCAGCTTCGGCGGCTTTGCTGATATGAACAGCGAAGGTACCCGGGGTCAATTCAGCCATGGCGGTAGCGATGGTATTCGTGATGCGATCTCTGCAGTAGGTCGTGTTCGTTTGACCATGGATGTTCCGATTAAAGAAGACAAAGAAGATTCCAAAGTCGGCGCCGGTGAATTCCACACCCGGATGATCGCTGCGTTTGGCCGTATTTCTCCGAACGGAGCTAACCCGGCTAACGCGGGTGCGTTTACTGCTTACAACAGCATGTCCCGTATCGCCAGCGATGCTTCTCTGTTTAACGAAGGCTTGGGTACCAACAGCGCTTCTGGCGGTGGTCTTGTAGGTGGTACCAATCTCCGCTCTTCGTTATACGTTGAAAACATGCACTACCATCAGCACTTCAAGTCCGGTATTCCGCTGTTGACTGACTGGATGATGGGCGCTGGCAACAACGACAAAGCCTGGGCAACCACCGGTGACCTGTATGTCGGTCAAATTCCGTGGCGCTACCTGTACGATAAGAGCCCATTCCGTGGTAACGAGCAGAACCAGTTCCAAAACAGCGCGTTCGTGAACACGCCAGGTATTGCCATCAATCAGTCCATGCCGATGATTGCTTACCAATGGCACCAAAAGTTGGGTTCCGACAACCTCAGTGCTGATTTGACCTCCGGTTTGGGTGCGGTTACTGCCGGGAATGTCATGAACGGTTTGAACCTGACCTATGAAGGTCGTTTGAACTACAATCTGGCTTCCCATGCCGGTAACTTGTACGGTGGTGGCTACCACGTTTGGAACGATGGTAATGGTAACTACAACAGTTCCAACTTCGGGTTGGCTACCAATGGGACCATTTTGACCACTAACCGTTCCGGTCAGGCTGGCGCTTCTCAGATGAACACGACCAATGCCTTCTACGTTGGTTGGAACCAGGAGTGGTTCAGAGGTATCGGCACCACGGTCAACTATACGTTGAGCAATAAAGGTGCTAGCAACTACTTCTTGAATGCGAACAATCAGTTGATTGGTGCCAGTAATGCGACAGCCATCTTCCCTACGGGTGGGGTGGGTGCTGCAGGAACAGCTGGAGCAATTACTGCGATTGGCGTTCGTCAAGCCTTATCCGGTGTCTTGAGCATTCCGATGAAGGTCTTTGGTATTCGTGAAAATGATACCCTCGGCCTCGGTTATGCCTTTGCTGACCTGTACACCGACAATATGGGCAAGGGCGTTCAAAACAGCCGATTCAAGAATGCGTTTGAGCATACCGGCGAAGTGTACTACAAGTACGCTATCAACGATGCGCTCTCTATCATTCCTAGTTTCCAAATCATTTCCAATGCTTTGGGCGTACAAGCTAATGGCTTGACCTACGTGGTCGGTCTGCGTACCAGCTTCGCATTCTAGGAAATTCGAGAAACAAACTAAAATACCCTGGGTCTAGTAGGCCCAGGGTATTTTTTAATGTTAAAGCCTTGTCTTCCACTGAAGCACTGTAAAAAATCTTAAAAGCTCTCCAGCTATAAGATCAAATACTCGCATTTAGCGAATAATGGAGCAACGCTTGGCTCACTGCTGCTGAAAAGCTCAAATGATAGGATAGACGGTCTATGATGCTTCTGCTGAGCGGTGCTGCGCAAAAGAATAGAGTTGAGCAGGGCGATGATACCCTTCCATTTTGGTTTCGCCGGTATCTTTTAGTAGGTCGGATGAGAGAATCTTTTTGCGGAAGTTGCGTTTATCGAGTTGCTTCCCTAATACCAGCTCGTAGACTCGTTGTAATTCAGTCAGGGTGAACTTGTCCGGGAGCAACTGAAAAGCGACCGAAGTATCTTCCAAGTGCCGTTTTAATTTGGCTAATGCTTTTTTGACGATTTCTTCATGGTCAAAGCCCAGCTCAGGCAGTTCATTCACACTGAACCAACCCACATCCTCAGCATTGGCATGGGCTTCAACTTTTAGTTTTTCAGCACTGACCAACGCATAATAAGCCACCGTAATAACTCGCGCCCTTGGGTCACGGTCTGGTTGGCCGAAGGAACCTAGCTGCTCCAAATAGATGTTATTGACATTGGTCTCTTCAAATAAGCGGCGGCTGGCCGCTTGTTCTAATGTTTCTCCAACATGGATGAAACCACCAGGGATTGCCCACATATGATCGAATGGAGGCTGCTTTCTTTGGATTAACAAGACCTTGAGGCGGTTCTGAATCACCGTACACAGCACAATATCCACCGTAACCAGCGGAGTTTCATAACAAGACAATGCAGTGCCGTTGCCGGAGCCGGTTTTACTCTTCTGAATTGTTTCTATAAAACTGTCGGTCATTGTTGTGTCTGTTAACCTGTTTGACCTTGACCCTTAAAAAGGCGATGTGCCTGTCAATAAATTGGGGTAATCCTGAATAATCAGAATTGGGGCATATTCTAACATATTCCACTACAGGTATCATACTGCAAAATTTTGCTATTTCAATGCCTTGAATGGGGTTGAGTCCAGACGCGGCATATCATTTGAGGGAACTCAACAGTATTCGGTAAAGTTCTGCCTGGGTTTAGATTTTATGAGCGAGAATAAAACCGTTGGGTGTATGCAAGTCACTGGTTTCCCATTGTGGCGTTGTGGTGATTCGTTCAATAAAATCAGCCATTTGCTCCCGATGGGAACGGGTATTGTCCGCAACCAGCAAGCCGCCGGAAGTCAGCAGACTTTCTGCATAATCCAGATAAACCAGATATTCCGACTTTCTGGCGTCCAGGAAAATTAAGTCGAAGGTTCTCCCGGCTTGGGCCAATTCGGCCAATACCGACAGAGCATCTCCCGGAACGAGGGTTACGCAGGACGTTAATCCAGACTCCTGGATATTTTTTGCAGCCTGGCTTTGACGTTCTTGTGAAGCGTCTATACTCAATACATGGCCGTTCTGCCGGGATGCAGCCAAGGCAAGGTGTAATGTCGAATAGCCAATGGAAGTGCCCAGTTCCAGCATCTGCTGGTAACGGCCAATTCGAGCGAGTAAATATAAGAGCCGTGCATCTTCCCGGGGCAACGACCAGTGTGCTTTGAGAGTTGCTTCATCGGCTTCAAGACGTTCAATAACCGGGTTCCAAGCGTTCATGCACAGTTTCCTTTCTGAAATAATTTAAAATGGCTTGCGCCAAAGCCGGTAACGTATGAGGTTCCGCTTGCACCTCGACGTGTCCTAAATGTTTGAGAGCCGATTGAGATGTTTTGGGCCCCAAACAGGCAACCGGAATAGAAGTTAAAAGATTATTCGGGAGAGAAGCGCATAAGTTCCTCCATGCTTCTATGGCGGAGGCGCTGGTGAAAACCAACATGTCCAGCTGCGTTTCCAGGCTTTTGTAATCTTCGGATTGTAATTCCGCCTTGGGCTGCGTCTGATAGACTACCAAGGGGTATACTTGCATGCCAGCGGTCTTTAAGATGTCCTTGAGGCTAGGATTGGCTAAATTTCCACAGGGCCATAAGACTTGCAGATTAGAGTCTTTATATTTCTTAGCGAACGCCACGGCAGCACCTTCCGCATGGGCTACCGGAGAGATGAAACTCACGGTATAGCCCATATATTGGACACATTCTGCCGTTGCAGGCCCTACGACGGCAATAGAGGTTGATTGGGCCAGGGTTTGGAAGTCTGGATTTGACAAAAAGGCTCGTACCGCATTCTTGCTGGTAAAAAATATCCAGTCATAGTTTTGATGAGCCTGCCCAGGTATCTCATGGATTGAAATCTGCTGGATTTCGATGAGGGGCAACCAGCTTACCTTGGCCCCCCATGCCTCTAGCTGCTGGCTAAGTACATCCCTCTCTTCCGTTGCAGATTCTGTGGGACGAGTGATCAAAATATGCTTACCTATCAGGTAAGCATCCTGTTGAGCGGAAGGGAAGTCGTGAGACACGGGAAGAAAGTCCTCTGTATGACTGTCCTGCAATGGAGTGGAATCTCACTATAATAAAAATAGCTATAGCCCACAATGCAAGGGAGAATCCGTTGATGCAAACGTTTCCCAATGCTGGTCCAGATTTTATGGGCTTTACCTTGCCTGCCACGCTCCAAGAGCGACGCATCAAGGCGGCGAAATTACTGGAAGCTGTGATTGAAGAAGCGATTGAGCCGCGTATGGCTATCAACCGGTGGCCAATTGGTCCAGAAATGACGGACCCTTCGTTAGAGTGTGCCTATTTGGCGTTATGGCACTTTGAGGCCGATGAAGTGCCACAGAAAACGGAACTGTTTTATTTGGATGCCCAGTTGGAGCTTTTACAACAAATTGCGAATCATCTGAAAGCCAATCAGAATTTACCCCCTTACATTTTAAGAACATATTTGCCTGCTTCGCCTGTTCGGTTTTATTATTCACGCTCGGTTTTATCCGATCTGCAGAATTATGTGGTGCGGCTCTGGCAACAAGCGCAATGCACTATTAGCGAAGCAATGGAGCTGATTCAACCACGCTAATTTTAACTGCAATTTTCAAGATATCCAGTCAAAAGCTCCCTCTATGAAGAGGGAGCTTTTGGTAATATCAAACCTGATTGTTCGATACGAGCTGAAATTACTCTTTGTGAGTTTTTTCAGTGGTTTTTTCGCTGGTTTTTTCTTCAGTGGTTTTTTCAGCGCCAGGAGCAGCGGTGGTGCTGGTGGTTTCAGCAGCGCCAGGAGCGGCGGTGGTAGTGGTGGTTTCGGTGGTAGCCGGAGCTTCAGTGGTACTGGTGGTACCCACTTCCGGAGCAGCCGGGGTGGTGGCGGTCGTTTCGGTGGTGGTGGTTTCATTGCTGGTTTCGTTGGATTTGCAGCCAGCCAAGGTCAAGGTGGTAGCAACAGCCAAGCCCAACAGAGTGACAGTCAACAATTTAACTTTCATGGTCTCTCCTTCAATAATGTTTTTAAACCAGAACTGTACAAACATAAACATGTTTAACCGAAAAAAAAGCTAAACCGCAAGGTGTAATGTCCTCGTCCATGAAGACAAAACTGCCGTCCTTTCCTACTGCCAAACTTTTTCAAAAAGGACGCCTACCTTTCGACTAGCTCTCGTTAAAATGTTCTCTCTCGGTGACTTGATAGATGGTGGGTATCAAGTATTTTAATTAAGGTGTATTAAACCCTAGGGTGGGTCATTGGGTCAAGGATAAGGTCATGAATTTGTTGCTTGCTTGTGTAATCTTTATATTTTGCTTATCAGATCTTTTCTAAATTTGAAGGAGTTTTATACACAATGACCGTAGACTTCCAGAAAGCTTTAGCCTGTGTCGTGCTTGTGACATGCGGTAATGTGGAGGAGGCGGAAACCATCGCCAAAACGATTGTTACCGAGCGATTGGCTGCTTGCGTAAATGTGGTTGGTCACTCTGGCGGGATACACTCATTTTTTATTTGGGACGATATGCTCCAAAAAGAAAATGAAATTTTACTTCTTATTAAAACGATGCCAGAGCAACTATCACAATTAAAGAAAAGAATTCAAGAGCTTCATGGTTATACGGTTCCGGAATTCATTGTTTTACCTGTTATATTTGGTGGACAATCCTACATGCAGTGGATACAAGATAGTGTAGGTTAAGGCTGAAATCCTCTATTCGTAGGCTTTTCTTAAAAGCGGTGACAAAAGCCCTTGTCCCCAATTGCATATTAAGGAATAATAAGATGTAATAAAACTTCTGCCTGGGGCAACGTCCATCCATTGATCTAACATTCGTTTTTTTGAGGTTCAAGGACTGTGGGATTTTTTGACATCTTTCGCAAAAGCACCAACGACATGGGAATTGATCTGGGCACAGTCAACACCCTGGTCTGCACAACGACCAAAGGGGTAGTGCTGCGGGAGCCCTCGGTAGTCGCTATTGATTACAGCAAAAATCCGCCCGAAGTGATCGAGGTCGGTCTGGCTGCCCGTGAAATGATTGGCAGAACTCCCGGCAATATTCGTGCGACTCGCCCATTACGCGATGGCGTAATCGCCGAGTTCGAGTGGGCGGAAAAAATGCTGAAACGGTTTATTGAAAAAGTGAACGGTGGCAATGGCGCTGCATTTGGCATGCGTCCCGGCCGGGTAGTCATTGGGATTCCCAGTGGCGTTACCGAAGTGGAACGTCGCGCGGTGGCTGATGCTGCCCTGCAAACCGGAGCAAGCACCGTTAACCTGGTGGATGAGCCGATGGCTGCCGCGATTGGCGCGGGTATGCCAGTGGATAAACCCACCGGTTCCATGATTATCGATATCGGCGGCGGCACCACGGAGATCGCGGTGGTCAGCTTGAAAGGCATCGTGGTTTCCAAAAGTTTGCGTACCGCTGGCGACGAGCTGAACGAAAACATTCAGGATCACCTGAAACGTGTGCATAACCTCTCCATTGGGGAGCGCACCGCTGAAGAGATCAAGATTCGCATGGGTTCCGCCTTCCGTAACCACGAAGAGGAAGAGATGGAAGTGCGCGGTCTGAACCTGTTGAATGGTTTGCCCCATACGATTACAATTAACAGCACGGAAATCCGCGAATGCCTGTTCCCTACCCTGATGGAAATCGTGGCCGGGGTTAAAAACACGCTGGAAATGACCCCGCCCGAATTGGCCGCAGACATTGTGGATCGCGGCATTGTTCTGGCCGGTGGCGGCGCATTGCTGGCGGGCATGGACGAGTTAATCGCCAAGGAAGTGGACGTTCCGGTACATATTGCCAACGACCCACTGTCTTGCGTGGTGCTCGGTACGGAAAAAATGCTCAATGATCCCATCTACCAATCCATCCTGGACGCAACCGAGTTCCGAGGATAACCACCTTTTCCTCAAGGAAACTCCCGGCATCGCCGTGGTCCTGGTTGAACCTAGAATTCCGCAGAATACGGGCAACATTGCCCGTCTTTGCGCTTGTACGGGCGCCGATTTGTTTCTGGTCGGCAGTCTGGGTTTTAAAATCGGAGATAAATACCTGGAGCGGGCCGGTATGGATTACCTGGATGACATTCCCATCCAGCATGTGCCGGATTTTAAGGATGTGCTGGCGCAACGGCCCGGCTGGACGCCTTACTTCCTGAGTACTAAAGCCAAACGGAACTATACTGATATCGTGTATCCTCAAAACGCCTTATTGGTATTTGGCAGTGAATCCCATGGGCTACCGGCCTGGGTCATCGAAGAAAACCCTGAAACCAGCATGCGGATTCCCATGCGTCCCGATACCCGTAGCCTGAACCTGGCCAATTCCGTGGCGATTGTGCTTTATGAGGCGATACGTCAGCGTTTGAGCGAGTTATGCTAAGAAGTGACCTGGAAAGCCTTTCATCTGGCCGTCCACTGCGTCATTGCGCTGCTCCGTTTCGTCACGTACTTAGGTACGCTCCTTACCTGCGCTGCTCTTTCTTTGCGGCCAATCCAGATGAAAGGCTTTCCAGGTCACTTCTAAAGCGTATTTGCCTTGGTCTAGGCTTATTGATCGTCGGGTTTGTCACAATGCAGGTTGTGCTTGCCGGTCGGGTGCTCAACGATGCGCTTGTAACCCACCCTTTTAGCCATCATATTTGGCAAGAGGTGTTGATGCAGAACGTTGGGCCGAATGGCGCGGTGGACTTTGGCCATGTGCTGGTCTATCCGCGCCGATTGAATCAATATCTGGATCAACTGGAGCATGCCTCGCCGGATAATGAACCCCAGGCTTTTCCGACGCATGAGGACCAGACCGCCTATTGGATCAATGCCCATAATGCCATTGCCATGCGGCTCATTATCAACCATTACCCTATTACATCCCTTCGTCAAGTGACCGACTTTGAAACCAGCAATCTCTACAAACTGGGCGGAGTGCCTTACACGTTGTCCCAAATTCGCGAAAAAGCGTTGCATTTTGACCATAGCCCCGCCATTGTGATGACTATGACTAACTATAGTGCGGAAGCACCGCCTATCTCAACTCGGGCCTATGATGGCAAGATATTGAAATCCATGAACCAGCAAGCTCATAAAAATAGATTGTCATATCCGGGTTTGATTCGTTTTCAGCACAGCATGGCAGGCTGTGTCAGCGTGCAGATCAGCCCATTCCTGAAAAATTTCGAGGCGTCTCTTTTTAAAATGCCTGCCCGGGAAGCGTCGGAAGACGAAGATGTCTTCAGTGAAACGTCCGACGAGCCTGATGCGCATAAGATGGAGCCTGCCAAAGGCTGGGCTGAGTGGCTACGTCCTTTTACTGCTGGCACTTTGTATCGGGAGTTGGGGCAGCCTTGTTCCAAGCAGGTTGAACTTCTGCCCGGCAATCCGACACTCAGGCAAATACAAATTCTCAGAAGCTGAGCTTGCGAGCCTCATACCTTGCTCCTATAATAGCGTTGAACTTGTATGGTTTTTGCTGTCGGATTATCACGTTTTAATCCCCCTGAGGTTTTATCCCTTGGCTCTATCGTTGGAAAATAGAAACGATTCGATTTCCCGTTTTCGGAGAATTCCCTTGTTTGCCAGCCTGAGTGAGCAGGATTTGCAAAGTATTGCGGGCTATTTTTATGAGGCGCACTATGACAAGGAAACGGTCATTTTCTACGAGCGGGATTTGCCCAGCGATACGGGTTCCAAGATTTACTTCGTGTTGAAAGGTTGTATTAAGTTGGTGAAATACTCCAGTGATGGAGAAAGCACCATTGTGCGTCTTTCCTCGGTCGGGGAGTTTTTTGGGGCTACCGGCGCCTTGACGGATAAGCCCATGCCATATTCCGCCGAAGCGCTCAGCGAGACCACGGTCATCTATATTGAGAAGAACAATTTCATCCGCGTGGTGGAACGCTTCCCTCAAGTGGCTTTGGGCATGATCATCGCCTTGGGCGAAGTGCTCTGGTTTAACTACGAGACCCACAACCAGGTGGTGAAAAAGACGGACGCCCGCGTTTCCAAGATTTTGCTGTATCACTACAAGCGGGATGGGCATATCGATACGCCGGATGGCAAATTGCTCAACATTAATCTGCCTCACGACTACATTGCCAGCATGACCGGCATTGCTTATGAGGAATCCGTCCGCATCGTCAGCCGTCTGAAGAAGACCCACGATTGCATTCACTATCTCCGGGGTGGAAAGATCGTGATTACCGATCTCGATAAGTTGTCGGAAATGGCCCAGGCAGAAGAAGCCTGCTGTTTCTACTAAGCTCTGAACAATTTTTTTGTTGGGATGCAGGCAAACTCTTTACAGACTTATGCACAGGAAGTCTGCTTTAGATCCGTTTGTTTAAGGTGAGTCGACACACTAGCGTCCGGTTAAAAACCCAATAGAGACAACTGTTTAGCGGGTTCGTGATTTGAGTAAATGTAATTTACTTCTGGAAACACTTGCTGGAT
>Ga0157376_10002415_pt1 | contig 12625 bp, 21 predicted proteins | sample M45metaG_FD_121801 | JGI IMG/M metagenome (GOLD analysis project Ga0157376, IMG submission 121801) | Miscanthus rhizosphere microbial communities from Kellogg Biological Station, Michigan, USA - M4-5 metaG | ecosystem: Host-associated > Plants > Roots > Rhizosphere > Soil | place: USA: Michigan... | reverse complement strand
CTCTGTTGGCTATAGCAGCCAAACGATAACGTTAACAGGGCTAATAATGCTACTAACTTGCTCATCGGGTGAAAATTGTTATTGTCGTGGTTGGGGTTATGCCAGTGAAATAGAGAGTTCCAGCAGCGGGGAAATCCTGGTCCGTCGATATCATTCCCGTACCGGCGACCTCTTCATCGGAAAAGACATCGTCGACGCCCTCCGCCCGCCCGCAGCTGACCGTAATGTCCTCGACACCACTGATGCGTATTTTATCTACCAATACCCCGGCGGGAATGGGCAGTTGTGATTGACCGGGTAGCCCGGTGATCCGGGAGGCGAAGCCTTCGTCCAGGAAGGGAATCTTGTCGAAAAACTCCCAAAACTGGGCTTGCGTCGGGAAATCTCCCGTTTCGAAGTAGGTCTTGATTTTGTCGCGGAATGTCATCGCTAGAGCTTTTCGATTTCTAAATTCACAATAAAGGGTTGCCGTATATCGATACCGTCAGGAGTGGCTTGTCCGGCATCGCCGGTACGCATCGTGTTGTCGGGACCATTAGATCGGCCAAAGAGGTTGCCGCCGGGTCCCGCATACGAGCCGTTATCATTGGATAGAAACCACTGCGGAGTTCCATGAGATGCATCGTCATTGATTGGTCCCTTCCCGTGCATAATGTGGTCGTGAAGGGGAATATTCAACATCGTCAGCACCTGATGCAATATGCCGCCGACCGCTCCCGGTGTGTTGTAAACGATGTCCCAAATGCCATTAGCCGGGTCGATGGTCCTGTTGTCCCATGCGATGGACGTGCGCCCCCTGGCGTCCTCCGTTCCGTTGAGACCGTTACGGATCGCCCATCCCAAACGTTCGTTCAATCCGAGACCCGAGCCGTCGAAATTGGCGAGGATGTAGGCGCTATCGCAATGCACTCGCTTTACGTCGCCTTTGCACCAGATATCGCGGAGCGCCTGCGGAATCTTCAAACTCGCGAAGGGGAATATAGCAGGACTACCGCATGTGGCGTACTTGGTGAACTTCACCGTTTTGGGGCCACCTGTTTGAAAGGGAACGACTGCTCCCGTTTCAATAACGGTCACGCCAGCGGACAGACCTCCGCCGACGAACGGCATCAACTCTCCGTTGTAGCTTATCCATCCGTCCGAAACTGTGCCCGCCCCGGCGTTGACAACAACCCCGGAGATGATAACATAATTTCCGATGAAATTCGCTAGGGCACCAAACGCATTTCGGTAGCTCTGCTGCATAAAATCCAGCGCGTTTTGGGTCAGTCCGAAGCCGCCCAGTTGGGCAAAATCTATCCGTTGGTTCATTGCTGTACTATTTTGAATTGCTTGCTAGCGAGTTTATAACTGTTGATCAGGCTCGTCATTTCATTTAGGTCGAATTGCACGGACAACGGAACGATCACAATGAAGTCATCCTTCAGGTCGCTCGCTTCGCCGTCCGTAAAGAGATATTGCGGAGACGCCTCCCCATCCGTGAACAACCAAAACGGTTTGTCCTCTACATCCTCGAAAATGAATAGCGGGTCCGTCTGCTCGGCATCCACGATGCGGATGCCTCGACTGATATAGTCGTATTGGTCGTTCAGCAACTTTTGCAGGTAGCACACCTGCGGAGTGATGGAAAGACGGTAGAGCGTCAACTTGCGGAATCGAAGCAGATTGTTATACACAAATGTTACCGGGCTAACGCAAACGCTTATCCATGCAAGCATCTTGGATTTTCGCAGCATCGAAGGGGTAAGCCATTGCACCAGCTTCGAATAGACAATATTGTAGATGCTGTTATTCACTGTATGGGATAAAGTTTAAGGTGAGGTCGGTCGCCGGGTTCAGAATACGCAGGTAGCCCGCGTCGGGTATGTACATCACGTTGACGGACGTATAGGGCAAGGCACCATATTGGGCTAAGGCGTAATTGATGCGAAGGTCCTTGTAGCCTTGCACGGCCTGAATGGCATTGTCGAGCTGATTGATACTGAAGATGCCGTTAAAAGGCAGGTTCTTGAGGAAAGTGTCGATAGCCGATTGGGTGGGCTGCGTATCGGTGCCGTCGTTGCGTCCGCCGGTGCTGTTGAGGATGAGCGGATCATAGTAAAAGTCCACACTCAGTTTTAACCCATCAGGGTTTGCCGTAGTGATTTGCAGCGATACCCCCGCATCCTTTATCGCTTCCATGTAGGCGGTAAAAGCCGCCAGCTGATCGGCGGGGACCGGTCCCAGGTCGCCGTTAATCATTGTTGCCACCTTGACACGCAGGACACGCCTGTTATTTAGGATCGTTTCAATGACGGCGGCATACGTTATTACTTGGCTCGCTGCTATCTGGTCGTCTGAGAGCCCCGTATTGTCATAGGTATCGGAGTCCGTGACGAGCGGGTAGCCGAATTGGAAAGCGAGCGCCTTATTCCGGTACCATTGCAACGTATGCGGCTTCATGTTGGCAACAATGGAGTTGACCAGGGCGACGAAAATATCGTATAGGTTTTCGAGGGTCCATTGACAAACCGCGATAACGTAACACCAAAGCCGCCAAAGCGCCACACGGCTCGTGCTGGTCAGCTGAGGCCCAAGGACCGGATCGTTTTGCACCTGCGTTAAAAGAGCCGCCTGTATGTCTGAAATGCTTCTTGCCATTACGATACTTTGAAATTGTTGTGAAGTTGCATGTACCCGATACCTCCCGGCAAGACCTGCTCGACGGTCGACGCTGATGCGGGCGGATGTCCGACAAAGAGGGCGACGACGCTCAGGTCTTCCGGGGCCGGAAATAATCCAAGGATTAATTGCCCTGGTGTCAGGTCGTCCGTGATCCCGATGCCGTTGAGGGTCGCGCAGTCGAAAAGGCCGTCGATTTTACCCGCACTTTCCAAGCAAACGTCGAGAAGCGTCTGCAAGGGGAAAACTGTGTATGTCGGGTTAGTAGTGGGCATTCAAAATAAATTGACCGTTAACCATTTGCGATTTATCTATGACCATTCCATCGGCGGTAAACTGCTTTCGTATCTCCGCGAGAAGATCCCCGCTGTCTTCGGCTTCCAAATAGTTCTGCAAGCCGACGCCCACCTGGGGGTTTTCCTTGAAGGACCCCTTGTCCGTAACCAGGAGGATATCCTTGTTTTGATCGTCGCTAGTGCCGACCACCAGGTCCCCGTTTTGGATGAGCAGATCACCCTCGCTATCGATAAGAAAATCCTTCATGTCAGCTTATTTTTCCGGTTACCGATTGTCCCGTTACCGCCGTGGTACCCGCGAAAAGACCGATGCCGGGAACCGTTAAAACACCACTCGCTTTGAAGTGGTCGATGATCGCCCCGCCCATCGCGACGAACATGGCTTGGCGGGCTCCTTCGATTGATCCGTAGACCTCCACCAGCTGGTCGACCGTCTGATTGTCGAACGGCGCGAGAGCAGCGTAAAGAGCGGGTCCGAGTACATTCTTGTCGAGCGCCATTATTGAAAAAGTTCGTTTACTGTGTTGAGAGCTGTGGTGAGCTTCACATAGTCGGGGTTGCTTCCCATAAGCACCGTAATGATCTGTACCGCCTCTATGATGCCGGACAAAATATCTTTGAGGCTACCCTTGTCGTTTCGGATGCTCCATTTCTCCCCGTCGGTCTCTAAAACACAATTGCCGATAGTAATGACCGTCTTGTAATACTGCTCCGCCCATTTCACAAACCAATCTCCACTGTCTTCGAATCGTTGCGCAAGTACCTTTTTGCCACGGGTGGGATATTGCAGGATACTTTGTCCGGCGGTCACAATCGGCGCTATCCTAAGCAAGTGCTCAAGTCCATCATCATCGACCACATCGCAAGTCATCCCGGCCTCATCCACATTTTCCACCGTGTATAAAAGGGTTTGGTGTGGTCCATATAGCGCGGCAAATCCCGCCAATCCTTCCCGTATTTCGAGTTCTTTCGACATTATAGAGAATTTCCGATGCCAATGATTTGTCGGCCTCCGCCTCGCCTGCTGATCTCGCCCTCCACGGCCTCGACAAAATACCTTCCCGTGCGCTTGTTGTACTCGTCATCGGAGATTACAACACTGTCCCCCGGTGCTACGTACGGTTCCAAAAGAGCAGTGAGCTGACCGCTATACCCTTTGTAAGTGAGCAAGGTTTTCTCCTGCTCCGCCACGGCGGCAAGGAAAGACGCATCTCTACTCAGTAACCGCTCTATCTTGGTTCCTCCTGGTTGCAACAATTTATTGAGGCCCTTATTACGACTGCCGTCCAGATTTCGGCTTACGACCATGACGTTCACCTGGGCAAATTCTTTGGCGGCGTTAAACATTAACTTGTCGTCCTTTATCGTATTCCAACCCAACCGCAGTTTGGTAGGGTTCAACGGAGCATTCGTCCAGAGCGTTTCCCTAAGGCCGATATATAGCTGATCGAAAAGGAAAAAGATCGTCAACTTGTATCTCGTTTGCAGAAAGTCCAGGACCTCCGAGCCGGAGAAATTCTTGAAGGTGTAGGGTTCAAAGGTGACATCCTGAAACTTCGGATGTAAGGTTATCTTTCCCGTAAGACCACCAGCGGCGAGAACGTCCTGTATAACCGTTTTAACCTTCGTTGCCCTGGTGTACCCTTTGGTGAACCGGATAGGCCGAAACAGGTACGCATAACCTTCGCATTCGATCTCGGTAGGAACCTTCAAATTGATCCGCTTCACAAACCCCTTGAACCGGGTGACGTTGTTGCCGTTGTACCCCGCCTTTATTTCGACGGGCATTCCTTCGGTGAAAGCCTGAGCAGTTGGTACATAGCTGTACAGCTTGTTGATCCCCTGCAAGAGACACATCGTAGGGAGCGTAATAAAGGCCACATCACTATAGTGGTCAATATGTCGCTTCCATCTCAAAGAGCTTGCCTTGAAGGGCTGAAAAGGGCCAATCGTGGTATCTGAGGTGATTGCAAAGGACATCACGCCTGGGTTAAGGTGAAAATAAAGTCACTCGATAACTCCATCGTAAAAGGTCGCATGCTCTTCCTTCCACCGGTCACTTCCGGCATTTGAAACCGCTCCATGATAACCCTATATTGTTGGTCGGGCGGCAAGGTGCTATCCTCCAAGAAAATATTCGTGATGGCGTTGTCGATCCTGAAAGACATCCCCGATTCAAATACTTTTTTCAGATTCGCTATTTCCGTTTCGGGAAAAGTCCTTGTCTGCTTATCGATAAAGAAGCCCTTTACATTGATGATATAGTCGTCGATGCTATACAGCTCCTTCACGGTTCCCTTGCGTTGGTTGAGTGGCGTTTTAATGTATCCCGCGCTCGCTGATATCGAAAGCGCCACATAGGGCAAATACCATTCTCCGACATTACCGTTCTTGGCGTTTGTTATGGTCGTATCGACGGCCCGAAGGGTCACCGGTAACCAAATCTCCGTATCAAGGTATTGCTCCGCCAGGATGGCCCCTTTTGGCGAAAAGACCGGGTACCCGCTTTGGGAGTTGTTGGTCGATACCGTGGCATCGTTGACCGTTGTGGACGGAGGCGGTACGACAACCACCGGGCGGCCGCCGAAATACCGCTGGTACAAGTTCATCAGGTCTGTAGGTATGCTACTCATTGTTGAACGCTGGCCCCGCTATTTAAGACTCTCAAAAGCATATCCTGAAAGGCTTCCCTGACTTGTTCGACACCGCCTTTGAAATCCGTCACATGCATGTCGAACTTGTCGGTGAACTTGACGCCGCCGTTGATGTTGATCACCCGAGGGCCGCCCGCTGCGATACGACCGGGAAGGTCCGCGCCCATGTCCGAATCGTTCCCGCCGCCACTGCCAGGCGCTCCGCCTGCTGGCGACTGGCTCACCCCCATGATCTTATTGAATTGATCGATTGCCGCTTTGGCTTTGTTCGCACCCTGTATATGCGTCTGGTACAGCTTTTGGGCTTCGCTATTTTGCGTGATCAAACTCTGAAGAGACAAAAGGTCTGTAGCCTCCTGGTTGATGATGGAGCCACCGTCATAAATCTGGTGCGACTTCCCTGACCGGATGATAGATTGCAATTTTGCGATGACGTTGCCTTCCAACTGTCCCGCCGACTGCCCATTGGAATCGACGCCGTATTTTCCGGCCAGCATCGCGGCAAGAGCGACGGACTGCCCGTGCGTTTCCGGTATCCGGGTGTTTGCTTCGGCTACTGCAGATAGATCACTAGCATACTGTTCTTTTATCTTCAGCACGCCGGAGGCGAGGTAACGCTTGTTGAGATAGTTGTCAAGAGACGGAGCCAATTTATCGAGCGCGTCCTTTTCGTTCTTAATGTTCTCGACGATGCTCGGATAATTCGCCCGCAGCTCATGGAATATATCTATCCTTCTTTGGTTGGTGGTATTGCTTAAGCCAAGTTCAATTCGCAGTCCCCGGAGCCGGTCGGTCTCGTCCGAGAATTGTTTCCATTCGCCCGGAGCCCCCGCATTTAAGATTTGAGTGAGGAAACCCATTACTTGTTTAGCGACGGGAGCGAGAGAATCACCAAACGACCGCATTTTCGCGTGAACCAAATCCATGAAGGTCGACCACTGGCCGCCGAGTGTGCCCGCCTGTTCCTTCATCATGTCGTTGTACTTGCCGCCCGCGCTCGTTGCATGCACGAAGGCTTTACGTACCATATCCGCGCTAATGGCCCCCTGCTCTTCGGCTTTCTTCAGGTCCCCCATACTCCGCCCCGTCATGATGGAGATTTCCTTGAGGGGATTGAACCCCCAATTGATCATCTCAAGGGTATTGCGGCCCAGGAGCCTGCCTGATGCGATAACCTCCCCATAGGCATGGGAGAGACCGAGCAGGGCTTGCGTCGGGTCGTCCTGGGCAGCGGCGACGTCGCCCAGGGCTTTCAGGTCAGGCATGATCCGGTTTCCCCGCTCACCAAAGCCCAGGAGCATTTTGGCGGACTGCATCAACTCCTTCGATTCATAGGGCGTAGTATCGGCCATGTGCCGGATTTGGCCGAATAGATTATCGCCCTTGAATTTATCGCCTAATAGCACCTTAAAGGCGATGCGTTGGTTTTCCGCCTGGGCGGACTGCGCGAGGCTGCTCTTGGTGAAGGCCACCAGCGAGGCCACCGAAAGACCTATGCCGATCTCCCTGGCAAGACTTTTAAACGAAAAGGACGCCTCCTTTGCCCGTTTACCCGCGTTGGAAATGTTTTCGCCTATTTTCTTGCTCTTGTCTGCTGCCGAATCCATAGAGCTTTCCACTCCCTTGAATGCGGTCATGATCTGTTGTCCCGCCGCTTTAGCCGTTTGCGCGACTTTGGCGAGCCCGGAACTCATCATGTCTTTCAGCTTAATATAAAATTCCAAGACGTTACTCATAGACTATCTGCCAAATAGGTGTAGTAAATTGGACAACTCGTTATCCTTTTCTCCGGCCCTGATCTTTAGCAGCATCGCGGCCTTTATGATAAACTCCTGATCGGATAATGTAGAGGCATCGAGACCGGGCAGGTAATATTCGATCATAGTTTCCAGCAAACCGATGTCGTCTTTCTCGACACGCTTTGATGCCTCTTCTATCGCTTTAGCAGCGACGCCTTTTTACCCTTCAGGATGTCGTCGAGCACCATTGCTGCAGGGATGAAATAGTCATCCTCTTCGATAACTTCCTGATCCCCGCCGACCGCACATTCCCGCATCACCGCTTCCAGGAACACGTAAAGCCCATCCTCCGCAATTTTCGTCGAAGCGTAAGAAAGGATATGTCGATTGATCGGCTGCAACACCAAGCATTTCTCGATGTTGCCCTCGTCGTCCACGATGGACAGGTACCAAAGCCCTTTGTGCTTATTGGAAAGCGCCTTTAGTTCTTGCTCGCCGAAACGTTCGACGGCCCATGCCTCGCATTTTTCGCGGAGTGCCTTTTCCTTCTCCTGCTTTTCGCGGGTGCGCATTTCTTTGATCGAATGCCCCTTTCTGTCTGTAGTGATCATAAACGATTGATATGGTTAAAAGATAAAAGCGGGTTATTTGAAGACGGTCTTCATCGCCTTGAAGGGTAAACTAACCTTCATGCTCTTGTCGTTCTGCTGCATGGCGGCCTTGATGTTGCCAAAGGCGCAAGCGAGAGAAGAGACGGTGCGGGGCGTGTCGGTGGCGAGCTTTTTAAATACGCACGTGATATTGATGGCCTCGTTGGGTACTTCGGTGATGTCCTCGTAACCGGCGGCTACGGCGGCATCATTGAGCAAATCCAGTTCATATTTTAAAATGTCAATCGACCCTGGGTAGCTTTTGTTGCCTCGTTGGATGTCAATTGGGTCGGAACCCGCACCGTAGAGGTATTCCGTTTCCACGTCCTTTGAGAAGTCAAAGCCCGCAATCCCCACCAGGGTACGAGTCAACACCTTGACGGTAGTTTGCGACCAAGCGCATTCTTTTGTACTGAAGCCCATTTTTAAAAAAGTTTTGTTGCGATGATGGGGATCGAACCCATGACCTCCGGGGCATGAACCCGGCGAGCTACCGCTGCTCTACATCGCGGTGTCTGCCTAAGCCGTGAAGCCCAGGTCGACGTTAATGAAGGTGAAGTATCCTTTAGGGCGGACGCGCAATTGAACATTGAACGTGTTGCCCGGAACAATGACTTGTCCACGGTCAATATTGACCTCGACGCCGCTGATCCGGTCGCCCATGTTGCTCGAAATTTGGGTGGATATGTTGTCCTCCAAATGCAGTGCGTCCTCGTCGGTCAGGGTACCACCGGCATCAACGTTTGTTTCACTTTCGAGTACGTCCACATAGTAGCCGAAGGCGATGCGGGCGGCGGCATCTATGACGGCACCATACACCAACAACCGGTAGTCGTCCGTAGACGCCATGGTATCTACGGCGAAGTAATACCCGGCCTTGTTGGGGTAATTCATCGCTACCATAAAGCCGTAACCGGCCAGCGTATCAAGATTTTGGACGGTCTCCACGAGCTTGGTTCCAACATACAGTTGGGTAGCAGACAATGCGCCGTTGGCGGTCTTTCCTTGCTTGATAGAACAGGCATATTTTACCTTCCTGCCAAGGAGTAGGCCAACGGAAGCGCCCTTGTCCGGTTGGGTGGAAAACAGGGTGACACCTGCAAATCCATTGGTTGCCGTCTTCGGCTGGTATGCCGAGACGTCGGCGGTTTCATCGGCAATGTAGCCGCCAACAACCACGCGGAAATAAAAGCCCTTCGCATTCCAGGCCGTCGTGAAGGTCTTGGACGCCGCTACGGCGGTGGCGACATCTGCATCCAGGAAGCCGTTACCAGCGTCGTATCCGGCGGCAGCGGTCTTGAAGAGCCCCAGGTAAGCGATCCTTCCGGTCCCTGCCTTGATCACCGCGTTGGCGTAGTTGACATTGGCAGAGTCGAGCATTTGGGTCATGGTGACGGCCTTGGCAAGGAGTAAGAGATAGATCTGTTGTTTCCCGGCCAGCTCCCCGTAGAATTCGGATAACTGGCGAAATGCCTCAGGTTCATCGGCAAGCGTGATTCCCTGGGTAATCGCGTCATCGAGGCTGTTAATGGAATATAGCTTTCCATTGTTGCCGACCGTGTTCGCGCTGCCGACGAAAGCCGCTATACCATCGATAACAGCGACCGCCCTGGCTAAATTGTTGTTGCTGAAGTTGGTCGCTACTTGGGGTAAATTGCTCATGGTTGTGCTTTGGGGGCCGTTGCCCCGTTATAAATCGTTTGTCAGTCCTTTTTTTTGCCCTTCTCCGTCGCGGGGTTTTTGTGGGGTGTAATGGTCTTGTTGGCGTGACCGTGAACGGATTTCAGCGCCGTGTCCTCTGTCGGATAAACGGAGCCGTTGTAGGTCTCATACGCAACCGGCGCATGAGGGTACAATTCGAAAAACTTCTTTACTCCTGGTGATACTGTCTGCATTGCTTAGGGTATTTGAATAAAACCAAAAATGGATGAAATAGGGCGCGACCGGCGGGCCACCTCATAGCCTTCCCGGCTGCCGTCCTCGTTGGTGTTGCCTTCAATGGTTTGGATGAGGCCCCCTTTAACCAGCTCGACAAACCCAGTATGTCCGGTGCCATGGGCAAAGCGCATGATGAACACGTCACCCGGCTTTACCGCGCTATCGCGGTTGGGCATCTTCCGGGCTTGGGTCCGTTCCCATTGATCCATGACGCCGCCGGTCTCGATGAGGGGACAAGGGAGGTTCAGCTGATGGCAGGCATTGGAAACGCAGTAGTACACGAAGGCCATGCACCACGGCTCACCGGGCGGTAGGCCGACGCTCTTTAAGAAGGCGTTCACCTGGGGGCCACTGTTGGAGCCCTTCGGTTGCTCTTCGACGCCTACGAGCTTATCAGCAAACCAAAGTGACTGCGAGGATATAGATGTAGTGTTCATTACAATTTTATTTTGGAGAATAGGCGTCCGACACCGGAAAAGAGGCCGCTTATTCCCGTCGACCAGGAGAAGTAAAGGCCAGCGCCCAATAGGACGTTTAGGCCAATGCTCCACCACATCATACCCGGTATATGAGTGACCGGCACCTTGACGGTATTGGTCACCACGATGGTGGAGTCCGTGCGGGTTCGCTGCACTTCGGTTATCTTTTGGGAAAGCACCTTGATGACCTGCTGAAGGCTGTCCGTTGCACAGGTCACATTTAGTTTACCGTTGTGTGCGTTCACCGAAATGCGCTGATGATTATCGACAACCGTCGTGTCGTAATTCCATCCGGGGCATGGGATCGTGTCATGTATAGCCGCTACTGCCGGGGCGGGCGTAATCACGGTGTCATGATAGAAGTACATGACCGTGACGGAGTCACTGTTCTGTACTTTCGTGCTGGATTGTGGCAGGGCGTGCCGGTGACAGCTCGCCAGGGCAATAGCAGCTACAATGACGACGAATGCTTTCATACCTCTCGGGTTGGTGCCTTGTTAAGGCTTTTTGAAGAGTTTGGTGAGTGCCGATGCGATCAGCTGGAAAATGCCGTTCGACTTAACCGAAGGAATCAAACTCAGTCCTTCGCTAACGAAGAAGAGGATCGTACCAATCGTGCCGATGATCGGCCACTTGATTTCGAGGGCACTGACGACGGTATCGATCATGCCGGTTGCCGGATTGGCGACGGCGGTCGAATCCTGGGCAAAAGCCAGGGAGGGAACCAGGAAGATCGCAGCCACTGCGACCACACCTAAAAGAACCTTGGAGAGCTTTTTCATATATCCTTTTTTTGATTGAACTTGTTTTTGACCCATTGATGTAGGTCTTTCACCAGGAGGCCGCATAGGGCGCTGAGGGCGGCAATAATGCAGGCATCCATGATCCGTTGACCCCTGGGGGTGACACCGGCGGAAATGTCAAGGAAGTACTTGGTGGAACCTCCTGTAACACCCCATAGCATACCGACGATCCTATCCGTAACTCCGAATTTCATTGTACGGTTTTTGTTTAAGGAGGGAAGCCAATCGGCGGCTTCCCTCCGATCCTCTTAAAGTGGGAGGTTGGTTTCCCAACCTCCCTATGAACACTACTCAGGGGGGGTTATCGATGGGTTATGCGGACGGAGCCTCTACCACAGCGAACGCACCAGCAGCGCGGCGGATACGACCGCCCAGGCGAAGGATAAAGGAGTAGATGTCGCCGTAGTACTCGGGCCTGTTCTCGCCGTCGAACATCTGCACCGTGCCAAGCGCCCGCTCGACGCTCATATCGTGATAGAAAAGAGATGCGGCGCTATCGGCTGCGTTTGCGGCAAAAGCTGCATCCGTTTCGTCAACAGGTGTCCAAATGCCGCCCACCTGACGGTAGCGCAGAGCAGTCGACCGCATCATGATGTCGATGCCCAGGTATTTTCCGACAATGCCGGTTTTCATATCGGCGAGATTGTTAAAGTTGGTCCTTTCGATGTCGGAGAACGAGGCGAGCAATTGAGCGTGATGATCTGCCGTCAGCAGCGCAACACGTCCACCGGGGATATTGGCCCGATCCATTTGCAACTTCATCCCGTTGAACACATCTTTCGTAAACGACAACCGGTTACCAGTGGCACCAACAGCGGAGGCGAGGGTCGCAGCGCCCGTGGTAAGGACCACGTTTGCCGCACCGGGCGACCAACGGAACAGAAGGCCGTTCATGGCTGCCTCAATAAGGGCGGCCTGATCTTCGCCCAGGACGCTTGCCCGCTTATCATATGCGAGTTCATATTGCTCAATCCGTTCAACGTGGCGGGGAGTGGTGTAAAAGGTGTCGAGGGCGTAGGTAATGTCCTGGTCCGCTCTTTTGACGGCGGCCACCGGGAATACCGTCACGTTCTTATTCACGGCACTCGGCGTACCTGCTACGGGGATGTGAACGACCTTACCTTCGATCACATAAATGTCTGCGCTGAAGGCCCTCTTGGCAAATTCGTTGTTCTTGAAAAGATTTTCGACAATATCGCGCTCCCAAATTTCCCGCTGTACGGCCATCATGGCGACGCCCTTGGGCGAAGGGAGTACAAACGATAGAAGGACAAGAGCCGACACAACCAGGGCGGCAGAGGCTCCGAAAAGCGAGGCGATAAACAGGCCCATCAGGGCGGTAAACAAAAAGGCGTTGATTGCTGCTAAAAATTTCATTGTATGGAATGGTAAGGGGTGAGTGAAT
>Ga0157376_10002414_pt1 | contig 12626 bp, 11 predicted proteins | sample M45metaG_FD_121801 | JGI IMG/M metagenome (GOLD analysis project Ga0157376, IMG submission 121801) | Miscanthus rhizosphere microbial communities from Kellogg Biological Station, Michigan, USA - M4-5 metaG | ecosystem: Host-associated > Plants > Roots > Rhizosphere > Soil | place: USA: Michigan... | reverse complement strand
AGTAATATACATCAGGCTGTCAATTCTCAGATTTCCCGAAGGCGTCATGGCATTATTCTTTGCAACGGCCTCCACAACTTCATCGGGAGAAATATTGAAGCGCCGGAGTTTTTCAGGATCCACCCTGATTACCACCGATCTGGAATTGGCACCAAAAGGAGGTGGCGCCGACAATCCCCTCACTGATGAAAACATGGGCCTGATGCGGGTCGCGACCAGGTCATAGATTTCCTTCAGGGATTTGGTTTTACTACTGAAAACCAACTGTCCAACCGGAAGGGAAGACGCATCAAAGCGAATAACCTGCGGCGGTAGTGCACCCGGCGGAAAAAATTTGGATGCCCTGTTCACCTGCAGGGCAACTTGTGCTGAAGCTTCTGCCATATCCGTTCCTTCATAAAAAGAAAGTTTAATCAGGGTCAGACCCTGGATATTTTTGCTTTCAATATTCCGGATTCCGTTTACATATAGAAACTGGTCCTGCATGCGCGTTGAGAAAAAACCTTCCATTTGCCGGGGCGACATGCCTCCATATGATTCGATCACATAGATCGTAGGTAAATTCAGTTTAGGAAAAATGTCGATGGGAATCGTTCGGATGGCCATCACCGAAAAGATCAGAATGCCCAAAAAGAAAACGATGATGGTAATCGGTCTGCGCAAAGCGGTACGTACCATAAAATTTTTTATTGAATGGATTGAATAAACCCTGACAGGTTACCGGTAGCTACAGCCTTATCCAGCTGGGCCAGATACCAGTTACCTGTAGTCTCCGCGTAATCATTGAGGGATCTGTCCAACACAAATGCGGCATTGGTCAGATCGATCAGTCCTATTATACCGGCCTTGTATTGGGCGATTTTCTGGTTATAGGTTTCTACCGCAGCCTGGTATTGCACCGGTAATTCCAGCAGGTTTTTTTCTGTGATATCAATGCTGTTCTGTGCCTGTCGTGTTGCATGATCCAGGTTGAGCTGTTGTTGTTTGAATTCCAGTTCGGCGGCTTCGCGTTCGAAACCAAAGGTTTTCAGCCGGTCTTTTTTATGAAGGCCATTAAACAAATCGTACTGAAAGGTTACCCCAAACAGATAATTAAAACGCTGGTATCCGAAACCCTCCGGAACGGATTTATACTCGTCGTCATAAACAATACTGGAACCCCTTGCCCAGGAGGCGGCAGTGAGCATTATTTTGGGTAAATAACTCCTGGTTATAAGCCTTTCATTGGAAACATATAACTTATTCAGGTTGGCATAATAGTCGAGAAGCGGATTTGCGACTGTGTCCGAAGGCGCTCCCAGGATATTTTTTCTTTTGCCGATAAACATTAGCACGCTGTCGGGTAGGATATCGTTTGGAGGAATGCCTGTGAGGTAGGCAATTTCCTCCCGGTAGTTTTCAGCTTTTTCCTGCAGCTGGTTATAATTAATCCGGCTTTTAGATAATTCCGCTTTGGCAAGGGAAGAATCGGCACCGGGTTTTATCCCGCTTTTCGTCAGTGCGTTGATAATAGTAAAGATGGTATCATAGCGTTTAACGGTTTCCCGCTCCACAGCCATCCTGGCTTCACTGATCATAAGGTTGAAGTAGGCTCTGCATATCCGCCCGTGCAGAATGTAGATCTCCCGCTGAAGATCCGATTGTGAAAGCGATTGTTCAGATCGGGCATAGTCGATACGCGCATTTTTGTACCCGAAATCCACCAGATCATATTGCCCGTAGAGTATGGCAATATTTCCCGAAGCGGCCTGATAATCATTTTCGGCTCTTACACCGGAGGAGGTCGAAGGAATAATTCCATAAGGGAAATAACTTCCGGCAATTGAATTATCTGATCCAAGATTCACCTGGTCGTTGAACCGCAAAGCAGGTAAGAACTGGTGGCGGGTTTCCGATACCGCTGCCGACGCACTGTTTACCAGCGCTTTTTTTTGCAGGAGCCGGGGCAGGTAATGATCCGCACTGTCATTCAGATCGGAGAGTGACAAATATGGTTTTTGGGCAAAAGCGAATACGGTCGATAATAAAATCAGCCCGGTGGTAAGCGCCACCTGCTTCCCCTTCAGGAAACTGAACATAAAAAAAGATTAGAATTTAAAAAACAGGTTTAATGATTCACTAAACCATCCGGGGAGGGCCTCTTAAGGAAGGAGAATTGAAAGAATAGTTGGTAAGCGGTTGCTGCTCATTCAGCAGAACAGTCTGGATACGGAAACTGTATTTTATCAAATCCTGCAGAACAACCGGTGCAAGAAAAAGATTTTCGGGATGAAATCTTTTATTCAATCTGAAATTTGCCTGTTTTGTATTCCGGTGCGTCTCTTTACAAAATGAGTGTTCGGAATTTTTATTGGCTGATGACAGGGAATACCCGTCGTAAAAAAAAGAAGCCGTACGTGTCGCGGTAAAATGAACATCCAGCTGAACCAGATAAAAAGCCAGATATGCCAGGATCAGGCATGCTCTAATACTAAGTCTGGGTATGCTTTTTTTTCTAAACATCAGGAAATCAACGATCGGCAAAGCTACTAAAAATGAACTCATTTGTATTTATATTCATATTTCACAGGTTCTGTTCAGCCTGATCATTTTTTCATTTTAACTCTGGCGACGATGAGGTCTCCCAGTTCTGTACCCATCAAATTACTGCGGTCGCAACAATATTTATAGTGAATACCACCAAAAAAACGGGAATCCTTTGTTTCGATGGCGGCATTTCTGAATGATGTATATGATCTGCTTTTAATGCCAAACTCAAGTTCGGTAGAATCAGTATAAGAAAAATTATCACCGAATATATCCGTTAGCACCTCGGATGCCGAAGCGGATATTGTACAGTGCCCACAGGTATATTCCGGAAAAGGAGGTGTTTGAAGATGAGGCCGCCAGTTCGGGTCAAAATATTTGTCAATCACCGTTTCCGGGCGGATGGTACTATAGATATATTTAATATTCCAGCACTGGATAAATGCATCAAAGAGTGCAATGGAAGTTTTCGCATAAGCATACACCGTTTGCGGAAAATCAGCTCCCGACTTTGATGCGGCGATGCCTACCACGCCCATCCAGTGACCCGGAGGTGAAAACTTTTTTGTACCGAACATCAGATGACCGGAAACATTCAGCTTAAATGGATTATCGTCCCAGAAATCGGCTATCCATGCATGTTCCGGTGAAAGGCTGTCAACTGTTTTTTCAATAAGTTTTACTTCCCGATAGTAGGGACTGGCGGGATTGGTTACATTAAAAGGGTAGGGTGGCTCCGGCATGAACTGGTTGACGCTATCCAGCACGAGGGCCCGTATTTCGCGCCAGTGTGGCTCTGCTGCCGGGGAATATGCCGGTGGTGTCGGAACCCACCGGCCGGCAGAATCGTTCACGGTATATTCGGCGGCACCCCGGGTTTGCAGATAATTATCCCTTTTGCTCCAATCCAAAATAACGGATGATATGGTATCACTGAATGCAACTGAACCAGCTAATATATCATCCGGCATTCCGTTGTCTGACGCTAGTTGTTTTAAACTGTCCACCCAGTATTTCATACTTCCGGCAGGAAAAGTGACGGATTCTCCCAGTTTGCAATAAGCCAGCAGGGCGGCCAGACCGAAGTTTATTTTTTGATCCGGGCTGGCTTTCGGCATAGCAGGAAGGCCGCGCAGCTGACCGGCAAGGGAGTTGAATTTTTCCGGGTTGGCCGCTGCGATCACTTCATAGCCTGCAACCGCCGCATATAAATAATTCCGGGAAGCAACCATAGGGGAGAAATTATTTCCCATTACAATAGTATTAAGTTCATGGACCGTGCTGCAATACAAATTGGGATCATTGAATATTTTTTCATAGTCATTGTTACGACGACAGCCGGATAATACAAGCAGCAGTATGAACCAAAAATTTATTTTCATGCAGAAACTGATTTATAACAAAACTGGCTGATCCTTAATTTCACCTTCGGGTTCATGCATCACCGCTTTGTCTGAGCGAAGATCATCGACATATTCTTTCCGGAGATGATCATACAGTGAATGTTTGTCGATGAGATATGCAGCCAGACTCGCAATCATGCCGGCCAGTATCAGAAAAAAGATAACATTGTGCCTGTCCGTCATTTCCAGTACAAGAATTGCTGAGGTAAAAGGCGTCCTGGTGACACCGGTTAAAAATCCAACCATCCCGGACAACACCAGCAGATTGGTATTGGTGTCTGACATATGAAACCAGCCTGATACCATAGAACCCAGTCCGGCGCCGGCACAAAGAGCCGGCGCAAAAATGCCGCCTGCGGCCCCGGAGGTAAAAGAAAGCAATGGTCCAATCATTCTCAACAGGGAGACATCCCAGCTTGTATATTTTTGGTTGGTAAACAGGATATTCGCAATGAAATCCTTGCCGGAGCCAAAACTGTTCACATTAACAAATACCGCCAGTATGGCCAGGATGCCTGCTGATACAATGAGATAAAGCAGGTGTTGATAGGTTCTCTTAAAGGTCTTCTTCCAGCGTAATAGCGTAAGTATTGCTTTTGAAAGAATGCTGCCCATCAGGCCGGTTAAGACAGCGATAGCGATAACCGGTATAAAAACAAATCTGGAAAGATTACTTACGTTAGGATAACCAAAATACAGATAGGGTCCCAGGAATCCCTGAGCAGTTAATCCGGCAATGATAACAGCTGAAAACAGCGCTGTTTTAAAATAATTGATATGGGTTTTCGTGAGCTCCTCCACCGCAAATACAATTCCGCCGAGTGGGGTATTGAAAGCAGCTGCCAGACCTGCAGCCGCTCCCGTCATAATCATATTTTTTTTAGAAATTTTTGGCCACCAGGCGGGCAGCCATTGATTAATTTTATAAAAAACCGAACCGGCTATTTGAATGGTCGGTCCCTCTCTTCCAATAGCTCCTCCGCCAAATACCATGATAATGCTCGAACAGACTTTGACCAAAATTATCCTGATGCCGAGTAGCGGTTTTAACTGTTTATCGGAATTGGGCGAACTCAGTTCTATGGCAGCCATCACCTGTGGAATGCCGCTTCCCCGGGCATAGGTGGAAAACCGGTTTACAACCCACCAGGATAAAACAAAACAAAGGGGAGTAATAATAAAAAAAAGATAAGGTAAATGGCCGAAAATTAGATGCGTTCCCTTTTCTGCCAGAGCAAAAATTTTACTATAGGAAACCGCTGCCAGCCCTGTTACCAGCGAGGCCAACCAAAAGGGGATCGCCTGCAGGATACTGTTTTTAAATTTTTCGCTTTCTATCCGGTCAAAAAGAATCTTGGCCCTTTGTTTTATTCCTTTGTACAAGTCCATAAAAATCATAATAGGCAGATCTGTCTTCACACTGACAATCTTCTGCAAAATTATCTGAATAGGAACGGATTCAGCAGCTGACTGACCTGTTTAATATTCTTTCTAATGCCATTCTAATCTCTTATAGCGCGGGACGTTCCAGAATTGAAGTATATATTTTTCTAACCTTGTTAACAGGATGTTATTGATGGGAAATGTTTCAATTGCCCTTAAAACTGGAAGCAACCGGTAAAATGATTGTCATACAGGTTCCCTTGTCAATTTCCGATTCAACATGAATGAATCCCTTATGCAATTTGATGATCCTGTTTGAAAGCGGAAGTCCGAGACCAAAACCTTCATACGACCAGGCTTCCTCAGTCCGGTAAAAAGGCTGAAAAATATTTTCAATATCTTTTACGGAAATCCCGTTCCCTTTATCTTCAACCAATATTTTGATTTCCTGGTTTGCGATCTGCAGGGTGATTTTAGCATGATGGTCTGATGAATATTTACAGGCATTTAAAACGATATTTTTCAGTGCACTGAACAGCAGTTCTTCATTTCCAAAAACCAGGAGCTTTTCTTCCTGCTCCGGCAGGGAACTGAAATCCAGTGAAATAGTATAGCCCGCGCCGACCTTTGCCATTTCCGCCGGAAAGCGGAGTAGTATTTCATCGATACGCAGCAGATCAATTTCAATTCCTGATGAAGTACCCGAAGCCTTGGCGAACTCCAGTAAACTGATGGTAAGCTTGTTTAAATGCAGAACGTCTTCGTAAACGGAACGTATCATATGTTCGTAATACCCGGATTCCCTTGGCCTTTGGAGGGCAATTTCCAATTGACTGGAGATCGAGGTAAGAGGTGTTGTAAGTTCGTGGGATGCGTTGGCAATAAACCTGCCCTGGATATCAAAACTTTCCTGCAACCGGTTTAAAAGCTGATTGAGCGTGGAGGACAGGTAGGACCATTCATCGGTTATTTGCATGTCCTGATTCCCGATACGCCGTGTAAGGCTGCCTGCAGATATTTCATTCACTTCATCCGTTATTTTTTTTAATGGTTGCAGAAGGCGGCCTGAAAAAAAATAGCCGCTTAGAAGGGTTATGAAAATTCCTCCGGCAAAACTCAGCCAGAGTATCAGCCGTAGTTGCCTTAATTTGTTAAAGCCTTCTTCGTCATATGCGGCTTCAACGATCATCATATTATTTTGGTGATCTGTATAATGAAGGACGGCTACGTCTCTTTCATCGATCATAGCATAACTTTTTCCGTATTTCCTGGCTTCGTCCATCACGGCAGCCGGCACGCTGATTGACTCTGTTTCCAGGTCACTGTAGCGATATATTTTGTTATTGGAAAGATCAAAAGCTTCAACAATTTTATTTTTCAATGCAACCGTGGTCGAGGCGTCTATACGCTGGATAAGCTTCAGATCGAATACCCCGGTCTGGCTAAGTAGTCTGCCGGTAGTTATCGCCCGGTTTGTAAGCCTTCTCTTGATATCCTTAATCCGGTTGAAATATGAAAAATAGTAAACAGAGATGCAGACCATGCCCAGAATGACAAGTACGAGCATCGTAAATAATCCGGTAATCCTGTACTTTACTGGCATTAGAAATGATCTTTTAAAACATAACCCATTCCCACATGTGTCTGAATGAGTTTCTGTTCAAAATTTTTATCGACTTTATTCCTGACATAACTGATGTAAACATCGATGACATTTGTATTTGTGTCGAAGTCGATATCCCACACATTGATGGCGAGATCAGCCCGGGAAACCACGCGGTTTTTATTTCGAAGGAGGTATTCGAGCAGCTGGAATTCCTTGGCAGTTAATTTAATTTTATTGAAACCTCTGAATACTTCTTTGGAGTCAAGATTCATGGACAGATCTGCTGCTTTTAAAATATTGCCAACCGGCGATTGCTGATTCAGCGTGCGCCTTAACATTACACGCATTTTTAGCAGAAGTTCCCTGAATTCAAAAGGCTTGACCAGGTAATCATCAGCCCCCGCGTCATAGCCTTCCACTTTATCATTCATCTGGCTCATGGAAGTCAGCATCAAAACGGGCACCTGCTCATTTGATTTTCTAATCAGTTTGCAGAGCTCAAAGCCGTTCATGCCCGGGAGATTGATATCCAGAATGATCAGATCGAAATGCCCATGGAGAAAGATTTTTAAACCAATATTGCCGTCATAGGCAACTTTCGCTTCATATCCCTGTTCTGAGAGACCGACTTTGAGCGTATCGGCAATTTTTTTTTCGTCTTCAACAATCAGGATATGAGCATGCATGAATCAGGGCGGTGACCTTTTGATGGCCGGCGCTGCCACAATTTAAGTTATCTGCCGGGCTTTCGCTGGTCCGTTTGCTATGGTCAAAATGTCTAATTATATTCTAATCCGTCTTTAATCACCCGCTAATACGGGTCATGTAGCTTGTGAGTCATATAATGGCGTCATGGGTAAATTGTTCAAGAGGATCCTGGTACCGATAGATTTTACGGAAGGCTCGGAAATCGCGATACGGAAGGCGGTGCAATTGGCCGAACCTTCCGAATCGGCAATCTGTCTTCTATATATCTGTAAACCACTCTTCTGCCTGAATCTATTCTCGAATGCCGGTTATATCGTTGCTCCGGCAACGGAAATTCTGAGCATCAAAGAGATCGAAGCGAAAATCCAGGGCTATAAATCTTATATCGATGAACACCTCGATGGAGTGATTGTGGAAACGGTTATATCGGAAGTGGGGAAAATGCAGCACAAAATTGAAGAAGCCGCTGAATTGTTTAGGCCGGATCTTATTATTATACACAAAAAAGGCAGTAAATCACTTTTTAATTTTTTTAGTCCGGTTTCTCCCGAACGGATTGCCCAAAAAACGGACTGCCCGGTATTGACCATCAAAGAGGGTTCGGAGACAAATAAAATCCGCAATATCGTCCTGCCCGTAACTCAACGTGTTCCGGCACGTAAACTGGAGATAGCTATCAAACTGGCCGGGGCATTCAATGCACAAATTCATTTAATTTCATTCCCCGACTGCAGTGATGAGGAGAAAAAATCAGATTATGCATTCATCGAATCATTCAAAAAAATCCGGGAAAAGGCTTCTCTGATTATAAGACATGGTCCGATGTATGGAAATGATATTGCCCGCGCTATATTAAAATATGCGGAATCTGTTCAGGCTGATATGATCCTGGTTAACCCGGTAACGGAAAGTAATATCAACTATGTTATTGGAAAAATTCACATCAGTGATTTGATATCCGAACAATCACCCATCCAGGTGTTGGATATTGAGCCCTATTCACTGGCAAATTAAAATAACAGGCAACGATGCACTGACCCAGCAAACCCGCAAAAGGTCACATTGTTGTTGTATTCACATGCGTTTGACAGGATAATGGTAACTTAAAGACCGGTATGCATTGCCGGTCTTTTGTTTTGATTTAACCAGGCACTACTAATTTATGTTTACAAATTTATACGAAATTCTAACTTTTCTGGTTGTACTGACGGCGATGTTCAGTTATGTCAACGTGCGGTTTATTAAGTTACCTGCCACGATTGGCATTATGCTGATCTCACTGATTTGTTCGCTATTGGTCATCTGGCTGGGTAGGTACTTTCCTTCAATTTCTGTCACCGTTAAGTCACTGGTTGGTTCCATCGATTTTGAAACCATACTCATGCGCGCGATGCTGAGTTTTCTATTGTTTGCAGGCGCTATTCATATAGATGTTCAAAAGCTACGGAAAGAAATCGTACCCGTGATCACCTATTCCACGATTGGAGTTCTCATATCAACGGCGTTTATCGGAACAACGATGTATTTTATTTTCCAGGGTTTCAACATGGAAGTGCCTTTCATTTACTGCCTCTTATTTGGTTCTTTAATTTCTCCTACGGATCCGATCGCAGTATTGGGTATTTTAAAACGGGCGGGGATTCCGTCTTCCATGGAGACCAAAATCAGTGGGGAATCTCTTTTTAATGACGGGGTAGGGGTTGTTGTGTTTATCAGCCTGCTGGATATTACTTATATGGGCAGCGGAGATCATGGGATAGTTCAAACCGGTCTGCTTTTTCTAAAAGAAGCGGGTGGTGGAATAGCCTGGGGACTTATATTGGGTTACGGAGGGTTTTACCTTTTAAAATCAATTGACCATTACCAGGTTGAAGTGCTGATCACCATTGCGGTCGTGATGGGCGGCTATCTGCTTGCCAGCTACCTGCATGTTTCAGGACCCCTGGCCATGGTCGTTGCGGGTATCATCATAGGTAATAAAGGAAAGCGGGAAGCGATGTCAGACACTACCAAAGATTACGTGAATAAATTTTGGGAACTGATTGATGAAATGCTAAACGCGTTGCTTTTTCTGTTAATCGGGTTTGAAATGATCATATTAAACTTCGACAAGAGGGTTATAGTGATTGGACTGATTGCCATAATTATAGTGTTGACGGGAAGGTATATTAGCGTTTTTATACCGACACTTTTTATGTCGTACAAGAAAACATTTGACAGAATAATGCTGCCCATTCTTACCTGGGGCGGCCTCAGGGGTGGTATTTCGGTGGCACTGGCCCTGTCATTGCCCCAGAGTGAATTCAGAAGCATCCTGGTTTCGATAACCTATATCATTGTAGTCTTTAGTATCCTGGTACAGGGATTAACAATAGGCAGACTGGCAAAAAAATTGGCAATTGTTAAGAAAAAACCATGAGGGATATATATGAAACGCAAAAAATATTCATAATGGCAGTTTTTTTTGCGTTTCATAAATACAGTTTTAATTTATTCCCGCCATTATTTTTATCGGCCGAACCTCAATTCTTGCATTTGTTCCGTCTTCAAACACGGGATTTGCCTTTGCAATTTCAATGGCTTCCTGCAGGCTGTTCGCCTTGACCAGGAAGTAACCCGCGATAACCTCTTTGGTTTCATTAAAAGGGCCGTCTTTAAATTTCCCCGTGGTTCCTGAGATAATTGTCCCTTCCATTTCTAATGGCTGTGCACTGTTGAGTTTTTCGCTTTTCATCAAACCACCGATATAGTTCATTACTTTTTGAAGATGTTGCTTCTTTTGATCTTCCGGAAGTGCTTCTAAATGGTCACCCTGAGTGCGAATGATTAACAAAAATTCTTTCATTTTTTTGATTTTTAATTAAGAAAATATTAATTGTTCGACTACCAGACAAACGAAATATTAAATGAAGGACATTTGAAAAAATTAATTTCCACCAATATCCATCATTGGATGCACTTCAATTTTTGTAGGAATATCTTTAAAAATCGGGTTGGCCTTAGCGATTTCAACCGCTTCATTAATGTCTTCAGCGGAAATTAGGAAATATCCTGCAACTACTTCTTTGGTTTCATTAAAGGGCCCGTCTTTAACAACTCCATTGCTTTCTGTTACAATCCTGCTTCCTTTATCAACGGGGTTTGCCTTTTTTAATTTCCCCGTTTTCATCAAATTACCGATATAGGCATTTCCATGCTCCATGTGTCTTTGAAGTTGTTCAGGTGAAAGATCTGTCCAAACGCTGCCTTCAGTTTTTAGAATTAATAGAAAGTCCTTCATTTTTTTTGTTTTTAAACATTAATAATGTGAGATATACTTTAAGGCAAATGAATTTTGAAAAAAGGGACATGGTTTTTAAAATAATTTTTCCCGACAGTAAGCCAATTTCGTTTTAAGCAATAATATTTCATTTTCCAAAGGGGCTAATTCAATTGCTTTTTCTATTGCTACAATGGCGTTAGTAAACTGGTTGAATTCGATATGAAATTCTGCCTTTGTTGAGTAAAATAAATGATAGTTTTTGAGCGATGCTGAATTTTCTATTTGTTCCAGTTCTTCAATTGCTTTTAATGGGCCATTTACCTTTGAAATGGCTACAGCACGATTGAGTAAAACAACTGGTGAATTATCAATTTGAATTAGCCTGTCGTAAAGCGAAAGAATGCTTTTCCAGTCAGTGGCTTTATAATTAATTGCAGAACAATGGTAAGCAGATATCGAAGCAAGAATGTGATAAATGGAAACTTGTTTTTCTGATGTTGACCTGGCTAAATTGGAAAACCCTTTTTCCATTAAATGATAATTCCACAAGGAACGATCCTGGTTTTCCAGGGTAATAATGTTTCCGTCTGCATCCTGCCTTGACTTAAATCTGGAAGCGTTTATCTGCATGAGTGCCAGTAAGGCGTAAACATTAGATTTGTACTGAATTGCCGGGTGTATTGAAATCATTTCTGTTAATCGAATTGCCTCTTCACAAATTTCTAAACGAATTAAATCTTTGCCGGATGAAGCACTATACCCTTCATTAAACAACAGATATATGGTTTCCAAAACGGCTTGCAATCTTTTCTCCAGGTCCTTTCCTTGTGGAACAGCAAACGGAATTTTGTCATCACGAATTTTCTGCCTGGCTCTTACCAATCGCTTGTTTATGTTTTCCTCCGTGGTGAGAAATGCTTTGGCAATTTCAGGTATATTAAAACCGCAGAGAGTTTTCAGTGCGAGTGCAATTTGGGAATCAGGTGAAATGGCAGGATGGCAACAGGTAAAAACCATCCGCAACTGGTCGTCTTTAATTTCCTGCTCCGAAAAAAGATGTATCAGCGCTGGCTCAGCTGTCCATTCGGACTGTAAAAAGTGCGCAAAATCAGAAGAATACTGCCTTTTGTATTTTTCACGATTAAGAATGTTTAGTGCTTTATTTTTCGCAACTCTGTATAACCAACCCGGGGGATTTTCAGGTATTCCCTTGTATGTCCATTGTTTGATCGCCTCAATCAGTGAATCCTGAACAACATCTTCTGCGAGATCTATATTTTGAGGACCAAAGATCCGTGTCAAAGTTGATACCAGCTTTCCCGACTCGTGACGAAACAGGTGGTCAATGAGCAGATGTATTTCTGATTGTTCTGCCAATTTGTTTTTAATATATATTAAGCCCGCGTATTTGTGTATTTATTACAGCTTACCTGGCAATCGGTTTTTAGTAATAGAAAATAACCAGGAAATTGATGAATATCATGGACAAAGATAGCACCATAGCCAGACTATTGACGAAGTCATGAAGACCGAAACGCCATAAGTGGAAGAGTTGTTTTAATTTTCGGTTTGGCGTTTAGAACAGTCTCTGCCACCGGGGTATGCCTGTTTACTACATTAATGCGCGATAAATACCGGGCAGCTATGAAGGGATATAATTTTTGATGTAAAACTCTCTTTAAACATATTTGAAAATGCAGACCGCGAAAAGGATCCGGTTACCAGCAATACATTTTTT
>Ga0157376_10002413_pt1 | contig 12626 bp, 13 predicted proteins | sample M45metaG_FD_121801 | JGI IMG/M metagenome (GOLD analysis project Ga0157376, IMG submission 121801) | Miscanthus rhizosphere microbial communities from Kellogg Biological Station, Michigan, USA - M4-5 metaG | ecosystem: Host-associated > Plants > Roots > Rhizosphere > Soil | place: USA: Michigan... | reverse complement strand
GGCCGGATCAGGTGGCGTGGAAGATGAACGGGATGACGATGCCGATCAGGGCCAGTGCCTCGGTGAGCGCGAATCCGATGTACATGTTCGACCGGATCAGGCCCACCGCCTCGGGCTGGCGCGCCATGGCCTCGACGCCGTGGCCGAAGATCAGGCCGATGCCGATGCCGGGGCCGATGGCCGCCAGGCCGTAGCCCACCGCGCCGAAGTTGATGATCAGCCTGGTGGGTTCCGTAGCAGCCAGTACGTTTGCGACGTCAAGCATTTACGCATTCCTTTGCGATAGGGCCGGCGGATGCCCCCCGGCGGCTTGGGTGGTCAGATCGTGCGCCCATCTCAGTGCGCCGCCTCCCAGGCGCCGCCGATGTACTGGGCGGTCAGGATGGTGAAGATGTACGCCTGCAGGACCTGGATCAGCAGCTCGAACATCGTCAGCGCGATCGTCAGCACGAACGAGGTGGCGCTGAACAGCAGGCCAATGCCGGCCTGGAACAGATACCAGGTGGCGATGGTGAACACGGCGATCAGGATGTGGCCGGCGAACATGTTCGCGAACAGCCGGACGGCCAGCGTGAACGGCCGGACGATAAGGTACTGAAGGATCTCGACCGGAGCCAGGATGACCAGGATAAAGACCGGCACCCCTTTGGGGATCATGCTGCTGAAGTAGCCGCCCAGGCCCATCTCTTTGATGCTCACGTAGTTATAGGTCACGTAAACCATCAGCATCAGCGCGACCGGGAACGCGAACCTGGACATGGGCGGGAACGCCGCTACCGGCAGGATCTCCATCAGGTTCATCATCCAGATGAAGAAGAACAGCGAGACGAGGAACGGCAGGTAGCCGTCGCCCCGCTTGCCCATCATCGGCCGGAGGATCTGGTCGCGGACGAACGTCAGGCCCATCTCGCCGAGGTTCTGCACCTTGCCGGGCACAGCCTTCGGGTGGCCGAACGCGGCCCAGAAGAACCAGATCACCAGCGCGGCGGCGATCAGGGCCAGCAGCATGGGCTTGGTGAAATGGAACGGGCCGATGGTGAAAATGGGCTTGAACAGGAAGCTTTCCAGGCTAGGCGCCGGATAGCCGCAGCCATTGCTGCCGAAGATGTGGCAGCCCTCGGCGAGTGCCCGGGCTTCAGGGGCCACCCTGGCCTCCTTCGCTGTCGTTCGGGTGCGCGGCACCGCGAGGCGCCGTGCGGATGTCTGGTGCCGCTGCCGCCGTCGCGACCGGGGCCTGCTGGCTCCCAGCGGCCGCGATCTGGCCTGGCCCGCGGATCATGCCCTGCCGTACCGGTAGAGGATCAACACTATGCCCAGGATCAGTCCGATAAGCATGCCTACCGGGAACAGGAAGGAAAGGTGCGTCAGCCGGCCGGCAATCCAGCCGATCCCGCCGTACGCCGCCATACCGGAAATCAGGTAACTGAAGACCGACCAGGCCTCGTTCTGCCCGCCGTTCGTTCGGCCGTGCTCGCTGCCGTCGGCGGTCTCGCTGCCGCGGCCGGCCGGGCGGGGCCGGGTCATCACCGCTTGCCTTCTGGCTCGACGTACGGCACCCGCAGCCGCATCGACCAGCCCACCTGAGAGAAGGTCCAGGCCAGGATGCAGGCCAGCGCGGTGAGGCCGAACATCCGCGGGCTGAACGCGGTAGTGCTGGAGTACCGGCTCAGGAGGAGGATCAGCACGAGGATCTTGATCACGTAGGTGCCGATCGCGGTGATCATCATGGCCTGGGCGCTGACCCTGGCCGCGGCGCTCACCGCGACCACGCTGATGGCGAAGAACACGACGACCAGCGCGGTGCCGAGAAGCGCGCCGAGGACGCCCTTGCCGCCGGCCACGGCAGCACTGACCGCAACCATCACCGCGGCGGTGGCCGCGGTCACAGCAGCCGACCGGCGGACGATCATGGCGTAGCTGCCCAGCATTTACTTCGCTCCGGGGACTCGGCTAAGCACCACTCGCCCGGTTCGCGGGGACCAGTCTCTGACCTGCGCAAACAGGTGCTGCGACGGGTCCTGGCCGCTGGCGCGCCGAGGCGGCAGCGCCGGGCGAGCGAACGCTATCACGTCTTGCACTCTCATCTTTTCCGCTCTTGTGAAAGATATCACAAGCTCCCCGTATGGGCTGAGCGGGTCACCTATCGTGACGAACACCGCTCGTGTCCTGCGAACGGTAACAAACGAGCAAAGCGCAGGCCCGGGCAGGTCCCCCCTACGGCGTGTCCTAGCCGGCCCGCGGCGCGGGCCGGACCTCGCCGGTCACCGAGCCCGCGGCGGCCGGCGACGGGCTGGCCGGGGCGGGCGGCGGGCCGCTCCGGCGGGCGGCCCGGCCCGGCGGCCGGGCCCGGTTCCAGAACCGGAACCGCGGCATGGACATCAGCAGCAGCGCGAGCACCGCGATCAGCGTCACCCCGGCCAGGATCCAGACCGGCGTCTCCGCCACCGACAGCCAGACCACGGTGCCGGAGAACAGCATCGTCCACAGGTACATGATCAGCACGCTGAGCCGGTGCGAGTGGCCGATGTCCAGCAGCCGGTGGTGCAGGTGCTTACGGTCCGGGGCGAACGGCGACAGGCCGGCCCGGGTCCGGCGGACCACCGCCAGCAGCAGGTCCGCGTACGGGATGATCAGGATGGCCAGCGGCGGGATCAGCGGCAGGATCTCAGGAAACCGGTTCACGGTGGCGAACCGGTACTCGGTCAGGCTGGCGTAGTCCAGCGACGCGATGCTGGAAATCGGCGCGTAGGCGAGCAGCAGGCCCAGCAGCATCGAGCCGGTATCGCCCATGAAGATCCGGGCCGGGTAGAAGTTGTGCGGCACGAACCCTAGGCAGGCGCCCGCCAGCACGGCGCCGGCCAGCGCCGGGCCGGCCTGCTCGGGCAGCCCGACCACCCGGGCCAGCGTGTAGTAGTAGACGAAGAACGCGGTGGCCGCGATGCCGACCACGCCGGCCGCCAGGCCGTCCAGGCCGTCGATGAAGTTGACCGCGTTGATGGTGGCCACCACGACCAGGATGGTCAGCGCGGTGGCCTGGTCCTGGGTCAGGATCAGCGTCCCGCCGCCCGGCACGGGCAGCCAGCTGATCTGAGCGCCGCTCCACACCAGCACGCCGGCCGCGGCGACCTGGCCGGCCAGCTTGGCGACCCAGTTCAGCTCCCAGCGGTCGTCCACGAAGCCGACGATGACCAGCAGCCCGCCGGCGATCAGCAGCCCGGCGGCCATCCGGCTGCCCGCGAAGATCGTGCGCAGCGGGGAGATCCGGGAGGCGATGAGCAGCCCGGCGGCCAGCCCGCCGTACATGGCCAGGCCGCCGAGTTTCGGCACCGGCTCGGTGTGCACGTCGCGCTCGCGGCCGACGTGCATCGCGCCGGTGGCCACCGCCACCCGGCGGACCAGCGGGGTCAGCAGGTAGGTGACCGCCGCGGTCAGGATCAGCGTGAGCAGGTACTCCCGCACGGCATGTCACCCCCGATCCGGACGCCTGGGCACGGGCAATACGCGCAACTTTAGCCGCCTGGGCTGGCCCGGGCGGCCGGTCCGCGCCGGGCTGGTCCCGGCTCCCATGTTCCTGGGGAGCGGGCCTACTGCTCCTGTGCGGCGGGCTGGCCGGGCTCTTCGGCGGCCTGCGCCCTGGCTGCCTCTGCCTCCTCGTCCCCGGCCGTCTCAGACTCGGACTCGGCCTCGACCGCGGCCTCGTCCGCGGGCGGCTCCGGTTCTGGCTCCGGCGGGTCCTCGATCACGCCGGTCACCTCGCGGATCTTGTCGATGGGGATCACCCCGGCGCGCAGCAGCCGCGGCACGTCCCCGGTCAGGTCGATGATCGTGGAGGCCATCGGCCCCTCGGTCGGGCCGCCGTCCAGGTAAACCTCGATCGCGCTGCCCAGCTGCTTCTGCGCGTCGTCGGCGGTGGTCGCGGCCGGGTTACCGGACATGTTGGCGCTGCTCACCGCGAGCGGGCCGGTTTCCCTGAGGATCTCCAGGGCCACCGGGTGCAGCGGCATCCGCACCGCGACCGTGCCCTTGGTCTCCCCCAGGTCCCAGTTCAGCGTCGGCGTGGCCCGGCAGACCAGGGTCAGGGCGCCGGGCCAGAACTCGGCGATCAGGTCCCGGCCGTAGTGACCCAGGTCGTCGATCAGCGCCTCGCCCGCGCGCACCGAGCCCACCAGCACCGGCGGGGGCATGTCCCGGCCGCGGCCCTTGGCCAGCAGCAGGTCGGTGACCGCGTTGCGGTCGAAGGCGTCCGCGCCCACCCCGTACACCGTGTCCGTGGGCAGCACGATCAGCTGGCCCATCCGGATCGCCGAGACGGCGTGGTTGATGCCCTCCTCGCGCTGCGCCGGATCCGCGCAGTCAAACCGTCGGCTCATGCCTGCCTATCCTTCCAGATCCGGGGCGGTGCCCCGGCCGGGCAGTGCTTGCCGGCTAGCTGCGGGCCGGGCTGCGGCGGCGGTGACGATGACCTGGGCGACCTGCTCCGGGGTCCGGGTGGTGGAATCGACCACCAGGTCGGCGGCCGCGGTCAGCCAGCCGCGGGCGGCCAGGTAGCCGCCTATGTGGTCGAGCCGCCACTGCCGGGCGGTGCGCTCCGCCTCGTCGGCCTCGATGCGCTGGGCCAGCACCTGCGGGTCGGCCTCCAGCAGCACGTGGAAGACGTCGAGCTTCTGCTCCCGGAACCCGCCCGTCAGCTCGGCCCAGTAGGCCTGCGACAGCACGGTCTGGACGGCCAGCAGGTCCTGGCCGGTGTGCCGCTCGATCTCCGCGGTCACCACCGGCACGAGGGCCCGCCACGGCGGCAGATCCTGGAAATCGCTGAAGGCCTGGTCCTGCAGGATCGTCATCAGCATGTAGCCGACGATCTCCGCGTCGAACACCCGGCTGCCCGGCATGATCCTGGCCAGTTCCGCCGCGGTGGCCGACTTCCCGACGCCGAAGGTCCCGTTGAGCCAGACGATCACGGTTCGCGAGGTTACCCGGCTTCGCGCCGCGGCAGGGTCAGGGCCGGCCGCAGGCCCGCCGCGATCAGCCGCGGACGGCTGTGACGAACCGGTCCCGGCCGGCCAGGTCCTTGTGGTTGCGGGTCTGCTGCCAGCCGCGCTCCTCGGGAAACGCCCAGTACACCGCGCTGCCCTGGGGCGCGCCGTGCTCCACCGCGATCAGCCCGCCCGGCCGCAGCGCGCGGCGGGCCACCGCCTCGACCACCCGGATCGCGTCCAGGCCGTCCGGGCCGCCGCCCCACAGGGCGGTGGCCGGGTCGTACTCGCCCACCTCGGGCGGCAGGCCCGCCCCGGACGGGATGTACGGCGGGTTGCTGACGATCAGGTCGAGGGTGCCGTCCAGGCTGTCGAGCGTGGTGGCGAAGTCGCCCACGTGCAGCTCGACCCGGCCTGCGGTGTGCGGCGCGGCCGCCGCGACGCGCTCGATGTTGCGCTGCGCCCAGGCGGCGGCCAGCGGGTCGGCCTCGACCGCGTGCACCTGGGCCCTGGGCACCTCCTGGGCGATGGACAGCGCGATCGCGCCGGACCCGGTGCCCAGGTCGGCGGCTACCGGTTCGGCCACGTCCATGCTGGTCAGCGCGTCGATCGCCCAGCCGGCCAGGACCTCGGTCTCCGGCCGCGGCACGAAGACGCCAGGGCCCACGGCCAGGTCCAGGTAGCGGAAGTAGGCGTGCCCGGTGATGTGCTGCAGCGGTTCCCTGGCCTCGCGCCGGGCGATCTCGTCCCAGAACCGGGGATCGAACGCGGCGTCGGGCACCATCGTCAGGCCGCCCCGCGGCACGCCGTGCACGTGCGCGGCGATCAGCTCGGCGTCGGTCCGCGGTGACTCCACCCCGGCCTCGGCCAGCCGGGCAGAGGCCACCGCGATCTCGTCCAGCAGCAGGCTCATCGAAGCAGTCAGGCTAGCGCTCAGGCGGCGTCCGCGGCGGCCATCTTCTCCGCCTTATCCGCGGACACCAGCGCGTCGATCACGGCGTCCAGGTCCCCGTCGATGACCTGATCCAGGTTGTAGGCCTTGAAGCCGACCCGGTGATCAGAAATGCGGTTCTCAGGGAAGTTGTACGTCCGCACCCGCTGTGACCGGTCCACGGTCGCGACCTGGCTGCGCCGCTCGGCCACGGCCGCGGCGTCGGCTTCCTCCTGGGCCGCGGCCAGCAGCCGGGCCCGCAGGATGCGCATCGCCTGCTCCTTGTTCTGGAGCTGGCTCTTCTCGTTCTGGCAGGACACCACGATGCCGGTGGGCAGGTGGGTGATCCGCACCGCGGAGTCCGTGGTGTTCACGCTCTGCCCGCCGGGCCCGGACGAGCGGAACACGTCCACCCGCAGGTCGTTCGGGTCGATGGTGACCTCCACCGGCTCGGCCTCGGCGAGCACCAGCACGCCGGCCGCGGAGGTGTGGATCCGGCCCTGGGACTCGGTGACCGGCACCCGCTGCACCCGGTGCACGCCACCCTCGTACTTCAGCCGGGCCCAGGTGCCGGGCGGGCCACCGCGGGACTTGACCGCGACGGTCACGTCCTTGTACCCGCCGAGCCCGGTCACGGTCTCGTCCAGGATCTGGGTCTTCCAGCCCTGCCGCTCGGCGTAGCGCAGGTACATGCGCAGCAGGTCGCCGGCGAACAGCGCCGATTCCTCGCCGCCCTCGCCTGCCTTGACCTCGAGCAGCACGTCCTTGTCGTCGTTGGGGTCGCGCGGCACCAGCAGCTCCTGCAGGTGCTGCTCGAGCTGCGCCCGGCGCGCCCCGGACTCCTCGGCGAGCACCTCGAACGAGGCGTCCTCGCCCGCCAGCTCGCGCGCGTCCTTCTCGTCGGTCACCGCCTGCTGCCAGTCCTGGTAGGTGCGCACCACGGCGCTGAGCTCGCCGTAGCGGCGGCCCAGCGCCCGGGCGCGTTCGGCGTCGGCGTGCACCGCGGGATCGGCAAGCTCGCGCTCCAGCGCGGCATGCTCGCTCGCGAGATCAGCCAGCCGGTCGAACACCGTGATCCTTCCCAGCCGCCCGCGGGCGGCCCGGGCCGCGAAGCGGCCGGACCAGCCGGGGCGGCGATTGCCCTGCGGCCAGCGGGGCCCGCGTACTGATGCCGTATCCCTTACTGGCCTTTGCTTTTGAACTAAGCCGCAGGACGCTACTTGTCAGCCTTGTCGGCCTGCTTCTTGCCGAAGCGGCGCTCGAACCGGGCCACGCGGCCGCCGGTGTCGAGGATCTTCTGCTTGCCCGTGTAGAACGGGTGGCAGCTGGAGCAGACGTCGGTGTGTATGACACCGTTCTTCGCCGTACTCCGGGTGACGAAGGACTCCCCGCAGCTGCAGGTCACCGTGGTCACCACGTAGTCCGGGTGAATACCGTTGCGCATTTTGACTCCTGGTTCTGGCGGCCTTGCCGGGTCGCCGCTGGCTCTTGTGGTGCGGGCCAGGGCGTGAACCGGTACCGCTCTGCTGAGGCATCCCAGTGTGCCAGGTCGTGCAACGCCGCGGGACGCCTGGTGATTCCCGGCGGCCCGCGGCGCGCGTGGCCTGCGCTGAGGGGCCTTCTGGGCCCTTTCGCGGGCTAGTTGCTGGTCGTGGTCTTCTGCACCTGGAGCAGGAACTCGGCGTTGCTCTTGGTCTTCTGCATCCGCTCCATGAGCACCTCGAGGGCCTGCTGCGGCTCGAGCGCGTGCAGCACCCGGCGCAGCTGCCAGACGATCTTCAGCTCGTCCGGGGACATCAGCAGCTCTTCCTTGCGGGTGCTGGACGCGTCCACGTCCACCGCTGGGAAGATCCGCTTGTCGGCCAGCTCGCGGCGGAGCCGCAGCTCCATGTTGCCGGTGCCCTTGAACTCCTCGAAGATCACTTCGTCGGCACGGGACCCGGTCTCGATCAGGGCGGTGGCCAGGATCGTCAGCGAGCCGCCGTGCTCGATGTTGCGGGCCGCGCCGAAGAACCGCTTCGGCGGGTACAGCGCGGTCGAGTCGACACCACCGGACATGATCCGGCCGCTGGCTGGCGCGGCCAGGTTGTAGGCGCGGCCGAGGCGGGTGATCGAGTCGAGGAGCACGACGACGTCGTGGCCCATCTCGACCAGCCGCTTGGCGCGCTCGATGGCCAGCTCGGCGACCGTGGTGTGATCCTCGGCGGGCCGGTCGAAGGTCGAGTGGATGACCTCGCCCTTGACCGTGCGCTGCATGTCGGTGACTTCCTCAGGGCGCTCGTCCACCAGGACGACCATGAGGTGGCACTCGGGGTTGTTCTTCGTGATCGCGTTGGCGATCGCCTGCAGGATCATCGTCTTGCCCGCCTTGGGCGGGGACACGATGAGCCCGCGCTGGCCCTTGCCGATCGGGCAGACCAGGTCCATGATCCGCGTGGTCATGATGACCGGGTCGGTCTCCAGCCGCAGCCGCTCCTGCGGGTACAGCGGGACGAGCTTGGCGAATTCGGCGCGGGTCTTGGACTGCTCGGGGTCCAGGCCGTTGATCTTGTCCAGGCGGACGAGGGCGTTGAACTTCTCGCGGCGCTCGCCTTCCTTGGGCTGGCGGACCGAGCCCTCGATCACGTCGCCCTTGCGCAGGCCGTACTTGCGGACCTGGGAGAGGGAGACGTACACGTCGTTGGAGCCGGGCAGGTAGCCGGTGGTCCGGACGAACGCGTAGTTCTCGAGGACGTCCAGGATGCCGGCGATGGGGATCAGGACGTCGTCCTCGCTGATCACCGGCTCGGCGTCGCCGCCGCGGTCCCGGCGCCGGCCCTGGCTGTCGCGGCCGTTGCGGTTGCGGAACCGGTCCCGGCTGCGGCGGCCGCCGCCCTGGTCGTCGTCCCGGCCGCCCTGCTGGTCGCGGTTGCCGCCCTGCTGGTCCTGGCCGCGGGGGCCGCCGTCGCGGCCGTTGCCGTCGCGGTCGCGGCCGCCCTGGTTCTCGCGGGCCTGGTTGTCGCGGCCGCCGCCCTGCTGGTCGCGGTTGCCCTGCGAGCCGCCGTCGCGGTGCTGCTCACCGCCGTCGGCGGCGCGGTTCTGGCCCTGCTGGTCGTCGCGGCGGCCGTTGTTCCGGCGGCGCCGGTCCTGGCCGCGCTGGCCGCCGTTGCCCTGGCCGGGGCCGCCCTGGCCCTGGCTGGTGGCGCCATCAGACTGGGCGCCGTCCGCGGGCGCGCTGGCCGGCGGCTGGACTGCGGGCGCCGTGGGCGCCGCGGGGCTGATCCCCGGCCCGCTGACCACCACCGAGCTGACCGTCACCGAGCCCGCGCTGGCGGCCGGGCCGCTGTCGGTGGTGGCGGAGGGCCCGCCGGACGGGCCGGTCAGGCTGGAACCGGCCGGGGCGGAAGACCCGGATTGGCCGGCCGCCGGGCTGCCGTGGCCCGGCGTAGTCGTCGTCTGCTGTCCCATGGCGTCCTGCTCAACCGGGCGGGCCGCGCCGGCTCCCGCGGGCGCGCCTCGCTGGAATGAATGATCCGCCGCACCGGGCTGCCCGGCGCCTGCACCGGGCTGGCCGCCACTGCCGCTGCCCGGCTGGCCGCCGCCCTGGCGCTGCTGGATAGCGGCCACCAGTTCGCCCTTGCGCATCCGGCCGGTGCCGGTCATGCCCAGGGACTGGGCCAGCCGCTGCAATTCCGGCAGCAGCATGCCGCCGATTCCCTCGCTGCTCCGGCGCCGCGTGCCCGCTGACGAGCCGCTGGCCGGGGCCGCGGTGTCCGGCCCGGAGTGCCCGGCTCCGGCGCCGTGCGCCCCGCCTGCCTCGGTCCCCGGAGCGGGGAACAGGGCGGGAGCATCGGCCGGCGCACCAGCGGAGCCGGTGGAAACTTCGGTGCTGTCACTCACGAGGGGTCCTTCCCAAGGCGCGGCCCGGCTGCCTAGCGGCCGGTGCATCCGCTGTCATCGCCTGGCTGATCGGCCGGGCCCTATCCTGCTTGTCCTGCGTTTGCCGCGCTGATCAGGCACGGTTTCCTCCCCCGAGGGCTTCATTGTGTTCGCGGCTTTTTCGCGGCTGATGACCGGGCCCGCTGGGCCGCGACACGCGCCCCCGGGACCCTTTATGATCCGCGTTCGCTCCCGCTCCTGGCCGGGGAGGGAGTGCAGCGATGAGTGAATTCCTCTGGAGAAGTGCTGACCGCTCCCGGCGGCTGCGCCGGTGTTGCGGTGAGCGGGCGAGCACCTGTCCCCGCTAGGGGCATCCAGTGCAGCCACCAGCTTAACACCATGAGCGCCCAAGGCATTCCTCAGAGCAGTCCGGCACGTTCCAGCGGGAGCAGCCACGACCAGGCAGGCCACCAGGGATAACCCAGGGCAGGCAGCCCGCCCTCGGCTGGGTACACCAGCGCCGGCAGTGGTCGGATCAAGGAGCTGAGGCGTGGTGAGCCCGGCGAGGAAGCCTTGGCGGCTGCCGGTCAGGGGCTTACATGCCATGCGATACCCGTTTCGCTGGCGGTCGAATCCACCGGAGTATTCACGAATTCCGGCCCTCACCTGGCGGGCAACCGCGATCGGGCAGACGTCGCCGACCGTGAAGGAAGTGCTCTGCCCCGGGTGCCCGCGAAAGATGCGGATGATCCGGGAAAATACTTGACCGGGGCGAAACGCACAAGTACCGGGAGTGTGGGTGTTACCGTCCCGGGCTGTCCCCCGGTCTGTCCCCCGGGACTGCGCCAGCGGTGGCTCAGTCGAACGCGGTGTTCGGCGCGCCGGCCAGCTCGCGGACGACCCTGATCATCTCCGCCGGGTCGAACGGCTTGGTGAGATAGGCGTCGACGCCGATATCCCGGCCGCGGGCCCGGTCGTCCTCCTGGGCCCGGGCGCTGATCAGCACCACCTTGATCCCGGCGGTCTCCGGGTTCTTCCGCAGCTGGGTGGCGGTCATCCAGCCGTCGAGGCGGGGCATCATCACGTCCAGGGTGATCACGTCCGGGCTGGCCTCGGCCACCTTGTCCAGGCAGTCGCGGCCGTCGACCGCGGTGAGCACCTCGAAGCCCTCCAGGGTGAGGTTGACCGCGATGAGCTGACGGATGACCTCGTCGTCGTCGACCACCAGCACGCGCCCGAGTCCCTCTACCACCCGCGCGAGGTTACCCGGTCTCCCCCGGCCCATGCAGGCTGATCGGGAGCCCCGCGGGCCCCGTGCCCGGGGAGCGGGCAAGCTCCCCCTGCGGGCTGGTAACCTTGCTCTGCCTCGCTGGCCCGCCGGTACCGGCGGCCTCACCAGCCCCCATAGCTCAGGGGATAGAGCAACGGCCTCCGGAGCCGTGTGCGCAGGTTCGAATCCTGCTGGGGGCGCCCTGAAACCATCAGCGAAAACTGTCTCTGACCAGGCGAAATCGCGCCGGGCCTGCCTTCCTGGTTCCGCCACCTTCCGCCGGGGCGAGCCGCCGTCCGCCAGGTTCCGTCCCCGTATGGTCCCCGCGCGGCCCGTGCCCTGGCCGCTGCCGCGCCGCTGCGCCCAGGTTGCTCTCGCCGTGGACGTGGCATGAATCTGGCGGCATACTTTCCTTGCTTCGCCGGTAATACGGATCATTTCTGGCCTTCCTCTTTCTCGTTCCCGTCCTTGTCGTGCTGGCCCTGCGGCTCGCTGGGCGGGCGGAGCGAGGCCTCCATGCGGGCGGTCCACACGTCCTCGAGCCCGGCCACGCAGCGGGCGTAGACGCGCATCAGCACCTCGACGCTGTGGCCGGCCCAGGCGGCGACTTCGGTGGCCGGGACGCCGGAGTTCAGCCGCCAGGTGACCCCGGAATGGCGCAGGTCGTAGGGCCGGCGCAGCAGCGGGGTGGCGAGCTGGCCAGGTGTCAGCGCCAGGCCGCGGGTTTTCTGCCAGACCCGCCAGTAGGTCGAGGGCTGGATCGGGTTGCCGTTCTCGCTGCGGAACAGGCGCCCGCCGCGGCCAGTGCCGAATATCGCAATGTGCTCGCGCAGCAGCCTCACGAGCTCGGGCGGGATGGGGACGTTGCGGGTGGCCCGGCGGGCCCGCGCGGAACGGTTCTGCGCCCGGGCCTGGCGGTCGCGGCCCTTCAGGCCGCGGTCCTCGTGGACCCGCCCGTCGTCGGTGAAGTCCCGCCCCGCCGCCGGGCTGGACTCGGAGAAGATCAGCCGTCCCCATCCCGCATCGGGCAGGTGGCAGCCGTCTTTGGTCAGGCTGGTGACCTCGGCCGGGCGCATCATCGCCCAGAACATGCAGCCGAAGAACGCCACGAACCGGGCCCCTGCCGGCGGCCGACGTAACTGACGCAGATGAGCATGTGGGCCACCAGCTCGGGGCTGCCGACCGACCGCGGATCGACTGCTTCCTCAGGCTTCCCCGGCGGGGTCCAGCCCTCGGGCAGGTTGCCCTTGCTCAGCGGGTTCTTCTCCAGCCGCTTCCTGCGGACCCCGTACAGAGCACCGACAATCAGCGCAACGCCTATGTTCGCAAGTTGCCCACCGGGAAAGTAGCTAGGTGACCTCGGATGGTATCTGGCATGTGACTGAATCGGTCAACCGGAGACAATCCGGTCTGAGATTCTTATCCCTCTGCGGATGACCACGGCTGATACCGGTACTCGCCCTGGCAGGCGGCCCGGACCTGCTCGGTATCTACCTCAACGATCACCTGGCGGGAGCGACGGGCGGCACGCAGCTGGCGCGGCGGGCGGCAGCCGCGGCCGGGGGCACGTCCGCTTCCGGGGACCTGCGGCGGT
>Ga0157376_10002412_pt1 | contig 12630 bp, 6 predicted proteins | sample M45metaG_FD_121801 | JGI IMG/M metagenome (GOLD analysis project Ga0157376, IMG submission 121801) | Miscanthus rhizosphere microbial communities from Kellogg Biological Station, Michigan, USA - M4-5 metaG | ecosystem: Host-associated > Plants > Roots > Rhizosphere > Soil | place: USA: Michigan... | reverse complement strand
TTGCCAACAGGAAAAGAGCGGCGAAAATGTTTTTAAGAGAAGATTTCATTTTTACAACAATCATTGTTTAATTTTTTTGCAACCGTTGCCTGAACACCAGAAGGGTGACTCCACAACCTGGCAGGCAAACTAACACGAACAAGTTATCAAATAGTTTGCAGGTTCCCGGCAGCATCCGATATTACTTACGGCCTCTCCAGCAATAAAAATTTGCTTAATCGCCCAGTCCCCATTTTACGTTGGGGGTTGGTCCCATTTTTAAAATCAACGAACCGCCTTTTAATAATTCGGCAGCTGGAAAACGAAAAGATTTTAATTCTTTGCCATTCAATACAGCACTTTGCACATACATATTATTACGTGATGCGCCTTGCGCTTCTATCACAAATTTTTCTCCGCGACCAAATCGTTTGCCCAGGTCGATTTCAATTTTTTCAAAGAGCGGACTTCCAATTTCATAAACAGGGTTGGTGCCGCAACCGCCATCGGTTTGAAATAATCCCATTGATACCATCACAAGCCAGGCGCTCATTTGCCCCTGGTCTTCATCGCCGAGATAAGCATTGTTTACGCCATAACCATAATAGCGCTCAAGAACAGACCGGCTCCATTTTTGGGTAGACCAGGGTTTGCCCGCCCAATTAAAAAGGAATGCAAAATGCATAGATTGCTGATTACCCTGTATAACCGGATAATCCCAATACTGATCATTCATACCGTTATAGCGCCAGGGTTCACTTGCATTAAATCCCCATTCCAATCTGTCTATGAATTTTTTCTTGCCAATGGTTTCTATTAACGAGGGAACATCTTGCGGCACAAAAAAACTGAGTTGCCATGCATTACCTTCTACATAATGTTCATTGGCGCCAGTTTTGAATGGGTCAAAATTTGGCACCCATTGTCCATTGCTTAATTTCATGTGCGAGTAACCTGCTGTATCTATTGTGTTTTTCCACCAATACCCACGATCATTAAATTTTTCATACACGGTTTGATTACCCAAAGATTTGGCCAGCTGGCCTACCGTCCAATCGTCGTAAGAGTATTCCATAGAATTTGAAAAACGACCTTTATCGCTGGGGACATATTTGTGCTCCATATAAGGAACTATATCTCTGTTGCCCGCAAAACCGTTGTAGACTTTTTGTGCGGGCGTGGTTTGCATTTTTACAGCAGCTTGTAACAATTTGTTGGCATCAAAATTTCTTATGCCCATTTGGTACGCGCCTATCATCATTGGTATTTCGTGTTCGGCTACCATTACCGGCACATAGTTCATCCCGGCAGGTCCTTTGGCCAGCCAGCCATAGGCATCATACATCGCCAATTCAGAATTTACCCAACGGTTGCTCCACTCGGGCGTAACCAAGTTCCACATTTGATTCAAATTCCAGAAGGTATTCCAAAATGCATCGCAACCAAGGGCTACATCATCCGCATTTTTAAGTTGTTGTACCTTACCGTCTGTTCCTCTCCACTCTCCATTGATATCGCTAAAGGTATTGCGGCTACAAACCGATCGGTACATTGAGTTATAAAAGCGTGTCTTTTCCTGCCGGTTTGTTGTTGATATTTTGACACGATCAAATATGTCATTCCAGGTTTTGATCTGATTTTGTCGAACGGCATCAAAACCCCATCCAAACGGTTCCCTGATTTCAGTTTTTAAATTTGCTTCGGCATTGGCAATGCTTACCAATGAAATACCAGACCGAACATTAACCACCGGGTTGGCTTTAGCATCGAATTGTAAAAAGAGCCCGGCATTTTTTACATCACTGGCCTGAAAGGTATCTCCATAACTGATCTTTTCATTTAACCAACCGCCTGCATCTTTAATGGGTTTATCAAATTCTACAACAAAATATACAGTATAGTCCTGATCCGCATCATGGCTCCAAACCCCCGCCGTATATTGGTGCGCAAAACCTTCAATTCTATGATCATTGATCTTTTTGAAGTTTATTTCCTTTAGTTTATAGTCATATTCGGAAGGAATATGCAAATCTATCAGCACCCGGGCACTGTCCCTGTTTTTGGGAAAAGTAAATCGCAAAAATCCGCACCGGGTGGTGGCCGTTACTTCAGCTTTTATATCGTAGTCTGCAAGCTGTACTTTATAATATCCAATAGGCGCTTCTTCTGTTTGTTTATTGATGGCTGATCTATAGCCCGATCCCGGCTTTAACTCGTCACCAATATTTGTTTTCAATTTGCCATTGGATGCAAAAATTCCCAGCCCGCCCATTGTCCATTCATGTATATGACTAAACGTGCCCACGCTCTCATACGATGGCTGATAACCCGCCTGCCATCCTGCATTCTGGTTGTCGGGACTTAGTTTAGCCATTCCAAATGGCATCCAGGGCCCGGGTGCAATCATCCATCGTGAATGGCCGGTGCCTATGCGGGTGTCAACATAATTAGCTGATGACTGTACATTTTGTTTAGACCGTTTTACCACTCCTTCTGCTATCACTTTATTATCTGCTAAAACTTTGTACCTGCTTTGTATAGTGCTTTTAACTGACGGCATCGGAGCTTCGAACTCGTAAAATCCTTTTTCCAATTGCTCTGTAAATATTTTTTGACCATCTAACTCCACTGAAAGTTTTGGTGAGCCTTGTAAGTGCTCAACAGACACCAGCAAGGGTTGTGTGTTTTTGCCATCCGATACCAATTCATAGTTGGCCGGCTTTACTTCCCTTACAAAAGCATTGTTTGGTTTTTCCATTTGCAATGGAGGTCCTTCTAAGCGAATATCGTCAAATAGTATCCAGGACCCTTCCAGCACTTCTATTGTGATGCAGTTGCTGCCTTTCTTAATAACGCCTTCTTTAATGGAAATTTCTATAGGTTGAGGTGTTGCATTTTTAAGATTACCCGTAATAGAAGCCGTATCTATATAAGGTTCGTTGTAATTGGGTCGCTTTTGTGTACTGAGATCATAGCCCGGCGCGGTTAGCTGTTGTTTTACAATTTGATTATTGATGGATATTTTAACCAGTGGTAGAAATTTTTTAGCGTAATCAGCAAGATCAATCACTAATTTATATCTTCCTTTTGCCGGTAAGTCTGCAACGCCAAATAAAATATTCACCTGGTTGGTGCGCCAGCCCGAAGTTGGCCAGGTACCACCCCAGGTATCAGCCGGACCCGGAAGTGTATAAGGGATATCTTTTTTTTCATTGGAATACCCCACCAAAAAGAATTTGTCTTCAAAGCCAAAATCGTTTCCTATAAACTCCCTGAAGCCGGCAGGTGCCAGGGCAAACTCAGCTGCCGAATGGTCGGGCACTCCAACGCTCCAGACTGGTATACCCTGCTTTGCCTGTGTAACATGCACTTTCGTAGAAACCGGAACAGATTCGGATTTCGGCATCTGATCATTTTGAGCCAACAGCGGATTATTGCTGCACAATTGAAGAATGAATAGGCAGGAAATAATTCTGATGATTTTTTTCTTACTCATATATTGAAGGTTATTCACTATTTATTAATTATTATAAACGCGGGAAAAAACTTCTACCGCAATAAAGAAAGTTATTGAACATTGCATAACGATGCCGGATTAATCATTGGAATACTGTTTACCAGGTCTTTGAATGAAGGATGGCTGTCATCAAACAACAAAGGGAAAAACCGGCTGTTAAGCTGCTGATCTTGCGGCATGGCAGGAAAGCTGGATAATGCATCAAGACGATCATATCCCGCCGTATTACCCAGCGTATTATGCCCCATGGCGTTAATCACAACAGCCCTGCGTGATCTTTCAGAAGAATTGGCATAAGAACCATGCATCATGAGCGGATGGTGAAAACTTGCATACCCTTTTTTCAGTTCATTCGCCACCTTCTTTTCAAAAACTTCTTTTTGATTTTCATCCAGCACCTGTTGTACTGCATCCATATCGCCGGCAAGGCCTGTAACAGGCAATAAACCCCACTTATGACTTCCGGGAACATAGTAAAGGCAACCATTTTCTACACTGGCATCATCCAGCCCAATCCAGCAGGTAAGATGTTGCATTGGTTTGGTAAAAGTCCAGTATGAAAAATCCTGGTGCCATGCCACCACACCCCCATGCCTGGCGGGTTTGCAAAATAACTGATCATGAAAAAGCCTGAATGGCTGACCCAATAATTGATATGCTGCCATGCGATAAGCCGGCGACCAGATCAGGTCATGAAAACCGGGCGTCACCCGCCATGCGCCAATAGCATGAAAGAGTACTTTATTGGGATCTTCAGATTCGTTGCTTTCATAATGATAAAACAACTTTTTTTCTTCACCGTTTGCCGATTGTAAGGTGACCAATTCTTTATTCAGCAGATCCACCTGTTCTTCGCTTAATATCTTAATACCCGCCAGATATCCGTTCTCCCGGAACGAACGAAGCTGTTCTTCTGTAAGTATGTATTGCTCCCAATCAGCGGCAGTTTCCGGCTGCTTAAAAAAATTGGATACCGGGCTGCTAAAATTTGCCAGGTCAGCAGGTAATGAGGCTGTAATGTTTTTCATTTTGATTAATTTATTAATGATCTGTTTGCCTGACTATAACCGAGCGCAGGCTGTCATTCAAAAATCAGAAAAGTGCACGCAGCGGATATTGCCGTATCACGAATATTTTTTAAAGGCCTGTCCTGAAAATTCTATTTCAATATAAATGTCCGCGGCTGGTTGGCCCCGATTTCAAATACAAAAGAATTATTGGTAATTGTAATCCCGTTTTTGTCCAATTGTTCGCCTCTTAAATTGCACAGGTAAGCTTTGCTGAAGGAAGCATTTCCCGGAAGCTTTACGGTGCATTTCCCAGAGCGGCCTGCTTGCTCCCAAAAACGGATCGTCGCTTCTTTTCCTCTTTTATTGAATGAAGTAACCACAATACCCTTACGATCAAGCGCAAGTCCGCTTTGCATATTGGGCAACTCACCAGTAGTTTCATAATTATGAGCAAACGCCAGTGATGTGGGTGCATAAAAGGCTGCGCTTAATGGAGTACGTGTTTCTTCCGCAGGTGTAATGAAGGCAGACTCCGCATCATAGTTTTTATAACTCCAGATATAAAATTTAGCTGAATGCGATCCCTCCACCCATTCTGTAAAATTGGTACCCCAAACATTATTATACAAATTGGAAAACACCGTGCCGGTTGAAAGTGTTTTTGTTTTGGAATAGACCCCAATTGCCGGCTGGTCAATACTTACGCCTGGTGTATGCGGACAATTCAAACCAATGCCTCCTGCCTGGTCATACATTGCCATCGCCGTATTGAGAAAATAAAAGTCATGATTGGCTTTGTTCACCAAGTCTTTTTGCGGATCTACAATACCACCTGTGCGTAACAACCGGTATTCCGGTTTATTTAAAGCAAACGGCAAGGCCAGCCAGCCTGCTTCTGGATTGAGTACAGGTTTCTTTCCGTCAAGCCCAACCGTAATTTCGATATAAGGTTGATTTTGGTAAAGCGTATAACTAACCAGGTATCGCTGCGCGCTGCTATCATTTAACTGGCACATTGCGGTGGCACGTACCATGGTTTTATTTTTGAGCCATTCAATTTTGTCGCATTTGCCGGTAAATCTTATAGTACCCTGGTTAGGCAGCTGGTCTTTTAGCCTGATAAATTCCTGACCTGCCCATTCCTCATTGCCGGGCTTTATATAATTTTTGTTGTACGTCTCAATTTGATCCTGCCCCAGTTGTTCATACACGTATTCGCCAAAAGCATATTTACTCCTGGCATCTACCAGTTCACGATTGTTTTGTTTGTCAAAGACTGACTGCAATGTTCCCGTGGATGGGTTTATAGTTAATTTAAAATATTTATTCTCAAATACATTGTTCTGTTCGTTAGCTGAAAGTGTTGAGGCACTGGCTGCATCATCATTGGCAACAACAAAAGTTTTGTATCCACCGGCGGGAATTTCCGTTGCATCAAAAGAAAGCAGGTTGTGATCCTGGTACACAGGAATAATCTTTCCGGTTTCCAGATCCTTTACGGCTTTAATGAGCGGCACCGGGTGAGATGGATTTTCATAATAGTCTTCAAACAATTTTACACGCCCGCTTCTTGTCCATGGCAGAGAATTGTAAACGGTGACATGCGCTGTTGTATCTTTCACAGATTTCACTAACTCGAAAAGGAGATTCCGTTTTAATGGCGAAATGATTTTCTCAGCCTGTTTTGCATAGGCTGATTTTTCTTCCCATGATTTTTCCAGGAAATAATAATTGCCTTCCGCCTTATTAATTTTAAATTCATCACCATATTTCCAGAATTGTTGATGCCCATGCGAAATGGCGCCACCAAAAGTATGTTCGTCAAACAGTAACATATTTTCTGCCGCCTTATTTACATATTTGTCAATTGAAACATCTTTGCCCTTCCATAAATTCATTTGCGTATTTAACTGCTCAGTCACATAGGTTTCACGTTGAAAAACTTTATTCGTTTTCACTTCCTCCGGCATAGACATAAAGCCATGGATCCAGGTATCCGGCATATCGCCTTTTATAACTGGCAATTGCGGATTTTCCTTCATCAGCAAATCATAAAAATCAGAGATCCTTCCAATATGTATGCGTGCATTGGGCATTTTCTCTTTAGCTTCTTTTAATAAAGCGGCAACCTCTTTGGGATCGGGCGCACCGGTGTTTTCATGCGTATGAATCATAGCGAGCCATGTTTTGTGGGGCCAGTCTTTAGGGGGTAAGATTCCGGAACCATAATACTGCGCCCAATAAAAAGTGAGCAGTTTTGAACCATCTGGCCCCTGCCACCAAAACAAGGTTGGCACATCGGGTGAAGCAGAACCGGGATTACAACCGATATGCAAGATATCTACACCCGCGTTTTTTAGTAAAGTTGGAATAACCCATGAATGCTCGGGCACATCGGTAAATTTGGCGTCACGCGCTGGTTCCAATCCATACTTACGGTTAATATTATCTGCAAACGATAGTCCCCGGGTGAGGTTTTCCATATCGCCCGATTCTGTTTCTACAGTAAATGGTAAAGCATGAGGAATGATGCGCTTTTCTTTAATGGCTTTTTCCAGCCGCAGTTTATTTTCAGGAGAACAATTATCCAGCATATATTGCAAGGGCCATGCAGGAATGGTCCATACAAACTGTTCACTCTTGGGCAGCGAAGCAGTTTGGTCAATAAACGCAAGTGTTTTTTCCAGCATAGGGCCGGCATATTTCTGAAGCACTGCCCCTGCCCAATCTGTGTAGCCAATATCAACATGCATTTTAAAAGCCACCACGATATCCGTAACATTACTTGCTGCCGAACCTTTTCCCGCTTCAACAGCGCTGATCTGCGCTTGTAACAAAACAGGGAAGACCAGTAGAAATGTCAATTTTAATATTTTCACAACTAAGTTGATTTTACCCATGCCGGTTGTTTTTAAAACGATTAAGCTGCTCATGTTTTGTCTGCCTTGATTATGTGCGCTTATAGCCATTGTTACTGATAAAAAAATTATTTCCTGTCCTGAGGAGCTTCCTCCATTAATGATGTGCCCAATTCCTTATTGTATGCAGGTATTATCCTTTACGAAAGCCGGTACCATTTGTATTACGAAAGTCTTTTTGTCCGGGAGATGAAAAGTGATCTTGTCGAAAACAGGAGAACCAGGCAGCACTATGGCCCATCCATATTGGGCGGGTTCAGATTTTAATGGTCCATAAGTGCCGGATGGCTCTATAAAATGTGTGAGCTCCGCATCGGGAGTTTCTTTTTGATGCGACAATGCTTCTATCTGTTTCCAGATATTCATTGTTTCTTCGTTCTTAGGTTGACTTTCATATGGAACATTGGGTAAATCTATTCCAATCAACTCCCTTAGATCATAGCAATTTGCGAAAAAAAATAATCAATTTGCGAATTTACTGAACAACTCCACCGGACGCCACACAGCGGGACTGGTGGCGGGTGGGCAACACTTTGCTGCAGCGCTTTATTAATTGTGTTGACTTCTGTAGCAAAACTTAAAAGATTGTTTGGGAGCGTGCAAACTTATTTCTATACTCCAATGGTTTTAAGCCCGTGCACTGTTTAAAATACCTGGTGATATTGCCAAAATTCCGGAAGTTCAATTCATTGGCTATTTGCTGAACGGTGAGCTCAGAATTTACCAGCAGGAACTTGATTCTTTCAATTCTTGTCTTCCTGATTTCCCCGAGTATAGAGCTTTTGATGACTACCTGAAATTTCTTTTCCAATACCCTGCGCGATAAAACGGTTGCTTTAACCACATCGTCAACAGAGATGTCTTCCGAGGGAGCCATATTTGCAATATAATACAAAGCGGTGCGCACATGTTCGTCATCAATAGCCAATATATTTGTTGAATTCCGGGTAACAATCGTTGCCGGTCCTGTCACAATATCACAAGCAGGCTTTTCTCCATATTCTATCCACCTGCTTAAAGCCAATGCCGCCTGAAACCCAGCCTGCCTGGCGTTGTGTTCAATACTTGAGAGTGTGGGGCTGGCCATATCGCAGATCATGGTATCGTTGTCTACTCCTATGATGGAAAAATCATCCGGCACTTTTAACCCCAATTGCTTTGCTGCATCCAGCAGGTGGATATTCAATTCATCGGTAGCTGAGAAGACAGCGCAGGGTTTTTCCAGCATGGCCAGCCATTCGGTCAGCCTTGCAGGTAAATGTTCCCATAACAAGCTTGTATTATCAAAAATAAAAGTATCCAATGTATACCCAGGCCTGTTAGTCCGCTCAACATATCCTTCTTGTCTTTCCAAAGACCATTGAAAATTCTTAAACCCCAAAAAAGCGTAATTTTTATACCCTTTCGAAATAAAATGTTCAGCAGCAATTTCTCCTATCGCTTTATTAGGCCCCCATAAATTTATTTTGTCTTTATACAGATGCGTGTGAGGCGATATGATGAAGGGAATATCCAGATCAAGCAGCCGCTTAAATCCATTTATCTCTCTTGTAAAAACCCCGTCCGGCTTCCAGGCTATCAACCGTTTAAAAAGTGTGGCCTGATTGTCACTGTGTATGTATTGAGGGGAGAACGAAAAGAAAATAAACTTGTCGTGAATTTTATTGAAATTGCTAAAGCCTGTTAATAAGTCCCTATCATAAGCCCGGGAAACATCTACCAATACAGCAACTTTTAGCTTATTCTTCACCTTTTGAGCAATTGTTAATCGTTACAAAAAAACAGCCCGGATGCCGGCTTCTCCTGAACTAAAACTACACGGATACTTTTCCTTGCGTTCTAATTGCAGGCAATATGGCTGATATAAAAATAGCCATACAACTTTAATTCTTATCACCCTGATCAAAATATTTAAACTGGCCGTGGCAATTTCCGCCAATGGACTTTCATTTACTCCATCAACATTTTTTTTATACTTTCAAGTACCGTTTCTTCCAGAAAGATATTATGCTTCTTGTCTTTTATTTCCACCAATTTGGCATCAATGCCTTGTTGTTTTAGCTGATTATAATATGAATTACTGATTTCAACAGGTGCAACGTCGTCTTTTTCTCCTATAATGATTGTCACCCTGGTTTGCTTGCTTATTTTATCTGTTTGAAGGTGCGGTGACAGACTTTTAACGGTAGCGCCCCAACCACCATTGCTATAAAGTGTTTTCATATGTGCACGAAATGCAGGAACATCGCATGGGCATGAAACAAGAATAGCCCCATTTGCTATATTGGGATACATGCTGATAAGGTCTGCTGTAATAGCCGCACCACCTGAATGACCTGCAATAAATGTTTTGCCGGGTTTGTATTTTTTTTGAAGGTTCCCGATAGCCGCTGCTATATCGTTGATGACCTCCACCGTGTAATTGTCTCCATTTGCCCTTCCTTTCACGCCCGACGATCTATTACCTTCCGGATCTTTGTACCCGGGCCTTAGCATTCCAATGGCAATAACGTTGTCATTGTCTTTGGCGATCCTTTCAGCCAGTAAATAATGATAGTCGGGATTGCTCAGGTCACCGTGCAGGGTGATAACCAGGTTAACATTTTGCGTGGATGATTTGCTACGAAATGTTTTTATATGCAGGTAGCCTGATGTTGATGCCACCCGGTTATCAGCGTCAGTAAGTTTATCTGAAACTGATTTTTTCGTGCTGGTACAAGCAGTAAAAAAAATAATTGCAATAGCGCAGAAAATGGTCTTTGTTTTATATTTCATTTTTGCTGAATTAAAGCTTTCTCCGTGCTTCTTTGTGTTCACCGTGTCTCCGCGATTCAATGATTATTTAACTCCCCCATTATAAGATTTCAACATATCCTTCCGTACCATGCACACGAATTTGTTGTCCATCTTTTATCAGTTTGGTTGCATCTCCTACTCCTACAACTGCCGGCAAGCCATATTCACGTGCTATAACTGCTCCATGGGTCATTAGTCCACCCACTTCGGTTACAAGACCTTTTAAAGATACAAACAAAGGCGTCCAGCTTGGATCAGTAAATGTAGTTACTAATATATCTCCATCTTCTATAGTAGCATCTTCCATGCTTAAGATGACCCGCGCCCGTCCTTCAGCAACCCCGGAAGATACAGCAAGACCTGCAATAGCTCCCGGTGGAAGATCTTCCCGTTTGTATCTGCCAGCAATGATTTCGCCATCAGAAGTAATAATACGTGGTGGTGTTAGTTTTTCAAATAATTTGAACTTGTCTTTTCGTTGGCCGATGACCTGGTAGTCCAGTTTATGTGTGGATACCGCTTCGCGGAGTTCTTCAAACGTGAGAAAATATATATCCTCTTTCTCGTGGATAACCCTGGCCTGTACAAGTTGCTCGGCTTCTTTCAGTAGGGCCTGCTTGTAAATGAAGTAGCGATTGACAATGGCGTATTTTGGATATTCGCGATAACCGCTGAAATTCCGGATCTGTTCGATCATTTGTTTTGTTTCTTTCACTTTTTCTTCACCATCCGGTAACTGCTTCAATCGATCTATCAACTCCTGTTCTTTTTTCAAAGCTTCCTGCCGGCCTTGTTCAAATTTCCGGCTACCGGCACCAGGTTCGAAGTTTTTAATATTGCTGAGGACCATGGGGATAAGTGTTCCCGGTTTTTCGCTCCAACGGGGTCTGGTAATATCGATTTCTCCGGCACATCTCATTCCGTATTTGTTTAGATAATTAGTGATAGCATTCCGTGTTTCCCGTCCGCCAGTAAACTCAGCCAGTCCATCCAAAAAATTATCATCTTTTACATGTTGCAGGTAACCGATTACTTCCGGATAAGGACGAATCACATCTGCCACATCCAATAATGCCAACCCCATTTCTGAGGTAACATTGTTTGCAACAGATTGAGAAAGCGTATCTGCTACGTTTTTCTCACCCAACCACTCCTTCATTTTTTCATTGATCTGTGATGGAGTATTCATAGCAGTCATAATCACGGCAAAACTTTGTGGATCGGATGTAAACTTTCTTAATTCCGGGATATCCTTCAGTATAAAATCAAACAGATCAGATCCTGATTTCGTCTGAATATTTTGTTTTAATGCTTCTAACGATGTTTCACTGCGTTGAATCAAACCAGGAACGATTGCCGGATCATATTCGATCTGTGCCTGATAATTCACACGCGGTGCATGTTTATTGCTTTTACCGGCACCCTGCTCATTTTGATCATCTGGTAACGATTGTATAAAATCGCCCCGCTCTACTATGGCCGTCAATGCGTCTTTCATAAGTGGATCGAATTTTCCTAAAACATTTATTATTGTATGTCTGCCTCCGGGTGAAGCCAGCATAGGCGCAACATCCACAAACAATCTGCCACCTGCTGTACGCATGAGTGCGGGAGTCATCAACATGAAAAAAGACAATCCCAATGGTTTCATGGCATCGGTCATCATTTGTTGATGACCAGTAGATACATAAACATGATTTTCCTGATCATTCGCTTCAGGAATGGGAAAAACAGTGGTGATTGGACGGCTCTGCACAATATAAAAATCACCCTCAGAAAGACACCATTCAATGTCCTGCGGACAGCCAAAATGTGCTTCAATCTTTCTGCCTATGCCTGATAGTTGTAAAATTTGCGGCTCAGTAAGTGTTTGAGATTTTTGCTCATCTAATCCAATCTCCCGTTCCTTTGTGCCGCCTTCTTCTGATGCATAAACAGCCAATTTCTTTACAGAGATTTGTTTGTCAACAATTTTTCCCTCACGGACTTTATAATTATCAGCATTCACCATTCCGGAGACCAACGCCTCACCAAGTCCAAAGCTGGCATCAATGGACAATACCTTTCTATTCGAAGTAATTGGGTCTGCTGTAAACATAATCCCTGCTGCATCCGGAAAAATCATTTTCTGAATCACCACAGACAAATAGACCTTTCTATGATCAAATCCATTTTGCAAACGGTAGCTGACGGCTCTTTCAGTAAATAACGAAGCCCAGCATTGGCTGATATGCCTTAAAATTGATTCTTTGCCAATGATATTCAGATAGGTGTCTTGCTGCCCGGCAAACGAACTGTCCGCTAAGTCTTCAGCGGTAGCACTATACCGCACGGCATAGGCATTTTTTTTGCCCAATATTTCAAGATGCTCAATAATCTCATGCTCAATATCAGCCGGAATTTTTGTTTC
>Ga0157376_10002409_pt1 | contig 12639 bp, 10 predicted proteins | sample M45metaG_FD_121801 | JGI IMG/M metagenome (GOLD analysis project Ga0157376, IMG submission 121801) | Miscanthus rhizosphere microbial communities from Kellogg Biological Station, Michigan, USA - M4-5 metaG | ecosystem: Host-associated > Plants > Roots > Rhizosphere > Soil | place: USA: Michigan... | reverse complement strand
CCGCACTAATATCAGGGAGTTATGGATTTATGGGCGCGGCCAGCCTCTCTGCCAATGCATGCCTGAGGGCCGGTGTGGGTAAACTTACCTGTCATATTCCGGCATGTGGTTATACTATTATGCAGGTATCGGTACCCGAAGCTATGACCAGGGTGGAAGCTGGCGACCACTACATAGAAAGTATATCTTCGGCTGCAGAACAATATGATGCTATTGGTATTGGCCCGGGCATTGGTGTATATGATGGCCATGCGGGGTTGCTGGACAAAGTTTTTTCATCGTTCAGCAAACCGATGGTTATTGACGCAGACGCGTTAAATGTACTGGCGCGCAATGCCGGGCTGTTTCCAAAAATTACTGCTTTTTCTATACTTACCCCCCACCCCGGAGAGTTTGACCGGCTATTTGGAAAATCGGAAAATGATTTTGCAAGGATGCGTCTGGCCCAGCAAAAAGCAAAAGAACTGCAATTGATTATTGTTCTAAAAGGCCATCGTAGTTTTGTAGCTATGCCGGGTGGCAATAGCTTCTTTAACAGCACCGGAAACCCAGGAATGGCCACCGGTGGCAGTGGCGATGTTCTAACGGGTATCCTTACTGCTTTATTGGCGCAGCGCTACCCGCCAGAGCAGGCTGCGTTGCTGGGCGTTTACCTGCATGGGCTGGCAGGAGATATTGCAGCAGCCAGCCTTACGGAAGAGGCTATGATTGCCGGAGATATTACCCAACACCTGGGCAATGCCTTCAGACAATTAAAAACGAATACATAATGAGAAAATAGTTCGCATACCCCTGTGGTTGGCTGGCAGCTACATTTTATTGCTAAACAGTTGCGAATATGTTTGCAGATACTGCACTATTTACCTAAATTGCTTTCGTTATGTGATATATGGCATTTAAAGTATCACAGAATATTTTTGCATAGGTGAAAACCCTTATCTTTGAAGCCAGGTAACTCCATTAAGCCTTTGTCCCTCGTACATATTATCTAGTCCGCCTAACAGGCATTACCAATTTATCTACATCAAAATGATTACAACACTTCCGGGAGAAAAATGGAAAGAGATAGCATTTGATTTTAAGTTTACAAATGACTATCATCTGCAGGTATCTAACCTTGGCCGATTGAAAGCCTTTAATAAGTTTTCTGATGGTGATCTTTTACAGGGGTCTACTATCAATGGCTATCGCATTATACGACTGAAATTGTATAAGCCGAAAGACAAAAAGACAAAAGACAAGCTTACTGCGCAACACCAGCAGGTGCTTTCCACGCAGAAAAAAATAAACGCAAAGAAGCATGATCTGCTGTCTAAAAAGAAAACAGACCCTGCCGCAAAAAAATTAAAAGCTGAAATAACGGAGGCCACAGCCACCATAAAAGAAATGAAAACAGCTTTGCGAAAAGCCCGTCAGCTGGATATTAAAAACCGGACGATGCATTATCATTCGCTGATCCATCGGCTGGTAGCTGAATATTTCTGCAAACCCAAATCACCCAAACATACAGTTGTTGGTCACCTTGACTATGACAAAATGAACAACAAGGCCGCCAACCTTAAATGGATGACGCCTGAAGAAAATTACAAACACCAGCAGTCGAGCCCATATGTTATAGCTGAAAAAAGGGACCGGGTTACTATCTACAAAGATCATCCACGGGGCGCCAAACTAACCGTTGATAAGGTAAAAGAACTAAAGAAGCTGATCAAAGAAGGAAAGAAAATTAAAGCACTGGTAAAGAAGTTTAAGATAACTGATACCCAGATCCTTCGTATAAAAAGAGGTGAAAACTGGGCAAGTGTTGAACCGGCAAAATAGACTGGTTATTAATTTAGTATAAAATTTACTTCAATTTTATTGTAACCATAGAACATAGTTTGCAAAGCTCAATCATATCTGATTGGGCTTTTTGCTTTTCGCGATTACGATGCCAGGCTTGCCCTTGTCTCGCCGTTGTTGGTGTTTTCACCAACAAGCAATCTTGTTTCTATCCTCTTGTCCGGCAAGAATTGTTGGTGAAAACACCAGCAATGGCGTCGGGGGACACTAATAATGGCGTGGATGGCGTGGAAAACATCGACAATGGCATCAACACGAAGAATGGCGTCGAATTGTTGGTGAAAACTCCAGCAATGGCGGCGATGACCTAAATAATATTTACTTCCCGTTCCAGTTGAACACCAAATTTTTCATTAACGCTCTCAAGGATAGCTGTACTTAAATCGTAAATATCCTTGCCGCTTGCATTGCCGTAATTAACAAGTACCAGAGCCTGCTTAGCGTGACAGCCAGCATCGCCTTTGCGGAAGCCCTTCCAACCACATTGTTCAATCAGCCAGCCTGCCGCCAGCTTTACCGAACCATCCTCAAGCGGGTATCCTACTATACCGGGAAAGCCGGTTTTTAGTGACCGGAACCGGTGGTTGCTGATTGCAGGGTTTTTAAAGAAGCTACCGGCATTGCCAATAACCGCCGGATCCGGCAGTTTAGCGGAACGAATACGTATAACAGCATCTGATATGGCTTTTACCGACAGGTCTTTTACGCCTGCTTTGTCAAGCTCCTGTTCGATAGCGCCGTAACTGGTATTGAAGACCGGGGATTTGCGCAATTTAAAGGTGACGCTTAGTATGGCAAACTGATCCTTGTATTTTGTTTTGAAAACACTTTCACGGTAACCAAACCCGCAGTCAGCCAATCCAAATTGCACGATTGCCTTATCGTTTAAATGAAATGCTTCCAATCCAAAAAATACCTCTTTAATTTCCACTCCGTAGGCGCCGATGTTCTGCATAGGGCTGGCGCCAATATTGCCTGGTATAAGTGACAGGTTTTCTACCCCACCCCAGTTATGCCGGATGCAGTGTAAAACAAACTGGTGCCAGTTTTCGCCAGCACCTGCTTTTACATACACAAATTCGTCGTCTTCATTTATTTTTTCGATACCCTTTATTTCGTTTTTTAGCACCAGGCCATCATAGTTGCCGGTGAACAGGATATTGCTGCCACCACCCAGTATTAACGGGCTGAACGGAGCGTTTTGAACGAGGACACTCAATGTTGCCGTGTCTGAAAAGGTTGCAAAAAATTTTGCCACCGCGTTTATTCCAAAAGTATTAAATGCCTTAAGTGATATATTTTCCTGAATTTGCATACCTGATTTCTTCAGGAAGCAAAATACATAAATTTATGAGAGCAATACTTATCGGAGCAACCGGAATGGTTGGGGGAATAGTGTTGAATGAACTATTGGCCAACCCGGTATTTACCCATGTGAAATTGATTTCAAGAAGAACTACCGGTATACTGCATGCCAAACTGGAAGAACGCATCATTAGTTTTGAGGATGAAGCATCTTTTAAGAAGGAGGTGGCTGATGCAGAAGTGTTGTTTTGCTGCATAGGCACCACGCAAAAAAAAGTAAAAGGAGATAAAGCGGCGTACAGAAAAATTGATTTTGATATACCCGTTAATGCGGCGAGATTTTGTGCGCAACAGCAGATTGGCAAATACCTGCTGGTGTCTGCTGTGGGTGCAAGCGCTGGCAGCGGTAATTTTTATCTGAGGCTGAAAGGTGAAACAGAGTTGGCCGTATTAAGTCAGCCCATTAGCATGATTTATATAATGCGCCCTTCCATGCTTATTGGGTACAGGAAGGAGACCCGGCCGGGAGAAGTGATTGGTGGGGCAGTCATGCAATTTTTTTCATTGTTTCTTTTCGGCGGTGCGTCAAAATACAAACCGATACACGCAAGTGATACAGCAAAGGCAATGGTTGCAGCCGCAACAAAAACAACTACCGGAAAATTCATTTGTCATTACCGGGAAATGATGGAACTAATAAAAAAATAATAACCGGTTACAATACCTGCATTACGACATGACGAAATTGATTTACCTGCTGTTTTTTTGTTTTACCAGTTTACTGTCTTACGCAGGTAAAAGCTATATGCTTGCTGCTACCAGGGGCGATGTAATTATTAGCAATAGCAGTACCACCCCCGCGCTACAACCCGGAGATACTTTATTTGTGCCATCCGCCGGCAGGTATACCAGTGTACAATACCATCACCTTAAAGGCGATTCCATAAACAAAGTGTATGTGATATGGCTGCCGGGCAGCCAGGTTACATCTCCCGTCATCTACCAGCAAATAAAGAGCTACGATATGAGTTATGCGTGCGTAAAAGGTATGCGGCATATTAATTTCTATGGTACGCATATATTCAGCTATGGTATACATGATGTAATATTTAAAAGCTGTCAGTGGATAAATCCGCCAGGATCATACAAGGATCAGCCGCCCCTGCAATGGGATGATCCTTATTCTCCGGTGAGCATGGTATATGCCGGCAGAAAATACCAAACCTTCTATAATGTAACCTATACCGGTTGTTTGTTTGATGGCTATAAAAATGTAAGCGTTATTCAAATATCCAGTAACTGGAATAACAGCAATCATGAAATAAACAGATCCATTGCGCTTGACTTTTCATTTGTAGCAGATACATTTCAGCATATCACCAATACCTACCCGGTATCTGTGCAGGCAGTAGCGGGTACTGGTTTTGGGTGCAAAGTGCGTAATTGTGTTTTTAAAGAAATATTGGGTCCGGGCAGCGTACAAAAGAGTCATTCATCTTCCATTTTGTGGTATGGCAGTATAGATGTCAGCTATTGCTTCCAGGAGAACAGTTATGCGTCTTTGCTGCGTTCTGTACCGGGCGGCTGGTCGGGTATGGCAGGTTTTCTAAATAAAAATACAGCGGTCAGGGTCTGGCGCAATATTATTCATAACAATTTAAGCTATTCAGCATTTGAGTTTAACAGGGATATTGGAGGATACAGAAATGAAGAAAACGGGGTGTATGCCATTAAAGCGTTGTGTGTGTACAATACTGTTTACAGAACGCATCGCGCCAGTTACAACGGAGCTTATTACGGGTTTGTGGCAGATAATGTAAACCAGGATACGCTGGAGTGCAGCTATAACCTTATTGTGGCGCCGGAATATGATTATCCTTTCGACGCCAGCCGTGGTTATATTGCAGCCAGCGTGTCATCAGCGGCAAAGCATCAAAAATTGGCCGGCAACAAAGTATTTAAAACCTGGAGCAAGTCAGTATTAAAAGATACGCTTAGCTATGTGCCCGGTGAAGCTGCTTTATTGAATGAGGTGCCGGTCAACTACCCGTTTATCACGCAGGATTTTGCGGGCAAACAACTTTCTCCGGGTAAACTGCCTGCGTATGCGGGTGCTTTGGAGGCAGAGGGGCCAGCTCGACAAGAATAAATAATGCGCACATACTGATTAAATCTGCCAATGCTTTTCAGCTAAAATTTTATTGATAAACGCTATAATAAAATGGCACATCAATACCTGATATGGACAAATTGACTTTAACTCTTTTGGGATTATGCTTTACCTTTTTGATATCTGGGCAAACAAGCAACCAAAAGCTTATCGAACTGGGAAAGGTTTATAAAGACTTCATGTTTCGTAATGACCCGACGAAAGAAGATTTGAAAGAAATCAAATCAAATGTTCAGGACAACCTTAAAATTGCGAATGATTTTGTCGTTCAAACAATAACAAAAGGAAATAAACTATTAACCGGAGGCTATTTATCCAGACCACAAGACGAAACGCTAAAACAGGTTTATATAATCAGGGCAATAAATCTAAATCTGCGGGAAGAAAATCAAGTTGACAATAACCAACTAATTGATAGCTTAACTGCTAAAGAAATATCAGGCTATGAGTTGATCGATAACTATTATGAGATGCTTTTTATTGCGGTTGCCAACAAAAGCCAGCCTTTCAATTTATCGAAGATTGATATTAAGCTTAGGGATTATAACCTTAAAGACGAAACTGAAAAAGGAATTTTATTTCTACAGTGTATGCGATTTTGCGGATCGGTAATTTGGGGTTACATGAATGTTGTTAAACCTCCCAATACACAAAATGCGTATGATTATATAAAAATATTTCCGAAATTCAATGGACGTCCTTATTATCAGTATACTGACTTTTACTTTACAGACTTTGAAATGAATATAATTAAAGACAAGGGAATGCAGAGTTATAAAAGTTATTACCTGAACAAATATTACGAAACGCTTTTATCTCATTTATTATGTTTAAATAAGGAGGGCGGTTCTGAAAAGGAAAAAAGCGATTTACTGCTTGGTTCTATATTGAAAGAAAGAAATCTCTACAAATACACGAAGTATAAGGAAACATTAGAGGCCATTTTTAAAGAACAAAAGCAAGAATAACAGCCGGAAATATGGGTATTTGCCAAAAAGCAGGTTGTCTTTTTTATCAGAACTGCAGCAGGAAAGAAGTGCCCTCTCCTTCTGTGCTCTGCACCTGCATGGTGCCTTTGTGCAGCATCATAATCTGTTTGCACAGGCTGAGACCAATACCGCTACCATGTTTTTTTGTGCTAAAGAAAGGGATGAAGATTTTATCCAGCACCTCTTCTGTCATACCCGTGCCGTTGTCTGTTACTTTTACGACTGTCTTTTTATTGTTCGCTACGTAGGCGGAGAGGATGATTCTTGGTTCTGTTTTTTCTTTTACTGCTTCAATGGCATTTACCAGCAGGTTGATCAATACCTGCTCCAGCAGATTGATATCCGCTTCCAGTTGCAGATCGGTGTCTTTCAAAATAATTTCAAGCTCAATATTCTTTTGCTCAAGTGTGGGCTGCATAAGGTGGTGCAGGTTCTCAAACAAATTCCGCACAAATATTTTTTTAAGGTTCAGCGTGGTTATTTTATTAAGGTTGCGGTAGGTCTCGGCAAACTTCAGCAAACCTTCGCTTCTTCTTTTTATGGTATCAATACCCAGTTCCAGGTCGTCTACCGCGCCTGTTTCATTGTTTAGCAGGTTTACAGATTGTTTGAGCCGGCTTTTTAATGTTTCTGCCAGCGAAGAAATGGGCGCAATAGAATTCATGATCTCATGCGTCATTACACTCAGCAGTTTTTGCCAGGCTTTTGATTCTGTCTCATCCAGCGCCTCGTTTACATTCTGAAAAGCGATAAGCTTGAATTTTTTGCCCTCTGTCTGAAATGCAGTGGCAGATAATAAAATCTTGAAAGAAGATTTATCGTGGTGGGCTGTAGCAATTTTGCCTTCACCGGGCTTTAAAGTAAGAATACTGTTGTACAGCTGGCTGTCTCTTTTTTCTAGACTGTGGATGGTTTTTAGATAAGGTAACTGCAACAAACTTTTAAGGGCCTCATTCATCCATACCACTTCGCCGCCTTCTTCCTGGTAAGATAAAATGCCGGTGTCTACCAGTTCCAGTATTTTCTGTACATATTGGTACTGGGTTTCTTTTTCTTTGCTAATGACTTTAAAAGTTGTATTAATCTCATTGAAGCCCTGGCGTAGTGGCTGCAGATCCACCGGGGCATGTTTTACATCGAAATAACGGGAGAAATCGCGGTAGTGAACAGATTCCACAAATTGTTCCAGTTCATCATGCGCTTTTTTCTGAAAGCGGTAAAAATCTACCAGTTGATAAATGATAACCGGTGTAAGTATGATAAGGTATACATAAAACCCCGAGCCTTTTATCAGGAAAAATGATGCAATACTTAACGTAACAAACAGCATTATAACACGTATGAAAATGCGCCACTCGGTTGTTTTGAAAAACATAGGTTGTAGAAATTCAAAATTAAAAATTCAAAAAAAAGCAAAATTAAAAGCAAAAGTCAAACCCGCAGTCAAACCGGCGTTGCTGCTATCCAAAAAATAAGCAAACCTTACGGAGGTAGCGCGGGGTTTGGAATTTTGAATTAGGATTAGGTAGAATAAGCGCAAATTGGGATAATTATTGGCTTACTAATAACCCCATGCCTTTAGGCCGGGGATATATCGTAAAGGCTTTCCGGGCTTTAGCCCAATACCGGTATCGCTGCGGGTCATTTTGGCTAAAGCCTGAACAGATTTGCTATCATAACCCCGGCCTAAAGGCAGGGGTTACAATAAAAATGTCGTCATATTGATTGTCCTTGCGCTTATTCTACCTAATCCTATTTTGAATTTTGAATTTTTCAATCAGATATCATATTTACTCAATCTTCTGTACAAAGCAGTTCTTGTTAACCCCAGCTCTTTTGCTGCTTTTGATATATTGCCATTGTTTTTTTCAATTACCCGCAAGATGGTGTTTTTTTCAATGGCGCTCAACTTTGATTCTGCCGGTTCCTCATCCTGTATACCGGCGCTTTCAATGGGTGAAAAAATAATATCTTTTGCCTCCAGCACATTGCCATCGCTCATAATAACCGCTCTTTCTATGCTGTATTGCAGTTCGCGGATATTACCGGGATAGTGATAATGCATTAATTTGTCCAGCGCTTTTTCATCAAACTCCAGTACAGGCTTCAGGTATTTGTTGCTGTAAATGCGGCTGAAATGCCTGGCGAGCAAAATAATATCGCCGCCACGTTTGCGCAAAGGCGGTACTACAATTTCCACCGTGTTAATGCGGTATACCAGGTCTTTTCTGAACCGGCTTTCATTGGCCAGTTCGGTTAAAGGCACGTTGGTGGCGCAAATCAGGCGAATGTCAACAGGCACGGATTCATTGGAGCCCAGCCGGGTGATTTGCCGGTTTTGAAGCACGCTGAGCAATTTTGCCTGTTGCTGCAGCGTAATATTGCCGATTTCGTCAAGAAACAAGGTGCCGGCGCTGGCCGACTCAAATCTTCCTACCCTGTCCTCACGGGCATCTGTAAACGCGCCCTTTTTATGCCCAAACAGTTCGCTCTCAAAAAGTGTTTCGGTAAGCGCACCTACGTCTACTTTTACAAAGGGTTTGTCGGCACGCATGGAATGCTGAAAAATGGCTTTGGCGATTAGGTCTTTACCCGTTCCATTTTCGCCCAGGATCAAAATATTGGCATCTGTGGGGGCAATTTTTTCAACTTTAAAAAGAATCTCCTTTATGACGTCGCTTTCGCCAATCAGCTCTTTGCTGGTCACGGACTCAGCTTTGGGTGCGATGGTGGAGCTGGTTTTGGCCGAATTTCTTTTCAGGGCGTCTTTGATGGTTTCAATCAATTTTTCGTTGTGCCAGGGTTTTACCACAAAATCCGCCGCGCCTTCCTTCAGCGAACGCACGGCCAGGTCAATATCGCCGTAGGCAGTTATCATTATAATAGCCGCGGTTGATCTGAACTCCACCTTTATTTTCCGCAACCAGAATATCCCTTCGTTGCCCGTATTGATAGAGCTGTTGAAATTCATGTCAAGCAGTATCAGGTCGAAGTTCTGTTTGGCGAGCTGCGCGCGGATGTTCTCGGGATTTTTTTCTATTACCACATCGCGGGCTTCGGTTTTTAATAGCAACCGTACGGCGGTCAGTACATCGGTGTCATCGTCTATTACTAATATCGAGGCGTTCTTCAGGTTCAAAGTGCAAAGTTTAATTCGATGATTAATTTTTTAAGCTGCCGGTTGTCAGTGGATGGCTATTGATTGATGGCTATATACTAATAACTTAAGGCTGTCAGCTTCTTTTCTACAATTATACCATAAATGCAAACGCATGATAAACAATTTTTAATAATTAACATGACAATTTAAGATTGTATCAAAACCGGACACCTTTTGTAACATTACCGGACAATAACGAAAGGTATCGTACTATAATAAATTGAAAATCATAGCACTGGCACACTGGCACATTCTTATCTATACATGTGCGGAAGTTTCTCATGTTGTTTGTGAAACTACGCCTGGTTGCCAGCCTGGCGTAGTTTTTAAAAATTAAAAAAGTATTTATTACAATGGACAGAGTCATAGAAAAAAAGACGTGGACGACAAAGCGCATATTAACGATTGCAGGCATAACAGCCATTGTTGGCCTTATTGGCGCCAGCTATTATTTCACATCAGGCAAATCAAAATTGAACCAGGATACAGACCGGCTTACCATCAGCGAAGTCAAAAAAGGCCCATATAAAGATAATATTCCCGTAAACGGTGTTGTACTTCCGCTAACTTCTATTTTCCTGGATGCAACAGAAGGCGGCCGCGTAGAAGAAAAATATGTGGAGGATGGTGCTGTTATGAAGAAAGGAGATCCTATTCTTCGTTTATCAAATACCAATTTGATGATGACGATGATGAACCAGCAAAACACTGTGTACAATACGTTAACGCAGATGCAGATCAATCAAACCAATGCATCGCAGAACACGGTTAATAAGAGAACTTCTATGGCCGATGTGGAAAGTTTGTACAACGAAGCAGAAAGGGTTTACAAACTTGACAAACGCCTGTACGATGAAAAGGCCATTGGCCTGCAGGAATTTAAACAGGCAGAAAACAATTACAATTACTACAAGCAGAAAAGGGCTTTGATAGAACAGATTTTACAACAGGACTCCGCTTCACGTGCGCAACAATCTGCGCAGGACAAAAGATCTTACCAGGGCTCACAACAGGCATTGAGTATCATGGAAAAGAAAGTGGGCGAATTGATAGTGCGTGCACCAGCGGACGGACAACTTACATCGCTGGATGCAGAAATTGGTGAAAATAAAAACCCGGGTCAGCGATTGGGACAGGTAGATGTATTGAGTGGTTTTAAAGTGCGTGTTAATGTAGACGAACATTACCTTTCACGCGTATTTGTTGGCCAGCAGGGCGATTTTACTTTCGCCAACAAATCTTATAAACTGAAAATTAAAAAAGTATTTACGCAGGTGCTTAATAACACCTTTCAGGTAGACATGGAGTTTGTTGGGGAAGTTCCGCAGGGCATACGCCGCGGACAAACTTTGCAAATTGTATTGGCGCTGAGCGATGAAACAACGGCGATACTATTGCCAAAAGGCGGTTTCTTTCAGCAAACTGGTGGCAACTGGATATTTAAGGTAAGTGAAGATGGAAAAATGGCAACACGGGTAGACATTCAGCTGGGCCGCCAAAGCATTGATTATTACGAAGTACTTGGAGGTCTTAATCCGGGTGACAAGGTAATTACATCCAGTTATGAAAACTATGGCAATATCCAGGAGCTTGTGCTCAAAAAATAAGTAAACAATTTTATTAACATCAAAGCCTGTTTTATGAAACAAAAAATGATTTATATCGTCCTTTTGGTTGCAGGTATTTATTTACCCGCCCCTTCAAAAGAATGCGGCAAGGTTTGCCCTGGTGTTGAAATGAAACAGGTGGCGCCTGCGCAGGTAGTACAGAAAAAACCGGCCGTTGCTGCGGAAGATATCAGCAGTATCCCGGCTTCGCCACTAACAAGGGCGGCTTTTAATCTGTAACTAAAATCTAACGGGGCCGTTGTACTGATTTAAAAACAATTATTCTTCATAAATTCTATACCAAATCTTTTCAATCTAAACTGTAATAAGATGATAAACATTACCGGTCTTGAGAAAATTTATCGCACAGAAGAAGTAGAAACTGTTGCATTAAACAAATTACCGTTTGAAGTAAAAGACGGTGAATTTGTTGCCGTGATGGGTCCCTCCGGTTGCGGCAAATCTACTTTACTAAACATTCTTGGCTTGCTGGATGATCCCGATGACGGTAGTTTCTTATTCAACGGAATTGAAGTAGCGAAATTTAACGAACGCAAGAGAGCTGAACTGCGCAAACGCAATATTGGATTTGTGTTCCAGAGTTTTAACCTTATTGACGAGCTGACCGTTTTTGAAAATGTGGAGTTGCCCCTGATATACCTGGGCATTAAAAGTGACGAGAGAAAAAAACGTGTGGAAGAAGTGCTTGACAAAGTGCAGATCATGCACAGGCGCAATCACTACCCGCAGCAATTATCTGGCGGACAGCAACAGCGTGTTGCCGTAGCCCGCGCAGTGGTAAACAAACCCAAACTGATACTTGCGGATGAGCCTACCGGTAACCTGGACAGCAGCAACGGTAATGAAGTGATGGAAATGCTGACCGACCTGAACGAACAGGGCACTACCATCATCATGGTTACACACAGTGAACACGATGCACGCTATAGCCACCGCATTATACGCATGCTTGACGGACAAACGGTGACGGAAAATATTCTGGTATAACGGCCCCGTAAATCCCCCTTGGGGGACTTTTGGTAGCCCGCTAATAAATCTTCTATCCGGACTCATTAAAAAGGTTTATCACTATTTATCAGCACACTGATGATTTAAAAAATCACTCAGGGAGCTACAAACCCTCCCCTGTTGGGGGAGTTGGAGGGGGCCGTTTCTATGCTAAAAAACTACTTCAAAATAGCGTTCCGCAATTTGTGGAAAAGAAAAGGATATTCTTTTATTAATATCCTGGGTCTTACAATTGGTATGGCAAGCGCCATACTTATTTTATTATGGATACAGAATGAACTCAGTTACGACAGGTTTTACAAAAAAACTGACAGGCTGTATACCATGTACAACCGTGATAAATTTAACGGAGAGCTGTGGGCCTGGAATAGTACGCCAAAGATAATGGCGCCTACTATAAAGCACGATTATCCGGAAGTAGAAGATGCCGGCAGGTATAACCAGATTACTTTTTTAACCACGGTTGGAGAAAAGAAATTTAATATCAGGGGCGCTTTTGTTGATAGCGGGTTTCTGAAAATGTTTGATTTTCCGCTG
>Ga0157376_10002406_pt1 | contig 12640 bp, 14 predicted proteins | sample M45metaG_FD_121801 | JGI IMG/M metagenome (GOLD analysis project Ga0157376, IMG submission 121801) | Miscanthus rhizosphere microbial communities from Kellogg Biological Station, Michigan, USA - M4-5 metaG | ecosystem: Host-associated > Plants > Roots > Rhizosphere > Soil | place: USA: Michigan... | reverse complement strand
TGTCCTTCGCCATGGCCGCGAACGGCACGAAGATCTTGTTGTTGTCCGGCCCGCTGTAGTTGCTGTCCTGTTCCTTCTTGCGGATCTTGCCGACCACCGTGTAGGCGATCCCGTTGAAGGTGAGAACCTCTCCCAGGATGTACCGGTGCCCGAACAGCTGCTCGGCGACATCGAACCCGACGATGGCGACGCGCGAGGCGTGTTCTTCGTCCTGCCAGTTGAAGTTGCGCCCGTACTCCAGCTCGATGGTGCGTATGTCCTGATACTGCGGCTCGATGCCGCTGATGCCGACGCTCGCGGCGTTGTAGGCGCTCTTCGCGCGGACGCCGCTCTGCTGCAGCTCGGGGCTCACCACCGCCACCATTGGCGACTCGGCCGCCAGCGCCCGCGCATCGTCGAGCGTCAGAAAGACGACGCGGCCCGCGCGTTCGCCGCCGGCCTGCATGCTGGTGCGGCCGCCCCAGATGATGCCGATGTTCTTTCCCAGCTCGCGCAGGACCTTGACGTTCCCCTGCTGGAAACCCTCGCCCATCGCCGACAGGATGATCACCGAGATCATCCCCCACGTGATGCCGAACATCGTGAGGAAGCTGCGCAGCTTGTTCGCCCGCAAGTTCTGCAGCGACTGAACGAAGGCTTCGCGCATCAGCCTGGCAGCAGGAGTTTCTGGCCGGCCTTGAGGCCTTCGAGGACCTCGATTTTCGTGCCGTTGCCGACGCCGACCTTGATCGGCGTCTTCCGCCGGCCGTTCGGCGCGCCGGGCGCAATCACGTCCACGGAGGCATTCTTCTGCGCGTCGTAGGTGATGGCGGCCTCGGGGATGAGCAGCGCGTTCGGGTGTTCCTCGAGCACGATCTCGGCGTTCGCCGTCATGTTGGCCTTCAGCTCCTTGCCGGGGTTGTCGATCGACACCTTGACTTCGAAGCTGGTGACGTTGTCCTTCTCGACGCCGAGCGGCGAGATCTGCGTCACGTGGCCGTTGAACGTGCGATCCCTGAACGTCTCCACGCGAATGCGCGCCGGCTGGTCGAGCCGCACGCGGCCGATGTCCGCTTCGTCCACCTTGCCGCGGACGAAGACCTTCTCGATGTCGCCCAGGGTCATGACCAGCGTCGCATTCGCGCCGAGGTTGAGAATCGACGAGACCGGGCTGCCGATCTCGACGTCGCGGCTGAGCACCGTGGCACGGATCGGCGCGCGAATCGTGGCGTTGGCGAGGTCCTCGGCGTCACGGTCGGCCGCGGCCTTCGCCTGGGCCACCTGGGCCCTGGCCTCCGTGACCTTCGCTTCGCTCACCGCCAGCTGCGACTGGGCCGCGCGCTTACGGTTTTCGGCCAGGTCGACAGCGCCGTGCGCATCGTCGAGCGCGGACTGCGCAATCAGCCGCTCGGCGAACAGCATCTTCGCGCGGTCGTACGCGCGGCGCGCGAACTCGACGTCCGGCCCCTCGGCTTCGACGATGTTCTTCTTGAGGGCGGCCTGCGCGCCTTCGAGCGACGCGCGCGCGGCCTGCAGGTTGGCTTCGGCACCGCGAAGCGTCGCCTCGAGTTGCTCGCGGTCGAGCTCGACGAGCACGTCGTTCGGTTTGACGACGCTGTCGACATCGACGTGTAACGCCTTGATGATGCCGTTGGCCTTCGACTTGATTTCGACTTTCGTGATGGGTTCGATCTTGCCGGTTGCCACGACGGATCGGACCATCGTGCCCTGTTCGGCCACGGCCATTTTCGACGGATCGGCGATCGGCGACGCCCCGTTCAGCGTCGCAAACCCTGCGACCGCACCACCCACGAGCAGGACCGCGCCCGCGCCGACGTACCACCACTTCCGGGAGCGTCTATTTCCCACTGGCATATGACCTTCTACGTCGGCTCAGGGCCGAAAGTTCACGATAAGATGTAGCGCCATGTGGATCCTCCAGGGTTCTGAACCCGACGCTGAACCGCACACGTTTCGCCTCGCGCCGGGCGCCGTCAAGACCGTTGGACGCGCTCCCCGGGCGGACTTCATCCTCGACGTCGCGCTCGTGTCCCGCCTGCACTGCCGGCTGAGCGCAGAGGAAGACCGCCTCGAAGTGGTCGATCTGTCGAGCACCAACGGCACGTTCGTGAACGATAAACGCATCGAGCGCGCCGTCCTGGGCAACGGTGACCGTCTCCGGCTTGGACGTGTCGAGCTGACGATTGGACGGGCTTAGGAGGTTAGAGGTTAGGGACTGGGGGCTGGGGGTTGGGGGCTGGGGCTACGAGAGATACGGGTTGGTTCGGCGCTCCTGGCCAATGGTCGTAGCCGGCCCGTGTCCCGGGTAGACCCGGGCGTCGTCGCCGAAAGGAAACAGCACGTTCCGGATCGACGCGAGGAGCGTCGCCGTATCACCGCCGGGTAAATCCGTCCGGCCGATCGAGCCGGCAAAGAGCGTATCCCCCACGAACAGGTCGGCGCCGCGAGCGCCGGTCTTTCCGACTTCCAGGCACACGCCACCCGGGCAGTGTCCCGGCGTGTGGTGCCAGCGCGCCTCGAGGGTGCCGAACGCAATGGGCTCGCCGGGCGTGTAAAAAACGTCCACCGGCGGCGGCTGCTCGACGCGCAGGCCGAACATCGCGCCCATCTCGACGGCGTTATCGTAAAGAAAGAGATCGTCGCGGTGCAGGTAGACCGGCACGCCGAGCGCCCGCTTGGCGGCGCCGACACCCGTGATGTGATCCACGTGGGCGTGCGTCAGCAGCACGTGCCGAATCGACAGCTGGCGGGCTTTCGCCACAGCCAGGAGGTCTTCGACCTCGTCGCCGGGGTCGATGAGGATCGCCTCGCTGGTCTCCGGACATCCCACGAGAAAGCCGTTCTTGAAGAACGGACCTGCCGCGCGCACCTCGAGCGTGAGTCTTCCACTATCATGACGATCCATGGTTCTTGCCATTGTCGACGATCTCATGTTCGCTTCGAAAATCCGGAGCGCGGCGGGCCAGCTCGGCATCCCGATCACGTTCGCGCGCTCGTCGGCGGCCGCCCTGGACGCGGTTCGCGAGAGTGCGCCGGCCCTGATAATTCTCGACCTCAACAATCCCCGGACGGACCCGCTGGGCACGGTCGCCGCCTTGAAGCGCGACCCCTCGACGATGGCAATCAGGACGGTGGGCTACGCGTCGCACGTGCTGACTGAGGTCATCGACGCTGCAAAGCAGGCCGGCGTGGATGAGGTGCTGGCGCGGTCCGCGTTCACGGCCCGGCTGCCGGAAATTCTCGCGAGCGCGCGGCCTGAGAAGTAGTGCAGACCTTCAGGTCTGCTCTACGGCAGGCCTGAAGGCCTGCACTCCTACCGCCACAAAGCCGCCAGGGCCGCCAGGGCCGCCAGGGCCGCAAACACCGCGACCACGACGACGATCGCAGCACCGATCCACGTGCGCGACTTGCGGTCGCGGCGTACCGGCGCCGCACGCACCGGATCGGCCGAGGCCGCCCGGACATCCAGAACCGTGGCGATCGATCGCAATTCGGCCGCAAGCGTCGCGGCCGCTTCGTAGCCGCCCTCCGCATACGCGCCGAGTGCCTTGCCGACAATCTCGTCGAGCTCACCCGGCATCGAGGCGCCGAGCCGTGGCGCCGCCTCGGACGGCGGCCTTCCGGTCAACATCTCGAAGAGGAGGGCACCGAGCGCCTCGATATCCGTCCGGTGATCGGACTCGCCGTCCGGCGTCGGGCTCTTCTTCCAACGCACGAATCCGAAGTCGAGAATCTTCGCGTTGCCTTTCGGCGTGATCATGACGGTGTCAGGCGTGAGGCCGCCGTGGACGACCTCGGCCGCGTGCGCCTCCGCGAGCGCATCGGCCATCTGCGTGGCCAGATCGACGGCGCGCCGCATGTTGAGCGGGCGTCCGGCGATGACGCGCTTCAAGGGCTCGCCCGGCACGAACTCGAAGACGAGAAAGAGGCGGCCCTCCTCCTCGCCGATTTCGTAGAGCGCCGCGATGTTCGGGTGCGACAGCACCGAGGCGATGCGCGCGTCGTGCGACAGCGCGTCGAGCCGTGCGCGATCGGCCTGAAGCTCCGCTCCGGGCAGCTTGACGGCCACGGTGCGGCCGAGCCGCGTGTCCCGCGCGCGGTACACGTCGCCGAGCGTGCCGGCGCCGATGCGCTCGAGGATCTTGTACTGGCCGACGGCTTCGACCATTTCGCGACGATTATACTGATACGTCCGGCTGAAGCCGGACGCTACGGAAGCTGCCGCTGAATCCCTACCTCTCCCTCTTACGGCGGAACCGGAACTACCGACTGCTGTACATCGGGCAGACGATCTCGCAGCTCGGCGACTGGTTCAACACCGTCGCCGTGTACGCGCTGCTGCTCGATCTGACCGGATCGGCCACCGCCGTCGCGTGGATGCTCATCGTGCAGATGCTGCCGATCGCGCTCGTCGGTCCCCTGGCAGGCGTGGTCGTCGATCGGCTGAACCGGCGCCGCATCATGATGGCGGCCGATCTGGTGCGCGGCTGCCTGATCCTCGGCCTGCTGGCGGTGCGGCGCGCCGATCAGATCTGGATCGCGTACGTCGTCACGGCGCTGACGGTCTCGGCGCAGGCCTTTTTCGAGCCGGCGCGCACCGCCACGATCCCCAACATCACGGCGCCCGAGGAGCTTCTGCCCGCCAACGCGCTGTCGAGCGCGACCTGGTCCGCGATGCTCGCACTCGGGGCGTCGATTGGCGGGATCGTGACGGCGGTGTTTGGGCGGAATGTCGCGTTCGTGGTCAACGCCGCCTCGTTCTTCGTGTCCTGCGCGTTCATCGCGGCCACGCGCTACGACGCGACGCCCGCCAGGCGGCCGCCGCTGCGCGGGCTGGCCGCCGTGACCGGCGTCTCCGATCTCGCCGACGGCATCCGCTACATCCGCGCATCGTCGCACGTAGCGGCGCTCCTGTTCGTCAAAGCCGGGTGGGGCCTGGCCGGCGGCATCCTGCTGTTGCTCACGATCTTCGGCCAGCGTGTGTTCCCGGTGGGCGGCAGCACGGCCGCCGGCATCGGTGTCCTCTACGGCGCGCGGGGCATCGGGGCCGCGCTCGGTCCGATCCTGCTGCGCTACATCCTCGGGCAGAAGCCGCCGGCGCTGCGCCGCGCGATCGGCCCCGCATATTTCATCATCGGTGTTTTCTATGCGGCGCTGTCCGTGGCGCCCGGCCTGCCCACGGCCGCCGTGTGTGTGCTCCTGGCACATTTCGGCGGCTCAATCCTCTGGGTGTTCAGCACCGTGCTGTTGCAGATGGAAGTGCCCGACGCCTTCCGGGGCCGGGTCTTCGCCGCGGAGCTGGCGCTCGTGACGCTGACTTCTTCGATGTCGAGCTACCTGACCGGCCACGCGCTCGACGGCGGCGCGTCGCCACGTTCGGTGTCACTGTGGCTGGGCGTGCTCTTCTTCGCGCCCGGCGCGCTGTGGCTGCTGATCCTGTCGCGCTGGAAGGAGTCGGCCACTCCGCCGTCGCGGCCCGATCAGACGGCGTCAGCCGGAGAGGAACTGATCGAAACGCACATGGGGTGAAGTCGACAGTCGGCAGTCAGCAGTCGGCAGTCAGCGGTTGACGGTTGCGCCGCTACGTCGTCGTCTTCGCGCGCAGTTCTTCGAGCGCGCTCTGCACCAGCTGTTTCGCGTCGTCCAGGTGTTCGAGCACGAGGGCGATGTCCATCCGGGGCTTGCCAGGCCAGCGCTCGCTTTGACAATACACCCCGTGCTGGCCCACGAGCGCCAGTGAGTCGGTGAGGAGATCGAGCGCGACCGCGAGCCGCCCGCGCGACGTGCCCATCATGGTCTCGTGATGCTCGAGCGTGTCTCGGTGCTTGTCGAAGACTGACGTCATTTCTTCACCGGCTTGGTAGGACGGATTTCGACGCGGCTCGGCAGGCTCCTCGCCGGGTGCCGCAACAGGTTGACGACCACCTCGGCGACTTCGGCCGGGCCGACCTTCCACTCCGCGCCCTTCGCGGGATCGCCCTGCGCGAACTCGGTGGCGACCGAGCCGGGCATCACGTAGCTGACGCGGATGTCGTCGTACCGCAGTTCCTGCATCAGCGCCTCGCTGAACGCGTTCAGCCCCGCTTTCGACGCGCAGTACGCGGCGCCGTGGGCGAAGGGGTTCGTGCCCGAGAGGCTGCTGATGTTGATGATCGAGCCGCCGCCGCGGCGGCGCAGGTACGGGATCGCGGCGTGGCACGCGTTGAACACGCCGGTCAGGTTGGTGTCGATGATCTCGGACCACTGGGCCGGCGTCATCTCGGCGACGTCCGCGAAGATGCCGACGCCGGCGTTGTTGACGAGGATGTCGAGCCCGCCGAAGCGGCCGGCCGTGGCCGCCATGGCGCGTTCGACGTCCTCGTAGCGGCGCACGTCCGCGCGAAGCGTTTCGACGGCCGCCGGCCCGGCGCTCTCGATCTGCGATCGTGCCGCCGACAGCGACGCGTCGTGCAATCCCGTCACGGAAACCGACACGCCTTCGGCGACGAGCGCGCGCGCGATGGCCAGGCCGATGCCGCGCGATCCGCCCGTCACCAGGGCGACCTTGCCGCGTATGGACTCCATGTCACCCATTACAATAGCGCACGAGAGATGGCTCAGGTGTCGGCGCGGGTCGCGATTGTCGGCGGCGGCGAGGTGGGCGGGCTGCTGGCGCACGTGCTGGCGCGCCGGAACGTAGCGCCGGAGATCTGCCTGATCGACGACAACGGCCGGGCGGCTCAGGGTAAAACGCTCGACATCAGCCAGGCTGCGCCGGTCGAGGGGTTTGCGTCGATCGTCTCGGGATCGGCCGATCTCATCACCATCGCGGGATCCACGATCGTGGCGATCGCCGATCCGTTCGGCAGCCCCGCCCGGCAGGACGACGCAGCCATGCTGCTGCTGAAACGGATTCGAGATCTGTCGCCCGCGTCGCTCATCGTGTGCGCGGGCGCCGCCGACTGCGATCTGATCGGGCGCGCTGTTCGCGAACTGCACCTGCCGAGAACGGCGCTGCTCGGCTCCGCCCCGGAAGCGCTGGCGGGCGGCGTGCGCGCCCTGGCCGCGCTCGAACTGAACAGCGCCCCGAGCGAAGTGTCGCTCTCGGTTCTCGGCATCCCTCCGCATCACATCGTCGTGCCGTGGGAAGAAGCCACCGCCGGCGGGTTCTCGCTCGCGCGCCTGCTCACCGAGCCGGCGCGGCGGCGGCTCGACGGCCGCGTGGCCGGGCTGTGGCCGCCCGGGCCCTACGCCCAGGCGTCCGCGGCGGCCAGGGTCATCGACACGCTCCTGCGCGGGTCGCCGCGGCTGCTGACGTGTTTCGTGGCCCCGGACGACACGGCAGGCGTGCGCGCGCGCGCCGCGGCACTCCCGGTGCGGCTCGGACGGGCCGGGGTTGTCGACGTGGCGATGCCCGAGCTGAGCGTTCGCGAGCGCGTGCGGCTCGAGAACGCGATGTTGTTGTAAGGGACGTGCGTACGTAGCGTCCGCCTTCAGGCGGACGTCCGGCTGAAGCCGGACGCTACGTACCGTAGATCGGCCGGTGAAGCGTGAGGCCGCCGGCGAAATCAGCGAGCTGCTTCCGGAGGATCAGCCGGCCGCGGTGCAGACGCGACTTCAGCGTCTGATCTTTCACGTGCAGCATGGCGCTCGCTTCCTCGGTCGACATCCCCTGCAGATCGCGCAGCACGACCGGCGCGCGGTAGATGGCCGGGAGCGCCAGGACGGCGCGAACGAGGCGCCGGCGCAGCTGCGACCGCAGCAGGTGCTCGTCGGCCATATGCGACCAGTCGGCGACTTCCTGCAGCGAGGCGGTCAGGGCGTCCTCGCCGTCGGGGACCGCCTGGTCGCGCTGTTCATCCTGGGCCCGCTGATACGAGGCCGAACGCAGCCGCGACATGGCCGCGTTGAACGTGATGCGGTAGATCCAGGACGACAACGCGGCGTCGCCGCGGAACTCGCCGACTTTCCTGAACACCTTGTACAGAACGTCCTGCGTCACTTCTTCCGCGTCCTCGTGATTGCGCAGATAACGGAAGGCCAGCTGGTAGATCTTGGCGCCGTACAGCGTTGAGAGTTCCGATAGGGCCCGCTCATCGCCGAGTTGGAGCCGTTTGAGCAGTTCTTCGTTTTGGGGGTCGCGCATGGGTCTCCTCGACGTTAGAAGGAACACCAGCGCGGCCGAAATTATTCCTGAGCGCGAATCTTGACCGTAAGTTGCGATGGGACAACGTGTTATGCGAAGACGTCGCCGAAGTGGCGTACGACGCGATCTTCGACGTCCGCCCCGTTGACGTCGCGTCCGAGCAGGTCGGCGAGCGACGTCACACCGCGATCGGCCACGCCGCACGGGACGATCAGGTTGAAATAGTCGAGGTCGGTGGTCACGTTGAGCGCGAACCCGTGGCTCGTCACCCACCGTGCGATTCGGACGCCGATGGCGGCCAGCTTTCGGTCCCCCACCCAGACCCCTGTCAGCCCCGGCACACGCCCGGCTTCGATGCCGTAGTCGGCCGCTACCCGGATCAGGACGTCCTCGAGATCCCGCACGTAGCGGTGGACATCGCGGCGATCCGGGTTCAAGTCGATGATGGGGTAGCCAACAAGCTGGCCGGGGCCGTGGTAGGTGACGTCGCCGCCCCGCCCTGTCTCGAACACGTCGACCGAGCGGGCCGCCAGCACGTCGGCAGGCGCCAGGATGTGCGATCGGCCACCATCCCCCCGCACGCCCAACGTCAGAACGTGCGGGTGTTCGACGAGCAGCAGCAGGTCGCCGACGCGGCCGGCCTGGCGTTCGACGACCAGCTCGCGCTGCAGCGCCAAGGCCTCCGGATAGGGGACGCGGCCCAGCCGCCGGACCTCCATGCCACGAACCTCAGGCCGGCTCCGGGCCCCAGTGCTCGAGGGCCTGCTTCACGTGCGACATGAACCCGTCGGCGACCGCGCCGTCGATGATTCGGTGATCGAACCCGAGCGCCAGGTACGCCATGGTCTGAACCGCGAGGGCGTCGTTGACGACGGCGGGCCGCTTTTCGATCGCGCCCACGGCCAGGATGGCCGTCTGCGGCTGGTTGATGATCGGCGTCCCGAACTGCGCGCCGAGCATGCCCGGGTTGGTGACCGTAAACGTGCCGCCGGCCACATCCTCGGGCGTGAGCTGCTTCGTCCGGGCGCGCCCGGCGAGGTCCGCGATGGCGGCACTGACGTCCGGCAGATCGCGCGTATCCGCGTGCTTGATGACGGGCACGATCAATCCCCCCTCGAGCGCAACGGCGACGCCGATGTTGATGTCCTTGTGATAGACGACGGAGTCGCCGTCGACCGATGAGTTGAGTACCGGGACGGCGCGCAGCGCGCGCGCCACGGCCGCGACGATGAACGCCAGGTAGGTCGGCTTGCCGGCGGCTGGCGTCGCCTGGCGGATTCTGGCGATCGCGGAGAAATTCACCTCGAACACCGTGTGCACGTGCGCGGAGGTCCGGCGGCTGAGCACCATGTGCTCGGCGATCTTCTTTCGCATCACCGACATCGGCTCGACGCGATCGCCGGGTTTCGCCAGTCCTGCCCGCCCGGCCTGCCCTGCCTGCCCGGCCTGCCCCGCCTGCCCTGTCTGTTCGAGGTAATCGAGGACGTCGTACTTGGTCACGCGGCCCGAGATGCCGGTTCCGTGGATCTGCGAGATATCGACGTGATGTTCTTTCGCGAGCTTCCGCACCAGAGGCGACGTGCGGTCGCGCGCGGCGTCGTCCATGGACACCGCCGGCTTCGACTGCGCCGATCCCTGAGGCGTGCGGGCGGGCGCCGCGCCGGCGGGCGCCGCGGCGACAGCGGCTGTTTTCTGCGCGGGCGCAGCGGCCACGGCGTCGGGCGCGTCGATGACGGCCAGCACGTGGTTGACCGAGACCGTCTCGCCTTCCTTCGCAAGAATCTGCACGACGATGCCGGCCGCGGGCGATGGAACCTCGGCATCCACCTTGTCGGTCGTGATTTCCAGCAGCGGCTCGTCGCGGTCGATCCGGTCGCCGACCTTCTTCATCCAGCGGACGATGGTGCCCTCGGTGATCGATTCGCCCATCTGGGGCATCACGACATCGGTGGCCATGTTCGTGCCCTCTCGTTACGAATGCAGCGCCGCGCCGTGCGTGGCATGCGCGGCCTCCGCCACGGCCTCGGCCATGGTCGGATGCGCGTGGATCGTGCGAATCAGGTCTTCGACGGTCGACTGCAGACGCAGCGCCAGCGTCGCTTCGGCGACCAGCTCCGTCGAGCGCGAGCCGATCATGTGAAAACCGAGTACGTCGTCGGACGCCTTGTCGGCGACGATCTTGACGAAGCCCTCGGTCTCGCCTGACATCTTCGCGCGGCCGAGCACGCCGAACGGAAACATGCCGACGCGCACGTCGAGGCCGCGTTCCTTCGCTTCGCGTTCAGTCAGGCCGACGCTGCCGATCTCCGGATCGCAGTAGGTGCAGCCCGGAACGTGATCGTAGTTGATCGGCCTGACGTGCTGCCCGGCGATTCGTTCGGCGGCGATGATGCCCTCGGCGGACGAGACGTGCGCGAGCTGCGGATGGCCCGGCGTGCCAAAAGTAATGACGTCGCCGATGGCGGAAATCCCGGGCACGCTGGTCCTGAACAACTCGTCGACCTTGATATAGCCTTTTTCGATCTGCAGGCCGACGCCTTCCGCATTGAGGCCTGTCGTCACCGGACCGCGGCCCGTAGCGACGAGCAGGTACTCGGCGTTGATCGTCGTGGCGGTTCCGTCCGCAAGCTGCGCCGAGACGTCCACGCCCGCGCCGCTGACGGTTGCCCCGGTCACCTTCGCCCCGGTGTGAATCTTGATGCCCTGCTTGCGGAACGACTTCTCGAGCTCCGCCGATACGGCCTCGTCTTCGACCGGCACGAGACGCGGCAGCAATTCGACAACGGTCACCTCGCTGCCGAACCGCCGGAAAATCGACGCGAACTCCACGCCGACGGCGCCGCTGCCGAGAATCACGATCGATTTGGGCACCTGCTTGAGGTGGATGGCTTCGTCGCTCGTGATGATGCGGGTGCGGTCGATCGCGATCCCCGGCACGCTCCGCGGGGCCGAACCGGTGGCCACGATGATTTCCTTGCGCGCGGCCAGCGTCTGCACGTCCCCCTCGAACACCTCGACGCCGCCCTGTCCCGTCAGGCGCGCCGTGCCCTTGATCCAGTCGATCTTGTTCTTCTTGAAGAGGAACTCGACGCCCTTGGTCAGGCCCCCGACGATCCGATCCTTCCGTTCCTGGACCCGGGACATGTCGATCGCGACGGCGGACTGCCCGATGGAAATGCCCCATTCCTTCGAATGCTGGACGATTTTCAGCGCGTGCGCGTGCTCGAGCAGGGCCTTGGTGGGAATGCACCCCCACAGCAGGCAGGTGCCGCCAAGCGCTTTCTGCTTCTCGACGACGGCGACTTTGAGGCCCAGTTGCGCGGCGCGGATTGCGGCCACGTACCCGCCGGTGCCCGCACCGACGACTACGAGGTCATACTCGTTTGGCACAGTGTGATCTCATGAGAGGGCTGGCTGGCAGGCGCGGCGCGGCATCACTTGGTGGCCTTCAACGAGGACAACGGCACGAAAGCGGTCCCCCCGGCCCTGGGTCCGGCCTCCGCCGGCGCGGCCTGCGCGCCCGGGTCCAGCCGCTCGACCCGTGCACGTAATTGCCCGTGCTCGTACTTCAATTCCCAGTACGACTCGGTGAGCCGCTCGAGGCGTTTTGTGACCCGCCGCGCCCGAACCAGGGCCCAGGCGGCGGCCAGCAGGGCGGCAACGGTCAGCAGCCAGAGAAGGGTCACCAAACCTCGTACCTTATCGAACGGCTTGCAACAGTGTCAACCGCCTGAGACAATACGGCCGGTTCGCTCTAAACTGTTGTGCGCGAAGTGACTCCCAAGCTGAAGACCCTCCTCATCGTGGACGACGACGAGGGCATGCGTGACACGCTGACCGCGATCCTCAAGCGTGACTACCGCGTGCTGCGCGTCGCGAGCGGCGAAGCTGCGCTGCCCGTCCTGAACAAGGAAGACGTCGATCTGCTGCTCCTCGACGTCCGCCTGCCCGGCATCAGCGGCTTCGAAGTGCTCCGCATCGTCAAGGAAAACTACAGCCTGATCGAAGTGATCATGATCTCCGCGATCCAGGAGATCGAAACCGCCGTCCAGGCGATGAAGCACGGCGCGTATCACTACATCACCAAGGAATTCGACTACGACCAGCTGCGATCGCTGGTGCGCAATGCGGCCGAGCGCCAGGATCTCAACCGTCAGGTGCTGACGCTGTCGGCGCAGGTCGCCGATCAGGCCGAGCGCGAATTCATCGTCGGACCGAGCAAGAACACGCGGGACATCGTGGACCTCGTGCACAAGGTCGCGAAGCTGTCGGCGACGATCCTCATCCTCGGCGAGAGCGGCACCGGCAAGGAGCTGCTCGCGCGCCTGATCCACAAGGAATCCGGCGGCGCCGAGGCGCCGTTCATCGCCGTCAACCTCGCCGCGATTCCCCGAGAGCTGACCGAGAGCACCCTGTTCGGCCACGAACGCGGCGCGTTCACCGGCGCGCACCGCCAGCAGCTCGGCAAGTTCGAGCTGGCGTCCAACGGCACGCTCTTCCTGGACGAAATCGGCG
>Ga0157376_10002405_pt1 | contig 12643 bp, 15 predicted proteins | sample M45metaG_FD_121801 | JGI IMG/M metagenome (GOLD analysis project Ga0157376, IMG submission 121801) | Miscanthus rhizosphere microbial communities from Kellogg Biological Station, Michigan, USA - M4-5 metaG | ecosystem: Host-associated > Plants > Roots > Rhizosphere > Soil | place: USA: Michigan... | reverse complement strand
GCTCGATATCCTTGGCCCGGACCAGCGCGAACTTGCCGTAACGTAAGAGCAGCGGCTTACCACCGGCTGCGCCGATCCAGTAGCTGATGCCCGACCCCAAGAGCGCCGCCGCGCTGTTGATGACGAGGATCACGGGGAGCGAGAATTCTCCTCGCGCTGCGAGGATTCCCGCGAAGGGCATGACCAGCTCCGACGGGATCGGAACCAGCGTGCTCTCCAGCGTGATCAGGAGAAACAGGCCGGGATATCCGACCCGGAGCACGAAGTCCTGGACGAACGTTGCGAGGTGATCGAGCACGCCCCGGCTTTTAGCCTGGACGCGGCGTTTCTGGAACGAGGAACGAGAAGTAGCGTTCCGGGAAATCGTTGAAGGCCATCTGGGCCGCGCATTCGGGGCAGGTGATCGACGGTGCGACGAGGTTTGCCAGGCCGACCGCGTTGGCCGCGACATCGATCAACTGCGACTCCTCGCGACCGCAGGAATCGCACGCGTACGGCGCGTAGAACGAGGCCACGCGCGAGTTTCCGCGCGTGGCGATGATCATGTTGAGCTGGTGAATGATCGGCTCGGAGACCCGGCGGAGCTCGATCGCGATGCCCTGGCGGGTCGCCTCGTTTTGCATCCGGATCCAGTCGCGGACGCCCAGCGAGTTGATGAACGTCACACCGGCGAGGTCGAGCACCAAGTTGCTGTGCTGCGCACGCGACAAGAGCTCGGTCAGGGCCGAGGTCTCGTCGATGGAACCGGAGAGGTTCCATTGGCCTTCGCCTGCATCGATGTTCAGTCGGCCACGAGTGTCGGTCACGACGAAGACTCCACGAAGACGTTGTAGGACGAAGCAGGGACGCGTTCGGTCGGCGGATAGCGCACGTCGACCAGCGCGATGATCTGGGTGCGTTTCCCCGGTGCCAGATTGAATACCAGGTGATCGCAGGATCGGTAACTGAGCGCGACGCCCATTCCCGCGCCTCCGCCCGATTCCCGCACGTCGTGCTGCGCGAGCGACCGCAGGATCGTATCGCGGTCGAGGCTGCCGAATGGGTCGGTGACCTCGACGGCGACGTAGCGCGCGTCGCAGCCCCAGCGCACGCGCACGTGATGGCGCTCGTCGAGCTCGATCTCGATATCGCGCGCGACATCGGCGCGATAGTGATTTCCCTTCGCGTCGACCGGCGCGTTGTGGACCGCGTTCGAGATCAGCTCGTCGGCGACGAGCATCGTCATCGACGCGACGCGCGCGGACTGGCCGTGCGCGCGGATCGACTCCGCCAGGCCGGCGACGACGTGCGCGCGCTGCGACGCGCGGCTGATCGTGATCTCGTGGAGGTCGGTCCCCCACAGGAGGTACTTCTCGACGCCGAACAGGTCGCCGCGCATCAGCTTGTGCGCGGTGATCGTCAGCTCCTCGGCGAGCACGGGCATCGGGTGGACGAGCAGGTTCGTGACCGCGCCCATGTCGAGGATCTGCGGGACCTGATCGATCGCGGCGGTGCCGAGCAACATCATGCAGGCCTCGGTGCCGCGCGCTCGTGCGGCTTCGAAGAACGCGGCGGCCTGCGGCGCTTGTGCGGCACTACCGTCGACGACGACGAGCTTCGGCGCGACGTGCTGGAGCAGGCGCATGCCCTGCTCGAGCTGATCCGCGATCTCGATGCGATATCCGGTGACGCCCAGGATGCGATGCACCACTCGCTGAGTCTTGCGGTCCGGGTGGACGATGAGGATCGACGCTTCCGGCACCCTACGTCCACGGTATCAGATACCTCGCCCACCTCGGCGATTTCGTAAGACCAGGACGAAGCAAAACACTGCTGCGGCGGCGGCCGAGACGAACAAGATCGCGAACACCGGGCCCATTCCAGAGGTTTTCTGGTCGTAGACCCGCGGCACGATGACCTCCTGCACGATCGGGCCCATGCTGCCGAACCCCGAGATCACGGCCGCTGCGAACGTGGCGGCACGCCGGCTACCGATATCCATCGCACCTGCACCCGACAGTAGGGCATCGGGGCCGTAGAGGAAGAACCCGACCACACCGAGCAGCACGACGAACGCGGTGACGCTCGCGCCGCCGAACGCGATCAGGAGCGCGGTGGCGATCGTCATGCCGATCATCATCACGAACGCGATCCCGGCGCGCCGGCTCGCGAAGTACTTGTCGGAGAGATAGCCGGTGAGGAACACGCCGGGGATGCCGCAGATGTCGAACGCGATCGAGTAGATGTTCGCGGCCTTGCCCGAGAGCTTGAACTTGTCCTCGAGGAAGAACGCGGCCCACGACCAGATCGCGTAGCGCACGAGCTTCGAGAAGAAGTAGAAGCCGGCGACGAGGCCGAGGTTGATCTTCGCGTCGCGCGACAGGCGTGGTTCATCGGGCGTGACGGCTTCGTCGACGGCGGTGACCGGATCGTCGATCGGCGCGAGCAGCACCGCCTCGGGCCGATCGCGCTGCAGGAAGAAGAACTGGATCCACACGGCCGCGAGCACGAGCGCACCGACGAAGAAGCACCACCGCCACGGTTGCGACGCCGCGTCGCCGTCGCCGAGGACGATGCCCATCACGAGGCCGGCGCTGATCGCACCGACGGTGAAGTTCGTCGACCACGCGCCCATTACCTTGCCGCGCTCGTGCTTGTGGAACCAGTTCGCCATCGTGCCGACGTTGCCGGACCACCCGGTCGCCTGCGCGAGCCCGTTGACCGCGATGAGGCCGGCCATCACCCACGGCGATAGCGTCACGCCCATCGCGACGGTGACCGCGATCGACACGGCCATGCCGAGCAGCACGTTCTTGCGCGGTCCGAGGCGTGGACCCATCCGCGATGCGAGGAACTGGCCGACCGCGTACGCGATCAAGTACGCGGCGTAGATGTTGCCGAGCGTCGTCGGGCTCCAGTTGTTCTGCTCGCCGATCGCCGACTTCGCAGCGGAGAACGGTCGGCGGCAGAAGTAGAACCCGACGTAGCTCAGCCACGTCGCGAGGAACACCTTCGTTCGCCAGGTGCGATGCGCGGGAGTCAGCGGCGTCATGCGCGGCGGATCCGGTCGTACGCGCCGCCGAGGGCCTGGGCGAGCTGACCGAGCTCCGCGGGTGCAGACGTATCGGCCGCACCGAGGATCGATTCGCCGACGGCGATCGTCGCGATCGCGTTATCGGCGACGACGACCGGCACCGCGGTGATCGCGGTCGACTTCATGACGCGGACGAGCTGATCCTGTGCGGGGCTCGGCGGTGCGGAATTCGCGAGTCGCTTCGTCTCGATCGCGCGCTGGATCGTCGACGGCAGCCGCAGCGGCAGGTGGAGCTCGGCGAGGTCGGCGATGCCGTGGCCGCGATAGCCGATCGCGGTGGCCTCGCGGATGACGACGATCGCCCCGGTCCGCCACCGCCCGGCGATGAAGCTCATCGCGAGATCGCTCGCGGCGTCGCGGGTCGCGGCGTGCTCGAGCGCGAGCTTCGTCGCGTCGATCGTCGGCGCTGCAGGCGGCAGCTTGAACGCGCCGCTGATGTTCGTGCCCGAGGCGCGGAATCCTCCCGACGACGCCGACGCCATCGCGTTGATCTGGAGCAGGCCGCTCTGCGTCGGATCCTTGGAGACTCGCTCGTCGTCGAGGTCGGACAGCGCCATCCGGATACTGTCCGGATCGAGCATGTCGACATCGGCTTGCGGAGGTGACATCGGCAGCGGGTCGAGATCGACCGCCGAGTCGAGGTCGATATCGAACTCGTCGTGCGGGGAATCGCCGTACGCCGCCGAGATCAGCTGCTCGAGCCGGGTCGCAGGCGTGATCACGAGCGTCACCGCGCCGAGCTGCTTCTCGAGCGTCGCGCGCAGCGCCGGTGCCGGATCGCGCGCCGCGACGATCAGCGTGCCGTTGCTGCTCCGGCCGATCGGCAGCACGTGCGAGACCCGCCCGAGCTCGGCCGAGATCAGCGAGATCACGGACGTGTCGCGATTCGCGAGGTGCTTCGCGAGTGCGCACGGGAAGCCGCGCTGCTCGCCGAGTGCGCGGGCGGCATCGTCGTACTCGAGCGCGCCGTGGGCGACGAGCAGCGAGCACAAGCGCTTTCCGCTCGCGGGCTGATCGGCGACCGCGCGAGCGAGATCACTCGCTCGAACGAGGCCTTTCGCCAGCAGGAGGTCACCGATGCGCACGCACCGAAAGTCTGCCACTTTTCGCTCCGCTCAGGTCGCGCCGTCGCTGCGGATCGCGGTGTAACGACCATGGCCCATCACGACGAGTGACGTCCCGCTCGCGAACACGAGCACCGTGATCTCTCGCGCGAACGGCAGCGCCGCGTGGCAGCCCGGCTCCTCGACGAAGCGGGCGACATACGGTCGCGCGACCCACTCGGTGAACAGCATCGCGTGGCGGCGATTGTTGATCGCGTCGCCGGGATGCAGCTCGATCGCTCGGATGGGATGGCTGAGCACGATCTGAAACGGCGCGAGGTCCTTCGTCGTGATGCCCGGCGCCGGCAGCTGCCACGCCCACGCGATCAGCCCCGAGCAATCCGAGCGGTACGCGTCCCACGCCGGGTTGTCCTCGCGATCGCAGGTCGTCGAGCAATCACCGTCGAAATCGCGCTCGTGGTTCGGCGCCTGGCAGTAGCCGAGCTTCGCGTCCGCCCACGCGCGTGCACGTGCGACGGCCGTCGGTGCGCCCGGCGTGAGCGGCGGGAGCGGCGCTGCGTCAGGCGTACACCCCGCGAGGACGCAGGCGCAGAGGGCCGCGCGCGTCACCCGCGAATTTCAGCGGCGAGCTTGTCGAGGTCGACGGTGCAGCCGAGTGCGGCAGCGAGCTGGCCGGCGACCTCGCGCTCGTCCTTCGAAAAATCGTCGTTCGCGAGCGCGATCGCGACGCCGAGCATGAGAGCGGCCTCCGCCGCTTCGTTGTCACCGACGAGCTCCGCGACCCGCGCGATCCGCGGCTCGAACCCCGAGGCATCGAGGTCGCGCGATACGGCCATCAGCTGATCGTCGATCTTGTCGCGGTCGACGCCGCCGAGGATCTCGAGACGGTCGAGCAGCGCGTCGTGCTCTTCCTCGCTCGCCTCGCCATCCGCCGCCGCGACCAGGAACGCGGTCGTGACCGCGGCTTCGAGGAACGCCGGATCCTTCAGGCGCTGGGTCAGTTGGTGCCGCGACCACCACGTACGCTTCTCGTAGCTGTCCATGCTGGACCGAATAGTAGGCTATTCGTGCTCGAGCTGCCGCGTGATCCGGCGATCCGGAACGAGCCAGATGATCGCGATCGCGACGTAGATGCCGACCGAGACGAGCGGCTCGACGAACGCGAAGGCGACCGCGATCGCGTAACCGAGGCCGGAGAGCTTGCCCTTCCAGTCTTCGCCGATCGCGCGCTGGAGCTGGGACTCGCCACCGTCGGCATGGACGATCGCGCGCTGGAGCAGCAGCCATGCGATGCCGGACATGAAGAGGATCACGCCGTACGCGACGACCGGCCATTGCGCGAGGTGGGCCTCGCCGATCCAGCCGGTCGTGATCGGCACGAGCGAGAGCCAGAACAGCAGATGCATGTTCGCCCACATGATCCAGCCGTCGACCTTCTTCACGGTGTGGAGCAGGTGATGGTGGTTGTTCCAGTAGATGCCGACGTAGACGAAGCTGACCAGGTACGCGAAGAACTTCGGGCAGATCGGCGCGAGCGCCTCGAGCGTGACACCCTCGGGCACCTTCAGCTCGAGGACCATGATCGTGATGATGATGGCGAGCACGCCATCGGAGAACGCTTCGAGTCTGCCCTTACCCATCATTCGATCTTCGCCATGATCTCTTGGGTCCACCGGATCGCGTCGAACCACGCGACGAACACCTGATTCGCGGAGAACCCCGAGCCTCGTACGTTGGACATGTCGCCGCGGTTCTGGTGGCGGACGGTGTCGAGGATCTTGCCGGCCTGCGAGCCGGTGTCGGCGAGTGCCTGGCGCACGACCGGTGCAACCGCGAGCTCCTTCAGGACCTCGTGCAGCGGGCGATCGAGGATCGCGTCGAGCAGCGACAGTAGGCCCGCGGTGAACAGCTGGTCGGCGGGAAGCTTCACGTGACGCGCGAGCGCTTCGGCCATCCGGGCGCGGATCAGCGCCTGGCGCGCGAGGTCGATCGGCTTGTCGTCGAAGCCCGCGACCATAATCAGCATGATCAGCGCACCGACCTGCTGGACGCCGAGCCGGAGCACCGCCTGGCGGACCGACCCGATCGGCTGGCCGAGCGACATCGCGGCCGAGCTCGCGAGCTTGATCAGGCGGACGCTGAGCCCGACCTCGGCCGCGATCAGCGTCTCGAGCTCGCGCAGATCGAGCTGGTCCTTGTACAGCGCGTTCAGGATCTTCACGAGCGCGACGCGATCGTGCGGCAGCCGCTTCGCCTTCGAGACGATCGGCATCTCGAGGAAGTGGCCCTGGAACATGTAGAACCCGAGGTCGCGCAGGAAGATGTGCTCGTCGTGCGTCGAGATCTTTTCGGCGAGCAGCGTCGGCCCGAGGCCTTTCAGCTCGTCGTACTGGCGCTTGATCTCTTCCTTCGCGACGTTGAGCACGTCGACCTTGATGTAGCTCGCGAGCTCGACGAGCGGGCGGGTCTCGTCGGTGAGGATGAAATCGTCGAGCGCGATCTTGAAGCCCTCGGCCGCGAAGCCCTCGAGCGCCGTGATCAGCTGCGGAGTGACCGGAACATCCTCGAGCACTTCGATGACCGTCCGCTCGGGCGGCAGCGGCAGGGGATAGCGGCCGTTCAGGAAGTCCGCCGGGAGGTTGACCCACACCGGCAACGAGCCGACGAGCGAATCGAGGCCCATCTCGACGAACGCGTTCAACATCGTCGTCGCGCTCGCCTGGTTCGCATCGGAGAACCTCGCGCGATTCTCTTCGCTGTTGCGGAACAGGAGCTCGTAGCCGACGACCTCGAGCCTGCGATCGAAGATCGCCTGGCGGCCGACGAACGCGTCGAGTTGCGGAATCGGCCCTGTCCCGATCCCGGTGGTCATTCGTACACCACGACGCTGCGGATCGACTCGCCCTTCGTCATCAGGTCGAAGCCGTGGTTGATGTCGTCGAGCTTCAGCTTGTGGGTGATCAGCTCGTCGATCTTGATCTTCCCCTCCATGTACCAGTCGACGATCTTCGGCACATGAGTGCGGCCGCGCGCGCCGCCGAACGCCGAGCCGCGCCAGTTGCGACCGGTGACGAGCTGGAACGGCCGCGTCGCGATCTCCTTGCCGGCGGCGGCGACGCCGATGATCACGCTCGTGCCCCAGCCGCGGTGACAGCACTCGAGCGCCTGGCGCATCACGTCGGTGTTGCCGACGCATTCGAACGAGTAGTCCGCACCGCCCTTGGTCAGATCGACGAGGTACGGGACGAGATCCTTCACGTCCTTCGGGTTCACGAAGTGCGTCATCCCGAACTGCTTGCCGAGTGCCTCGCGCGCGGGGTTGAGATCGACGCCGACGATCATATCCGCGCCCGCCAGCTTCGCGCCCTGGATCACGTTGAGGCCGATGCCGCCGAGCCCGAACACGACGACGTTCGCGCCGGGCTCGACCTTCGCGGTGTAGATCACCGCGCCGATGCCGGTCGTGACGCCGCAGCCGATGTAGCAGATCTTGTCGAACGGCGCGTCGGGTCGGACCTTCGCGACCGCGATCTCCGGCAGCACCGTGTACGTCGAGAACGTCGAGCAGCCCATGTAGTGTGCGATCGGCTTGCCGCCGATCGAGAACCGCGACGTCGAGTCGGGCATCAGGCCCTTGCCCTGGGTCGCGCGGATCGCGGTGCACAAGTTGGTCTTCTGCGACAGACACGATTTGCACTGCCGGCACTCCGGCGTGTAGAGCGGGATCACGTGATCGCCGGGAGCGACCGACGACACGCCGTAGCCGACCTCGACGACAACTCCCGCGCCTTCATGGCCGAGGATCGACGGGAAGATGCCCTCGGAGTCCATGCCCGACAGCGTGTACTTGTCCGTGTGGCAGAGCCCGGTCGCCTTGAGCTCGACGAGGACTTCGCCCGCCTTCGGCCCTTCGAGCTGAACGGTTTCGATCGAGAGAGGCTTGCCTGCCTCCCAGGCAACAGCAGCACGGACGTCCATACACGTGAGCGTGCCAGACCGCGCGGTGAGGCGCGACGGCGCACTTCACTTCTTCTGATAGGTCCCGACCAGCTCGCCCTCGCCGACGACGTGGCCCTGGATCTGTGTGACGAAATCGAGCTTGCTGGCGGCTCGGCTCAGCTGGGTATCGAGCGCGTAGACATGAAAATGATAATGGTGAGGGGCGCCCGCGGGCGGGCAGGGGCCCATGTATGCGGTCGCGCCCTTCTCGTTCTTCGCCTGCGTCGCGCCCTCCGGAACGCTCCCTCGCGAGATTGCCGACATCGCCGGATCGATGCCGGTGACGAGCCAGTGGACGACTGTTCCCTTTGGCGCATCCGGATCCTCGACGAGGATCGCGACGCTCTTCGCCGTCGCGGGCGTGTTCGACCACGCGAGCTGGGGCGACACGTCGCTGCCGGCGCACGTGTACTCGTCGGGAATCGCGCTATTCGCGGAGAATGCCGACGACGTGACGGTCAATTTCTGGGGCGTGCCCTTGGCTCCGGCGAACGCCGGCACAGCCAGCAACACGGTGGAGAGTAGAAAGGTCCGCATGCGTTGCTGTGATGCAACGCCGAGGCCCTAACCCTGCGAAGTAGTGTTACGCGCGAGCTTCGCGAGCACGGGTACGCGCGGCCTTGCGCGCCGAGGCCGAACGGGCCGCGGCACCGCGGCGCTTCGCGACGGCATGTGCGTGGCGCGACAGCGCCCTGTGGCTCGCCGCCGTACGAGGCTCGCGCTTCAGCGCCTTCTCGGTCGCGCGGCTACGCGTCCGCGACGGTTCGTGCGGATGACGGCCTGCGGCGCGATCGCGTGCGGCGGCCTTCTTCGTCGCACGCGAGCCGGTTTTCGGCGCGCCCGGGTCGTAGCCAGCGCGCCGCGCCTTGGACAGGCCGATCGCGATCGCTTGCTTCGTCGAACGCGCGCCGTGCTTGCCCTCGCGGATGTGGTGCATCTCTTCGCGCACGAACTCGCCGGCGGCACTGCCTTTCGACTTGCCGCGCCGGAGGTCGGCTTTCGCTCTCTTGATGGTTTGACGATCAGGCATGCAACGCAAGCGTTGCATCGCGTGTGCCTCAGTGCGGCGGCGGCACGACCGGGAGCTGCGCCGAGAGCGTCGGGCCGCCTTCTTCGGTGCGCTTCACCAGGCTCGCGAGGTCATCTGCGATCACGCCGGCCTCGGCGGCCGGGATGTTCTCTGTCAGTTCTTCGTAGACGCGCACCGCCTGCTGGTCGAGCTCCTTCATCCGATCGTGCTCGACCGATTCGCCGGGCAGGTCGACGCGGAGCTCGCGCATCACCATCTGGAGCCCCGCTGCGATCGGCAGCGCGAGCAGTGCGCCGACGATGCCGGCTAGCGTACCGCCGACGAGCAGCGCGACGAGCACGACCGCGGGCGGCAAGCGGAGCGTGCGGCCGTAGACGCGCGGGACGAGGATGCGGCTCTCGAACTCCTGATAGAGGAACATCAGGGCCGTGACGCCGATGACCGCGGACGTCCCGCTCGGAATCACTGCGATGATCACGGGCGCGCTCGCGACGTAGCCGCCGACGAACGGGATGATGTCGGTGAGGCCCGCGAACAGCGAGATCGCGAGCGCGTTGTCGGCGCCGAAGATCGTCAGGATGACGAACACGAACGCCGCGATCGCCGCCGACGTGATCAGCTGGCCGCGCATGTAACCACCGACGATCACCTTGAGCTCGAGCAGGACCTTCGCCAGCTTCACGTGATGGTGACGCGGGACGACCGAGTAGAGGAGGCCCTTCGAGCGCACCGGATCGGCGAGCAGATAGATCGAGAGGAACAGCGTCGAGATGCCGTAGCCGACGATCTCGAGCAGGTCGGTCGAGTAGCCGATCATCGCGCTCGTCGCGCGTTTGCCGAGGTCGTCGACCGGCAGATCCATCAGCGTCTTCACGAACGGCTTGGCCCAGCCGTAACCCTGAAGGTTGTGCACGAGGTTCAAGCGCTGGCGCGGAGCCTGATCGATCAGCGAGAGCAGCTGCGAGATCAGCGGCGGCACCATCAGCGCCATCACGGTGATCAACGACAACCCGGCGACCGCGAATACGAGGACGAGCGCGCGGCCACGGCCGAAGCCGCGCCGCTCGAGCCACGCGACCAGCGGATCGAACGTGCCGACCATGACGAGTGCGATCGTCAGCACCGTCATCACGGTGCGCAGCTGCCCGAGGATCCACACGCCGGCGACGATGCCGAGGAGAAGGAAGATCGTGCGGGGCGCGATCTCGATCCGGCGCGTTCCGGGCGCGGCGGGCGTGGCCATGAACCCGATGTATTGCGGCGTTCATGCCAGGTGTGTCAGGTCGGGCACGTGGCACTTGCGCTCGCCTGGCGGTGGCGGCGCGGCACAGCGTGCGCGACGGCCACGTGCGGACGCTGCTTAGCCGACGTACGTGATCTGCCACTCGCGGAGCTCGCCCTCGACGGTGACGTCGACGACGTCGCCGGACTTCTTGCCGAGGACGGCTTTTCCGATCGGCGAGACCGGGGTGACGACCGAGAGGTGGCCATCGCCTCCGGGCCCGGTCAGCGTGATGCCGGCGCCGACGGGCGCGAGAAAGAACGTGCGGCCTTCACCGCGCTCTTCATCTTCGATCTCGACGATCGCGCCGACCGCGATCCGCGCGGTGCCTGCAAGCGCGCCGGGCTTGAACGCCACGAGGGCATCGGCCGCCGCGAGCGCTTCTTGCGCGCGCTTCTGCTGGGCCTTGCCGAGCGTGCCGAGCTGATGCGCGGCGCGCGCGTCTTCGCGTTTTTCATCCGGCGTCGCGCCTTCGCGCGCTTCCATCGCCGCGGCATCGCGCGAGGCCAGCGCGGCGCGCGCGGCGGTCGAGAGTTGGGTGCGAAGCTGGTCGACCAGCATCTGCTTGTCCATCCCGCGATCGTCCCGGGCCGCCCGCGGCGGAGCAAGTTTTCAGCTCGGGGTGATCGAGACAACGTCCGCTTCGCCGCGCGGCAACGCGAGCGAGTCTCCCACCCGGGCGCCGAGCAGCTTCTTCGCGAGCGGCGACAGCCAGCTCAGCTTGCCCGCGCTTGGATCGGCCTCGAGGACGCCGACGATCTGGTAGCGCGTGCCGTCGTCGAGCTCGACCGTCGAGCCGAATCGCGCTCGATCCGAGGGAGCTGGTTCGACGAGCTCCGCAGTCGCGAGATGCTCGCTCAGTTCCTGAATGCGGATGTCGGCATCTGGCTCGCGTCGTGGAGCGGCGCTCAACGCCGAAAGCTCTTCGCGCAGCACGCGCGCGCCGGCGACAGTGAGGTAGTTCGGCACGCCTTCCGGAACCGGAACGCGACGCCGACGCACCGTCACTTGCGGCACGTCGTCGTCTTCCTTCGTGAATGCCTTGCTCACGCCATCACCGTAGGTCGGCGGCATGGCCGCTGCAATGCGACGCCGCGCATGAAGCTACAGCTACTTGGTCTCGCTTATGTCTTTTCGTTCGGCTGCTCGCAGGTCCAGAACGCCTACGACTGCAACCACATCTGCAACCGCTACTCGGAGTGCTTCGACTCGAGCTACGACGTCAACGCGTGCGAATCGCGTTGCAAGGACACCGCGAACGACAACCAGAGCTTCGCGGACAAGGCCGAGTCGTGCCAGACCTGCGAGGACGACAAGTCGTGCGCCGGTGCGACGTTCTCGTGCATCGACGAGTGCGCCGGCATCGTTCCTTAAAGGCCGATGTTCTGGATCGTCCGCACGACCGATGGATCCGATGCGCACTTCACCATGAAGTCGGCGACGTCGGCGTGCGGCAGCTTCGCGGCGCCGTTCACCGCGAGGCCGGCGCCGTGCTTGTAGTTGCCGCGCGCCGGATCGTTCGACAGTGCCGGCGGGCGGATGATCACGTAGTCGAGCGCGCTCGCGATGATCGCCTGCTCGGCGAGCCGCTTGTCCGCGCGCAGCGCGCTGTAATAGCCGCCGTAGATCTTCACGCCGATCCGGCTGAACCACCCGAGCTCCGAGCCATCGCTGCACATCAGGCCGCTCTCGAACACGAACCGCTTGATGCCGTGTTGCGTGCAGCCGGCGACGATGTTCGCGACTCCTTGCGACATCAGCGTGCCGGGATGCTTGTTGCTCGCCGGGCCGAATGCCGAGAGCACCGCATCGGCGCCTTGCACCGCGGACGCGACGTCGGCGGGATCGAGCACGTCGCCCTTTTCGACCGCGAGGTTGTCGCGGAGTGGAATCGCCTCGGGCTTGCGCGCGAGGGCGAGCACGTCGTGACCCGCGGCGAGCGCGAGATCGAGGATGCAGCGACCCGTTCCGCCGGTACCGCCGAACACGACGAGCTTCATGCACGCAGTCTAGAACGGCGAGATCTTGTCGGGGTGTTGATGCGGCACCCAGTTCTTGATCGCGTGCTTGATATCGACCGCGCTGCGAAAGCCGAGTGCGGGGGCATCGGGCGTGCTGCCGTCGAGCACCGCGTAGAACGACCGCGCGACGCCGGTGCTCGCGTGGACGTCGAAGTCGTAGAGCGACATGTCGAG
>Ga0157376_10002402_pt1 | contig 12649 bp, 10 predicted proteins | sample M45metaG_FD_121801 | JGI IMG/M metagenome (GOLD analysis project Ga0157376, IMG submission 121801) | Miscanthus rhizosphere microbial communities from Kellogg Biological Station, Michigan, USA - M4-5 metaG | ecosystem: Host-associated > Plants > Roots > Rhizosphere > Soil | place: USA: Michigan... | reverse complement strand
GCTGAGCAACAAGGACGGCATGGGCCTCTGGACCGGAGACCGGTCAGGCGCGTTCGCTTCCTATAATAACTTCGTTACGTGGAATTCGCCGCCGGCCATCGCGACCGGATCAAACACTACGTTCGTGTCCAGGTTTCAGGCCAAGACCCAGGCCAGCGTCGGCGAATATGCGGGACTGCTGGCTTACGGCAAAGCCAGCGACGTCATCTTCAGCCTGTCGCTGCAATCGGGCTATACGCCGATCTGGGAAGTACAGAACACCACCGGTTCTTATCAAGGTGTTGTGGGAGGCGCGGCAGACTACCCGACCACGACGCAGTTTGCCGGTGTAATTTCCGGCGCCACCAAGACGATCCAAGTCAACGACGTCTTTAGCACCAATAGCTTTTCCGGCACGCCAAAGGTCGGCGACAACACCTACAAGATCGGCATCGGCGTCGACTGGTACAACACCGCAGCGGGGCGCTGTCCTAACGGCGTTTTCACCTTCTCGGCGATCTGGAATAGGGCACTTAGCAACGCTGAACTGTTGAGCCTCTACGCCGACCCCGGCCAGATATTCATCTTCCCCGATGACGAACTGTTCGTGATGCTGACGGGCGCAGCAGCGCCGTCAGGCATTACAGGCACGCTGGTCGCGTCCGAGGCACCGGACACAGCCGCCTTTACCGGTCAGCTTGGTGTCGTCGGCACGCTGGGTGCGACTGAGGCGCCCGACACCGCGCTGATCAATGGTACCACCGCCTGGAACGCCGCCTTGGTGGCCAGTGAGGCGCCGGACACAGCGCTGGTCAATGGTGCGGTACGTTGGAACGCAGCACTGGCTGCTACCGAGGCGCCTGACACTGCGCTTATCAACGGCACGACCGCCTGGAATGCAACGCTGGCCGCCAGTGAGGCGCCCGATACGGCACTGATCAATGGTGCCGTGCGCTGGAACGCAACACTAGCTGCCACCGAGGCGTCCGATACCGCGCTCATCAACGGTGCGACGCGCTGGAATGCGGCGCTGGCGGCCACGGAAGCGTCCGACACGGCGCTGATACAAGGCACCGTCACCACGGCTGGTGAGATCTCCGGCTCGCTGATTGCGCTGGAGGCGCCAGACACCGCGCTCATATCAGGCACGGTTACCGGCATTGCCGGCACGCTGGCAGCGAGCGAGGCACCAGATACGGCGCTGATCAATGGCGCAGTGCGGTGGAATGCTGCGCTGGCAGCGAGCGAGGCGCCAGACACCGCTCTGATCACAGGAACGACGGCCTGGAACGCCATCCTGGCTGCGGTCGAGGCCAGTGACACCGCGCTGATACAAGGCACGGTCGCCGCGCCGGCTACAATTACCGGCACGCTAAGCGCCCTGGAGGCGCCAGACACCGCACTGATAACTGGTGCGCTTGGTGCACTCGGTATCACTGGTATCCTAACGGCGCAGGAAGCGCCCGATACGGCACTCATCAACGCCCGCCTTGGCGTCTTTGGCACGCTGAGCGCCCAAGAGACACCGGACACCGCGCTGATCACCGGGAACCTTGTTCTGCCTCAACTTACTGGTATTCTGGCCGCGACCGAAGCTCCCGACACGGCGCGCATCACCGGCTACACGGAGCTTACAGGGCTCCCCGGTGTTCTGACTTTTGGAAGAACCGTAGTCATCAACCGCTGGTAAGGAGCCAACATGGCACAAAATCCACTGACTGTTACGGCCGCGAACCCGACGCCGCCGACTAACCTGATCTTTGTTGGCAATACGCCCTCGCTGGACTGGCTGCAGCCGTATGCCGACGACGGCATCGCGAGGCCGTTGCCGGATGCGACGCTAGCCGGCTCCGTTCTATCCACCATCAACGAGGCTGCCGGCGCAACCTGGCCGGTCAGCATTACGTTTGCGACCTCGACCGCGGCGACCAATACCGCCCCCGCCAGTTCCGGCTCCGCCATCAACGGCGGGCAGGGCATCAGCAACACTCATGAGGCGCGCGGTAGCGAGACCTCGTCAACGGCGACCAGTGGCAACCCCAGTGCACTGGGGCAGCTCAAGATGGTCGGTGTGGGGCCAGCCCTGTCGGCAGCAATCATTGCTGCAGGCCCGAATGCCTCGCACGCCTCCAGCATGACGCCAACCACACCGCTGCAGCCGACCACGACCGGTGCCACTGGCGCCAATAACGTCGGCAATGGGCTCACCACCACGCTGACGGTGACCGGCACCAACTATAACCGCACCAGTGTCGTCTACCTCAACGGTGTTGCGCAGAACACCAACTACGTCAGCGCGACGTCATTGACGGTTGGCAGCGCACCGAAGCGCACCAGTGCCGGTACCTCTCCGGTCTACGTCATCAATGGCAGCGGCGGCGTTGCAACGGCAACCGTGAACTGGACCCAGACATGACAAAAGCATTGGTCAAGACGAGCGATCACGACAAGCGCGACGAGCGCGACGGGCGCGACGAGCGCGACATGCGCGACGCGGCCGATAGAGAAACGGCAGAAACCGGCATCACCCGGAAGGGTGAGCATCACGGCCTGTCGCTGGCGCAGATCAAGCGGATTGAGGACGCGCGCCACGATGACACCGACGTGCCGCCGCCCCTGAGCCTGCCCTCGGGGGATCCACCGATCCTTGAGAGCATCAGCCCCAACACCGCTGTCATCAGCGGCCCCGACGTGACCATGACGGCATCGGGGATCGGCTTCACCGAGAGTAGCGGCATCAGCTTCAATGGTGGCGAGGAGCCGACGACCTTTGTCGATGGCGGCCGGGTGACGACCATCGTCAAGCCGTCGACGGCCACCACGCCGGGCAGTTATCCGGTGACCGTCGCCAATGGCGACAAGGTAAGCGGGGAGGCCAGCTTTACGTTTACAGAGGCTGGTGCTTTCGCCGTAATGAACCCGGAAGGCAAGACTGCCGACCCCCCTGACAAGACTGCTGAGCCCTCCGCCAAGGGCAGCTGGGGGACAGATCCCGATGTGGATCCAGCGGATCCCGACGAACTTGAGGATGAGATTGAACAGGCCGAGGAAGAGGGCGAGTTTAAGTCGACGCACCCCAAGACTAAGACCAAAACCAAGCGGTGAAGCATGAGTGACCTCAAGTCCATCAACGAGCCTTGGGCGACCGCGATTACGCCCCAGGCTATAACGGTGTCTCCGAAGCAGCAGCCTGATCCCGATCCCACCGAGCGGGCACGGCTGATCCGGGAAAAGGCACCTGACTATATCGAGCGGACCAAGCCGGAGGACCCCAGCGAGCGGGCCGGCCAGATAACACGCGATAACGTCACGCCTCAAATCCCCAGCGTGAGGAAGGAATAGCCGGGATGGCCCTTGCAGTCGTCACAGTGGCCTCTGGGGGGCTCCCAGTTGTTGACGTGACATCAACCACCCCACAGTTCGGTATGCCTGTCAGCGAGGTTGCCAACGGCTTTGGCGTGCCTGTCACCAAGGTGACTGCACCATTGCAGGGGCTTCCTGTTTTATATGCTGTCGATGCCGGTGGTGGTGGTGGTGGTGGCAGCAGTATGCCTGCCGGCGCGCTCGGCATCTGGTACGCCGACGCCTACACGACGACGCCGCGCAAGGTGATCCCAAATAGCGTCACGGCGACGCCGGTGTCGACTAATCTGGGGCCACCGCCACGACATCTGTTTAACGGCAGCGAATGGCAGCGTACCAATGCGGTGGTGGTTGACGATGCCGTGACAGGGCCGGACGGCCTGACCAGCGCATCAACAGTAAACGGGACCACAACCAACTGGTTTGTGTTCGCGAATGGGGGGTTTATAGCGGCGAGCGGGATCTACACTATTGGGGCCAATGTCAAAAGCAACACGGGCGCCAACCAGTCATTTACGCTGAAATTCTTTAACGCTGCGCAGACTTCGGCGGTGCTTACCGCGACCCCATCGTGGCAGCGTTTTACGTTCACTTCCACAACGATATCAGGCACCCAAAATTTTGGAGTGGCCGGCACGGTTGCTGCCAATATTCAGATCTGCGACGTTGAGGTATATGCCGGGTCATCCGATCTCGGGCCGTCAGTGCAAGCCGGTCATATGTATCTCGACTACAAGACAACGCCACCGGCGGTGAGTGGCGGAGTTTTTGATAATACTGGCACTGGAAAATATGGTTTTGTGCAGTTTCCCGGCAGCACAACTTGGACGGTTGGCACCTTCATCGCTGTTGTATCTAAGACCGCTGTCAGCACAGCCTGGCAAGCGGCGATGGCGACTATCGCGCCGAACGGAACACAGATGCCGTTTGGGTACGAAAACGGCGAACAGCCGTCAGCATATGTCGCCAACACCGCCTATTGCATCAACTACCCGAAAGGGCTGTGGGTGCCGCTGCTTAATGTTTGGCAAGTTTATACAAACGTCTACACTGGCACAAAAATAACGCAGTACGTTAATGAGTTCGCCGCCAACTCGAATTCTGCAACTGGCAGCTGGACGGAAAACTCATTTCGAGTAGGCACTTTTAGTGTCGGCCAGACGTCAATTTCAAAATACAATGCATGGGCGTGGTACGATCGCGTGTTAACTAAGGATGAAGTCGCCACGGCAGTTTCGGTGTTGCGAACGCGGGCGTTGGCAAATAGCGGGCTGGCGGTGGCAACCGCGAAGCGATTTTATGCTGCCGAGGGCGATAGCATCACATTCGGCACTAACGTGCCGCAAGGCAGTAGCTACCCCTGCCTGTATGGCGCCAACGCCAGTCCCTCGGTTTATGGCGTAGTTAGTGGAATTTCAGGTTCGACACTGGCAACCATGAGTGCGCGGGGGGCGGCGCTGGACGCGCAACTGCCGACTGTCAAAACCGGAATGACATTCCTGCTGTCGGTGTTGATCGGTCGCAACGACATATCCGGTTACAGCGGCGGTGCGACACAATATGCCATCGATCTAGCGACGTATTGCGATGCCCGCCGTGCTGCTGGCTGGAAGGTGGTGTTGTGTACCGTACTGCCGTCGACGGCGGCCGGCGTCAACACCCAGCGCGCGATCCTTAATCCGATCCTGGTCGGCTGGGGAGCTGGCCTGCACTACGACGCGCTGTGTGATTTTGCGGCCGATGCCACGATGGGAACGGATGCTGCGGGCGCGAATACGTCGCTGTATGGCGACGGCACCCACCCGACCGCGGCCGGGCAAATAAATCTAGAGGCCATTATTCGTCCGGTTATTAATGCGCTTTGAGGAGGCGTATTGTGCGGGTTTACATGCAGACCGGCCCGACTAGCTGGGCCTTCGTCACTCAGGCTGAACCGCCCAAGCGGGGCGATTTGCCGCTGCCTTACGTCATCTCTGACACCATGGAACCGACCGAGCAGGTTGACGGCAAGTTCTACACCAGTAAACGACAGTTTCGGGCAGTCGGCCGCTCCCTCGGTCTGACCGAAGTAGGGACGGAGAAGCTGAAACCGAAGACGACGCGCGCCAGCAGTGACCGTCAGGTCAAGGAAGCGCGCCAACGATCGATCAAGACCGCGATCGAGAAGTACAAGGCCGGCCACCGGCCAGCACGTCCGTAACGGGTATCTCTGTTTCCGGTCCAGTAGACCGGTAACCCAGCCGGTTCAGCCCGGCCACGGAGACCGTTATGACTGATACCTCCGCTCCAGTAGCGCCGCCGTCTGCGCCTAACCCCACCCCTCAGGCGCAAACCGAAGTCCCCATCAATACCGACCAGACCTCCACCCCCAGCCCGATCGGCACCCAGGCGCCAGACAAGCCGCAACTATCCCGGCGCGAGGCGATCCAGGCTGCGTTCGACCGCGCCAACAAGCCTCGCGGGGAAATGCGCGGGGAAATGCGCGGGAAATCCGCGGATAATACGCCGCCGAAAGCCGCCGAGGCCAAGGCCGGGCACAATCAGCCGCCGGAACCTACTGAAAAGGAAGGGATAAACCTTAAGAAGCGACCTGACGACCAGCCGCGCGACAAGGGCCGATTTGCGCCGCGGGCTGAACAAACGCCACCTGACACAGAACAGAACGCGACCGCAGCGAAGGGTATGAACGGAACCCAGCCAGCGGCGCCGCATCCTACCCTTCCCGAGAACACGCCATTTCGGGAGCCGCCGCCGCGGATGTCCGACAAGGCCAAGGCTGACTGGCACGCCACGCCAGAGAGCGTGCGCGGCGATGTTCACCGGATCCAGCAAGAATTTGGCAACGCCTATAACCGGCTCAAGCCGGTCGCCGATGCGTTCCAGCCAATCGCACGCTTCCACCAGATGGCGCAGCAGCACGGCACCACGTTGGAGCAGGCGCTGTCCAACTATACCAGCATGGAGCAGAAGCTGCGTTCGGATGTGGTTGGTGGCCTCGACGTCATCGTCAACAACCTGGGCCTGAAGGCGCCTGACGGATCCAAGATTGGCCTTCGCGATATTGCCTATCACATCCTGAGCCAGTCACCGGAGCAACTCAAACAGCTCCAGATTGGCAATGCCCAGCAGGCCGCCACCAGCCAGATCGGCGCCTTACATTCTGAGGTTAGGGGGTTGAAAGAGCAGTTGCAGCAGATGCATACTGCGCAGCAATTCACGTACACGCGTTCCCAGGTCGATCAATTCGCGGACAGTCACCCGCGCTTCGACGAACTGGGCACCCAGATTGAACAAGAGCTCAAGCTCGGCTTCGATCTGGAGACCGCGTACCGAAGGGCCGAGCTGTTAGCGCCGGCCACACAAGCGGCTCAGACCCGCGGCAGTCCCACATCGGCTCAGACCCGACCCGCTGACAGGTCCATCTCCGGCTCCCCCGGAGGCTCTGCGCAAGCAGCTCCTCGGCGTTCAGAAAAACCAGTTGGCAGACGTGAGGCCATTGAGAACGCAGTCAAGCGCGTTCGCGGTGGCGCTTAAACTCTGAACCCTTTTTGATGGAGAGGCCGCCGTGCCCAACATAGCCACTACTGCGCCATATCAGCAGATGCTTTCCATGGCGCTTGAAGATCGATCGTCATCCTACCAGGATCTCGTCAGCAACAACAACGCGCTGCTGGCGGTGATGCGCCGCAAAGGCCTTTGGCAAACCTATAGTGGTCCTAGGATCAGACAAACACTACAGGTTTCAAAAAATGTAGCCCAGTGGTATAATGGCTACGATCAGCTTCTGAACCCAGCGATCGATTTATTTAATGATGCGTTCTACGATCCGAAGCAGGTCGTCGTCCCCATCGTGCTGTCGATGCAGGAAATTCTTAACAACCAGGGCGACAACCAGCTGATGGACGTGTTCGACGCCTACATGGAGGCCGCCGAGCGCGCACTTGAAGACGCCATGGACGCAGCCCTCTACGGCGATGGCTCTGCCAACGGCGGCAAGCAGCTGACAGGTCTCGGCACCGCAGTGCCGATTGCGAACACCACCGGTGTCTATGGCGGCATCGATCGCGTCAATACGATCTGGCAAACCAAGACGTACAACATCCACACCGGTGGCGCGCTGACTGGTCAGACGCAGTTCAACTCCGGCAACGCACGCTCCACCCTCAACAGCGTCATGACCAGGTCGAGCCGCGGCAAGGACTACGCGGATCTTCTGATCATGTCTCCGGAACACTACGCGGCTTACGATGCCGCAACCGTCGCCATCCAGCACCAGACCAACGAGACCAGCATGGGCAAGCTGGGCTTCTCGGCGCTGGAATATATCGGCGGCGGTAAGCGGGCCGAGATCGTTCTCGACGGCGGCATCGGCAGTAATATGCCGTCGGATACAACGTTCGGTCTCAACACTGATAGTTTCCGCCTGCGTTACAACCCCTCCAGAAACTTCGACAAGCTGTTTGATGGCGACGGCCAAATGCCGATCGACAAGGACGCCATCGCACAATTTATCGGCTGGATGGGTGAGCTGACGATGACCAATCCGCTGTTTAACTGGCGGATGTACGACCCGACACCGGCTACTTGATTTTCGGCGGGTGGATTAGATACCCGACCTGCTGAAAAACCGGAGCCGTTGTTGTGGGAGCGGCGGCGGCTCCGGCCCCTTAATTTCTAGAGGAAAACGCCACATGGCCATGAAAGACCCAGACGACAGTATCGTCGCCATTTTCAAAGAACTCGCAGTCAAGGATGAAGTCGCATCGCTTGCGGCCGGTCGTCCGGTGTTCGTCGATGAAGAGATTGTCGAGTTACACTACCCAGGATCCAAGAATTGGAGTGCACACCCGGCGACCGCGTTCTCGAACTGGATTACCGATCCGTCAACTGGCGAGCAGGTCAAGATAACATACGCCGAGCGTTTTCGGCGGCAGTACCAGCAGTTCAAGGCGCATGCGGTGCAGACCAAGGTCGGCACGCCGCTGCAATACGCCACTTTCCTGACCGAGGCCCGCCGTGCCGAGTTGCGTGCGCAAAACATCTACACAGTCGAGGCGCTGGCGCACATCGATGGCCAGGAGCTGAAGAATTTGGGGCAAGGTGGTCGCGACATGAAAAATGCCGCGATGGAATACATTGCGGCAACGCAGACTGGCGCCATCAGTGCACAGCTGCAGGCCGAGCTGGAGGCGCTGCGCGCCAAGAACCAGATCATGGAAGAAGACCTCATCGCGCTGAGGGCTGCAAAAGTGCCGGGCCCGAATGATGAGTTCGACGAAATGGATCTGCAGCAACTGCGCGAGTACATCACCTCCAACACCGGACAGGCTCCGCTTGGCACGCTCAACCGCAAGAACCTGTTGCGGATGGCGCGTGACGCGGCACCGGAGAAAGCCACCGCGGCGTGAATAACTTCATGTCAGGGTTCTCGATCGGCCTCGGCGTTGGAATGTCGATCCTGATCCTTGTTAAATGGAGGTTTGGATGACGATCCTGTCGGTGGTGAAGGATGTCTGCCTCGCGGTTGGCGTTACCGTGCCGCAAAGCGTGTTCACCAACATCACCGGCAATCGCACCATGCAGGAGATGCTGTCTCTCGCCAACGAGATGGCGCAGCGCATCGCCTACGACTTCCGCGACTGGACGAAGTTCAGGAAGACGCAGACCCTCGTCGGTGATGGCATCACCACCAGCTTCAACCTGCCGGCCGATTACAAGCGCATGCTGTTGACGGGGAACGTCTGGCGATCGACTTCGGCGCAAGCTCCGATGACGTTTATTCCCGATACCGATCAATGGCTGAACCGTCGTGCGCTGGCCTGGGTCGACCAGCCGTGGGGCGAGTGGACGATGCTAGGTGGCCAGATGCTGATCGCGCCAACCATGACAGCGGGCACCACCGCCTATTTTGCTTACATGCACAAGAACTGCGTGACACTGGCGTCCGGTGGTGCCGGCGACATCTTCCAAGCCGATGGCGACAGCTTCGCGCTCGACGAGCGGCTGCTCAAGCTCGGAATGGTCTGGCAGTGGAAGGCAAATAAGGGCGGTGCCTACGCTGAGGACATGAACACCTACGCCGACGCGCTTAACTCACTCGCCGGCCGCGACCAGCCTGCTCCGATCATTGTCGGCCGCCGACCGATGGCGGCTGCTGTGCAAGCCTCTTATCCGTACCTGACACCGCAATGAGCCAGCACGCAGCATTCCGGCGTGTACCGGTCAACCAGCAGGTCGCTACCAAGCAGGAGACGCTCACGTTTCCAGCACCGACCCGTGGCTTAATCCTGAACGAGAACGAAAGCTACATGCAGCCGGGTGCGGCGCTGATTTGCGACAATTGGGCGCCGACGATGAAGGGCGCCAAGATCCGCGGCGGACACATATTGTGGGCGACGCTTCCGCTGGAGGGCGGCGTGGCTTTGCCAATCATTTCGGCCTTCAGTTACGCCACCGGCTCGACCAACCGCCGGATGTATGTCGCCAACGATAGTAAGATCTATGACGTCACCACCACGTCGCCGGTGCTGATCAAGAGCGGGCAGCTCAACGGCAACTACTCGACTTCGCAGATGGCCAACCAGAGCGGCGACTATCTGATCGCAGTCAACGATGCCGGTGATTTCCCGATCCGGTTTGACGGCACCACCTGGACAACATTGAGTGCCGGCGAGATCAACGCCAGCACGGTGACGTATCCAGGCACTGCTGTCGCGGCTGGCAAAAACCTGACGCACGTCTGCAAGTATCGTAATCGCTGGTTCTTCATCGAGCTGAACTCGATGAATGCATGGTACCTGCCGCTCAATGCCGTCCAGGGCACGCTGCTGCAGATCCCGCTGTCGGGCGCAGCCACCAAGGGCGGTAAGCTGCTGTATTGCGCGACATGGTCGATCGATGCCGGCGACGGTATTGACGACAAGCTGGTGTTCGGCACCGACCTCGGCGAGATCATCGTGTTCACTGGCTCAGATCCATCCTCGGCCGCCAACTGGCGCCAGGAAGGGCGCTACGACATGAGCCCGCCAATGGGAAAGAACGCCACGCTGTCGATCGGCGGCGATCTTCTGGTGGCCTGCGTCGACGGCATATTGCCGACCAGCGGCGCCATCACCAAGGATCGCGCGGAATTAGAATTGGCCGCGATCACGCGCCAGATCAAGCCGATGTGGCGCGATGAGGTTCTGGCCAAGCGCAACTGGGCTTGGACGATGTGTAAATGGGATACCTATGGCGGCATTTTCGTCACTTGGCCCGGAGGTGCGCCAGGGCAGCAGCGTTGCGCGGTCGTCAACGCAGCGACCGGCGCGTGGGGACGTTATACCGGCTGGGATGCGACCTGTTTCATCCGACTAAACGACGATATGTTTTTCGGCACTCAGACCGGCAAGGTGATGCAAGCCGACCGCACCGGCTACGACAATGGCTTGCCTTACACCTGCACGATCGTTGGCGGCTGGGAAGTATTTCAGTCACCCTCGCAGACGATCACCTGGAAGCAGGCGCGAGCCTCGTTCGTGGCGCGTGCCGGCGAGACCTTCGTGCCGCAACTCAGCGGCACCACCGATTACGTGGTTACGCTGCCGACGCCGCCGTTGCCGGGCACCGATCCTGGCGTGCTTGACCTTTGGGACAGTGGCCTATGGGACACTGCCCGGTGGGACACTGGCGTGGCAGTGGCGCCGGTCGTGCGCAATACCGGCTGGGTCTCGATCGGGGTTACCGGTTTTTCCCATGCGCCGATTGTCCAGGTGACGATGGCGCAGCAGTCCAAACCTGAAGTGGAGCTGGTTTCGATCGCGGGCGTGTTCGAACGCCTGGCGATAACCGTGTGAGGACGACCTGATGGCGGTCAACCCCTACGATAGCGTCGGCGCCATGGGGGGACTGTTTGCACCGGCTTGGCTCTATGGTGACGAGGTATCGAGGGCGGCGGTCGAGGCTTGGAACGCTAAGAACCGCAAGACCGCGCCGGAGCCGTTCCGCGGTAATTTCAACATGATCAATCCGGCCGCGCAGCCTGGCTCCAGGGACGCTATCGCCGTCGCGTTGATGGGTAGCGCGCTTGGCAGCGGCGACGGTGGCGTCGGCAGCACTGGTATTGGCGGCGTCACTGGCGCCAGCGACAGCCCCGGCGTCGCCTCCGGCGTCACCGGCTCGCCCTCCAGTTCGACCAGCACAGGCACGCCAGGGACACCTGGTGCACCCAGCAGCAGCACGCCTGGAGACACCGGCGTGAGCCAAGGCCCGGCCAGCCCAGCTGGCACCGTCAGCGGGCCGACCGGCCTCGGCCCGGCCACAGGCCCGCAAGGCGACACCGCCGCGGTGTCCAACGCCAATGCGCCTACTTCGATGTCGCCGCAGGGCATCGATGCCGCCATGGCTGGGTTTGCGCCGGCGATCGGCAACCCCAGCGTCAGCTCGACCGTCGGTGTGGCCCCCACTGGCGTCGACACCAGCGTCTCGCCAGGCCCGACCGGCATAGCCGGGCAGAACAGCACCGGTCCGTCCGCACCATCAGCACCATCCGCACCGACAGGTCCGACCAGCGCCAACGACGCGGTGGCGCAAGGCTTTGCAGATCTCGGCGACATCTCATCGGTCGACACCTCGCCGGCGGCGATCTCGCAGGCGATTTCGGACATGACGGCGACACTCGGCATGGTCGACGCCGCCCTGGCGGAGAGCAACACAGCACAAACACAGGCCGACCCAGGCCCGCAGGGCTTGACTGCGTCGGACATGGCGGCGGCGCCGGCCAACACCTCCTCGATTGCCGGCCCCAATACCGGCGTCACCGAAGGTATGTCGCCCGCGGCGATGGCGGCGGCTCTGGGCGATCCGGCCGCAACCAACATGGCCAACAACATGGCGACGATGTCGGAGGCCGACACGGCCGACGCCACCGCCGCGGCCAACATGGCGGCGTTCGGCTACGACGAGGCCACCAACCAGGCGGAGAACACCACGCCCTCCGACATGGCCGAGGCGGCGATGGCCCAGGCGATGGCGGAGGCGGCGCAGACCTCGCCTGTCGGTGTGATGGGCTTCTCGACACCTGGCGTTACCACCGGCTTCGCCACCATCGGCGCCCCCGTCTCCGCGCCGGTTGGCTTCCAGGGTGTGACAGGTGTCATGACCGATGTCGGCCCGGTCGGCCCGGTTGGCCCGGTGTCGGCGGTGGCGATGAGTGACACCTCCGACGACAGCGACACCGGCACGCCTGGCGCCCCCAGCAGCAGTGACGCCAGCACCGGCCCCGGCCCCGGCGAAGGCACCACCGGCACCACCGGCGAAGGCACCACCG
>Ga0157376_10002401_pt1 | contig 12651 bp, 9 predicted proteins | sample M45metaG_FD_121801 | JGI IMG/M metagenome (GOLD analysis project Ga0157376, IMG submission 121801) | Miscanthus rhizosphere microbial communities from Kellogg Biological Station, Michigan, USA - M4-5 metaG | ecosystem: Host-associated > Plants > Roots > Rhizosphere > Soil | place: USA: Michigan... | reverse complement strand
TTCGGCGTTTGCTTCCAGCACTTCACCAGCAGCCGGTGCGTAAATCTCGCTCACGGCTTTCACCGATTCCACCGTGCCCAGGGACTTTCCAGTGACCAGCTTGGCGCCGACCGCCGGCAGTTCCACGAACACCACGTCGCCCAGCTCGCTCTGCGCGTAGTCGGTGATGCCGATTTTTGCTACGCCATCTTTGGCATCCACCCATTCATGTTCCTTGGTGTAACGATAATTCGCCGGATATGCCATCAGACCACTCCTCGCTGAAATGTTGGTTCGTCAGTTCGTCGCGGTTGCTTGCGGCGCCGCCTTTTTGGCTCGTTTATAAAACGGAGTTGCCACTACCTGTGCTTTTACGAGTTGCGTGCGCACTTCCACAAAAAGGGTTGTGCCCACCGCCGCCAGCGCCGGAGGAACATACGCCAACGCGATGTTTTTGCAAAGTGTCGGCGAAGGGGAGCCGCTGGTCACTACGCCGACAGCTTCTCCCGCCGCGTCAAAAACTTTGTATTCATCGCGCGCAATTCCGCGGTCGATCATTTCCAACCCGACCAGGGTGCGTGTTTGAGGCGCTGCGTAAGCTTTAGCCAGCGCTATGCGCCCGATGAACTCGCCTTTGTCCATTTTGCAGTAGCGGTCCAGCCCGGCTTCAAAAACGTTAATGATTTCGCTGATTTCGTGCCCGTACAGCGCCATCTTCGCTTCCAGCCGCAGTGTGTTACGCGCGCCCAGACCGCAGGGAAGAATTCCAAATGTTTTGCCCGCGTCCATCACCGCGTCCCAAATTTGTTCGCTGGTAGCTACATCCGACGGAAGGTAAATTTCGAAACCGTCTTCGCCAGTGTAGCCAGTTCGCGCAATCAAGCGCTCCGGTAATCCGCAAACGGTCCCATGCGTGAACCAATAATTCTTGATGGTATCGAGATTCGCGCCAGTAAGTTTTTTCAGGACATCCACTGCGCGCGGTCCTTGAATTGCCAACTGGGTGTATGCGTCGCTCAAATCGTGGATCCCACAATCAAACCCGGCAAGATTTTGCCGAACCCAGGAAATGTCTTTTTCTCGCGTACCGGCATTGATCACGAAAAGGAAGTCGTCTTCGCCCAGCCGGTGCACGATCACATCGTCGACGAAAGTCCCTTGCGGGTAGAGCATTGCCGAATAGTGCGCTTGTCCAATCGCCAGCTTTGAAGCGTCGTTCATACTCAAATGCTGCACCGCGGTTAGCGCTCCGCCGGGAGTCTTCCCGGTGTGAATACGGATATCGCCCATGTGGCTCACATCAAAAACGCCCACGCCGGTCCGAACTGCTTTGTGCTCGGCCATCAGCCCGCCGGTTGCCGGATATTCTACGGGCATATCCCAGCCGCCAAAATTCACCATACGCGCGCCCAGCTTGCGGTGCATCGCGTTTAGCGAAGTCTTGCGGAGTTCAGTTGCTACAGGAGTCGTGGCGGAGTCCATTCCGTTTTTCTCAAGCGGAAATCGATACTAACACGCACTCCGAAACCCGTCAAAGAAACCGCGACTTTGCTCGCTTCCGTCAATATTTTCCTTCGGTGCAAATCGTTCTTGCCACGCTCTTGCCCAGCACGGATAATCCCCGCCAATGCCCCCAGCTTCTTCGGCGAACGCCAAAATTTCTTGGCAGCCATCCTTCACGCCAGCGCTGATTCTTCTCGGCCTTGCGATCGTGATCAATTATGTTGATCGCGGCAACTTGTCCTTCGCCGCGACGAGCATCCAAAGCGAACTGAAGCTTTCCTCCACAGCGCTCGGCTTTTTGCTTTCGGCTTTTTTTTACACTTATATGGCCCTGCAGTTTGTCATCGGTGGCGTGGTAGATCGATTTGGCGCCAACCGGGTCCTGACCGCTGGCCTCCTGGTCTGGTCGTTGGCAACGCTGGCGACCAGCTTCGCGGGAAGTTTTATCGCCTTGCTCGGTCTGCGTTTGTTGCTGGGTGTCGGTGAATCGGTAGCGTTTCCCTGCACTTCCAAATTGATTGCACAAAATGTCCCCCAGGAGCGGCGGGGAATCGCGAACGCCGTAATTACCGCCGGACTGAAATTTGGCCCGGCCGTTGGTGCGTTGGGTGCTGGGTTGTTGATTGCCAAGTACGGATGGCGATCGGTCTTCCTGTGGCTGGGAATGATCAGTCTGCTATGGATACCAGCCTGGTTTCGATGGAAGCCTTTATCCCCGATCACATCAGCACGTGAAACCGCAGCTCTTGTCGGCTACTTGCAAATTTTCAAGCAACGCTACTTTTGGGGATGTTCCGCCGGCCACTTCTGCTTCAACTATTTGTCCTACTTTCTTCTGACTTGGCTACCGGCGTATTTCCAGCACGAACGTCACCTTTCGCAGGCCGCGCTTTCCAGAGCCGCCGGTGCGTTTTACCTGGTGGACGCCTCCGCCGCTCTCTTCACCGGTTGGTTCTGCGATCATTTGATCAAGCGTGGCGTGGATGCTTCCAGGGTACGAAAAGGAGCGTCGGCCATTGGGAGTTTCTTGGCTGCAGCGGCGCTTTTGGTGTGTGCTTTCGCCGGCGGCGACACCTATTATTACTGGTTGCTGTTGGCGGCCGCGGGTTCGGGTGCCGCAGGCTGCGGCGTATTTCTATTTGCGCAATCGCTGGCCGGCCCGCGCGCTGTCGGCCAGTGGTCCGCGCTGCAGAACGGATTCGGCAACTTCGCGGGCTTGATCGCCCCGGCTTTCACTGGTTTTCTGGTTGATCGCACCGGTCACTACTTCTCTGCGTTTGCCGTGACAGCGGCGATTTCCGTGACCGGCGGCCTGGTATGGATCTTCGGCGTGCGGCTCGCGCCAGTCGAGTGGGCCGGCGACTCCAAACTTACGTAACTCAACTACCGGCGCATGGCTTCTCCATCCCGCTGCTGTCGCTTGCTACGAAACTGCGCCTCAAAACCTGCCTTGCCGCAAACCCGCACGCTCAGGTAAAGTCTTTTTCAGGAGAGAGTGATGCCCGCGGCTCCGATCCTCTGCATGCAGTGCGATAAACCCGAAAATCAGTGCACATGCGAACGCTACTGCACCATCTGCAAGAGCATGGACAAAGTTCGCCTGTGCATGGACGGCTTGTACTATTGCCCGGAATGCCGCGAAGCCTGCGACGTCACTCTCGTGGACACCAGTGGCTACTGACCCGAAACGAATCAAGCTGCAGGTCGACGCCGACCCGCGCTTCGCCGCCGCGATCGGTGGCGCAGTTCGTTATCTCGCCGAGTCTTCCGGCATGTCTGAAGATGTGTGCCGCGAATTTCAATCAGAAACCGTGCAAGCTTGTCTTCAGGCCTTTGAATCGCACGGCAATAAATCCCACGTCGTTGAGTTCGTTCGTTTCGACGATCGTGTCGAAGTCGTTGTCAATTCCAACGCCGGTTCCGCCCCCATCCGCCTCTCCCGCTTCGTCGGCACACAAGCTTGATTCCTGGTCGTTGTAGCGGCCGACCTTGAAGAGTCTGTGTGGCAACCTATTTTCAAATGTTTTGCAATGCCGCCCAGGGCAGGCTTAGTTGTTGCCGTCAATCGCGCGGAATCTGCTAGGAGACGACCATCTGTGTTTTTTCGTGCACAGCGCGGTCGAGAAGCTGAATAGGAGAAAGTTCGAGGCGGCTTACGGCGCAGAGGGGCCTGCCAGGCGGAAGAATTCGCAATGTAGCCGTTCTTCCCGCGCCGCAGCGCATGCCCAGGAAACTGTGCCCTCCTTTTCTCGTTCACTCAATTTTTCGTTGGGTCTGGCTGCTACATCTTCAACGCAAATGTATTCTTCTTGATCAGCGACGTCATCTGATCATCGGTCAGCGCCAACCGCAACACCACTCGGTCGCCCGACGGATTCACCTGCGCCTGTCCTAACAAGTCCGCCAAGTCCGTATTCTGCTGTTTGGCCTGATATTGCTGGTATACCAAAGCCAACTGCATCAACTGCGCCAGGGTGTTGGCATCATCGGTCGAACCGCAAATCGCCTGAAACTTTCCATCGATACCGCCGCTGGCCTGGATGTTCAAAATCAGGTTCTGCATCCGTGTCACCAGCTTGGCCGCTTCGGGGAATTGCTGGATTTGTGGCGCCAGTTGCTTCATCGCTAGCCGTGTGTATGCCGGGTTCAGCACCGCCCACACCACGCCGCTGCCATTCGCTTCGTTAATCAGCGAGTACATCTTTTCGTTGCGCAGCAGACCGTCCGCACCGCCGTAACGCACGTCCAGCATCTTTTCCAGCTCGCTACGATGACCGAATGCCGCGGTATTCGAATCCAGGAACAAAAAAAACAAATCGTTCGCACCGGCTCCGCTGCCAAACGCGTACATCGTGAATCCGTGTGACTTAAATGTCGGCAGCTTCTGCGCTTTGAAATAGGCCTCGGTTGAGTCCGGGTTGTAGCTGCCCAGTGCCACGCCCACGATCTCTTCGCCGGTCGGCACAGCGCTTGAGCCAGTGCCTTCGGTCTTCGCCGTCACGCCTTCGGCAATTAAACCCCACGCCAGCTCTTCCACCTGAGAATTCGGGTCGACTCCCGCCGAGGCCAGAAACTTCTCAAATTGTCGGAACCGCTCCGGCAGCATCTGTTCCTGGAGTTGCGGAAACCATTTTTGCGAGCGCGCCTGCTTCAGATTTGCGTAGGCGAATTCGCCGATGTTCTTCGGGAATAGCGCAATGGTGTCAGGGCCCACCCGTTGCGCGCTAGAAACTTGCGCCATGCACAAAGTCATCGCAGCCAGCGCGCCCGCCGCAGCCATCCGCCAAGAGGTCTTGTTCATTCCCGTGCTCCTTCGAATTTTGTTCGAATCCTGCGGTTATGCCAGCGCGGTCGCCCGCAATTTATCCCGCAAACCGCTAATGGCATGTCGTTTCGCGGCCACATACGGCGCGTCCTTAATTCCGTCGAGATTGATCTCCACGTTCGCCAGCGCGCCTTCCGCTCCGGCGCTGGCCATCAATCTGGCCACCCTTAAGTCTGACTTCATGGATGCCGCGGCGATAGTCTCCAGTTGTCCCAAACGTTCGAAGAGGGCAACTGCCCGCTCGGCCACCTTCAAGGGTACTTCGGCTGCTCCGATGGTTGTCTTCTGAATCGCTTCGTCCCGCGCCGCGATCTCTGCGGCGCCGCCTTGCGGTAATTTGAAAGCAGTCAGCACCGCATCGTAGGAAGCTGCATCGGTATCGATTGCTTCGGTTAGCGCATCTGCTTCGCGCCGTAGCGCATCCAGATGCTCGGAAAGTTTGTCCACATGCGCTGCCTGCGATCTTTTCTTGCGCGAGAGTCCAGCCACCATCTGTCCCAGCGCCGCAGCCAATGCCGCTGCAAAGGCCGAAACACTTCCGCCGCCCGGAGTCGCGCTCGGCTCCGCCACTGCATTCACGAACGGCCGCGCCAGCAACGCGAGTTTGCCGCCTTTCTCTGTTAGCGGTGCTCCGCTCAATGCCGCGGCCAATTTGTTCTCGAAGACTTGCGCCGGCGAAAAGTTTTCCAGTTGCAGGAAATAGTCCGCGGCCAGCTCTAACGCTTTTTTGGGCACCAGACCCACGATTTCGCTACCTACTGGCACCGCGCCGTAGCGTTCCGCTTCGCGCTTCACCATTGCATACACGCGATGCATCGGCGTCTGTTCGTAGTCCGTCAAATTGATGGACACCTGGGCCAGGTTCCGGGCCTTCAACTCCACGCCCATCGATTTCACGTAGCGCAGACCGCCGTTCGAAAACCGGATGGCCTTGGCAATTTTGTTGGCGATGCCCACGTCCGGCGTATTCAAGTTCACGTTGTACGCCACCAGAAACTTTCGTGCACCGACCACCGTCACTCCCGCCGTAGGATGCATCTTCGGCTCGCCCACATCCGGCTGCCGCTCGTGATTCTTCTTTAACTCTTCTTTCATGCCTTCAAACTGGCCGCGCCGCACGTTTTCCAGATTTACGCGGTCTGGCCGCGTCGCCGCCGCTTCATAGAAAAAGATCGGGATACGAAAACGTTTCCAGATTTCATTCCCCACATTTCGCGCCAGCGCCACGCAATCTTCCAGCGTCACGCCTTCGACTGGAATGAACGGCACTACGTCGGTCGCGCCCACGCGAGGATGCGCCCCCTTGTGAAAATTCATGTCGATCAATTCCATGGCCTTTCCCGCGCCCAGAATGGCCGCTTCTGCTACTGCATCCGGTTCGCCCGCCAGGGTAATCACGCAGCGGTTGTGGTCTGCGTCCATCTCATGGTCCAGCACCCACACCGCGGGCACCTTACTCATCGACTGGATCAGCTTATCAACCTTCGCGGGATCGCGGCCCTCGCTGAAGTTCGGCACACACTCAATCAGTCGTCTCACCGGATCTCCGCTTTGATTTCGTTTTTGGTCATTTAGTTTTGCACTCTTGGACTTTGTACTTTTCTCGCCAACTTCAATCCCGCAAATGCACCATCTCCCCGCGCTTCATCGTCATCCAGCAGGTATTCACTCCAAAATAGTAGGGAATTTCCCGATAGTCTGCCACTTCGAACACCGCCAAATCCGCTTGTTTGCCAACTTCAATCGACCCAATCCGGGTTACCCGTCCTAGCGAATAGGCTGCATTTATCGTCGCTGCCGCAATCGCCTCCGCAGGACTCATGCGCAGCCGTGAACACGCCAGCGCCAAAATCATCGGAATGCTCAGCGTCGGACTCGTCCCTGGATTAAAATCCGTCGCCAGCGCCACAATCGCTCCCGCTTCAATCAACTCTCGCGCCGCCGCATAGCGTTCCAGTCCCAAATGAAAGTCACAGCCGGGCAGCAGCATAGCCACGGTATTCGATTTGGCGATTGCGCGCACATCCGCCGGCTTCAAATACTCCAGGTGATCACAACTTGCCGCGCCCAATTCGATCCCCATGCGCGTCGCGCCGGTATTTGAAAGCTGCTCCGCATGTACTCGCGTTGCGAGCCCGCTCGCTTTGCCTGCTTCCAGCACTCGTCGCGATTCGCCAAGCGAAAATGCGCCGCGCTCGCAAAACACATCGCAAAATTCCGCCAAGCCGTTCTGTGCCACTTCTGGAATCAGCTGCTGTTCCAGCAGCTCGAGATATTCCCGCGTCCCGCCTGGCTTCCCTCGATATTCCGCCGGAACCACATGTGCGCCCAGAAAAGTCGAAACAATTTCCAGCGGCTGTTCCGAGTCCAGTTCCTTGTGCAGCGACAATATTCGCAGTTCGCTGGTTACATCCAGTCCGTAGCCGCTCTTCGCCTCTACTGTCGTGGTGCCATATTCCGCAAACTGTTCCAGAAATCCTCGCGCCCGGCTTTTCAAATCATTCGCCGCCGCCGCGCGCAACTTCTTCACCGAATTCAGTATCCCGCCGCCCTTGCGGCCAATCTCCTCATAACTCGCCCCGCGAATCTTTAGTTCATATTCTTCCGCGCGGCTCGCTGCATGAATCAGATGCGTATGCGCATCGACAAATCCTGGCAGCACCACCCTTCCGCCCACATCCATTTTTTCCGCGGACTTGCTCTCTTTCAGCTTTTCGATTCTTGCGGCCGGACCAACTGCCGTAATCACTCCATCGCGCACCAATATCGCGCCATCGCGAATCACTCCAATGTTGGAAAGGGAATTACCTCGCCGCGGCCCGCGTCCCCGCACGGTAACAATCTGCGCCGCGCCGCTGATCAGCAGCGAGCCGCTCACGGCGTTCTCACGCCTTGGCCGCCTTTTTGTTATACGCCGGCACAAACACATCCCGGACAAACTCCTCGATCGTTGTCGGTGTGGAGTTCTTCTCCGACCGCGGCTCCAGCGGATTCAACAATCCATCATTCTGTGCGTCGCTCATTTCAGTCATCAGCGCCGCTGTCTTGCCCGGCAATCCCATCTGCTTCAATCCCTGCTCGACGAGAAATCCCGGAAAAGTCTTGTAGGACAACCTCGGTTTTCCAATTGCCGCTCCGATTACCGCCGCCGCTTCATCAAGCGAAATATCCCGCGGTCCCAGCAATTCTCGTGTAGAAAATCCCGTGAAGTCCTGCTCTACCAGGGTTTTCGCCGCCGCTTCGCCAATATCCCGCGCCGCAATCATCGGAAACTTCAGTTCGCCCTCCACGCTCCCCGCCGCAAATCCCATGGACTGAATCAAACCAATCATCATCAGCAAATTTTCCATGAAATACGCTGGCCGCAAGAACAGTGCTGTCAACCCCGGCAGCTGCTTCAGCTTTTCCTCAAAATTGTGCAAAGGAACAATCGGCCCGGTCTTTTTCTCATGCTGCGCGCCAATGCTGCTAAGCATAAGCACATGCGAAATGCCGGAAACTCTCACTGCTTCGGTAATCGCATCGCTGATCTTGTCCTCCGCCGCCAAAAAATCTGCCGCACTGATCTGCGGCGGAATCATCAGGTACGCGCCTTTGGCTCCCGCGAATGCCTTGGTCAGCGCCGAGGCGTCATTCACATCTGCGATCGCCGTTTCCGCTCCCAACTCCGTTAACGGCGCCAGTTTGTACGCGTCCCTCCCGACGGCGCGCACTTTTTCGCCCATCTCCAACAACTTCCGCGCAACCACCGCTCCGGTATTTCCCGTCGCTCCCAGCACCACGTACATGTAGTCACCCGGTCTTTCCGTTTCTCTTGTTGTTGTAGCGGCCACCAAGGTAGTCTATGGCGCCTTTGTAGCGCCGCGCTTCGCCCAGCTTCCTCGGCTCATCCCAGGCCAATCGCGGCCCCCCGGGACGTCCCTACCCTTACACTTTTGCGCTCTTCTAGGTTGTACTCTTTACTCCAGCATGGGCACCTTCACATCCTTTTTTTTCGCAAACTCAATCGCCTCCGAATACCCCGCGTCCGCATGGCGAATCACGCCCATGCCCGGATCATTCGTCAACACCCGCTCAATCCGCACCGCCATCTCTTTCGTTCCGTCGGCCACCGTCACTTGACCCGAATGTTGCGAATAGCCAATACCCACTCCGCCGCCATTGTGTATCGACACCCAAGAAGCCCCACTCGCCGTGTTCACCAGCGCATTCAGCAGTGGCCAATCCGCAATCGCGTCCGATCCATCAAGCATCGATTCCGTTTCACGATACGGTGAAGCCACACTCCCGCAATCCAAGTGATCCCGTCCAATCACAACTGGCGCTTTCAATTCACCCTTAGCGACCAGATCGTTCAACGCCAATCCGAATTTGTCCCGCTCGCCGTACCCCAGCCAACAAATCCGCGACGGCAATCCCTGAAATTTCACGCGCTTCTGCGCCATGCCAATCCACCGCTTCAAATGCTCGTTGTGCGGAAACATTTCCAGCACCAGTCGGTCGGTCCGCGCAATGTCGGAAGCCTCCCCTGAAAGCGCTGCCCAACGAAACGGCCCTTGGCCCTGGCAAAATAGCGGCCGAATGTAGGCCGGTACAAATCCTGGAAAGTTGTAGGCGTCCTTCACGCCCTGCTGAAATGCAAACGTCCGAATATTATTACCGTAATCAAATGTCACCGCTCCCAGCTTCTGCAAATCCAGCATGCCCTGAACGTGATCGGCCATAGCCTGCATCGAATGTTTTTTGTACTCTTGCGGATCTCTCTGGCGCAGCTCCAGCGCCTGCGCCAGGGTCATCTTGTTCGGTACATATCCGCCAATCGGGTCGTGCGCGCTGGTCTGGTCCGTCAGCAAATCCGGCACCACGCCACGTTTCGCCAGCTCCGGAATTATGTCCGCGCAATTTCCCAGCAGCCCCACCGAAGTCGCTTCGCCCGTACGCACCGCATTTTTCAAAATCCGCAGCGCTTCATCCAGGCTGGTCACCATCACATCGATGTATCCGGTTTTCAGCCGCTTCTTGATTCGCTCCGGATCAACATCAATTCCCAAGAACGCCGCGCCGTTCATCGTCGCCGCCAGCGGTTGCGCTCCGCCCATTCCGCCGATTCCGCCGGTCACAACCAACTTTCCTTTCAAATCGCCGCCAAAATGTTTTTGCCCTGCCGCCGCGAATGTTTCGTATGTCCCTTGCAAGATTCCTTGTGTCCCGATGTAAATCCAGCTACCGGCAGTCATCTGCCCGTACATGATCAATCCAGCACGATCAAACTCATGGAACTTGTCCCAATTATTCCAATGACCCACCAGATTCGAATTGCACAGCAAAACTCTCGGCGCATATTCATGCGTCCGAAAAATTCCCACTGGCTTTCCCGATTGCACTAGCAACGTTTCGTCGTTCTCAAGCCCGCGCAGCGATTTCACAATCGCGTGAAAACTTTCCCAGTTGCGCGCCGCTTTTCCCGTTCCGCCATACACCACCAGCTCTTCCGGACTTTCCGCTACTTCCGGATCGAGGTTGTTCATCAACATCCGCAACGCCGCTTCCTGCTGCCAGCCTTTGCAGGAAATCTCCGTGCCGCGCGCCGCGCGAAACGGTCCCTTGGACAGCTCTGTGTCCGCCATCGTTTTCGCCGTGCTCATCGCTTTCTCCACAAAACTCTTCAATCGCCATCTTATCAGGTTGCCCAAATTTCGCCGCCTTCGTCCGGAAGCGTTCCTTAGTGAGTGCGGCCACTGCTACGTGCCCGCTTTGGCCGTTCCCGCTACCCTTAGCCACCCAGTTTTTGAGTGTATAATCGCGCTCAGTTCGATTGCAGAACACGTTGGTTCTCCCAATCCGCCAACGTGCAGCGAACTAATACTGGACACAGCCACCGCGCTGAACGACACACGGTGTGCCTTGACCGTCGCTTTCTGAACACCGGGCTTGACCATGATTGACCAGACTATCTCTCACTTTCGCATCACCGAGCGGTTGGGTGCCGGTGGAATGGGCGTGGTCTATAAAGCCGTCGATACCCGCTTGGATCGCCCGGTCGCACTGAAATTCCTGCCAGATAATATGGCCGAACACCCCCAGGCACTGGAACGGTTTCGCCGCGAGGCGCGAGCCGCTTCCGCGCTAAATCATCCGGGCATTTGCACCATCTACGATTTCGGCGAGCAGGACGGACGAAGTTTCATCGCCATGGAGTTCATTGACGGCGAAACGCTGCGCACTCACATCCACGGTAAGCCGATTCCTTTCGAAGAAATACTGAAACTCGGCATCCAAATAGCCGAGGCACTGGATGCGGCGCACGCCGAAGGGATCGTCCACCGCGACATCAAACCCGCGAATATTTTTGTCACCAAACGCGGACAAGCGAAAGTGCTCGACTTTGGCCTGGCAAAACTTGTCGCCAAAGGAGTCGCCGTATCGGATTCCGGTGACGAAGTGTCGGACTCCACTTCGGTCGTAGGAATCATCAGCGGTACACCTTCCTACATGTCGCCCGAACAGATCCGCGGCGATGACCTGGACCCACGCACGGATATTTTCTCGCTCGGCCTGGTATTGTATGAAATGGCCACCGGTCGACAAGCCTTCGGCGGCGCCACCGGCGGCATGATCATTGATGCCGTTCTGACTCGTTCTCCTGCTCCCGCGCGAAACATCAATCCGGACATTCCTCCCAGGCTTGAAGAAATTATCGACAAGGCTCTTCACAAGCATCGAGACCAACGCTATCAACACGCCGCGGACATTCTTGCCGATCTGCAACGGCTGGGCCGCGCCAGTGATTCCGCCCAGCTGTCCTCCACCGGCCAGGAGAAATCAACCGGGCAGCACACCGCGGCAACTTCCAGCACCCAAACAGGAACCGTGCGCACCGAGCGCGTCGCAAAGATCATTGATTCGCTTGCTGTTCTGCCGTTTGAAAACATCAGCCGCGATCAGGGAAACGAATACCTCGGCGACGGAATCGCTGGGAGTCTGATCAACAATCTCGCCACGGTGCCAAAGCTACGAGTCCTGGCGCAGAGTACGGTTTTCCGCTTCAAAGGTCGTAGCATTGATCCGCAAGCCGTGGGCAGAGAACTCAACGTGCGCGCCGTGCTCACCGGAAGGATCATGCAAAGTGGTGGCTCTTTGCGCATTGGCACCGAGTTAGTCGACGTGGCTACCGGTACTCAATTGTGGGGAGCGCAATACGATCGCAAGCCCGGCGACATCTTTGCGATTCAAGACGAAATCTCAAACGAGATATCGGGAAACTTGCGGCTGAAACTCACCAGGGCCGAGAAGAAGCGCCTAACCAAACGCCAGACCGAGGATGCCGAAGCGTACCGTCTCTACCTAAAGGGTCGACATCACTGGAACCAGTGGACCGAAGACGGCTTCTACAAAGCCATCGAATATTTTCAGCAAGCGGTCGACAAAGACCCCGCCTACGCGCTGGCCTACACGGGGATTGCCGATTCCTACGTGCTCCTGGGGTGGAACAGCTATCTGCCGCCAAAGGACGCGTTTCCAAGAGGAAAAAAGGCGGCATTGGCTGCGCTGCGCCTCGACCCCGATCTCGGCGAAGCCCGCACTCCTCTCGCCGCCGTGTCCTGGCTTTATGATTGGCAATGGTCCGAAGCACAGGCGGAGTTCAAACGCAGCCTGATGTTAAATCCCGTTCATCCCACTGCCAATCATTGGTTCGCCGAATTCTTGATGACTATGGGCCGCCACCAGGAAGTGATCGCCGCAATGAAAAAGAGCCAGGAACTCGATCCGTTATCCCTCATCATCAGCGTGGCGATCGGCTGGGCCTTTTACATGGCTCGCTGCTACGACCAGGCCATCGAACA
>Ga0157376_10002399_pt1 | contig 12654 bp, 8 predicted proteins | sample M45metaG_FD_121801 | JGI IMG/M metagenome (GOLD analysis project Ga0157376, IMG submission 121801) | Miscanthus rhizosphere microbial communities from Kellogg Biological Station, Michigan, USA - M4-5 metaG | ecosystem: Host-associated > Plants > Roots > Rhizosphere > Soil | place: USA: Michigan... | reverse complement strand
TTTCCTGCTGAGTGTTACGTACGGCGACTGCGCGCGGTCCCAGGGGAGGATTCCGCCGGTGGCGACCGAGGCTGACGAATCCGGGCTGACGTATACGCGAGCGGTGCCGGGAATTCCGGTGGAAGAGATGTGCAATGAAACGAAGACCGCGCCGGGCTGCGCATTGGCCAGGGTGGAGCGGTCATCGAAGGAAGGGTTTTCGTTGCCGCTGCGCGTTTGCAGAACTTGAAATCCCTGGGCTTCCAGCGCGCGCCGGACTTGTGCGGCGAGATCAAGCAACAGATCGCTTTCGCGAATGCCCTGCGCGCCGCGGGCGCCGGGATCGGTTCCCCCGTGAGCAGGATCGATCACCACAATGTTCATTGACGGGCGCGGAACCGGCGGCGGAGGGACGGTCGGATAGGGAGTGGCGGAAGGCTGCTGGCTGGACTGCGGCGCAGCGGGTTGCTGTTGTGGCTGGGCATTCGAATGGAGGAACGGAGCAGCAGTGAGCAGTGCGACCGCCGCAGAGCCCAAAACACTTGGAAGTAAAAAATGACCGTTCGAATTACGCACGAGATGCAGAATAGCAAATCCGCGGAGGGTAGCGTGCGGTTCGAACGGCCGGCCGATGCTTAAGAGAGACGGTCCCGTCTCCGGTTACCTCTTTGTTCACATAGAAGGAGAGTGCGAAGTCTGGGCGCGGCGCTCCTGCATTTTGACCTTGAGCTGTTCACGCTGCTCCGGGGTGAGTACTTGGCGAGCCTGCGTCATGGCGGCATGGTGGATGCCCTTCACTTTGGCCTGCTTGTCGGTGTCCGAAAGCCCAGTATCGGCCTTGACCGCGTCGGCTTTAGCTTTGGCGTCCTGATGAATTTTCTTGATTTGCGCTTTTTGATCGTCGGTCAAATTCAGACCGGCGAACATTTCTTCGCCATGCTGATGCTTCCCAGTGCTTGGCTGGGAATTCGCGGGAGCTGCAGGCTGATCCTGGGTAGCGGTTTGCGCAAAGGTGCTGGGCGCAAAGGTACCGGCAATCAGCAAGCCTGCCACGGTCAATAGGGTATTGATAAAGGATTTGCTTCTCATTGGTCTAACCTCTCTTTTGCAATCGAAACTGGCTGGCGACAGTAGTAGGAACCCGGAAGTTGGGAGAAAGTCGTGTGCCGCCGAACGTCCAAAGAGGTACGCAATTAAAGACGTTGGTTTGGGGCGGTGGGGATCGGACTAAATGCCATATTGAAAACACGTAGAATCGGAGCGATACACCACGAAAGTGCCTGAGCGCCTCGGTCGTAGACGCCATATTCCCTTGGTTATCAAATTGACTGTCGATCGTTAGACGCGCGGTGCAATTCGAACATACCGGAGGCTTGCGCTGAGGTGCACTAGGTGGCTTCGATTGCGCCGGCGGGAGCGGGGCGGGCGTCGGTGCGGAGTTTGCTGGTGGCGCCGTAGACGGCGAAACCGCCGGCAATAATGATGGCGCCGAAAAGGAGACCATTCATTCCCAGAACGGTCTCGGAGCCGCTTTTGACCACGGCGAGAATGAGCAACGCCAGTGGAAACAGTCCGGCGAGGACGGCTCCGGCAAGGCCGCCAGGGACGCGGAATTCACGCTTGAGTTCCGGCTCACGGATGCGAAGAACGACGAGGGTGACGAATTCGAGCATGAGGCTGGCGCCGTAGAGCATGATGTCGAGAGTAATGAGGCGCTGGAATCCGAGACCGAGGCAGAGAGCCCAGCCGCTGGCGCAGACGATAATGGCGACCGAGGGGGTATTGGTGCGCCGGCTGGTCCTGGCGAAAATTTTGGGCAACATGCCTTCGCGGGCCATGGCCAGAGGCAGGCGCGAATAGCTCATGACCAGTGCGTTAAACATTCCGAACGCGCTCATCATGCCGCCGAGGACGATCAGGAAGCGGAGCCATTCAATGCCGAGAATTTTGCCGCCGACCAGACCACCGACGATGGCCCAAGAGCCATCTCCGCCGAAACTCGAGGCGGGGATGCCGGTGAAATAGACGGCTACGAAAGGCAGAACATAAGTTAGAGATACGAGGATGACTGCGGCGATCATCGCTTTGGGATAGGTCCGCTGCGGGCGTTCGACTTCCTGAGCGATGGTAGAAGCGTTGTCCCAGCCCATGTAGTTCCACATCGCGACGAGCACGCCGCCCAGAAGGCCAAGGCTAGCGCCAGCGGCCGCGGTGTGAGGATCGGAGAACGCGCCGACCTTGATGGGGGTCACGAGCACGACCAGTGCGAAGGGTAGCGAGAGCAGGAAAAAAAGCCAGAGAGAAGTGATGCCGACGACGCGGATGCCCGCGAGATTGAGAATGGTGCAGGCCGCGACGACGAACAGACTTGCGTAGATACCGTGATGGCCTTCGCCGAACCACGGGGCCATCTGCTTGAGATAAAAAACGAAGAGTGTTGGATAGATGGCCATGTCGAAAATGCTGGCGGCCAAAGAGATCCAGGCTTCCTGGAATCCCCAGAAATTACCGAGGCCGCGACGCACCCAGGCGTAATAGCCGCCTTCTTGCGGAAGAGCGCTGGAGAGTTCGCCAATCATGAAAGCGGTAGGAAGACTCCAGAAGAGCGGTAGAAAAAGCAGAATCAGAATGCCGCGACCGTAGCCCGCGCCGTGAATAATTTCTTCGGTGCCGTAGGTCCCGCCGGAGACCATAAAAAAAGTAGCGGCAACCAGCGGCCAGAGCGTAAGCTTTGCCGATTTCTTTTTTAGAGTGGAGATGACCCTGGAAGGAAAATGCGCGGGAACCGATATGCTGCTCAATTTGTACCGTCGTCCCCCTAAGCGACGCTCGCATTCGACGCTACGATATTGCGAGTTCGCTTTTGAAGAATACAAGGTCTGCACCGGCATGCAACAAGAAAATGCATGCGGATGAACATTTTTCCAGTGCGGGCGAGAGAGCGATTCGGGCAAGCAAAGATAAGATAGATTGGAGCACTGGGCGAAGAGAAATGTGCAGGGCGTATGCTACACTTCGCAAGTTTTGTAGGTCGAATTTTTTGGGCTAGTTGGTCGCACTCATTTTGATGTTCGGAGAGACTGCTGATGAATTTCTTACGCCGGTTGATGGTCTTGGTAGTGGCGCTGGCAAGCGTGGGAGCGTTGGAGTCGTTTGGGCAGCAAACGGGGAGCGCGCCAAAACCGATTGGCATCACGGATTTGTTTGCGTTGAAGGAATTGCATGATCCGCAGATTACGCCGGACGGGCAGTGGGTGGCGTATGCGGTGGGGACTGCGAATCGTGAGGAAGATAAAAACGAAGAGCGGATTTGGATGGTGTCGGCGGCGGGCGGGGAAGCGATTGCGCTGACTGCGGAAGACGTTTCGTCTTCGCATCCTCGGTGGAGTCCAGATGGCAAGTTTTTGGCGTTTCTTTCGGCGCGGAATGAAGGCAAGACGCAGGTGTGGGCGCTGAATCGGCTGGGCGGGGAGGCGCAGAAGCTGACCGAGACTCCGCAGAACGTGGAAGATTTTGAGTGGGCACCGGACGGCAAGAGATTGGTGCTGGTACTGCGGGATGCGAAGCCAGAGGAATTGGAAGAGGCGAAAACGAAAGAGAAGGATAAGTACAGCGGAGAAAAAGTGAAAAAGGTGAAAACGCCGAAGCCGTGGGTGGTGGACCGGCTGCAGTTCAAGCGCGATACGGTCGGGTATCTGGACCGGCGGCGGACGCACCTGTACGTGTTTGATGTGGCCGCGAAGTCGTCGACCCAAATTACTTCGGGCGATTTTGATGATGACGAGCCGACCTGGTCGCCGGATGGAGCGCGAATTGCGTTTTCCAGCAATCGCACATTGCCAGATCCCGACCGGAGCTACAACTGGGATATTTGGGTCGTGGCGGCGAACAACCAGGACAAGGGCGCGCAGAGTACCCAGGTGACGAGTAACCCAGGAGAGGATCGGCAAGGGGCGTGGTCCCCGGACGGGAAATGGCTTGCGTATTCGAGCCAGCTGGATCCCAAGCTTTTTCAGTACGCGACGAAGCACATTGCGGTGGCTCCGGTTCCGGAAGTGGGGGCAAAGCCCGGCGAGGGCAAGGTGCTGACGGGGGCGATGGATCGGATGGCCACGCAACCAAAATTTTCGCCGGACGGCAAGTCGATCTATTTCATCGCGGATGATGACGGAACGCAGAACCTTTGCCTGGTAGAGATCGCGACGCAGAAGATTACGCGGCCGATTGGCGGGCGGCTAATGTTGTACGACTACTCGCTATCGAAATCGGGCGAGATCGCGGCGCAGATTGCCACGCTGGAGCGGCCGAGCGAGATTTATACGGTACCTGGCGGCAAGCTGACTCGGATTACCCATGCGAATGATGACGTGCTGGCGAAGTTAAAAATTTCGCAGGGCGAATATGTGAGGTTCAAGAGCAAAGATGGGACGACGGTCTCGGGATATTTGTACAAGCCGTTGGACTATGTTGCGGGGAAAAAATATCCCGCGATCTTGCGGCCGCACGGTGGGCCGGTCTGGGCGTACTATGCAGAATTCGATCACCTGCACCAATTGCTGGCGGCGAATGGATACGTGGTGCTGCTGCCGAATCCTCGGGGATCGTCGGGATACGGACAGGATTATTGCAAAGCCATTTTTGCGGACTGGGGAAATAAAGATTTTCAGGACGATGTGGCGATGGTGGACTACGCGATTGCGCAGGGGATCGCGGATCCAGACAAGTTGGGAGTGGGTGGATGGTCGTACGGCGGAATTTCGACGGACTTTATTATTGGGCAGAGCAAACGGTTTAAGGCGGCGATCTCCGGGGCGGGCGCGGGGGAATTCACCAGTATGTATGGCCACGACCAATACCAGAAGGACTACTACTCGGAGCTTGGTTATCCGTGGGAGAGCCAAGCGGTGTGGAACAGGGTTGCGCCGTTTTATCGAGTGAAGGACGTCACTACGCCGGCGCTGTTCATGGGCGGAAGCGTGGATTGGAATGTGCCGATACTCGGCGGCGAGCAAATGTATCAAGCGTTGAAGGCATTGGGACGGGAGACGCAACTGGTGGTCTATCCGGGCGAGTATCACCAGTTCACCTTGCCATCGCATATCGAGGATCGCCTGAAGCGATACTTGGCGTGGTACGGACATTACGTGAAGGGCGACGCGGCACCGGCGGCGTTGCCGCAGGACACGACCGAACCGGCGGCGAAGGCCGGCGACAAATAGAAAGATAGGGGTGTATAACAAAGCTAATGATTGGCTGCGAGGCCAGAAGCGACCGAGATGGAGGGCGCCATGTACAGCATGAACTTGAAATTGGCGGTGATTGTCGCTGCTACCCTGGGAATCCTCTTGGTGGCTCCGAACTGGATTGGAGCTTGGCAGCGTCCCACACCGCAACCGAAGGCCTCGCCAAATGCGCCGACCAATCAAAACGTACCGCAAGGATTGGATGGACGCCCGCTGACCGGCGAGGAAAAGAAACAGGTGCTGGATATACAGAATCAACAGGAAATCCGAATGGATGTGCAGCGGCTGTACGCGATGGCGACGGAATTGAAGGACGAAGTGGACCGGACCAACACCAACAATGTGTTGAGCGCGACGGTGCTGAAGCGTGCGCAGGATATTGAGAAACTGGCGAAACAGATAAAGGATCGCGCAAAGCATTGAAGGGCGGCGAAGATTTGGCGGGGCTGCTGGGCGCCTGGGGCTGTTGCGGAAACGGCCAAATCGATAGCTACAATTGAAATAAGTTAAGTGTTGTACGGCACCGAAAAGATTGACGGATTGGGCGGATGTGTGTGGCTGTGAACCTCGGGACCCCGAATAAATTGCTCGAATTTGATCGGCAAGATATGCTTTGCGCTTTTGGAGGACCTGAATGAGGCGGTTACTGGTGGCTAAGATTTGGATTGCCGCAATGATGATGGCGTTAGGAAGCTATGGCGCGGGAGCTCAGAGTTACGATCAGAAATTGTTTGAAGAGATGCGCTGGAGGTGCATCGGGCCGTTCCGGGGCGGGCGGACCGTGGCGGTTTCCGGAGTGGCGGGGCGGCCGAACCTTTTCTACATGGCGGCGGTGAATGGAGGTGTGTGGAAAACCACAGACTTTGGAAATACGTGGGCGCCCATTTTTGACAATGCAGGAAGCAGCGGCTCAGTGGGGGCGATCGCCGTAGCGCCTTCGAATCCCGACATTATTTACGTGGGAAGCGGAGAAGGATTGCAGCGGCCGGATTTGGCGGTGGGCGACGGGATGTACAAGTCTAGCGACGCGGGGAAGACCTGGACGCATTTGGGATTGCGGGATGCGCAGCAGATCACGGCAATTGTGGTCGATCCGAAGGATGCGGAGAGAGTATATGTGGCGGCGGAAGGGCATCCGTATGGGCCGAATGCCGAACGCGGAGTGTTTCGGTCGACGGATGGCGGACAGAGTTTCGAAAAAGTTTTGTACAAAGATGAGAATACCGGCGCGGCGGAACTGGTGATGGACCCGGCGAACCCACAAGTATTGTATGCGGCATTGTGGGCGGCGCGAGTTGCGCCGTGGGAAGTGCGCAGCGGCGCGTCGATCGAAATGGCCGGCAGCGGGCTTTATAAATCGATGGATGGCGGAGCGACGTGGAAGCCATTGACGAAAGGATTGCCAGGAGTAACGGAAGGAGTGGCACGAATTGGGTTGGCGATTGCGCCGAGCCATGCCCAAAGAGTGTACGCTTCGGTGGAAGCGGACAAGAAAGCTGGCGTTTATCGTTCGGATGATGGCGGCCAAACCTGGATGCAGGTGAATGATGATCGGCGGATCGGCGGACGCGGCCCGGGAGCGATGGGGATTGCGGTGTCGCCAGAAAATCCTGATTTGATTTACGTGGCGAATACGACGACGTGGAAATCGGAAGACGGTGGAAAAACTTTTGTAGGATGGAAAGGCGCGCCGGGCGGCGATGACTACCAGCGGATCTGGATCAATCCGCACAATGGGCAGACGATCGCGCTGTCCAGCGATCAGGGCGCGGTGATCAGTGTAAACGGGGGTGCGACCTGGAGCAGCTGGTATAACCAGCCGACGGCGCAGTTCTATCACGTAACTACCGACAATCGTTTTCCGTATTGGGTATATGGCGCGCAGCAGGAGAGCGGTTCAGCGGCCACGATGAGCCGGAGTGATTATGGCGAAATCACCTTTCGCGATTGGAAGCTGCTGGGAGTAGAAGAGTACGGAACGATTGCAGTTGATCCGCTGAATGAGAACTTGATTTACGGCGCGCGAGTGACGCGCACGAATCTGGAGTTGGGCGAGGTGCAGGATGTGGCGCCAGAGCCAGTGCGGCGCGGCGAATACCGTTACGACCGAACGATGCCGTTGACTTTTTCGCCGACCGATCCTCACAAATTATATTTTGCGGCGAACGTGGTGTTCGAAACCATCGATGGCGGGAAAAGTTGGAAGACGATGAGTCCGGACTTGACGCGAGAGAAGTACGAGATGCCGCCAAGTCTTGGAGTTTTTGCGGCTAGCGATCCGGAAAAAGGGAAGCACCGTGGCGTAGTGTACGCACTTGCGCCTTCCTACATCGAGAAAGAGACACTGTGGGCGGGCACGGATGACGGGCTGATCCAACTGACGCGAGATGGAGGAAAGAGCTGGACCAATGTGACACCGCCGGCGCTGACTCCGTGGAGTAAGGTTTCGATTCTGGAAGCGTCGAGGGCCGAAAAGGGAACGGTCTATGCGGCGGTGAATCGCTTTCGCCTGGATGACTCGAAGCCGCACATTTACCGGACGAAAGATTTTGGGAAAACGTGGCAGGAAATTGTCACCGGTCTTGCCGACAACGCACCGGTAAACGTGGTGCGCGAAGATCCGGTGCGCACGGGACTGCTCTTCGCGGGCACCGAAACCAGCGTGTATGTGTCGTTCGACGCCGGCGATCACTGGCAGACGCTGCAATTGAATTTGCCACACACTTCGATGCGGGATTTGACGATTCACGGCGACGATTTGATCGTGGGAACGCACGGACGGTCATTCTGGATCTTGGATGACATTACGCCGCTGCGACAGATTCAGAGCGAAGTGGCGGCCAGCACTGTACATTTGTACGCGCCGCAGACCGCGATACGAATGCGCTGGAACCGAAATCCGGATACGCCGCTGCCACCGGAAATGCCGGGCGGGCAGAATCCGCCGGATGGGGCGATCGTCAATTATTTTCTGGCCAAGGATGCCGCTGGAGCGGTGACACTGGAAATCCTGGATGACGGCGGAAAACTGGTCCGGAAATATTCGAGTACCGACAAGGCCGAAACACTAGAGCAGATTGCGCCGAAGCACGCGATCCCGATGTATTGGGTGCGCGAGGAAAAGACTCTGTCGGGGAAAGCGGGAATGCACAGGTTCGTTTGGGATGTTCGGTATGCGTCGCCCGCGTCACTGGGTCATGGTTATCCGATCTCGGCAATTTTGCATGATACGCCGCTGGAACCGCTGGGAGCATGGGCGCTTCCAGGAAAATTCACGGTGAGATTGACAGTGGATGGAAAGGCGTATGAGCAGCCATTGACGCTGAAAATAGATCCGCGGGTTAAGAGTTCGACGCAGGAGTTGGCGGCACAATTCAAGATGCAGCAGTCTGCAGCGACCGGGATGAACGAAAGTTTCGCGGCGTTGGCGGAAGTACAGTCGGCGCGGGCACAAGCGAAGGTTTTCGCGGGAAAAACCTCATCGAGCGAAACCAAACAGAGGCTTGCGGAGTTCGACCGCAAAGCAGCGGCACTGGAAGGTGCGGCGGTTCCGGGATTTTTTGGTACGCCACCATCCGGGAAGCAGCCGGAAAATTTTTCTACATTGAACCAGCGATTCGGCCGGGTATTGTCAATCGCAGACGCCGCCGATGGCGCACCAACTTCACAGACCGAAGCAGTGAGCGCGGAGTTGCAGGCTTCGTTGACGGAAGCGCTGTCCAACTGGAAGGTGGTAAAGTCCAATGACTTGGGGACGATCAACGGATTGCTAGAAAAAGAACGTCAAGGAAGAATTGATCCTGCGTGGAGAAACGGGGATGGACCGTCAGCGGATGTTGATGGAGACGACGAACCCTAACGGCACGATCGACAAAAAGATCTCGTTGGAAATTGCGCTTTAAAAAAACTGACGGGGCGGAAACAAATTGGCAGCAAGACACAGTTTAGCGCGGCGCATCGCTTTTTTGGAATTCATCCAGCGCAGCGAGTATCTCTTCGCTGTGCTTCTTGACGTCAACGTCCAGCCAGACCTTTCGAACTTCGCCCTTTGGATCAATCAGAAATGTGTGGCGTGCAGAAAGCTTGGTGACTCCGAGATTCATAATGGCGTCGTATTTTTTGGAGACTTCTTTTTTGGTGTCTGCTAATAATTTGAAGTTCAGGCCTTCTTTGGTGCAGAACTCCTTGTGAGTTTTTTCATCTTGCACGCTTACTCCTAGAATGACGGCGCGGCGCCTTTGATATTCGGCTAGATCGCGCTGGAAATTGTGGGCTTCCATTGTGCAGCCTGAAGTGAAATCCTTAGGATAAAAATAGAGGACAACCCATTGGCCCTTGAGCGAGGAGAGAGTAACTGGCTGGCCTTCCTGGGACGAAAGAGTGAAATCGGGCGCCGTTGACCCGATCGCCGGGGCGCTACTGCTTCCCCTGAGCAAGCTGTAACCGCCGATCAAAACGACCAATAACGCCGCAAAGATGGCTGAAGTGAGAATCATTGACTTTTTCATTGCGCAGATCTCCTTGCGGGCACCAACAAAGAGATGCACCGGCGCGCTAAAGGTAACACGGCGGAGTCGCTAGTTTACGCTCCCGCGAGGAATTTGTACTGCTCCGAAGTCAGAAGCACAACTGACAGCCGCCCAATTTTGACGAGCGGCGAAGTGGCAAAGAGTTTGTTGGCCTTAATTTCGGCCAAGGTGACGGGCTTGGCGAGCGCTTTTCCTGCTGCGATCTCGATTTGAGGATTTTTCGGATCGGTCACTTTGGCGGAAACGATGGACGCTGTGCCGACGGCAGCTTTGTGGTCGCCCGTTTCATAAACAATCAAGCGGTCGCCGGGCTTCATCGCGCCTAGGTTCTTAATCGCGACCGGATTGTGAACGCCATCCCAGACCGTCTTCTTGTCCCTTTGCAGGTCGGCGAAAGAATATTCAGAAGGCTCGGTTTTCAGGAGATATTGGTTTGGCATGGGGACAGTTTAGGACAGGAATGGGAGAAGGGAAAGCCTCTAGGTGACTCCGGCATCCGGGCACAGCCGCCGGATTTTTGTGATTTACTCTTTGCCGAGGAGTCTGCGGGCATAAGCCGGGGCCTGGCCAGAGTCCTCATGTTTGCAATACGCGTAGACGTCGAGGCCTTGCGCGATCCAACCGTCGAAGCATTTTTTCCACGCGGCAAGTTGTTTCGGTGTGTAATTTTCGAGACGCAGCCGGGCGTAGGTGAAATTCGTCGTGCGGACGTCCGGAGGAGTCTGCTCTTCGGTTTCCGACAAACAAAGAGCGGTTTGGTGTTGGCGAAGAACGGCGTAAGTTTCTTCGGTGTACCAGGACGGGTGGCGCACTTCGAGGGCGAATAGAAAAGCCGGCGGACGCATAGCCAGGAAGTCTTCGAGCAGCGCACGATCAAATTTGAAGTTGGGCGGTAGTTGAACCAGGATCGGGCCAAGGTGATCGCCTTCAGTCAGAACACTGGCGACCTCTAGAAAACGCCGTAAGGTTTCTTGGCAACCGCGGAGTCTTTGAATGTGAGTGATTTTCTGATTGGCCTTTAGCGCGAAACGAAATCCCTTGGGCACGGTCTTGGCCCAGTGTAGGAGCGTGTTCTCCGTGGGCATTCGGTAGAAACTACTATTAATTTCGACGGTCGAAAAGTGTTTCGCGTAGAAGGACAGCATTTCGCCGTCGGGAAATTTCCTTGGGTAGAAGCTGCCCTTCCACTCCTTGTAGGAGTATCCGGAAGTGCCGACCAGGAGTTTGCCAGCGCGAGGCATGAAGCATTCCTCTGTATTCTAAAATTAAAGCACAGCCACGAAGTCAGGGAAACAACGTATTCGCAGCTGCCTAGCGGGTTTTCTTTATTCTTGGCGGCAAGCGCGCGCTAAGCAGTTCGATGGCTGGTTCGAGCCTTTGGCGACTCTTCCAAAAGTCAGCCCACAAGTCACCTTTCTCCTTTAGCCGGTCGAATATCGTTCTAATGTTCAAAATTTCGGGGCGAAGTTTTGGACGCAGCTCCCGTGGCAATATTGGCGTCGAAACCGGGGCCCTCGGGAAAGCGCGCACACTATAGGCTGCGGCCAGAGGTCGGCCATGGGCGTTTTGCTGGACGTCAATCAGGATACGGCCCGCGGGGCGCTTGGCTACAATTCGTTCGTTGGTTACGAGATGGGGATGTTCCGAGGTGACGGTGCGCGCGACGATTTCGCCGAAAGTGCGTAATTGCTCATAAGTGTAGACGGGCTCGACCGGAATGTAGATGTGAATTCCGGTGGCGCCAGAAGTTTTCAGGAAGCTAGTTAGGTCGAGTGCTTCGAGCTTTTCATGGAGCGCACGAGCAATCGTAACCGCCACGGAAAAATCTGTGCCTTCGGAAGGATCGAGGTCGAAGAAAAAATAGTCGGGATGTTCGATGTCATCGAAGCGGTTGGACCAGGGATTGTGGTCGATGCAACCCAAGCTGGTCAGGAAGAGCAGGGAGGCGCGGTCGTTGGCAGTGGCGTATTGAATTTCCTTGCCGCGCCCTTCGGAATCGACCGGAACGGTCTTGAACCAATCCGGGATGCCTTCATGCACGTCTTTCTGAAAAAAAGCCTGGCCTTTAATTCCGTCCGGGTAGCGGCGTAGCACCAGAGCGCGATCGCGAAGAAAAGGGAGAATGTAGTCGGCCATCCGGTAGTAGTAAGCTAGGAGATCTCGCTTGGTGTAGCCGGTTTCTGGAAAATAAATTTTGTTGAGATTGCTGAGCCGGAATCGCTTGCCATCGAGTTCGACCGTAACTGTTTCCGATTTGCCCTTGAAGAGTTCGGTTTCGATCTGGCTTTTCGACGTCAGTACGCGGCCAACAAATTCCGGAGCGCGAACTACCTCCGGTGTAGTTGTCATCTGTACCACTTCGTTCTGCCACTGACAATCGGCGGGCCGCGCATCTTCACGAATCGCTAAAAATACCGGATGGCGCAGCGAGCGTTCCTGGGTCCAGCCGCTGAATTTTACGCGAGCCACCAGCGAAGGCGTGACCCAGGTCGGTTTTTCGTTGGTTTCGGGAACGGGATCAAACGGGCATGTTGAAGATTTCAGCTCTCTTAACCTGCCAGTCAGCTCTTCGAGTTTCTTTGCGTCGAAGCCGCTGCCAACGTGTCCGATGAAGCGTAGCTTTTTGCCGTCATAGAGGCCCAATAACAGTGAGCCCAGGGGAATAGCCGAGGTGCGAGCAGCCGTCCAGCCGGCCACCACCGCGTCAACGGCACTGGTGATTTTGAACTTGACCCAATTTGGGTTGCGATCAGAGACGTACGGGCTGTCGATGCGTTTCGCGACGACTCCTTCCAATCCACTCGCTCTTGCCAATTCGAATAACTCTTTTCCGCGTTCGAGCTGATGATCGGAGTACCGAAAATTCTCGGTGGAGTGCAAGAGCCGTTGCAGAAGTTGTTTGC
>Ga0157376_10002398_pt1 | contig 12658 bp, 10 predicted proteins | sample M45metaG_FD_121801 | JGI IMG/M metagenome (GOLD analysis project Ga0157376, IMG submission 121801) | Miscanthus rhizosphere microbial communities from Kellogg Biological Station, Michigan, USA - M4-5 metaG | ecosystem: Host-associated > Plants > Roots > Rhizosphere > Soil | place: USA: Michigan... | reverse complement strand
CCGATGTCCGAGCGCATGGAGCTGATCCGGCATCTGGCTGCCAACGACGTCAAGTTCGTGCGCATCATTTCGGCCGCCGAGGATCCGCAGGATGGCTATCCGTGCGTCTATGTCGACGATCGGGACGCCGCTTACGACATCACCGAACATCTGATCCAGCTCGGCCACCAACGCATCGGCTTCCTCTGGGGCGGCAAGTCGCACCGCTCGAGTCCGGAGCGTTTCAAGGGCTACGAAAGCGCGTTGAAGGACTACGGCATTGCGCTGAACAATCGCCTGATCGTGCACGGCGACTATTCGTTCGACGACGGCTTTCGCGGCGCGCGCAAGCTGCTTGCGCTGAAGGAACGTCCCACCGCGATCTTCGGTTCGAACGACGAAATTGCCGCAGGCGTGCTGGCCGCGGCGAAATCGAGCGGCATGGAAGTGCCTTACGATCTGTCGATCGCCGGTTTCGAGGACAGCCCGTTTTCAAAGCAGTCGTGGCCGGCGCTGACGACGGCCAAGCAGGCGACAGAGGGAATCGCGCGCCACGCGACCTTGCGTTTGCTTGCAGAACTCAAGCGCGACAATACCGGCAGCGACACTGCAGCGGCAGTTATCAACGAAGGTTTCAGCCCGGAACTCGTAATCCGCGGATCGACCGGCCCGGTGCGTTCGCGCGCCTAGGAACGTCTAAACAAGCTATTTGAATCTGTGCAGACGTACCCTAGTTTGTCGCGGCTCACCGCGCGGCAGCGGCGCGCGCCAGGCTTTCCACAGCAGCCCAGTCGCCGGCACGCAAAAGCTTCGCCGCCGACATCCACGATCCGCCAACGCAGACGACATTCGACAACGCGAGCCATTCGGGCGCCGTCGCCGCAGTGATGCCTCCGGTCGGACAGAAGCGTATCCCGGGCAGCGGCGAAGCGAGCGCGCGCAAATAGTCAGGGCCGCCGGCCTGTGTCGCCGGGAAGAACTTCTGCAAGCGATATCCGCGTTCGAACAAGCTCATCGCCTCGGTCGCTGTGGCAGCTCCTGGCAGCCAGGGCAACGGCGAATCGTCTGCCGCATCGAGCAAAACGGGTGTCGCACCTGGCGACACGCCAAAGAGCGCACCGGCCTTCGCTGCGGCAGCGATGTCGCTCGGCGTCAGCAATGTTCCGGCACCGGTGACTGCACCCTCGACTTCGGCGGCCATCGCGCGAATCGCATCGAGCGCAACCGGCGTACGCAGTGTCACTTCGATCGCCTTGATGCCGCCGCTCACGAGAGCGCGCGCCAATGGCACCGCGTCGGCGAGCACGTCGATCACGACGACGGCAACGACAGGACCCAGTCGCAACGTCGCTTCGACTTGTGCCTGCTTGATTTCGATTGCGCTCATGCGGCGTCTCCGAGCACGCTTGCTCCGGTATCCGCTGCACTGACGGCCTGGCGGAACAACGTGAACAGTTCGCGGCCGAGCCCGTGCCCGTTCGCAGCGAGATCCGGCACGCTAGCCGCGCGTGCGTCCAGGGTCGATTTGTCCACTTTGAGTTCCAGCGTGCCGGCCTGCGCGTCGACGCGGACGATATCGCCATCGCGGATCTTCGCGAGGATACCGCCGGCACTGGCTTCGGGCGAGACGTGGATCGCCGCCGGAATCTTTCCCGACGCGCCGGACATGCGCCCATCGGTCACGAGCGCCACGCGAAAACCGCGGCTCTGCAGGACCCCGAGCGCCGGCGTCAGCTTGTGCAGCTCGGGCATGCCGTTCGCACGCGGTCCCTGGAAGCGAACGACGGCGACGAAATCACGATCGAGTTCGCCGCGTTCGAACGCCGCCTTCACGTCGTTCTGGTCGTCGAAAACGATCGCCGGCGCCTCGACAACCAGGCGATCGGCCGGAACAGACGATATCTTGATCGCAGCCGTGCCGATGTTGCCGCTGAGCACGCGCAATCCGCCATCGCTGCGAAACGGATCGGATGCCGGCCGCAACACGCCCGCGTCGGCGCTCTGCGTCGGCACTGGCACGCGTTCGACGGCGCCGCTCGCGGCGAGCCGCGCGGACACGCGATAGGCATCCAGTCCCTTGCCTGCCACCGTTTGCACATCGCCGTGCAGAAGGCCGGCGTCGAGCAGTTGGCCGATCAGGAAACCCATGCCGCCTGCCGCATCGAAGTGGTTTACATCAGCGACACCGTTCGGATAGATGCGCGTGAGCAGCGGCACGACGCTCGACAGATCGTGGAAATCCTCGAGCCGCAGTTCGATGCCCGCGGCATGCGCCATCGCGATAAGGTGTAGCAGGTGATTCGTCGATCCGCCGGTAGCATTCAAGCCGACGACTCCGTTGACGATAGTGCGCTCGTCGATGACATGGCCGACCGGAATGTACTCGTCGCCGAGCGCCGTGATCGCGGCCGCGCGCTGCGTGGCTTCGGCCGTGATCGCGTCGCGCAGCGGCGTATTCGGATTGACGAATGTCGTTCCGGGCAGATGCAGACCCATGATCTCCATCAGCATCTGATTGGAGTTCGCAGTGCCGTAGAAAGTACAGGTACCCGGACCGTGGTAGGACTTCGCCTCGACTTCGAGCAGTTCCTCGCGCGTCGCCTTGCCCTCGGCGTACAACTGCCTGACCTTCGCTTTCTCTTCGTTGCCGATGCCGCTGGTCATCGGCCCGGCCGGAATGAAGACCGCGGGAAGATGACCGAAGGTCAGCGCGGCAATCAGCAGGCCCGGCACGATCTTGTCGCAGACGCCGAGGAACAGCGCCGCGTCGAACATGTCGTGCGACAGCGCAACCGCCGCCGACATCGCAATCACGTCGCGCGAAAACAGCGACAGTTCCATGCCGCCCCTGCCCTGCGTGACGCCATCGCACATCGCCGGAACTCCACCGGCAACCTGCGCAGTCGCGCCGACGACGCGCGCGGCTTCGCGGATCAATTCCGGATAACGCTCGAACGGCTGGTGCGCCGAGAGCATGTCGTTGTAAGCAGTGACGATGCCGAGATTCGGCGCCTGCGCCGCGCGCAGCGACGCCTTGTCGCCGGCGTTGCATGCGGCGAAACCATGGGCGAGGTTGCCGCATGACAGTCGGCGGCGATGCGGTCCGGAATCACGCGCCGCGGCGATGCGTGCCAGATAGGCGGCGCGTGGCGCTCGGCTGCGCTCGATGATGCGTTCGGTGACACGGGTGACAATCGGATTCATGGCATTAAGTTCCTGCGGCGCGAAATCAATCGCACCAGTAAACGGCGAGTGGCGCGCTGGCAAGCTGCATCAGCGCGCGCAGGGGATTTCGTGGCGACGTGCCTTTGACGATGCGCGCGAACACCTGTTTCTTTTCTGGGCCTTCGATGTGCAGATACAAGGCCCGCGCAGCAACCAGCGTGGGCAGCGTCAGCGTGATGCGCGGCTCGCCTGCGGTTGGAGAACGCATCGGCAGCACCAACGCGGCGCCATGTGCATCGAGTGCCGCATCGATCCGGTCGCCATCCGGAAACAGCGAAGCCGTGTGGCCGTCGAGGCCCAAGCCAAGTACGGCGGCATCGATCGGCAGCGGCAGCGCGGCAACCCGGGCAGCGATTTGCGCGAGACCCGCCTCCGGCTCTGGCGCGTCGACGTATAGCGGTACGAACCGGGCAGCCGACGCGACGCCCTGCATCAGGGTTTCGCGAATCAGGCGCGCGTTCGAGCGCTCGTGTTCGGGCGGCACCCAACGCTCATCGCAAAGCGTGACGATGACTCGCGACCAATCGAGCTGCTGGCTCGACAGCGCGCGCATGAACTCCTGCGGCGTGGTTCCACCGGACAACGCGAGCAAGGCCTGCCCGCGCGTCGCGATCGCGGATCGCAATTGTCCGGCGACGTCCGCGGCAAGCGCTCGGGCCAACTCCATGCTGTTCGCGAAGTCACGCTCGACGTAGCGTTGCGGCGAATTGTTGCTTCCAGCGCTCAAGCCCCATCCTCGTTCCACGTGCGTCCATCGCGTTCGATCAGCGCGACGGCGGCTCCTGGCCCCCACGATCCGGCCGTGTAGGGTTTCGGACCTTCCTCGCTCGCCGACCACGCCGCGAGGATCGGATCGATCCAACGCCACGCCGCCTCGACTTCGTCGCGGCGCATGAACAGCGTCGGATTGCCGCGCACGACATCCATCAGCAGGCGTTCGTAGGCTTCCGGCTGGCGCCCGCCGAACGTGTCGGCGAAGCTCATGTCCAGCGGCACCTGGCGCAGGCGCAAGCCGCCGGGGCCGGGTACCTTGTTCATCAGCCACAGCTTCACGCCTTCATCGGGTTGCAATCGCAGCACGAGTTTGTTCGGCTGAATCTGTCCGCTGACTCCGGCAAAAATCGAATGCGGAATCGCGCGGAACGTCACGACGATTTCCGAGACGCGCTCGGTCAGCCGTTTGCCGGTGCGCAGATAGAAAGGCACACCGGCCCAGCGCCAGTTGCCGACCTCGGCTTTGAGCGCGACGAACGTCTCGGTGCGCGAGTCGACATTGCCTACTTCCTCGAGATATCCGGGTACGGCGCGTGAATCGGCGGCGCCGGCGCGATACTGGCCGCGAACGCTCACCTGGCCGGCGTTCTGTGCACCGATAGGACGCAGGGCGCGCAGCACCTTGAGTTTTTCATCGCGAACGGCATCGGGATCGAGCGAAGCCGGCGGCTCCATCGCGACCAGGCACAACAACTGCAGCATGTGATTCTGGACCATGTCGCGCAAGGCGCCGGCGCGGTCGTAGTAGCCGGCGCGCTGGCCGACGCCGACCGTTTCGGCCACGGTTATCTGCACGTGGTCGATGTGCTCGGCCTTCCAGACCGGTTCGAACAGCGCGTTGCCGAAGCGCAGCGCGAGCAGGTTCTGCACGGTTTCCTTGCCGAGGTAGTGGTCGATGCGGAAAGTCTGGCGCTCTTCGAATGCGCGGCCGACCGCATCGTTGATCTTCATTGCGCTCGGCAGATCCCGACCGATCGGCTTTTCGATGACCACACGCGCATTCTCGCCGCTCAAGCCGTGTTCGCGCAGGCGTTCGCAGATGCCGGCGAACAGATCCGGACCAGTCGCCAGATAGAACACGTGCACGCGATCGGAAGGAACGGCGAGCAATTCGCGCAGTTCGGGCCAGCCGGCGTCGCGCATCGCGTCGATCGCGCGATAGTCGACATGCGCGAGAAAGTCGTCGACGACGTGGTCGCCGTGAGCCGAGCCATGCTGACCGGAGGCGAGTTCGGCGCGGATGTGCTTGCGGTATTCCTCCGCCGACAAAGCGTCGCGCGCAATCGCGATGATGCGGCTCTGCGGATCGATCTGGCCATCGGCGAAGCGCTGCAGCAGCGCGGGCAGCAGCTTGCGCCGCGCCAGGTCTCCGGTGCCGCCGAAAATCACGAGGTCGAATGTGCCGACGGGCAATGCTTGAGAAACCACGTGCCACCTGCCTGTGAAGAAAGGAAATCGAACGATGCGACGAGTATAGATACCAGTAAAATACCAGTTAGCGCAACCGAGGGCAAGCCGGTCAGTGGATACTCTGCTGACCGAGTGGCAGAAAGCCTCTACAAGCTCCGCTGGAGTGGCTAACGGCGACAAGGGACGGAAGACTCGAAGCGGCAGTTGCGCTTAACTGGTATGTTTCTGGTATTATTGTGGTGTGCAACCCTCGATCGCCCAGGAATATCGCCAACTCGCCCGCAGCGCGCCGTCGAGCGAACCGCACGCCTACGCGCGCCTGCGCCGGGCGATCCAGCAGTCGATCCAGTCCGGCGCTCTGGCACCGGGTCATGCGCTGCCGAGTGAGCGCGAATTGTGCCGGCAACTTGCGCTGTCGCGCGTTACCGTGCGCAAGGCAATCGCCGGTCTGGTCGAAGATGGCGTATTGATCCAGCGCCATGGCGCCGGCACGTTCGTTGCCGAGCGCATCGTCAAGTCGTTCTCGAAGCTGACCGGGTTCACCGATGACCTGCGCGCGCGCGGCTTGAAGCCGCGCGTCGAATTCCTCGAGCGCGGCATCGGCGAAGTGACGCCCGAAGAAGCGATGGCGCTGAATCTTTCTCCCGGCGCGCGCGTCATCCGCCTGCGCCGCTTGCGGTTCGCCGACGAAAAGCCGCTCGCGCTCGAGCACACGGTCGTGCCACAAACGGTGCTGCCGAATCCGCGTTCGATCAAGCTGTCGCTGTACGACGCGCTCGATGCGATCGGCTGCCGCCCGACCCGTGCGTTGCAGCGCCTTCGCGCCGTCGCCCTCGACGATGATCAGGCGCGCCTGCTCGGACTGCCTTCGGGCAGCCCGGCGCTGTCGATCGAACGCCGCGCCTTCCTCGACGATGGCCGCGTCGTCGAATTCACCACGTCGCTTTATCGCGGCGATGCCTACGACTTCGTCGCCGAACTGCAGAGCGAACGCCAACCATGACCAGTGCCTTCCTGCCTGCGCCCGAGCAGACCGCCATGTACCGCGAGGCGCGTGAATCCGCAGCCGCGGTCGCCCGCCAGCTCGAACGTAACGAGCCGGCAGTCGCCCGCCTCGCCGCGCGCCTGCGCGCCGATCCACCGCGCTTCGTAGCGACGTCGGCTCGCGGCAGTTCCGATCACGCCGCAACGTATGCCAAGTACGTATTCGAGACCCAACTCGGCTGCGCGACGATGTCGTCCTCGCCATCGGTCAGTTCGGTGTACGCCGCGCCGCTGCGACTCGAAGGCGCGCTGTACCTGGCTATCTCGCAGTCCGGGAAGAGTCCCGACCTTGTCCGCCAGGCACAGCTGGCGCGCGAATCCGGCGCGCATGTCGTCGCATTGGTCAATGTCGAGGACTCACCGCTGGCGGCAGCCGCCGACAGCGTCGTGCCGTTGTGCGCCGGCCCCGAACTCAGCGTCGCCGCGACCAAGAGTTATATTTGTGCGCTTTCTGCCATTCTCCACATTGCGGCGCGCTGGAAGGAGGATGCGGAACTAAGCGCCGCCCTCGCCGCCGTGCCACAGGCATTGGCGTCCACCTGGGATATGGACTGGTCGCCTCTGGTCGAGGGCCTCGCTGATGCGCGCAACCTGTTTGTCGTCGGCCGCGGGCTCGGTCTGGGCGCCGCCCAGGAAGCCGCGCTGAAGCTCAAAGAGACCTGCGGCCTGCACGCCGAGGCCTTCAGCGCCGCCGAAGTCCGGCACGGGCCGATGGCGATCGTCGGCCCGGGTTTCCCGGTGCTGTTCCTGACCCAGGACGACGACACATCGACCGGCACGCTCGACCTCGCCCGCCAGTTCAGCGAACGCGGCGCGCACGTCTGGATCGCCGGCAACGACGAAGGCCCCGAACGCCTGCCGGTGAGCGCGACGCTGCACCCCGCGTGCACGCCGATCGTGACGATCGCCAGTTTCTATCGAGCCGCGAACGCGCTCGCCCTGCGCCGCGGGCGCAATCCCGACATGCCGCCGCACCTGCGCAAGGTCACGGAAACCGTGTGATGACGAAGGCATTCGTCAATGGCCGAGTACTCGCCGGCGACCACTTTCTCGCCGGCCATGCTGTTCTGGTTGACGGCGGCCGCATCAGTGAGGTTGTCGAGGCAACCGACCCACGAGTCCACGCTGCCGAGGTGCACGATCTCGGCGGCACCGGCCTTGTTCCAGGTTTCATCGACTGCCAGGTCAACGGCGGCGGCGGCGTGCTGTTCAACGATGCGCCGAACGTCGATACGATCCGGCGCATCGGCGCGGCGCACGCGAAGTTCGGCACGACCGGATTCCTGCCGACGCTGATCAGCGACGACGTCGAGGTGATGCGGACGGCAATCTCATCCGTCGATCAGGCGATCACTGCCGGTGTGCCCGGCGTGCTCGGCATCCACCTCGAGGGCCCGTACCTCGCGCCCGAGCGCCGCGGAATCCACAATGCGGCAAAGTTCCACGTTCCCCGCAGCGACGATCTCGCGCTGGCTGCATCGCTGCGCCACGGCCGCACGCTGATCACGCTCGCGCCGGAACGCGTCTCCGCGGAAGCAATCGGCACGCTGGTTGCGCGCGGCGTCATCGTTGCCGGTGGACATACCGCTGCCGACTACGCGACAACGCGGCGCGCGCTCAACGCCGGCATGCGTGGCTTCACGCACCTGTTCAACGCGATGACACCATTGCAGAGCCGCGAGCCGGGTGTAGTCGGCGCTGCACTCGAGGATCCGGCGAGCTGGGGCGGATTGATCGTCGATGGTTACCACCTGCACCCGGCGGTGCTGCGCGTTGCTCTTGCCGCGAAGGCGCAAGGAAAACTGTTTCTCGTGACCGACGCAATGCCGCCGGTGGGATCCTCAGACGAAACGTTCGAGCTCAACGGCGAGACGATCACCTGTCGCGACGGACGTTGCGTCAATGCGCAAGGCACGCTCGCCGGTTCCAGCCTCGACATGGCCGCAGCCGTTCGCAACACGATCGAACAGGCCGGCATCGCGCCGGAAGAGGCGCTGCGCATGGCGTCGACCTACCCTGCCGATTTTCTCGGACTCGGCGCGACTCACGGCCGAATTGCGGCGGGATGCGCGGCCGATTTCGTCGTGCTCGACGATCAGCTGCAGGTCCGCGAAACCTGGATCGGCGGCGAGCGCGTTTATCGCGCGTAGGGAGGGCGTCGGACACCGCTTTTTCCAGCGTTGAAGGGCGAAAAACAGTGGCCCAATGCCCACCCTACGCGCCGAGCAACGCTCGCACGCGCTCAAGATCCTCGGCCGTGTCGACGCCGCCCGGGAACGGCTCCGGCGCAAGGCGCACGGCGATGCGATATCCGTGCTCGAGCGCGCGCAACTGTTCGAGCGCTTCGGCGCGCTCGAGCGACGTCGGCGCCAGCGCGGCGAACTTGCGCAGGAAGCCGGCGCGATACGCGTAGATGCCAATATGCCTCAGGAACGGCGTCGCGGGCGGCAGAGTGTCGTGTGCGCTGGCGAAAGCGTCCCGCGCCCAAGGCAACGGTGCCCGGCTGAAATACAGGGCGTTGCCATTGCCGTCTGCGACGACCTTGACGCAGTTCGGGTTGAACAGTTCGTGCGCATCGGTGATCGCGGCAGCCAGCGTCGCCATCGGCGCATCGCTTTCGGCCAGCGCTGAGGCCACGGCACGGATCCCGCTTGGCGGCGCCAGCGGCTCGTCGCCCTGCAGGTTCACGACGATCGTGTCGTCCGGCCACCCGAGTTGTCCGGCACACTCGGCCAGCCGGTCGCTGCCTGAGGCGTGGTCGGCCCTGGTCATCACGACGCGCACTTCCGCGCCGCGCAACGCCGCGGCTACGCGCTCGTCGTCGGTCGCGACGGCGACTTGCTCTGCCCCGGCTGCCAGCGCCCGGCGCGCAACCTGAAGGATCATGGGCTCCCCGCCAATCGAAACCAGCGGTTTGCCGGGCAGCCGCGTGGAGGCGTAGCGCGCCGGAATGGCGACGACGAAGCTTTGAACCTTGCTCATCCGATCAGGTACTCATTTGCGACGACGAGGCAGCGTACTGCAATCTCGCCGGTCGCGAACAGTCCGCCGGTTGGCGGGAGATTCGCGACCGGCGGCCGAGTGCCTCGACAAGCACCATCGTGGAGGTATCTTTATGCGTTGCGGCGGAATTCTTGCAGTTGCGGCAATCCTTTTGTGCGGCGTGGCAAATGCCGCGAACGTCAATGTCAACGTTGGTGGCATCGAGACCAGCGGCGGAGGCGGCTACTACGGAGGCGGGACGTCGACGCCGATACTGATGTTCGATCCGCCCAACGTGACGATCAACGTGGGCGACACGGTCACTTTCAACAATGTCGGCGGTATTTCGATAGCGCACAACGTCCACGCGGATGACGATTCGTTCCGCTGCGCGAACGGTTGCCGCGGAGTCGGCGGCGCAACCGGCGACCTGTCTCCCATCGATTGGAGTTCGTCGGTCACGTTCACGAAAGCTGGCGTAGTCACCTATCATTGTGACAGCCACGGGAGCATGGGCATGACCGGCAAGATCACGGTCAATGCGGTCGCTGCAACGTTCACGGTTCGCCCGGGCCTCAGCGGCAACTGGTTCGACCCGACCGCCGGCCAGGACGGCCACGGCTTCCAGTTCGAAATCCTGCCCGCCAACGGCATGCTCGCGATCTGGTTCGTGTTCCCGCCCGGCGGCGGCGGCCAGACCTGGCTGTATGCCCAGGGCACGTATGATCCGGCCAGCGACACGGTCACGCTGCCGACGTACATTTCGCTCGGCGCGAAATTCCCGCCGGCCTTCACCCACGCCGACGACACCGTCACGCAATGGGGCTCGATGACCTTCAAGTTCACTGACTGCAACACCGGCACGATGAGTTGGAATTCGACGACCGCCGGCTACCCGCCGACAGGCACCATGCCGATCGCGCGCGCCTCCACCCTGGCCGGAACGACCTGTCCCTGACCGGGGCGAGGGCTGAGGGCCGGAAAGCTCAGGACTGCGCTCACGACTACTCGTGAGCTTCAGCCTTCAGCCCTCCGCCCTCAGTCCTGCTTTTCCACGCCGCGCGTGGCATACGTCCGCGTCACGTAATTCTCGACGACATCGACGAAATCCTGCGCGATGCTGTCGCCGCGCAGGGTCATCGCCTTCACGCCGTCGATGAATACCGGGGCGGCCGGCGCCTCGCCGGTACCGGGCAGGGAAATTCCGATATTCGCGTGCTTGGACTCGCCCGGGCCGTTGACGACGCAGCCCATCACGGCCAGCGTCATGTTCTCGACGCCGTCGTACTTGATGCGCCATTCCGGCATCTTCGCGCGCACGTGTTCCTGCACGGTCTTGGCCAGCACCTGGAACAAATTCGAGGTCGTGCGGCCGCAGCCCGGGCAGGCCGTGACCATCGGCGTGAACGCGCGCAGGCCCATCGTCTGCAGCAGTTCTTGCGCGACCACGACCTCGCGCGTGCGCGCCTCGTCGGGTTCGGGCGTCAGCGAAATGCGGATCGTGTCGCCAATCCCCTGCTGGAGCAGCACGGCGAGCGCCGCAGTCGACGCGACGATGCCCTTGCTGCCCATGCCCGCTTCGGTCAGGCCGAGGTGCAGCGCGTAGTCGCAGCGCGCCGCAAGATCCCGATAAACGGCAATCAATTCCTGCACGCCGGAAACCTTGCACGATATGATGATCCGGTCGCGGCCGAGGCCCAGTTCTTCGGCACGTGCCGCCGAATCGAGCGCCGATCGGATCAGCGCCTCGCGCGCCACGTGCGCGGCATCCCACGGCGCCGCGCGCTTGTGGTTCTCGTCCATCAGCGCGGCGACCATGGACTGGTCGAGCGAGCCCCAGTTCGCGCCGATGCGCACGGGCTTGCCGTACTTCAGCGCGAATTCAATAATTGTGGAAAACTGTACATCGCGCTTGCGGCCGAAGCCGACGTTGCCCGGATTGATCCGGTACTTCGCCAGCGCTTCGGCGCAGGCGGGCTCGGTCGCGAGCAACTGATGACCGTTGTAGTGGAAGTCCCCGATCAGCGGCACGCCGACGCCGATCATGTCGAGGCGTTCGCGGATCTTCGGCACGGCTGCCGCCGCTTCGGGCGTGTTGACGGTGACGCGCACGAGTTCGGATCCGGCACGCGCGAGCTCGGCTACTTGTTTCGTCGTACCGACGACATCGGCAGTGTCGGTATTGGTCATCGATTGCACGACGACCGGTGCGCCGCCACCGACGCTGATCCCGCCAATCTTCACCGCCACCGCGATCCGCCGCGGCCAGAGGCCGCCCGGGGAATTACCGATATCCATTGACACAAGCTTGGGCCGAAAGCGCGATTTTAGCGCATTCGTACCGCGCGAGCCGACCAACGTCCTCTCTCGCCTACTCCGACGCCTGGAGCTCCGCTGTCAGGAATCCGGCAGAGCGGGCAAGCCGCCCTGCCGGTTCAAAGCCTGGTCAGGAACCAGTTTTGTTGCACTCGTGCGTGCTGATCCACGCATCAAGCGCTTCGGTCAGCAGTGTTGCGGCCGCCTGATCGTCCGGATCAACGAAGGAATCCGTGCCGACCGGCGGAACGACCAGACCGTCAATGAGCGCATCCGCGTCCGCAATCTCAGCGGCAATGGCAGTCGTATCCGCGCCATTCAACTCACTCAACCTCACCGCGATCAACTGGCGCGCCAGGCTCACGAGGACGTTGCCGAGCGGCGGCTGATTGAGGATCGACAGCAACTCCAGCGCCGTATAGTTGTGCGTACCCAACGTCAGGCCGTTCACCAGAACCGTGGCCGGCCATGTGTTGAGGTTCTTGCCGACCGGAATCGGCCCGTGCGTCTTCCAGTAGCCCTGCGACAGTGCGCAGCCGCCCGAACACGCCAGCGTGCTGGCGGTGATGATATCCGTGAAGTCGCTTCTGCCCCACGTACTGTTGGCGTGGGAAAACGCGCGGAACACATACGTTGTCCCGCAGACGAGCGGAGCGCCACAGTGCGTGCTAAAGCCAGCGTCGTTGGTAAATTTGCCGACGGTCAGGGTGATGGACTGGTCCGGCAATAGCGCATAACGGCTGTTTCTCGCATTGCCCGAGAACGATGCGTCGCATCCTAGCGGTAGCGTGGACGAGAACCCGTTGGCGAGATAGTCGGCCTCCGTCATCCACTGGATGGTGAATCCCGCCGGCGCACCTCCGGGACTCTTCGCGGTGAAAGTGATGTCGATCGTGGTCTGGGTTGGATTGCCGGCGGTTATCGTCGG
>Ga0157376_10002397_pt1 | contig 12659 bp, 8 predicted proteins | sample M45metaG_FD_121801 | JGI IMG/M metagenome (GOLD analysis project Ga0157376, IMG submission 121801) | Miscanthus rhizosphere microbial communities from Kellogg Biological Station, Michigan, USA - M4-5 metaG | ecosystem: Host-associated > Plants > Roots > Rhizosphere > Soil | place: USA: Michigan... | reverse complement strand
CGTCGTTGTGAAACAGCTCGGGCCGGCCGTACTTGTAGAGGAAGAGATCGTCGAAGCCGTCGTTGTCGTAGTCGCCCCACACGGCGCCCATCGAGACGCCGGTGCCGTCACGGTTGACGTCGGCGACGCCCATCGCGCCCGCGACGTCCTTGAACGTGCCGTCGCCCTGGTTCCGATAGAGGTGGTTCAGGCTGCCTTCGCCGCTGCTCGTGACGTAGAAATCCGGCCAGCCGTCGCGATCGAAATCCGCCACGGCCACCGCGGCGCCCATCGACGCGACCTGCGGCATGATGTGTTCGAGCTGCGCGTCGAACGTCGGGCCCTGGTGCATCGCGTCGACGCCGAGCCGCTTCGCCGATTCGTCGAGGGTGAAGCCGAAACGGGCGAGGCCGTCCGTCCGGCTAAAGCCGGACGCTACACTCGCCGACGCGCGCCTGTTCAGCACTACGACGGCGGCGAGCGACGCCAGCAGTACCACCGACCAGACCAGCCACAGCGCCCGCTGGCGCAGGTGTGCATTCACCGCAGGCCGTCCAGAAACGCGCGCGGCGTGACGAATCGCGTGTGATACGTCTGCCAATCACGTGCGTGCTGCCGGTACACGGGGTCTTCTTCCAGTTCGGGGTCGGCCGACACGGCCTTGTAGTCGGGATGCTGGTGGCGCGGGAGCGGCAGCACGGTTTTCGAGTAGCTCGTGTTGTAGTCGCCGTCCTTCACCCAGCCATCGCCGATGAGGACGAAGTCTCGTGCCATGCCGGGCGCTGGCGCCGGCGGCGCGGTAAACACCAGCCGCAATTCGTCGCCGGCGTTCATGATCACGTACCGATCGTCCACCGACGCCAGCAGTTCGCCCACGTCGCCGTACCGCGTGTAGTAGCCGGTGAGATCGCGCCACCGCTGGCCCACGTTGGCCAGCTGATCGTAGTGCGGTGTCTCGGGCACATCGTGCTTCACGTAGTCCGTCTTCGAAAACCCACGATAACGCAGCTCCGCGCGCGCCGGCTGTAACCGGTTCATGTTAGGCGCCGGGCCGCCGCCGCTCTCGGCGACGGCCAGCGAATCCCAGTAAATTTCCAGGTTCGTGCGCAGCCGGAGCCGCTTCGGATGAGCAATGCCCGCGCGGGCCACGCGCGACAGGTCGATCAGGATCGTCTTGTTCTTGCCCGCCGGGAACCCCAGATCCGGCGCCACCACGATCCAGCGGCCCGACGGATCCTGCGCTTCGAGCGAGAGCCCGCGCGGCTCGATGCCGGCCTGGCCAATCGCGACGTTGATGCTGCTGTCGGTCGGGTAGATGAAGCCGTTTGCGACGAGCCACTGCCCGCCTTCCTCTCCGACCTCGAACTCGACGAAATGCTCGCGCGCGACACCTTGATAGGGGCCGCGGGCGAACGTGGCCAGGTACCGGCCGTCCCGTTTCGCCACCAGGTCCGTAACATCGGTCCCGGCATCGTCCCACGCGCGTGAGACCGGCCGCGGCCGCGTCGTCGCGCGCACGGCCAGCGCCGGCGCTTCCCGGGCAAAGCGCTCGTCCACGAACACGTCCTGATCGGCGGGGTGATCGATCACGAGCATCGACACGTGATCGACGAAGTGCGTCTCCCACAACTCCGCCGTGATCCGCACGTCGTACAATCCATCCCGCGCGACGAGCTGGTCTCCGCGAATCCTGACCCAGTCCTCGGTCTGCGTCACGCCGGCCGTGTCCTGAGCGTTGATGCGGAGCCCGAGCGGCGACCGCCACAGGAAGTCCGTCACGAACCGCATGCCCGTGCCGTCGTAAGTGAAGACCCACGGGCAGGATCCTTTGAGCCGCTGCTCCGCCAGGACGGCCTGATCGGCCGCGCGGTCGAAGTCGGCCTGCATGATGCCGTTCGGCCAGAAGATCCGCGCGACGTCGATCGCCGTGCGCGCCCCGAGGCCGAAATGGGCCGGCGCGCCGGCCAGCACCTGCTTCTGCGTCAGCAACCCGGATCGGATCTCAATCTCGCCGCCCACGCCGAACGAGTTGATCCGCTGGTCGCCGGCCGTCGGCTGCGCACGCGGACGCATGACGGCCCAGTGATAGCCCTTCGATCCGCTCCCCGACAGCGCCACCGGCTGCCCGCCCGACGTGCCCACCAGATCGAGTTGGCCGTCCCCGTCGAGATCGACGACGCCAAAGACGTTCACGTCCTGCAGCGGCGCATCGGCCGCGGCCAACGGCCGGAGCGTGTTCTTCTCGTCGCCCAGCCAGATCCGCGAGCGCCCTCCTCCTGAAACCACCATGTCGACAGCGCCGTTGTTGTCGAGGTCCGCGAGGAAGATCGCGTACGTCGCCGGGCCGGCCGAATCGATACGATCGGCCCAGGTGCCCAGCGTCTGCTGCTCGAGGCCCGCGGCGCCGAGCGAGAGCCGGCGGATCACCCCGGAGCGGTCGAGCGCGACGAGATCGAGCGCCCCGTCCCCGTTCACGTCACCCACGCTCAACGCGACCACGCCGGACAGGCCGGCCAGCGACACCTCGCGGAACTCGCCGCCCTGCCGGTTTTCGAAGGCGTGAAGATCGCCGCTCTCGCCGACCATCGCCGCATCGGGGACGCCGTCGCCATCCAGGTCGGCCCACACGAACGCCCGCACGCCGGCGACTGACTGGAACGGACGCAGTTGACGCCACGTGCCGTCACCGTTGTTTCGCAGCACCACCGGGGCGGCGCCGCGGATGCCGACGATCAGATCGAGGTCGCCGTCCATTTCGATGTCGGCGGCCCACACCCCGAGGCAATCCGAGTCGAGGCCTCCGGCTTTCGGCGTCGCGTCTTCGAAGCGGCCCGCTTCCCGCTGCAGGTAGAGGCGCAGGCCGGTCCGGCCGGCGACCGCGAAGTCCATTCGGAAGTCCCGGTTCCAATCGATCGGGAGAATGCTGTTCGCGGCCGGCGCGAACCCCGCCCCTGGCCACGGGAGGCCCCGGGCCGCCGGCTGGGTCCCTACGCGGATCTCGCGGTTGTCAGCCGCGACCGGCACCGGCGCCGCCGCGCCGTCGAGTGACACGGCGAACGCCACGGAAGCCCCCGTTCCGGCGCCGGGCAGCGGGGCTCGCGTGAACGTCAGGCCTTCGTCTGCGGGTGACGGGTTCGGAGACGGCGGCGTCAGCCGCACGAAACGGCCGAACGGCTCCGCGATCAGCTCGGTGGGCGTACGGACCAGCGCCAGGCTTTCCCGGAAAACCGTGGAGCGGACCAGGACGTTTCGCAGAAACGCCACGCTGCGCGCCGCGTCGGCCGCATTGCCCGCGTCAACGGCCTGGCGGAGCGCGCGGAACTGTTCCTGCGCAGGAGGGGGCCATCCGGCCGACACACCGTCGAGCCGCATGGTCGAGTCGCGGAGCGCCGCCGTGTCGCCGCGCTTGGCCGAGAGCCGGGCGCGCTCGAGCAGCGCCGCCAGGTTGTCAGGCCGCCGCTGCAGGATCTGCTCGAACTGCTGCTGGGCCTCGGCGTCCGCTCCCGATCCGCCCGCGCGTTCGATTTCCTCGGCGAGCGCGTAGCGCGCGCGCAAGCCGGTGCGGTCGAGATCGACCGCGCGGCGCAGGTGGGCGATGCCCGGCTCGAGCTGGCCGCGTGAAGTCTCCAGGCGCCCCTGCAGCAGCGCCAGATCGCTCGATCCGGGCGACAACGCCGCCGCCGTCGCGATCGGCTCCGACGCCGCGTCGAATTCCCCGAGGCGCAGGTGCGCGAGGCCGAGATTCGCCCAGGCCGCGGGCTCTCCTGGCGCCAGCGCCGCCGCCTTCGAAAACTCCCGCTTCGCATCGTCGAGCAGGCCGACCTGCAGCTGCGCGAGGCCGCGGTAGAAGCTGGACGTCGCTTGCTCGTAGGCCGGAGAGCCGGGCGCAGGCAGATCGCCGTTGGCGGCGCGCGCGAAGAAGTAATACGCGCCCACGCCGGCGGCAACGAGCGCGAGCGCCAGCCCGGCCGCTGCGATCCACGGTGCACGCATGGATCAGGTCTCGATGTCGCGGCGGAGTGTTTCAGCCGCCGAGATGACCGCGACAATGGTGATGCACGCCATGAAAATGATGTACAGGGCAATGGCGCTGCGGCCGTACCTGGGGAGCAGGAACGTGGCTATGAGCGGCGAAAAGCCGCCGGCCACGGCCGCCGACAGCTGCGCACCGAGCGACGCCCCGCTGTAGCGGACGCTCGTCCCGAACAGCTCCGAGAAAAACGCTCCCTGCGGCGCGTACATCGGCGCGTGCGAGCACAGGAACGTCAGCAGAAGCGCGAGCGTGGCCAGCGCGGTCGAGCCCGTGTCGAAGAGCCAGAACAGCGGGTATGCAAGGATTGCCGTCATCACCGCCCCGAACATGTAAACAGGCTTGCGGCCAATCCGATCGGAGAGCGCACCGTACGCGGGGATGGCGATGAACTCGCAGGCCGAGGCCAGCATGATCCCGTTGAGCGCGACGCTGCGATCGATGTGGGAATGCTGTGTCGCGTAGACCAGCATGAACGCGCTGTAAATATAGAAAGACCCGTTCTCGGCGCATCGGGCCCCGGCCGCCTGCAGCACCTCTTTCGGATGCGTCTTCAAGACCTCGATGATCGGCTGGCGCGCCTCGTGGCTTCGCTCGCTCTTCATCTTCTGGAACGCCGGAGTCTCCATGATCCGCAGGCGGATCATGAGCCCGACGCCCACCAGCACGATGCTGATCAGAAACGGCACGCGCCAGCCCCAGGCCAGGAACTGATCCGGCGGCAGCCGGCTGAAGAGCGTAAACACGATCGTGGACGTGAGCAGCCCGGCCGGCACGCCGATCTGCGGCCAGCTGCCGTAGAAACCGCGCTGCCCGGGCGGGGCATGCTCGACGGCCATCAGCACCGCGCCGCCCCACTCGCCGCCGACGCCGAATCCCTGCACGAGACGAAGGATGATCAGCAGGACGGCGGCCCACGGCCCGATGCTCTCGTAGGTCGGCAGCAGGCCAATCAGGGAGGTCGCGATCCCCATGATCACCAGCGTGAACACGAGCATCGATTTGCGGCCGACCTTGTCGCCATAGTGGCCGACGACGATCCCGCCAATCGGACGCGCCGCGAATCCCACCGCATACGTGCCGAACGCGGCCATCGTGCCGGCGATGGGATCGAACGTCGGGAAGAACAGCTTGTTGAACACCAGCGCGGCGGCCGTGTTGTAGAGGAAGAAGTCGTACCACTCGATCGTCGTGCCGATCAGACTGGCAAACGCGATGAGTCTGATCGGGCTCTTCTGGCTGCTCAACTAGTCCCTCCAGGGCATCCGGCACGGCGCGGTGCGGGGCCTCATCGTAATGCCCCGCCTCGGCCAGCGTCCAGCGCAGGGTCGGTTGCGGTGCCCTGAAATTCGAGTGGTTCATCCGGCCGCCATGGCGTGCGGCACGGCCTGCCGGCTTCGTACAGCCGCAGGTTATCGGCCATGATTCCGGCGACGCCCAGGCCCGCAGTCCGCTCGGCCACGGCCATGGCGTCCCGCTGCCACATGATCGCGGCGCTGAACTGCCCGACTTCGGCCTGGGCCATCGCCATGGTCTCGAGCGCGTCGGCCGTGCGCACACCCTTGTCGATGAGGCCCTGCATGATCGCAAGCGCTCGCCGGCCGTCGCGCACGCGATCGTCGGGTGCGGCCGCGAGAAGACGGGCCGCCGCAATGGCAAAAGCGCCCTGGGCCGGGTCAACGCGCATCGCCGCCTCGAGACGCTCCCGCGCCTCCGCCCACCGCCGCAGCCGGATGAGCGACGCCGCATAGCCGAATCGCGCCTCGGGAACACGCGGATCGGACGTGACGATGTGTTCGTAGTGCACGAGGGAGGCCTGGAACTGTCCGCTGCGCCTCAGCATCTCGGCCAGTTGGAGGCGCGGCTCCACGTAGCCGGGCTCCGCCTTGATCGCGGCCTCCCAGTGTTCGACCGCCTGCTGCGACTGGCCGCTCGACGCCAGGATGAGGCCGAGGCTGTAGTGCGCCTTGGCGAAAGTGGGCGACAGCTTCAGGGCCTGCTCGAACTGGTCCACCGCTCCAGGTGTGTCGCCTTTGAGCGCCAGGGCGGTGCCCAGCTTGTGGTGGAGCGACGGCTCCTCGGGGGCAAGGGCGATGCCCTTCCGGAAACTGTCCGCCGCGGCGTCCCAGTCTGCCCTGTCGAGGGCGTCTGCGCCGGCCACCTCGTACGCGAGCGCGCTGTGCAGCAGGCTGTCGAGCTCGTGCATGAGCGGATCGTCGGGCTTGATGTCGAGGGTCCCGCGTTGCTGCATGTGCGCGGTCGCCCTGGCGGCATCGCCGAGCCCCCGGTAGGCGAGCGCGAGCGGGTAGTGAACGATCGTCGCCTTCGGATCGTGAGACAGCGCGCGTTCGAGCACGTCCACGGCACGCGCGTAATCCTGGCGCGCGAGCGCCGCTCGTCCGAGGCCGAGCTCGGCGATGACGAGCCGGGGCTGGATGGCCAGCGCCGCGACGAAATGCGGCTCGGCCGCCTCCGGCTTGCCCTCGTCGAGCCGCGCGTTGCCGAGCCACACGAGCGTCGGCAGGTCGGCCGGCTCCAGCGCGCGCGCCCGCTCGAACGCGGCCGCGGACTTCGCCGCGTCGCCCTTGAGGCGGTACACGTGCCCCAGATAGTAGGGCCAGCGGTGCTGGGCGGGAGACAGGGCCTCCGCATTCAGCAGCGCCGACTCCGCTTCGTTGCGGAACTCGGCCGCCATCAGCAGCATCCCCATCCGGCCGTACGCATCGCCGAGATCGACCGGCCTGATGTCCCCGGTGCCGATGCTGCGGTCCAGGGCGGCGTAGCCCTCGCGCAGCTGTTCCTGGACCGAAGGCGAAGCGTGCGACAGATCGGGCAGCGTCAGGCGGCGCAGGTCGGCGGGAGGCGGACTGGGCGAGCACGCGGACGCGGCCCATAAAACGAAAAACGCAAGACGGAACACGCAAAACGGCAACCCTGTCCGTTTCTGCATCTTCCGTCTTGCGTTCTGATCGGCGACGTTGCGCGTTCTACGTTCGACGTTGTGCGTTCGCCGTTCCGCCCAACGACATCCCACCCGGGCGGTTAGTACTTCTTGCGCAGGTGGCCGTAGAGCAGCTCTTCGGAGAACTCCACGCACTTGAACTCCAGCAGCTGGAAGTTCTTCTCGGTGTGCTTGTAGAGCACCGTGCTGAGCTTCCAGGGACGCGTGAAGAGCTTCGCGTCCTCGATGGTCGCCTCGTAGTTGATGTGATCCGCGTCGGTCAGCGTGTAGCGCTCGACGACGTGCGTCGTGTCGGTGGTGTAGTTGCCGGCGCGGTCGAGCCACGCGTTGCCGTTGAGGCCCGTGACGTCAACGACGAGCGTGTCGCCTTCCCACTTGCCGTTCGACCAGCCCATCCAGCTGTCGACGGGCGCCTCGGTCGGCTTGCCCATGTTCACGACCCGGTTGGCCGACGCGTATTCGTAGGCGAACAGGACGTTCTGCGGGCTCTGCACGATCTGGAAGGGATACGGCATGTAGGTCGCGCGCGGCAGGCCCGGCATGTAGCACTTGACCTCGGGGTCGAGCGTCAGGCGGTTGCGCGCGTTGTCGTCGCGCTTGGTCTTCGCGGCCGGCGTGTACGGGATGTCGCCGCCCTCGACGATGCCCTGACCGGCCGGGATCGCGCCGGTGGCGCCGAGCTGATAGAACGGTCCGGCCGACGCGCCGTGATCCTCGAGGTTCCAGTTCGAGTTGACCATGACCTGCCAGATGCCGTTCAAGTTCGGCTTGCCGTCAGCTGTGCGCGGCACGCGCGCGGCGGCAGGCGCAGCGCCGCGGCCCGCGGGCGCCTGGCCACGCAGCACGGCGGGCACGACCGCCAGCGACACCACGGCGGCAACGCCGGTCGCAATCAACACACCTCTGAACGCATTTCGCATGGACCGATCTCCTCGTGAAAACCGCTCCCGCCGACCCACGACGTGGGATCGAGTTCGGGCGGCCCTTACTTAATTCATGTCTGAACCAAGATTTCGAACAAACTTCTACCCGAAGTCGAGCGCCGGTGTCAACGTGGAGAGGTCACTGAAAGGGCGGAAGGGAGAGGGATGGGATGCCCTGGAGCGCACAGTCCCCGGGCATCCCATGCCGACAGTCTCAGGCAATAGAGCGGCGGGCCGCTATTCCTTGCGTTCGTCCGGCGCGCCAGTGCCCTGGGAGCCGACGAAGAGCTTCTTGCCGTCCTTGAAGGTGATATCGCGGCCGTTGGCGCGGTTCGCGCCGTCCTTCGCCTGATACCCTTCGATGACGATCTCGGTGCCCGGCAGCAGCGAATTCTTCGTCCAGCCGCGGCGGAGGAGCGCGTTCGGCGCGCCGGCTTCGACCATCCAGTTGGTGACCGTGCCGTCCGTATTCTTCACGTCGATGTAAATCCACGCGTGCGGATTAATCCACTCCATCTTCGTGACCGTCCCCGACAGCTTGACGGGCTTCTTGGCGTCAAACTCGGCGGCGAAAGAGTGGTGCGCCAGGACCGGAACGGCCGCCAGGAGCAAACCGAGACCGGCAATCATCAGGGACAACTTCGTTCGCATCGAAAACCTCCCGCTAGTTAGTGCTTGCGCCTATCTTAGTCGATGTTGGCTGACTCTCCAACATCCAACAGATTATCGGTCAACGCCTTAGCGGCCCACAGTTTACAACCCCCGCCACATGAAGTCACCTGCCCGTTTGAGGGGCGGGCGTCCCCTGCTCGCCCTTATCCTCAGCGCGGGCGGCGCTGAGGATATTGTGCAGCCCGTAGTTCCCCTCATGGCAGGCGTATTCGAAGGGCGCCTGCGTCGCGTCCTTCGTCAGGTTCATCGCGAAGGTCCACGGTCTGGCCCACGTCGCGGCATCCTCGAACGTAACGGACCACTCGACTCGGTTCGGCCCGACGGGTTTGAACCGCTCGACCAGGCGCAGCTTCTCGCTCGCGCCCCGATTGGCCGCCTGAGGCAGGAAATTGGTGGTCTCGACGACCAGCGTGCTGCCGTCCCAGTGTCCGCGGGCATCGCCCATGTACGTCTGAATCTTCGAACCGACGTGCTCGCGCTGATCGAGTGGAATGATGCGGGTTTCGTGGATCATCTCGTAGCGGATGGCCACGACGCCCGGGCTCTGATGGATCTGGTACGAATTGCCGTAGATGGCCGGCATCATCGAACCCGGAAGGCCGCGCGTGATGCACTGGTCATAGAGGCTCCGGTCCTCGTACGAATCCGCCGGACCACGGCCGGTACGCGCGGCCGCGCGTGAGGCAGCGCGCTGCTCCGCTTCGCGCGTGGTCGGCGGGATCCGGCCGTCCGCGGGATCGGTGATGAGCCACGGCCTGCTGTTCTTCGCGTCGTAGTGTTCGTACCAGTGCACCGGGCCGGCGCCCGTTTCGGCTCCGCCGATGCCAGGCGCCCGCGCCACGCTCGCCTCGTTCCGCGCCTTGACGATTTCGGTGAACTCGGACTCGTCGACGTCATCGAGTTTCTTCCCGTCGAACTGGCTCGGCCGCTCGACGGGGATGCCGTTCTCATCTTTATTGGTATAGACGCCCGCGAGATCCGGATCGCCCCACGGCGTCCGCGGCGGGATGTAGGCCTTGGCCGGCGCCTTCTTCGGCGCAGCGGCCGGGGTTTGCGCGGCCATCGGCAGGGAACCAAATACGAACGCGAGGACGATCGCCAGCCGCATCGTCACAACGGATCGCTTCATAAGGACTCTCCTTTCGAGCTGCCCAACATTGTAGCCCGCATCTCCTGCCAGGCCTGGCGGGCTTCGTCGACCGACCCTTCGTCTTCTATCGTCGTGATGTCGCCAGGATCGCGGTCCAGGACGACGGCCCTGAGGACCCGGCGCATGATCTTGCCGCTGCGCGTCTTGGGCAGCATCGACACGAAGTTCAGGTCGCCGATCACCGCAACGGGGCCGAGCTCGCGCCTGACGGTCTCGAGGAGCGCGCGCCGCAGGTCATCGGACGCCGCGTGCCCGTGCTTGAGCAGGACGAAGGCCGAGACCACCTCTCCCCTGGTCTCGTCGGGCCGGCCGATGACGCCGCACTCGGCCACGGACGAGTGCTTGAGGAAGGCGCTCTCCACTTCGATGGTGCCGATGCGATGGCCCGCGATCTTGATGATCTCGTCCGCGCGGCCGCCGAACCAGACGTAGCCGTCCTCGTCCACGTGCGCCGAGTCGCCGGAGTAGTAGACGTTCGGGATCTTCTGCCAGTAGTCGCGCCCGTACCGGTCGGGCTCGCCCCACAGCGCCGGCGTCAGCCCCGGGAACGGGCGGCGGATCGTCATGATCCCCTTCTCGTTCGGCCCGCACGGCTCGCCATCGAGCGTCATCACGGCCGCGTCGATGCCGGGAAGGGGGATGGCCGCCGACCCGGGCTTGATCGGCAGCAGATCGATGCCGTAGGGATTGCCGAACGCGGGACCGCCCGTCTCGGTCTGCCACATGTGATCGATCACCGGCGCGCGGTTCTTGAGAATCCGGTTCTGCAGCCAGTCCCATGCCGGCGCGTTCAGCACCTCGCCGGCGCACACCACGCGTTCGAGCCGCGAGTGGTCCACGCGCAGCAGGGGCTCGTCGCCGTACCGCATCAGCATGCGGACGGCGGTCGGCGACGTGAAGATCCCGGTCACGCCGAACTCCTCGACCGCCGTGCGCCAGTTGCCCTCGGGGCGCGGGTGGTCGAGCGCGCCCTCGAACACTACCGAGGTGCAGCCGATCAGGAGCGGCGCGTACACCATGTAGCTGTGGCCGACGATCCAGCCGATGTCGGAGGTCGCCCACCAGACGTCGGCCGGCGTCATGCCGAAGCACCACCGTCCCATGCTGACGACGTGCACCTGGTAGCCGCCGTGCGTGTGGACGGCAAGCTTCGGCTTCGCCGTCGTGCCGGACGTCGCGAGAATCCAGGCCGGCTCGTTGGCTTCCATCTTCTCGACATCGCTCGACTGCCCTTCGCCGCGCCCGAGAAAGTCATCCCAGCTGGAACAGGAGTAGTGCAGGCCTTCAGGCCTGCCGTCAACAACCGGCCTGCCCTTCCTCTCCCAGACGATCACATGCTCGACGGACGCCCCGCCGATCTTCAGCGCCTCGTTGACGATGGGCGTGAGCGCGATGTCCTTGCCCTTCCGGTACGTGATGTCGGCCGTGAACACCAGCCGCGATCCGCTCGCGGCGATGCGGTCGCCGAGCGCGCTCGCACCGAACCCGGCGAACACCACGGAGTGGATCGCGCCGATCCGCACCGTCGCCAGCATCAGCATGATGGCTTCGGCGGACGTCGGCATGTAGATCGTCAGGCGATCGCCTTTGCGGATGCCGAGCGCGCGCAGCGAGGCCGCAATTCTCTTCACCTCGAAGAGCAGCTGCGCGTACGTGTAGACCGCCCGTTCGCCGCGCTCGTTGAAGTAGATGAGGGCCGCGTGCCCGCCGCGGCCATGCGCGACGTGATGGTCGAGGGCGTTCCAGGCGAGGTTGGTCTGCGCGCCGATGAACCAGCGGAACGTCGGCGGCGTCCACTCGAAGACGCGATCCCACGGGCGGAACCAGGGCAGCTCGCGCGCGGCTCGCTCCCAGAAGCCTTCAGGATCGCGGCGCCCGTCTTCAATCCAGCGATTGACGACCGGCGTGATCAGGGTGCCCGCACTCACGGGCGCGAGTATACGTTACGTGGTTACGGGGGCGTGACGCACCCGCGCAGCGTCGTCTGCCAGGGCGGATCGCCCAGGAAGGTCCGGCCCGGCGTTGCCGTCTCGGCCAGGTCGGCGGAGTTGGCGTTACAGCGATCGCGGCTCATGCCGGACAGATGCATGCGGAACTTCTCGCCGGCAGCAATCTGCTGCGAGGTGACCTCCAGGGTCGCGCCGACCGTCGAGAGCGGAAACTGCTGGCGCTCCGGGGTCACGTCGGTATACGTCACGCCCGGCGGGCACTGAATCTGGGGGCCGCCGGGTCCTTGAACCGACGCGCATCGGGCGTTGGCATCGAGCGTGGCCAGCTGGCTGGCGTTCCACAAGTCCACAGACAGCACGGCGTCCGGCGCAAACAGCGCGTGATTGACGTTGACGACCAGCGAGACGGGGTCTCCGGCTGTCGGAGCCGCCATTCCGCTCGCACAGGCCGTCGTCACCACGATGAGACTCAGAAGCGGCAGCGTTCGCATGGCGGTCCTTCCCCGTTCATCGATTACAGATCGGGCAGGGTCGAGCAACTGACAGCGCGAACGTCTGGGGGGGTTCCGCTATTATCGAGCCGCCAGGACGCGGCGGTCAAGTCGCGGGGTCGTCCGGAATAACCGGAGCGACGCAGGCGCTAGGGCCGCGACGTCCGGCGCAGGGCGTCGAGGTCGGACCGGTACTTGTCGAGCAGACGCCGGTTGTACGCAACACGCGCCGCCGTGGCCTGTTCGGCGGACGCACTCACCGCGGGCGGGGCGTCGGACGGAGCCGGCACGACGCCGGTACGGCTGATCGCGGCATTGAGGGCATCGAGAATCTGCGCGCTCGCGGATACGGCCGCCGGATCCGTTTCCGCAATCCGCGCGCTCACCCATCGATATTCGTCGAGATCGACGCCGGCATCGGCCGCCGCCGTGGCATCGCTCGTGAGGCTCGCGAGCGCTCGGGCAATCTGGCCGGCGTCGGCATCGCCGGGGCCCGCCTTCGG
>Ga0157376_10002396_pt1 | contig 12661 bp, 7 predicted proteins | sample M45metaG_FD_121801 | JGI IMG/M metagenome (GOLD analysis project Ga0157376, IMG submission 121801) | Miscanthus rhizosphere microbial communities from Kellogg Biological Station, Michigan, USA - M4-5 metaG | ecosystem: Host-associated > Plants > Roots > Rhizosphere > Soil | place: USA: Michigan... | reverse complement strand
TCACACAATCACACAATCACACAATCACACAATCACACTACTAGCACCTACATATAGCCCAAAATCTTCAGCATACTCTGCGCTGTCTGTTCTTTGGCATACACCCAGTCAACCAGCTTTCCATTTTTATCGTGGCCAACAATAATGTGTTTTGGTGATGGTATAAGGCAATGCTTTATACCTCCATAACCGCTTATCTGGTCCTGGTAGGCGCCGGTATGAAAAAAGCCAACCACCAGGTTTTCACCATTGGTAATTTTTGGCAAAAACACTTCATTGATATGTTCTTCAGAATCGTAGTAATCATGACTGTCGCAGGTGATACCGCCCAATACCACGCGGTGGTACTCCTCATTCCATTTATTAATTGGCAGCATCAGGAAGCGCTCACCTATACCCCATGTATCGGGGAGGGTGGTAATAAAAGAAGAATCAATCATGTACCATGTTTCCCGGTCGTTTTGCATCTTCTGGCCAATAACGCTGTAAATATGCGCCATGCTTTCGCCTACGGTATAACTGCCAAACTCTGTAAAAATATGCGGCATCGGCACATTGCTTTTCTTACAGGCGGTTTTAATATTCCGCACAATCTCGTTAATCATAAACTGGTAGTCGTACTCAAACCCCAGTGAGTGTTTGATGGGGAAGCCGCCGCCAATATTTATCGAATCCAGTTCGGGACAAATTTTCTTTAGCTGACAATACAAGTTGATAACCTTGTTAAGCTCACTCCAGTAGTAGATATCATCCTTGATACCCTTATTCAGAAAAATATGCAGCATCTTTAACTGGAAACGATCTTCGTTGCCTTCAATTTTATCAACATAAAACTCCAGTATATCGCGCGGACGAAAACCCAGGCGGGATGTGTAAAAAGGAAAATTTGGCTCTTCTTCTGCTGCTACACGGATTCCCAGTTTAAAAGGCGTTTTAACTGTCTTTTTATATGCCTGCAATTCATCTTTATTGTCAAGAATAGGGATTACATTTTTAAAACCGCTGTTGAGCAAGCTGGCAATACGGCTGGTGTATGGTTTTTGCTTGTACCCGTTGCAAATGATAAAAGTATCTTTGGTTACCTTTTTGCGGGCATATAATTTTTTAATGATCTCAATATCGTACGCATAAGATGTTTCCAGATGAATGTCCTGCTTCAGGGCTTCCTCTACTACAAAAGAAAAATGCGAACTTTTGGTACAATAGCAATAATTGTATTCACCGGTATACTTGTATTTTTTAAATGCGGTGTCAAACATTTTTTTCGCCTTCTTTATTTGCATGCCAATCTTGGGCAGGTAAGAAAGTTTGAGCGGCGTGCCATACTTGTCTATGAGCGTTTTTATATCAAGGCCATTAAACTGGAGGTACTCATCTTTGACTTCAAAGCCTTCCTGGGGAAAATTAAATGTTTGTTTTACCAGGTCTAAATAAGTATTGTTCATGTAAGGCAACTATGATTACGGGTGAGGAATGCTTTTATCATTGCTGGTTATAAAATACACCGGACTTTTTATTTCTGCACAAAAGTAATTGTTTGCAGCAATCAGGGGCATTTTTTTTGCACACCCCGCACCTCCTTGCCCGACTGGTAAAAAATAGCCATTATTTAACAGGTAAATGGTATCATTGCAATAGAAAATACAGACCGGAATTCCCGCTATTTTTTAAAATATTAAACGACGATTGCAATGAAAAAAATCCTGCTCCTTACATGTATCCTGCTCTTACTGATCAATCACTCTTTTTTTGCGCAAACCGGCTACCAGGCAAAGGCAAAAGCCCTGCTGGCAAAAATGACGCTGGAAGAAAAAATCGGCCAGCTTAACCTGGTAACACCCGGAGGCGCTGTAACGGGTGCGGTGGTAAGCCAGGGAGTGGAAGACAATATCCGCAAAGGCCTTGTGGGTGGATTGTTTGGCATTTGGGGACCGGAAAAAGTGCGGCAGGCGCAGGACCTGGCAATGAAAAACAGCCGGCTGCATATTCCCTTAATTTTTGGATTGGATGTAATACACGGACACAAAACTATTTTCCCGATACCATTAGGTCTTTCTGCTACATGGGATTTGGACCTGATTGAAAAAAGTGCACGCATTGCGGCAACAGAAGCCAGCGCCGATGGACTTGCATGGGCTTTTTCACCGATGGTAGATATAGCCAGGGATGCCCGCTGGGGAAGAATTTCTGAAGGCAGTGGAGAAGATCCCTATCTTGGCGGGCTGATCGCAAAAGCAATGGTGAAAGGTTACCAGGGAAAGGATCTTTCTGCCAATAATAATATTATGGCGTGTGTAAAACACTTTGCGTTGTATGGTGGTGCCGAAGCCGGACGTGAATACAATACTGTTGACATGAGCCGGATAAAAATGTATGAATATTATTTGCCACCCTATAAAGCCGCCGTGGATGCAGGCGCCGGCAGCATCATGAGTTCATTTAATGAAATAGACGGTGTACCTGCTACCGGTAACAAATGGTTGCTAACAGATTTGCTGCGCAAACAATGGGGCTTTAAAGGTTTCGTGGTATCCGATTATACTTCGTTAAGCGAAATGATAAACCACGGCATTGGTGATCTGCCAACCGTATCTGCCCGCGCATTAAAAGCCGGGCTTGATATGGACATGGTGAGTGAAGGCTTTCTCAGTACGCTGAAAAAATCTTTACAGGAGGGCAAAATAACGGTGGCCGATATTGACCAGGCCTGTACCAGGATCCTGGAAGCGAAATACAAACTCGGTTTATTTGACAACCCCTACAAATACATTGATGAATCAAGGCCCGGAAAAGAAATCCTGACCGAAGAAACACGCAAGACCGCCCGCGAAATAGCTGCCCACGCCTGCGTATTATTAAAAAACAGTAACCAGCTATTGCCCCTGCAAAAAAATGGCACCATTGCCCTGATTGGGCCACTGGCCAATAACCAGCGCAATATGCTGGGCACCTGGGTGGTGGCCGGCGACTGGAAGAAATCTATAACGGTAATGGATGGGGTAAAAAATGTGGCCGGTAGCGGCGTGAACGTTTTATATGCCAAAGGGGCCAATATTTCTGATGATACAATGCTGATAAAAAATGCCAATGCCCTGGGCGTAGAAATTGAACAGGACAAGGCATCTCCCGAAGATTTAGTCAACGAGGCTGTATCCACCGCTGCCAAAGCCGATGTGGTAGTAGCCGTGCTAGGTGAAGCGGCGGATATGAGCGGCGAATCATCCAGCCGTTCCGATATCAGCATACCAGAAAGCCAAAAAAATTTGCTGAAAGCACTGGTAAAAACAGGCAAACCGGTCGTGCTGGTTTTGATCAATGGCCGCCCGCTTACGTTAAGCTGGGAAAATGATAATGTACCAGCCATTTTGGAGGTTTGGGCGCCGGGCACCGAAGCTGGCAACGCAATAGCCGATGTATTGTTTGGCAATTACAATCCGTCAGGAAAAATTACCGCTACATTTCCAAGAAGCGTGGGCCAGATTCCCATTTATTACAATCATAAAAATACCGGCAGGCCATACGACGGAAAAGGTTCCGGCAAATTCAAATCGTATTACATGGACATTTCAAATGATCCGTTGTACCCATTTGGATACGGCCTTAGCTATACCAGTTTCGACTACAGCGATCTCAGACTGAGCAAAACAACACTAACCGGCGATGAAACGCTGACAGCAACAGTTACCGTTGCCAATACAGGCAAGTATGCCGGCGAAGAAACGGTTCAGTTATATATCAGCGACCCTGTGGCCAGTGTAACCCGTGCAGTAAAAGACTTAAAAGATTTCAAAAAAATTTTCCTGCAGCCAGGCGAAAAAAAAGAGATAAGCTTTGCCGTTACTACCGGGCAATTGAAATTCTATAACAGCGCCTTAAAATACGACTGGGAACCCGGCGAGTTTATTATACAGGTGGGAACAAATTCGGCGAACACAAGGTCAGCCAGTGTACAATGGACTAAATCGCCAGGCCAGACACACCTGACAATAAACAAACCCAAATAGATAATTATTGATTTGCCAGTTTGAAATGATAATAAATTATCCTGGCGCGGGCAGGATCACTGCCTGCGCGGTAAACCGTACTAAACGCCTTCTTTAAATACCTATTTTTATTGAATGAAAAAAACATTGCTGACGATCGTTTTTTTTTCTGCTTTTTTAATACAGGCCCAACAAATAGCATTGCTTAGTTCTGGCAATAAAGCTTCACTGCGTGGATTAAGCGTGGTAACAGATAAAACGATCTGGGCCAGCGGCAGCAACGGCACAGTAGCCAGAAGCGTTGACAGTGGCAAAACATGGAAGTGGATGACTGTACCCGGTTTTGAAAAAAGAGATTTCAGGGATATTGAAGCGTTTGACGCCGTAACCGCTATTGTAATGGCTATTGATACACCCGCCATTATTTTAAAAACAATTGATGGCGGCGGGCATTGGAAAACGGTATATGAAAATAAAACGCCAGGTATGTTTTTAGATGCCATGGAATTCTGGAACCAGCAAAGTGGTATAGTGATTGGCGATCCCATAGAAGGTAAATTTTTTATCGCCCGCAGCTTTGATGAGGGCAATAGCTGGCATGCCACTTCATTTGATAAACTACCAGCAGCAGATTCCGGCGAAGCCTGCTTCGCTTCAAGCGGCACCAATATACGCGGACTAAATTTGGCCGAAGCTTGTTTTATCAGCGGTGGCATGCGCTCAAGGTTTTTTTGGAAAGGTCAACCAATTGACCTGCCTCTCTTGCAGGGCGCTGCCTCATACGGTGCAAATTCCATTGCCATACGCGACAGCAAAAAAAGAACAAACAGTAATTACTTTGTAGTAGTGGGTGGCGACTTTTCACATGATACTGCCACACTAAAAAATTGCGCCATCACTAAAGACGGTGGCAAAACCTGGATCAATCCTTCTACCCCACCCCATGGCTACCGGTCATGCGTAGAGTTTATTACCAAAACAAAACTGATTACCTGCGGCACCAGTGGCGTAGATGTATCCACCGATGGTGGCATTAACTGGCAACTGGTAAGCAAAGAAGGCTTTCATGTTTGCCGGAAAGCAAAAGAGGGCAATGCCATATTCCTGGCAGGCAATGGAAAGATTGCAAAGCTTATCTGGCGATAAGATAGAACGCAGATTTTTATGATTATGATGATTGGCTATGATTGAATGCTTCACCGCTTCTTAGCTTTTGCCAAACTGTTTTGGCTAAAGCCATAACTTATTTAACGTTTGTCTCCGGCCTAAAGGCACAGAGTTATTTTTTAGAACCCTGCCCGGCGATTTATAGAACGCAGATTTTTATGATTGCTATGATTGAGCACGATTTATTTCTGGTTGCTTTCCTGGCCTAAAGGCAGAAGTTATTTTTTTTGGGGAATTAATCTGCAGTTTAAGCAAAAAAAATGCCGGTCACAGTTTCCTTTGACCAGCACCCGTCTTGCTATTTGAGAAACAAGTATAACAACCTTACAAGAATTCAAAGATATGATCATGATCAATTCAACCCAATAGTAGATTAACTATAACACCCATGTAAATTTGCTATTTTTCCTGGCAACGCATGGGCTTTTTCGCTGTTACAACAATAATCATATCAAACAACTACACAATTACATTTACTACCCTATATCAACCACTTAATTGCTCAGACTTCTGAAATCTACAGGTACTAACTTACTTACACCCGGCTCCTGCATAGTAACACCATAAATAACATCCACCGCACCCATGGTTTGTTTATTATGTGTTACAATAATAAACTGGCTCTCTTCGCTGAAACGGCGAATCATATTGGTAAACTTGCCTACATTGGCATCGTCGAGCGGGGCATCTACCTCATCCAGTATACAAAATGGTGCGGGCTTAATCAGGTAAATGGCAAATAACAGGGCCGTTGCCGTTAGTGTCTTTTCACCACCACTTAACTGGCTAATAGATGAAGGCCGTTTCCCTTTTGGCTTGGCAACAATATCAATACCTGTCTCTGCAAGGTTTTCCGGATTTTCCAATACCATATCTGCGGTATCATCCTCGGTAAACAAAGCTTTAAATACTTTCTGAAAATTATCGCGCACCTTGTTAAACGTATCCAGGAATGCCTGGTTGGCGGTGGCTTCTACTTCCTGTATCGTCTGCATCAGGCTGTCCTTAGCCGTTACCAAATCATTCTTTTGTTCAAGAATAAAATCATAGCGCTTTTTCATTTCCTGGAAAGCTTCAATTGCCGTGGGATTTACTTCACCCAGGTTTTCCAGGCGTTTCTTCATCCTGTCGCTCTTATCCTGCAATTCTTCTACCGGTGTTTCGGTGGTCCTGGGCTGATCAATAATGTCGTCAAGGTTAATCCGAAATTCTACCTGCAGTCTTTCTTTCATTCCTGCCAGCTGCAGCTTCAGTTCATTGAGACTATCTTTTATTTCGCCCAGCAAATGCTCGGCCTGTTCTTTGTCTTTTACAGTGTGCCGCAACTCGCTTTCCTTTTCATTCAGTGCGTTGCGCAGATTATAGTAAGACTGGTCGGCTTCATTCAGTCTTGTTTCTTCTTCCTGTTTTTTATGCAATAAACCGATGTGTTCCTGTTCTGCTGTCTGCAGTACTTCACTGCTTTCAGAAATGCTTTCCTGGGTTTGCTTTAGTTGAGAGGCGTTGGCTTCAATCTGCGTACGCAAATCATGCAACTGGTTGCTTTTAAACTCAAGCTCCTGCTTCAATGCATTTATCTTGCTATGCTGCCTTGTTACCTGCAGGTTAAAATCATTGTACCCGGCCATTACTTCATTGTAGGCAGCTTCTACCAGTTTGTATTCATCCTCACTGCCTTTCAGTTTATCCCTTAACTCATTCAGTGTGCTTACCAGTTGCATCCATTCGTTGCGAACACCTTCAACACTGCCCATTGTTTCTTCCAGCGTCAATTGCAGTTCTTCTACACGGTTTTGCGAAGTGCCCTGTAATGAATGCAGGTTTTCTGTTTTATTTTCCAGCGAGAATACAAAATTGGTCAGCCGGCTGATATCTTCCTGCGCCTGTTTAATGGCCGTTTCTTTCAATTGCTCATTAAAGCCAATGACCTCATTGTGTTTAAACTGAATATCAGCTTTCAGGTTATTTACAATAATTTCCTGCGCTGCTATTTCTTCCGCTAATTTCTCCAGGTTTTTAGCGCGGCCAATTTTCTTTCCTTCAAACAAACCTACACTGCCACCGGTTAAAGAGTATTTGCCTTTTACATATTTACCATGTTTTTCAAGCACAATAGAACCATTGCTGTTGGTAAGCGCTTCTTCACTTTCTGCAATAAACACATTGCCCAGTAAATAATTGGCCAGGCTGCGGTATTTCTCATCTACCTCAATAACATCCATCGCCTTTATGGTTTCAGGAATATTGTGCGATCCAAAATCACGGTCTTCGCCCATTAATTTATCCAGCAGAAAGAAATTGGCTTTCCCTTTTTTGTTATCATCCAGCAGGTGCACCGCCTGCAATCCTTCCTGCAGGTTGTTTACCACATAATAGTTCAGGTAAGGTTCCAGCACATTTTCTACTGCTGCGCGATATTCTTCCTTTACATAGATGATGTCAGACAAAATCGGCGCTGTGTGGTTCCAGTTAGTATTGTTATGCAGAAATTTCACACTCTCCGGATAGCCTTCCATTGAATCGATGAGGCTTTTCAGCAGATCATATTCGTTGCGCCTGCTGTCAAGTTTCCTGTTTTCATCTGCCAGTTGCTGTCTTAAAACTTCTACTTCGCTCTGGGTTTGTAAAATCTGTTCTTTGGTCCTGTCCTGGTGTTCCTGCAATTGCTGCAAATCTCTTTTACGACTTTCCAGTTCTTCTTCCTTGTGCTGGCGTTCTTCTTCCAGTTGTTTTAACTGGCTGCTGCGTATCTCTCTTTCTTCTTCAATCTGGTCAATAGCACGCTGCAAATTTTGTATAGAGGTATCGGCTACTGCGACTTTTTTTTCTGCTTCAAACTGGCTGCGCTGAATGGTCAGGTTTTCGCTGCGCAGGCTATCTACATGCGTTCTTTTTTCGTCGAAAACTTTTCTTTTGTCTTCCACGCTTGTTTTTAGCGCTTCCAGTTGCTGCTGAAGATTTTCCAGTTTTGATTGTTCTTCCAGCCCCTGCTGTTCTGTAAACACAATGCTTTCTTCCAGGCCTTTTAGCTGTCCTTCGCTTTTATTCAGAAATGCTTCCAGGCTGGCCGATTTTTCCTGCAAAAAATTCAGACGCTGACCGGCCAGGTTTTTTTCATTTTCTTTTGTACGCAGCACCTGCAGCAAATCGTTAAACTCATGCTGCATGCTTTGCAGGGCACGTTCCTTTTCAATAAAGTCAAGGCGCTCCTGTTCCAAAGCGGCTTCTGCTGTAGCAATGGCTGCTTCTAATTGTATTTTTTTATTGGTTTCGGTTTCTGATTGTTCATTCAGGTTGCGGTAAGTAACGTTGAAACCTTCCAACGAGGCTTTGGCCAGTTCTATACTGTGCTCGCGGTATTCTTTTTTTATTTCGTGGTATTTCTCCGCTTTTTTAGCCTGGTTTTCCAGGCTTTTTAACTGGTTATTGATCTCAAACAGCAGGTCTTCAATACGGGCGATATCCTGCTCCGTTGCATCCAGTTTTAATTTGGCTTCGCGCTTGCGGGTTTTGTAAATGGTAATGCCAGCTGCTTGTTCAAGCATACGACGGCGGCTGTTTTCCTTATCCTTGATAATTTCGTCTACCATACCCAGCTCTATGATGGCATAGCTGTCTGTGCTTACGCCGGTATCCATAAAAAGATTCTGGATATCTTTCAGGCGGCATTGCACGTCGTTCAGACGGTATTCGCTCTCGCCGCTTTTATAGAATTTACGTGTAACCGTCACCGTATTAAATTCTGTAGGCAGCAGGTTGCGGGTATTTTCAAAAGTCAGGCTTACTTCTGCCAAACCGGAGGCGCTGCGGGTTTTAGAGCCATTGAATACCAGGCTGTCCAGGTTCTCGCTGCGCAGGTGACTGATTTTTTGCTCCCCTATCACCCAGCGGATGCTGTCTATAATATTGCTTTTACCGCAGCCATTGGGACCAATAACACCGGTAATACCTTCATCAAAATTAAGCACGGTCTTGTCGGCAAAGCTCTTGAATCCTTTTATTTCTAAACTCTTTAATCTCACAGTGAAAAGTTTTAAGTAGAACGGGCAAATATATTTTTTTGCAGCTAACAAAAAATCCGGTTTGGCGGGAAGGAGCTTATAATTATTCACCTGTTATACACAAACATCAAACCGCATAAAAGTTATACACAGTTTGTGAGGAAATAGGAGGGATTTGTGTTGCAACAACCGGCAGGAATGCTATTAAACATCGTTGCTACGCTCAGTTCAACGGTAAACCACCAATGAGCATTCCTCCCGCTTCCAGTTGGCTCTGCTGTACGAAGTCTCCGACTTCGTACCAACTATGTTCTTACCGAACTCCATTCGGACCAATCCTACTTGCTATCCGAAAGAATTGAGGATGTATTGTATGCAGTTTATTATTGAAAGCCCCGCACCAATATCATTCTTTCATTCTTATAAGCCGGCCGCCGGCTCTTTTTGCCTTCACTCTTTCATTTGCCCCGCGCTTCATCCGTTTTCTTATTTTACTGTTCCATTCCCCATACTCCATATACGCCTTAAACGGCATGCTTTTCACCACTCGTTTTGGCATGTACTTTCCGTCAAAATAGTCATTTAGCCATCTTAATAATTTCCTGCGCGACGTTACAGCCAGCAGACTACCCCCCGTAAGCATCATCGGCACGCCTGCAGTCGCCATGCTGGCCGCAAGTATAGCAAAAAAGCTGGCCGTTGTTATCTCAAACCATCCATTTGCCTGGTAATCTTTGTCAGGGAGATTGGCCAGTGGAAAGCTGGCAATTAATCCCAGCGTGAACAAAACTGCACCGGTTATCAGGCTCCGGTTTTGATACCTTCTCTTTCTGAAGTACAGTTTTATCAACGCCCTTGAAGAATCATCGCGGCCATAGTTTTCCAGGAATTCCTTTTCATTGTGCCCGTATTCTTTTTTAATAACCGTATCCTTAGCCAGGGGTGGGCGGGCAATAGCAGCATGGGACAGGTTGGTTATCCATAAAAAAAAGCAGGTAAAAATAATTTTCATACGCAGGTTTTGATGGCTCAAATTATAAATAAGTGGCTGCAAAAAAGCGGTTGAGAAAGTCATATCAGTTATTTAACATGGATTTGCGCAAAAAATTTAACGAGATGAGACGCAAAAAAAATCCAGCTTTCCTGCGCACGCTCGCGGGCGTGTTATTGATCCGCAATAGCACGAAGCTCACCTACGGAACGCTACTTGTCTATTTCAAATTTCTACCCACCAAATGTTCCTACAGAACAAGTTTCGAACACTTGTTGTCTCCGGCTTCGTATCAATTCTGCTGTACGAAGTCGCCGCCTTCGTACTAATTATGTTCTTACCGAACGCCGTCGGGGGCCAATTCTACTTGACCACAATAGCCCGCAAAAGAGTAATTTCATACATTGCAACTGCACACAACACATTTAGCGCCTGCACCCCAACTTTAATAAGAAAGACACTCAATGATCAACACCGCAGACCTCCATATTGACGACGAAATCATGCCATTGTTTGATTTCACTTTTAATTTTCATTCCGGACAGGCATTGCGTGATATACTCAATAAACCACTGGATTCACAAGCCGAAATACTGGACAGGCAACAGCTTATAAAAGGCTTTATTGCCAACCGGGAAATAGTAAAAGATTATTCCTTCTCGCGGTTTAACCTGACCGAGATTTATGATTTTTTTGAAACATTTGCGGCCGGTTCTCTTTCGGGCGGCAAACTGAGATGGAAACTTACTTTTTCTGAAAAAGAACGCCACCAGAAAAGAGGAAGACTTATTCTGCTTATCCGGCTGTTTTATAAAATAAAAACCTCTTATCTCGACAAAATAAATACCAGCGTATTTCCCGGCGAATATGGCACCGAACTAACGCTGCTGACTCGTTTTTTTGCCGATTTTAGCCCGGAAAAATATGAAGCTGTTTTCCTGAAAAAAAGCAAAATAGATATCAGTCATATTGCTGAACTGATAGAAATCATAGCCGAAAAAATAACCAATGGCCAGGCAGCAGCTTTCTGGCAACGCTGGTTTTTATTTGAAGCATATCTTTCAATCAGCAATGGCATTGTGAAAAATGGCTTTGTTTTTCCATCTTTCACAGAAAACGGATTTTCTATTGAAGGGTTGTATCATCCGCTTTTGAAAAACCCGGTAAAGAATGACATCAACGTACACAACAATGTTATTCTTTTAACAGGGCCTAATATGTCCGGCAAATCCACTTTCCTGAAAGCAGTCAGCCTATGCGTTTATCTTGGGCATACCGGCCTGGCAGTACCCGCATCAAAAGCAATCATGCCATTTTTCAGCACCATATCGGTAGCTATTAACCTTACTGATAGTATTGTAAGTGGGTACAGTCATTTTATGTCTGAAATAGTGACTTTAAAAAATGTGCTTACCGAGGCTACCGGCAACAAGAAATGCTTCGCCGTTTTTGATGAATTGTTCAGGGGCACCAATATTGAAGATGCGCTGGAAATAAGTACTGCAACAATAAAGGGATTGAGCAATTTTCCCCAATCATTGTTTTTTATTTCTACCCACCTGCACCAGCTAAAACAGATTGACGAAGTAAAGACAAACAAAATAGCAACCTGTTATATTGAATGCGAATTGAAAAATGAAGTGCCTGTATTTACCTATAAATTGAAGGATGGCTGGTCCGATCTTAGAATTGGTCGCATTTTATTTGACCGTGAAGGGATCAATACACTGCTAAACCCGCAGTAATTTAGGGAACTGATACAAGCCATTCCTCACAGAATAATTATCAACACCCTTTTAAATATTAAATACCGTTTTTATATTTGCATCTGATAAACCGTTGATAGTTCTGTTACCCTGAAAACCCTTTAGAAATGCTCCTTCGCAACAATTGCTGCAGACTCTTATTAATACTAAGTTGTATAATTTTATTGCCCGGAAAAATGCTCTATGCGGGCGGGGGCTGTTCAGACATCGCTCAACATGCCGAAGATATTTTGCCGCTAAAATTAGTTGACTTCACGGCAAGTATAAGTAAAGACATTGTGAATATAAGATGGACCACTTCATCCGAAAAAAATGTGAACCGTTTTGAAGCAGAAAAGAGTTTTGACGGTATCCATTTTGCCAGCATCAGCAAACAAACCGCCCTTGGGGTAAACGCCAGCAAAGAAAATTACCTGGCAGAAGATTTTAAACCCCAGCCTGGCGTTAATTATTACAGGTTGAAAATAATAAGCAATGACAACCACATTACCTATTCAAAAATGATAACTATCAGGTACAAGCGCTAAATTATTTTTTTGCTTGTTCAAGCAGCGGCCGCGGGTCAAACAGTACTTTGAATGAATCTATCTTTCCCTCACTAACTTTATACCAGCCACAGCTAAAAATTTCCTGTCCCGACATCGTAATATCGTACCAAAGGCAAACATCGTTCCCATCCGCAAAAACTTTTTGAACGGCATATTGAAATTTCATTTTTCTCATATCCTGTATATAGTCATCTGCACTATTGCG
>Ga0157376_10002393_pt1 | contig 12664 bp, 8 predicted proteins | sample M45metaG_FD_121801 | JGI IMG/M metagenome (GOLD analysis project Ga0157376, IMG submission 121801) | Miscanthus rhizosphere microbial communities from Kellogg Biological Station, Michigan, USA - M4-5 metaG | ecosystem: Host-associated > Plants > Roots > Rhizosphere > Soil | place: USA: Michigan... | reverse complement strand
CGCGTACGCGCGACTCCTTCCGCTCAAACTCCTGCCGGTGCCCTTCGACATGCCCCCCATGACCGAGATGCTGCAGTGGCATCACGCGCACGAGCTCGATCCCGCGCACCTGTGGCTTCGCGGCGAACTGCGGCAGGCAGCCGCGCGCCTTCCCGTGGCGAGCACCGATGCCGGGCGTCCCCGGCGGCCGCCCCGCCGGCGCACCGTCGCGGCAGCCTGACGCGGACCCTGGCGTCAATGCGTCGCCGCGACGATCCCATCGCGTCGGGCAATTGCTTGCATCGCGACAAACAATTGATCTGATTCGTTCCTTCCGTCGCATAGTCCCCTCGCACGTCACCGTGCGTGGAGGGACGATGATGACAAGTCGTGTGATCTGGCGCCGCACCTGCATCGCGCTGTGGATCGCGCTGTGCGCGTCGGTCTCGGTGCCGTAGGCGGCGCAGAATGTCGGTGGCACGCTCCTGGGTACCGTCGCGGATAACTCGGGAGCCGTACTGCCGGGCGCGACGGTCACGGCCGTCAACACCGCGACCGGTGTCGCGCGAACCACCGTCTCCGACGGGCGCGGCCGCTACTCGATCGCTGACATACAGCCGGGCGCGTACGACGTCAGCGCGTCGCTGTCGGGGTTTCAGACGGTGCTCAATCGCGGCATTCGCCTGGTCGTCGGCAATCCGAGCGTCGTGGATTTCAGCCTCGGCGTCTCCGGCGTGGCTGAGACGGTGACCGTCTCGGGGGCCGCGCCGGTCGTCGACACCGTCTCCACCGCCATCGGGACCGTCGTCGAGCAGAAGCAGATGGCGGAGTTGCCGCTCCTCGATCGCAGCTATTCGCGCCTGATCGTGCTCGCGCCGGGCGCCAACGAGGTGCCGCCGGCGACGGCGGGCGGCCAGTTTCAGCAGTTCTTCGGCCGTCAGCCGCAATACACCGTGTCGGGCGCGCGGCCGGAAGGGCAGGTCTTCCTGCTCGACAACACCAACGTGCAGAACTACTGGAATCGCGGCAGCGGATCCGGTCAGCTCGGGACGACGCTCGGCGTGGAGGCCATCGCCGAATACCAGGTGCTCACCAACACCTACAGCGCGCAGTTCGGCGGCAACGGCGTCGCGATCAACGCCATCACCAAGTCGGGGGGGAATCAGTTCCACGGATCGCTGTTCGAGTATTTCCGGGACGACGCGCTCGATGCGTCGAACTACTTCGATAAACTGCTGGGCCGGCCCGATCCGACGCTGAGGAAGAACCAGTTCGGCGTCAGCCAGGGCGGCCCGCTCGTCGCGAACAAGGCGTTCTACTTCTTCAACTACGAGGGGCTTCGCCAGACGCTGGGCACGACCCAGGTGATCACCGTGCCGGACGCGAACGCGCGCACCGGCGTCATCAACGGCGTGCGCGTCGGCGTCAACGCCGCCATCGCGCCCGTGCTGCCGCTCTATCCGGCGGCGACGCGACAGACGGCGGCCCAGGCTGCACAGGGCGTCGGGCAGACAGACGTCATCAACAACGTGACCGGCCACGAAAACTACTTCGTCGGCCGCGTCGACTATACGGCGAGCGATCGCACGTCGCTGTTCGCGCGCTATACGGGCGACACCGCATCGGTCGCCGAGCCGAACTCCGGCTCTCCGGTTCCCCTGTGGCCGAGCGATGACAACACCGGCAATCACTACCTGACGACGGAATTGAGGAACGTCGTCCGGCCGACGCTTCTGAATGCGGTGCGCTTCGGTTTCACACGCACCCATGAAGCGGCCTTGCGCACGGACCTCGCGAACGGCCTGCTCACGTTCTTCCCGGGACGGATGGACGGCACCGTCGCCGCGGGCTCGGGCATCGTCGGGATCGGCGGGAATCAGGTGCTTCCCTTCACGCAGCGGCAGACACGGTACATGATCGCAAACGATCTCTCGTGGACGCACGCAGGCCACGCGCTGAAACTCGGGCTCGAATACGAACACCAGGCGACATTCGTCAACCTGCCGTTGTTCGGCGACGGGGCATGGACGTTTCCGAGCCTCACCGCGTTTCTCCAGAACCAGGCCTCGCTGTTTCTCGGCGCGTTGCCCGGGCAGACCGACGCCGCCAGAAACATCGGCGAGTGGCGGCTGACCAGCTACGCCCAGGACGAATGGCGGCTCAGTCCGCGCGTGACGGTCAATCTCGGCCTGCGCTACGACCCGCATGGCATTGCCTCGCTCGATGAGGGGCAGACGCTCCTCAACGGCGCGCAATCCACGGGCTTTACGTCCGTCACGCAGGCGTTTCTCCACAATCCGACGCTCAACAACTGGGAGCCGCGTGTCGGTATCGCGTTCGACCCCTCGCGCTCGCACCGGACCGCCATTCGCGCGGGCTACGGCGTGTTTCATAGCCCGATCACCGCGAACCGCGTGGGCCCGGCGTTCGCCGTCAACCCGCCGTTCGCTCTCGGCGCGCAGGTCCGCCTGCCGATTCCCGGCGTGCCGCCGCCCGTCTTCCCCACGCCGAATCCCAGTGCCTCGCAGATCTCTCAGATGCAGGGCCTTGACTACGACATCACGGGCACGCCGCGGCTGGAGCAGTGGAATGTGAACGTGCAGCGTGAAATCCTGTCCAATACCAGCGTCACGCTCGCGTACGTCGGCAGCCGCGGCGATCTGCTGCAGCAGCAGCGCGACGTCAATCCCGTGCTGGGGCGCACGCTGGCCGACGGCACGGTCGTCTACGGCGTCCGCGCCGGCACTCAGACGGTGTCGAATGCACGGCTGAACCCGGCGTTCGCGGGGTTGACCACCGGCAACACGCTCAGCACCTCGAGCTATCAGTCGTTTCAGGCGGCGCTCAACCGCCGGTTCCAGCAGGGCATCCAGTCGCAGGTGTCGTACACGCTCTCGCGCTGCCGCGACACCTCGTCTGGCAACTCGCTGTTCGAAGGCGGAACCGTGGCGACCAATCCGTACGACCTCAACTACGATGAGGGACCCTGCCTGATCGATCGCACGCACAACCTTCGCGCCAGCGTGGTGTATCAGTTGCCCTTTCACGGCAACTGGCTGGCGGACGGATGGCAGCTCTCCACGATCGTCACCGCGGTGAGCGGCGCGCCGTTCACGCCGGCCATCGGATTCGATCAGTCAGGTCTGCAGACCGCCGGCCAGCGTCCCAATCTGGCGGCCGGGCGGTCGCTCGAGGACGCGGTGACTGGCGGAACGGTCGACCCCGCATGCGGGTGTGTCTCGCAATACTTCGACCCGACGTTCTTCGTGCTGCCGCGGGCCGGAACCCTCGGCAATTCGGTCGGACGCAATTCATTGCGCGGTCCGGCCATGTTCACCGCCGATCTCGGCGTGGCCAAGAACATCGCGTTTTCGAGTCGCGGCGCTTACCTCCAGCTGCGTCTCGAGGTTTTCAATCTGTTCGACACCGTGAACTACGGCCTGCCGAACCCGACGATCTTCATCGCCACGGCGGACGGCGGAGCCGCATACAATCCCACTGCGGGGCAAATCACGACAGCGCTATCGCCCCGCCAGGTGCAGCTGGCGGTCAAGTACGTGTTCTGACATGAAGAAACGCATGTGCGTGCGCCCGTCCGTCCGGTCAACTCTCGCGGTTGCCGCGCTGGCGGCCTTGTCGTGTCAGGCGAATGCCGTCGCGCAAAGGGGAGGGCCCCCGGGCCCGCCGCCGACGGCGCGCGCGGCGGCGCCCTTCGATATCACGGGCCAGTGGGTCGCCGTCGTCAACGAGGACTGGCGCTATCGGATGACCGTGCCGCCGAAGGGAGATTACGGCGGCGTGCCGCTCAATCCCAACGGGCGTCGCATGGCGGACAGCTGGGATCCCGCGCGTGACGAAGCCGCGGGCGAACAGTGCCGCGCGTACGGGGTGGCGGGCCTGATGCGTCTGCCGACGCGCGTACGGATCAGCTGGACCGACGACCAGTCGATCAAGATCGAGAGCGACGCCGGCACGCAGACGCGCACGCTCGTGTTCGGTCCGCCGCGCGCGCAAGGCGGCGAATGGCAGGGCGTGTCGGCCGCGAACTGGGATCGTTCAGCTCCAGTCATTGCCGGCGGATTCTTTCCGGGCGGCGGGGGCCGCGGCGGCTCGCTCAAGGTGGTGACGACGCGCATGAAGCCGGGATACTTGCGCAGAAACGGCGTGCCCTACAGCGCCGACGCGGTCGTCACGGAGTACTTCGATCGCTTCGACGTCCCCGGCGGCGACTCGCTGCTGGTCGTGTCGACCGAGGTCGTCGACCCCACGTACCTCGCGCAGCCGTACTGGACGAGCAGTCATTTCAAAAAGCAGAGTGACACCTCAGGATGGAATCCAACACCATGCGCCGTACGTTGACCGTCGCGGCGGCGTTGGCCGTGGCAGCCTGCGCCGTTCTTGTTGCCCAGGCGCCGGGACCCGCGGACACGTCGGCTCCGGGATTCGACATCTCGGGTTACTGGACCGCGCCGCTCTACGAAGACGCGCTCGAGCGGGGCGCGGGTCCGGAACTCGGCGACTACGGCGGGTTTCCGATCAACGAAGCCGCGCGGTTGTTCGCGCTGTCGTACGACGCGTCACGCGTCACGCTCCGCCATCATCAATGCGACGGCTACGTGGCGCCGTACTCCGTGCGGTCGATCGGCAACGCGCGCGCCTGGGAAGAACGCGATCCCCACACGCAGCGGCTCATCGCGATTCACTGGTACAACCAGACGTTCGAAGGACATCGCACCATCTGGATGGACGGCCGTCCCCACCCGCCGGCGTGGGCGCCTCATACCTGGATGGGCTTCTCGACCGGAAGCTTCGTCGGACAGGCGCTGCAGGTGCAGACGACGCATCTCAAGCAGGGCTGGCTGCGGCGAAACGGTCTGCCGGAGAGCGATCAGGCGACGCTTGTCGAGTTCTTCGTCAGGCACGGCGATCACCTGACGCATACGTCGGTGATTACCGATCCCGTGTACCTCGCCGAGCCGGAGATCCGAAGCACCGACTTCGCCCGGCAGCCGATGGATCATCAGACATGGTTGTTCGCGTGCGACGACGGGGAGCAGATTCTCGGCCGGGCCGCCGATCGGGTGCCGAACTACGCCTTTGGCGAGAACCCATTCGTGAACGAGATGCGCGATCGGTACAGGATTCCCGCCGCCGCCTACCTCGGCGGACCGGAAACGTCCTCGCCCGACCTGCTCACGAAGCTGGCGTCGCTGACCGACGCGGACGGCGTCGCGAAGACGAAACCGGCGTCGGGTCCGCGCCCGATCAGCCGCGCGGTGGATCCGCAGCCGCGTGACGGCGACGTGCATGTCTGGCCGCTCCGTGGCGGACTCTTTCTCCTGGTCGGCGACTCGGGCAACATCGTCGTCCAGGCGGGTGACGAGGGCGCGCTGCTGGTGAACAGCGGAGCGGGGACGCTGGCAGAGAAGACGTTAGCCCGCATTCGTCAGCTCAGCGACAAGCCGATTCAATACATCCTGAACACCGGGTTTCAGCCCGAACACACCGGCGGCAACGTCGCGCTGCGTGCGTCCGGGGGCGATCCCAGCGTCCGCGGTTCGTTCTTTGCGCTCCAGTTCGCCGACGCGGGCGTCGGCGCGACGATCGTCGCGCACCAGAACGTGCAGAACCGGATGGTCGCGGCCAAACGTGCCGCGGCCGGCGTCCCGAGCGACACATATCTTCAGGAGCGCCGCCGGACGTTTCACAACGGCGATGCGATTGAGATGTTCTGGCAGCCGCGCGCCGTGACCGACGGCGACAGCATCGTCCACTTCCGCCGCGCGGACGTGATCGTCACGGGCGACGTCTTCACCACCACGCAATATCCCCCGATTGACGTGCCGAACGGCGGCAGCGTGCAGGGAGAAATCAACGCGCTCAACGACATTCTGGCTCGCACGGTCTACCAGCATGAGGGTGAGGGCGGCACCATCGTGGTCCCCGGGCACGGATATGTCTCGGACGAGCACGAGGTTGTGGAATATCGCGACATGGTGGTGATCGTTCGCGACCGTGTGCAGGCGATGATCCGGAAAGGTGCGACCCTCGACCAGGTCACAGCGGCGAGGCCGACCGCTGACTATGACACGCGGTACGGCTCGACGTCGGGGACGTGGACGACCGATCGGTTCGTGGAGGCCGTGTATGCGAGTCTCAATCGACGTTAAGCGGACCGCGCTGTCCGTCCTGCTGCTCGGTGTCGGGCTGTCCGCGCAGCAGTCGCCGCCGGCGCCGCCCGCGCCAGACACTCCGGCGGTCACGGCGATGATCGAAGCCGCGCGAAAGGCGGCCGCGCCGGAGTTCGCAGAGGCCGTGCATTTCTGGTGCGAGGCGCCTCGCGCGAATCGGCTCGACGATCCTCCCATCACGCCCACGAGAATCCTCGACAACGTGTACGCGATCGGTAACAGCGGGACGACGGTGTACGTCGTGCGGACGACGGCCGGCCTGCTGATGTTCGACGCGCTCTTCGCGGATCAGGTGGACACGCAGCTGCTTCCGGGGTTCCGCGCGCTGGGACTCGATCCAGCGCAGGTCAAGATCGTCCTTGTGACGCACGGCCACGCCGATCACTTCGGCGGAGCGGCGTACTTTCAGGAGAAGTTCGGAGCGAAGGTGTACGTGTCGGCCGCCGACTGGATGGTGATGGAGAATCCGCCTCCGGCGCGCGGCGGACGAGGGCCGGCGGGTCCGCCGGCGGCGATTCCGAAGCATGACGCGGACATCGTCGATGGCCAGAAGATCACGCTGGGCGATCTCACCGTCACGCCCCTCGCGGTGCCGGGACACACCCCCGGCTCGATGGCATTCATCTTCCCGGTCAAAGATCGCGGCGCGGCGCACACGGCGGCGCTCTTCGGCGGGGCATGGCTGACGCCGAACATCCTGAGCGACCAGGCATTGACGACATTCGCGGCGTCGGTCGCGAGATTCCGCGCGCAGACGTCTGCGGCGGGCGTTGACACGCTGCTCCAGAACCATATGCTGATGGTGCCGATCCAGGCGAAGCTCGATGAACTGGGGACCAGAAAGGCGGGCGACCGCAATCCGTTCGTCGTCGGGACGACGGCGTACCAGAAATTTGTCGGCGCGCTGGACGCCTGTACAAGCGTCAACCTCGCCCGCCGTAAAGGCTGACCTTCGGATCTAGATGTGACGCGGCGCCCGCTGATATTCGGTCAGGTCCAGCTGCTCCAGCACGGCGCGCGTGGGGTTCAACACCCAGTTGAACAGCAGACCGGCGAATAGCAGCGCGGCGAATCCCGTGGCCAGCCAGAAGCCGTACGCGATCTGCCCGAACGCGTCGCCGACGGCGCCGATGGCCAGCGGCGCCAGCACGGCAGAGACACACGTGAAGAACAGAATCACGCCGGCGCCGGCGCCGTGCTCGGCTTTCGGCAGGCAGCTGATTCCTTTCGAGTTGATTGTCGGATAGATGATCGACATGAACAGGCCCGACAGCGGCAGCGCGTAGACGGCCCACTGCACGCCTCCGGTCACCGCCAGCACGAAGCAGAACAGAATGCTGCCGCTGAAGATGGCGAGCACCGCCTGCCATCGATACCGGGTCAGGAGCCACGCACCGACGAACCGTCCCGCCGCCCGCAGCAGAAAGAAAACGGAGACGGCGTATGCCGCCAGGACCGCGGCGTTACCCGAATATCCGGCCAGCAGCGTCGGCATCCAGACGTAGACGGCCGCTTCGACGCCGACATAGAGAAACGCGGCCGCCGAAAATGCGAGGACGTAGGGGTTCTTCACGGCTGCGACGGTGCCGCCGCCTGCGGCCGCCGGCCGCACGGTTTCCGGATACTGCACCAGCGACGCGACGACGATCAGGATCGCGCAGACGGCACCGGCCAGCAGGTAGAGCCGCGTCCACGGCAGTCCCGCCCCGAGCAGCTGCGCGAGGACAACGGGCCCGATGATCGCGCCGACTCCGAAGAATCCTTCGAGCATATTCATGATCGACGTGTGCTCGGTCGTCGACGATGACAGATCGCCGATGAGCGCGAGCGCGCCGGTCTTGAAGACGCCAATCGCGATCCCCGACAGCCCCAGCATCGCGGCAAAAAACAGGAACGCGTGGCCGGCGGTGATGAAGAAGCAGGCGCCCGCGAACAGCGTCAGGCCGGCAATGATCGTCCTTCGCCGGCCGACCCGATCGGCAAGCTGCCCCAGCAGCAGCGCGGCCACCGCAATGCCGCCCATCGTCGCGTACTGGAAACTCCCCGCCGCCGTCAACGAGAGGCGGAACGTCCGGACGACTTCCGGGATGATGATGCCAACCGAGTCGGTCGTCATCGCGAACATCGCGAACATCGCGTAGGTCAGCGTCTTGACGACGGCGAGGTTGCGCTGCCTCACTGGCGGCGCCAGGCGAAGTACTCGTCGAGCAGTTTCAATCCCTCTGCGCTCATGAGCGGGCCGGGCCTCGGCGAGCCGGCCAGATACATCATCTGCGGCGCGGCGTCGTGGTACGCGGGCCACGCCGGCAATCCCGCACCATTGGGGTCATGGTTCTTTGCGAAGTTGGTCCAATACGTGATCATCGTGTCCGAGAGCGTCAGATCCTCAGGCGTCGGCTGCCGATTCAGGAAGTGGTCGAACACGTACGCCATCTCGGCGGCATGGGGGGAGCCGAATCCGAACCGCGGTGAATCGGCGGGGTACTCGACGTGCTGGTCGAAGTAGTAGAGATAGGCTTTCGACTTTCCCGTCTTCTCCTGCAATCGCGCCCACGTCCATGTGTGCCACCCGAAGGTGGTGTCGCGTGTCAGGTCGCGCGCGGTCTTTCTCGCGGCGCCCTCACCCCACGGATACGCCGCGAGCAGCCTGTCGGCAAACCGCTCGTAACGTTGCCGGACGGTCGTCACGTAGGCGTCGCGTGAGGTGAGATTGCCGAACGAGGCGCCCTCGTCCGAGTTGTAGCCGGCGAGCACCGGCACGTCGTTGTAGTGTCCTGCGGCGTACAGCTTGAACTGATCGTCGGGGATGACCCGGCCATCGGTGATCGGCCACGCGATGCCGCGCTGGCCGCGCGCGGACTCGAGCAGCGTTTCGCCCGGGATCTTGCGCAGGTCGGCGAGGCTCGTGGCGCCCGCCTTCGACGACCAGGCGGCGCCGGCTTTCTCGGCCACCGCGAGCGGCTGCATGTTCTCGCCAGGCCCGCCGCCTTCGCGCACCGGGCCGAACGAGCCGCCGCTTTGCGAGATCGCCGCCTGGAAGAGTCCCTTTGCGAGCGGCGATGCACACAACTGGCTGACGGCGATGCCGCCGGCCGACTCGCCGAAGATCGTCACGCGGCCTGGGTCGCCGCCGAATGCCGCGATGTTCTTCTTCACCCACTGCAGGCCGGCAATCATGTCCAGCAGGCCGTAGTTGCCCGACACGCGCATGTCGCTCTCGGCGCTCAATGCGGGATGCGCAAGGAAACCGAAGACCCCGAGCCGATAGGCGAGCGACACCACGACGACGCCCTTCCTGGCAATGGCTTCGCCGTGATACAGCCGCTCCGGCGGCGTGCCGGCCGTGAACCCACCGCCGTGGATCCACACCATGACGGGGCGCCGCTCGTCGGCGCGCGTGGCCGGCGTCCACACATTCAGATAGAGGCAGTCTTCGCTGGGCGTCGGGAGTTTGGCGATCGCCTGGTTGATCTGCAGGCACGCACGACCGAAGGCGTCGGCCTTCCGCACGCCGTCCCACTTGGCGGCGGGCTGCGGCGGGCGCCAGCGCAGATTGCCGACGGGCGGAGCGGCGAAGGGGACGCCGCGATAGACCGTCAGTCCGTCCTCGGAGGTGCCTTCGAGCAGGCCACCGTCAACCCTGACGGGGCCGGCAGATGCGGCGCTCGCCAGCAGCAGCGAGATGACAAACGCAATCGTTCTCATCGATCCTCTCCCCGTGTCGCTCCGTTCCTCGAGGACCAGACGAGCGCCGTGGCGCCCGCGCCGTCAACCGAGCAGGTGACGGCTGCCTCCAACTCCACCAGATCGACCTCCAGCCGCGCGAAGGCCGCGCCGTTCTTCCAGACGAGCACGAGTCGCACAGCGTCTGCCGTTTCCAGATGAAACCGGCCCTGAAACGCGGCGTGCGTGTTGCGGATTCGCAGCAGCGAGACGAGCGACTGGACGACCGGCTGCGCTAGCGCCCGCTGCAGTTCGCCCGGCGTGTAGTAATGCCGGTTGATGTCCCGTCCTTCGCCCGTACGGTGCAGCAAGTCGAGGTCGTTGGTGCCGGCCAGGAGCCCGACGTAGTAGATCTGCGGGATCCCCGGCACGAAACACTGAACGGCCCGCGCGACGAGGTACTCGGTATCGCGGCGGCCGAGCGCGTCGTAGAACGTGCAGTTGATCTGAAACGCGTCGACGTTGCGGGCGGCGCCGCCGCTCGCGAGCCGGCTTTCGTCGCGGCTTCGCGCGTGGATCGTTTCGATCAGCGCGTCAATCGCCTCCTGCGCCAGCAGTCCCGGCGTGTGGCTGTCCCGGTCCGGGCCGACGTCGGCGACGCCAATGCCGTCGTGCGTGTCGAGCACCGTGATCGCGTTGTGCGGACGTATCTCCAGCCATCGTCGCAACGGCGTGGCGTCGCGCGTGTAGAGCGCGTGCAGGACGAGCGCCGGCAGCGCGAAGTCGTACACCCAGTCGACTTGCCGTGCCACGTCGATTTGTGTCCGGTGATGCCCGTGCACTTCCACCAGCACGTCCATCTCCAGCCCGTGGGCCTGCGCCGTGATGTCGTCGATGAGCGCGCGCGTCTCTGGAATCATGAAGCAACTGGTGCCGGGCTGCTTGATCGCGTATCCGATCGCGTCGAGCCGGATCGCCCGGACTTTTGCGGCCTGGAGTCGCGTGAGGATGCCGGTCAGGTATCGACGTGCCTCGGGATCGCGGACGTCGATGTCGACCTGATCGCTGGTGAACGTCGTCCAGAGGAGGATCGGCTCGCCGCGCGCGTTCGTGTGCTTCGTGAACGGGAGCGCCGGGCGCGGGCCGCTCAAGGCGAGCAGGTCGGATTCGCAGGCTCCGCGGGGAAACACGCGCGAGTACGTCAGGAACATGCCCGCGTATGGAGAGTCGGCGCCTCCGCGGTCCCAGTCGACGAATTGCGGGGAATGACGGGAAATGTGATTGACGATCACGTCCGCCATGACGTCCAGGCGTTCGGCGAGGGTCGCGACGTCGTCCCACGTTCCCAGCCGCGGATCTACCTGGGTGTGATCGATGGGGTCGAAGCCGGCATCGGCGCCGTCGATTGGATGGAAGAACGGCAGCACGTGGACGCCGCCGAACGCGCCCGCCAGCGGCCCGTCGAGCAGGCGCTGAAGATCGTCGAACGTGCCGCCGGGCAGCCGATCGACGTACGCGATGAGCTGGGTCTGATTCTTCATCAATCCGGGATCGCGCCCGACACGCGGGCCACCATCGCGCCGGCACGATTCGAGAACCCGGCCACGTCCGGCGCCGGCCAGCCCATGATGAGCCCGTGCACGAATGCGGCGGCGAACGCGTCGCCGGCGCCGACGGTGTCGGCCACGGCGACAGGAACACCGGCCGCCTCGACGTAGTCGTCGCCCACGAGCACCGCGCAGCCGCGCGCGCCGAGCGTCACACACGCCGCCTGCCAGCCAAAGCGGGCGGCGCCGTCGCGGCAGAATCGCTCGGGATCCGCCGGCAATCCCAGCCAGTCACGCACGAGTGTCAGTTCGCGTTCGTTCACTTTCACGACGCCGGCGAGGCGCAGCAAGTCGCACGCGAGTTCGCGCGACTCGAAGCCGGGCCGCAGGTTGACGTCATAGAAACGGCGGGTGCCTGGCAGCGCCTCGAGCAACCGCTGCAGCACCTGCCGGCCGTGCAGGCGGGACGCGAAGAGTGTTCCGTAGTAGCACCACGACGGCCGCCACTGCACAATCTGCGTGAGGATGGCGTCCGAGATCTCCACGGCGTCGTAGGCGGCCGGGCGTTCGATCACGAACGACGTGCGGTCGCCAGGACCGAGCTGGACCGACGCCGTGCCGGTGTTGAACCGGTCGGTCCGCTGCAGGAACGTCGTATCCAGTCCGCGCGATGTGATCTCGGCGCTGGCGGCGTCGCCCAATGCGTCCCTCCCCACGGCGCTCACGATCCGCGGGACGTGGCCCAGCCGTTTGAGGTGAACGGCGAAGTTCAGCGCCGCGCCGCCAAGCCGCGTGGCGTCGGGAAACACGTCCCACAGGACTTCGCCGACGATCAGCGCGTGGGCGCCGGCGACGTGCCGCGCGGGCGCATCCTGTACAGACAGATTCTTCGCGGGGAGGTATTCCAATCGAATCGCGCGGGACGGTAGCAGTCCCGCCGTTCCGCTGTCAATGGTTGCCCGATCCGCAGGACGCCCGCACCACGAGACGGAAGTCGACCAGCGCGTCGCGCGGCGGCATCTTCGGATGGCCCAGCCGCTCGAGCATGGCGGCAATCGCCATCGTTCCGAGGTGCGCGCACGGCTGATCGATGGTGGTCAGCGGGACCGGCAACAGGCTCGCGTACTTCACGTCGTCCACGCCCACGAGCCGGGGACCGTTACCGTGAGGCCCTCGAGGGTTCCGAGGATAATACAGGTCCAGCCGTTCGAGCGACCGGCCGCATTGACAACTGGTCCGGCCGTTGATACAGATCCGCCTCGCGTGCGCCACGTTCGGAGACGG